>Ga0183260_10003341_pt1 | contig 12966 bp, 9 predicted proteins | sample AntDrymUQ4972206_2_FD_129768 | JGI IMG/M metagenome (GOLD analysis project Ga0183260, IMG submission 129768) | Polar desert sand microbial communities from Dry Valleys, Antarctica - metaG UQ497 (22.06) (version 2) (version 2) | ecosystem: Environmental > Terrestrial > Soil > Desert | place...
CCAGGCGCTGTTCCATCTATATTTAGCTATGGACATAGAAACCAGCAAGGAATGGCGATTCATCCTAAGACGGGAGAGATTTGGACACACGAACATGGTCCTCGGGGTGGCGATGAAATAAATATTCTTCAAAGCGGCAAAAATTATGGCTGGCCTGTTATCTCTTACGGACTTAATTACAATGGTACGGTACTCACTAAGATATCAGTGCAAGAGGGTATGGAGCAACCGCTCTTGTACTGGATACCTTCTATTGCTCCCTCAGGAATGGCCTTCGTGAAAGGAAATAAATACAAAGGTTGGGAAGGCAATTTATTAGTAGGATCTTTAAGATTTAAATATCTGAACCGTTGCGAGATCAGGAACAATAAAGTGGTGACGCAGGAGTTGCTTTTTAAAAACATAGGCAGGGTAAGAGATGTGCGCATGGCACCTGATGGTTACATTTATATTTCTGTAGAAAGCCCTGGTGCTCTATTACGCCTGACACCGGTGAAATAATGAGTCATATGGAATTTGTAATCTTTCAAACTTTTGATAACTACATAGATGCACACATTTTAAAAGGCAGATTAGAAGCACATGATATTCTTTGCTGGTTACGGGATGAGCATCTTAGCTCACTTATTGTTGATCCGGTTATGGTTTCCGCTATTGCAGGTATTAAACTTATGGTGGCAAAAGAGCATGTTGAGAAGGCAATTGAAATTTTAAAAGAGCCGCCTTATTTGCCTGAAGACGTAATAGAGCCTGTATAATCTTTTATAGTAGTGTTATATTCTTTATTATTAATTCAAAGCTCAATAAAACTTTGAACGGTTGTCCTTAATATCAGCGCTTGCTTTCAATGCTTCAATAGGAGACCTGTACATCATGTTTTGTTTTACCTGCGCCTGCAACATAGTTCTTTGTTCCTCTATACTAGCATTTTGAATTGGTGTACTATTTATAGATTCTACCCGTAATACATATACACCGGCTTGACCTTCTATAGCTTCAGGTACAACTTTGCCCGTATTTGTTGTATTGAAAACCGCTCCTATCACTTTTGATTCAAAACCCAGCATTGCATTTTGACCATTGAATCGGAGACTGTCCGCGGCTTGCACCGGTTGACCCAAAGCTGCAGAAGCTGCTTCAAGCGTTGTGATCTTACCAATTTTTTTCTTTATTTGTTCTGCTTTTTTTTGATTGCGTAAGATCGGTTCTACCACGCCACGGGCTTTGCTTACACTTTGCATGCCTGCTTTATTGATCTCCGTAATGGCTGCAACCACATAGGCATCACCTACATGCTCAGGCTGTATTACCTCACCTTTTTTGGCGTCAAAAACATTTTTTACCAATCCCCGTGCATCGCCCAAACCTTGAATGGAATAATCTCCCGGACGAATATCAGCAGCAATTAATTTATTCAGCCCTTTGTTTTTTAAGTTTTTATCGAAGTTGGCATTATATGCTTTAAGATCACGGCTCTCACCGGCAAATTGTGAGGCCGCACTGCTAGCCGCGTGATCAGTTTCTGAGCTAGGGAGAATAGGCTTTCCTAAATAAGCAACTTTATAATAAGGCTGAGAACCCTTTTGTCCCAATATTTCTATAAGGTGATAACCAAATTCCGTTTTCACTACGTCTCTTGTGCCTACTGGCTTTTCAAAAGCAAAATCATTGAACGCTTTCACCCATTGACCCTGTGCTGTATATTCATATACTCCTCCTTTAGCTGCACTTCCCTGATCGTTGGATAAACGAGCGGCAAGTGAATCGAAACTTGCGCCATTTTTAATAGCCAGAGCTATGCTGTCAATTCTTTTTTTGCCAAGCGTATCACTTAACATTACCTGCTGCGATTGCGGATTAAAAGTTTGCACGAGTATGTGCCGCACCTTTGCTGAGTCCGGAAGATTTTTTTCATCTATCTTTTTAGCTAATGCATAATTTTTTCCATCATTATAAGGCCCAAATACCTGGCCTTTTGCTAAAGCAAAAATAGAATCTTTGAATGGCACCTGTATTTGAGATTTTCCAAAATATGCATCTGCATATGGTAATGTAGAACCTTGTTGGGTAACAAATGAACCCGCATCAGTAGCTGCTAAAAAATCATCTTTTAAGTCTGCTACCTGTGCTTGTACTACTGCACTATCTGCAGTGCTCGGTGCTGCATTGAATACTACATAATTAATAGAGCGGGTTTCTTCTTTTTGTTCAAAGTCTTTCTTATGCTTTTGTATGTAGTCTTCAATTTCTTTATCAGAAACTTTTACCGCAGAATCTGAAATAGTGGTATAGGGCACTGCTACATAAGAAGCACGTCCGATGAGACTATTATCTACGTTTTGTTTTTCTAAAAACCATTTTGGAAAATAAGTGCTGTTCGTTAATAGCGCAGTATATTTTTCCATCTTACGATTAAATTCCAGGCTTCCAAGATATTCATTCAATTGTGCCTTGTCTTCCGGCTTTCCGCTTTTTTTTATTTCATTTATAAATTGTTGAGCAGCCATAGCATTATATTGTCCTGTGGTTTGATCTGCAAAGCGCTGCTTTAAGTCAGCAGGTGGATTATTTCCAAACAAAAGATCGTTTATCTCTTTTTTGCCCACAGTCATCCCAAGTTCATTAAACTGTTCGTCCATAAGGGTCTGTGTTACTTCTCCATTCCATACACTTTCTATTACCTGCTGCCTGCCCGCATCGCCCATATCATATCCTTGTGTACGTGCCTGTTCTTCCTGGGCTTTTACTTTACGTTCAAAATCTATATAATCTATCTCTTTTCCATTGATGTTACCAATAGTAGTAGAAGAGTCTCCACCCAAACTACTGCGTCCTGAAAAAGCATCCATTAATATAAATCCTAAAAGAGAAATAGCAATAGCTACAACGGCCCAACGTGCATACTTATCCCTTATACTTTGAATGACTGACATATTAATTTTCCGATTTGATAACCCAAAAATGGGGAGGCAAAAATAGGGTAATTGCTTTTTATGCACAAACTGGGGAAAACCGCGGTAATACTGTCTTTGAAAGCATCTCAACTCTATTCTTTAAAAAAATACTAAGGTATATTTTTTCAATGAATTTTAGTAAGCCTAAAAAATCAAAAATAATGCTGTGTACAAGCATTCAGCTGTTGGGGATAATGAACAGTAATTGAGGATTGTAAGGTGTGTGGTTTGAAAGTAAAATATGGTAACCGGGTTTTTTATAAAATATATTCAATTAGACACTAATTATCAGATACACATTCACATATTTTTATTTATAATATAATTTTTATCTTATTCTTTTTGGTTAATCCACACCCCTGTTGAAAAAACTTCTTAATCTATATTCTTAAATAACTTCGTTGTTAATTAAATGGCCGGATATTGTGTATAACTGAATTGATGAATACTATTTTTAAATTTAATTTTTTATTATCCACTAATCCACAGCCTTAATAGTAATAGAGATAATATATAAAATAAAGAATACTATACATTATTATATGCATGAAAAAGTGTTGATAGCCCAAAATGAAGTAGAGGAAAAAGGATTTCTCGATTTATATATTGATCCTACCCTTGACCTCTTTGCAGAAATAGAAAATCTGAAAAAAGAAAAGAAAGCAATCATACTTGCACACTTGTACCAGGAACCGGATATTCAGGACATTGCTGACTATGTAGGTGATAGCCTGGGACTTGCACAGCAGGCTGAAAAAACAGAAGCAAATATGATTGTTTTTGCAGGTGTGCACTTTATGGCGGAGACAGCCAAAATTTTGAACCCTTCAAAAAAAGTCGTGATTCCCGATTTGAAGGCCGGTTGTTCATTAAGTGAAAGCTGTCCCCCACCCCTATTCAGAAAGTTCAAGGAGCAGCATCCTGATCACGTGGTGATCTCTTATATAAATTGCAGTGCAGGCATAAAAGCATTAACTGATGTGATATGTACTTCATCTAATGCTAAAGTGATCGTCGAAAGTTTTCCAAAAGATCAGAAAATAATTTTTGCACCAGATAAAAACCTTGGTGCATGGATCAATAAAGTGACCGGGAGAAATATGTTGCTTTGGAACGGAGCCTGCATGGTGCATGAAATTTTTAGTCTTAAAAAAATAACCCGGTTAAAAAGTCGTCATCCGGAAGCCAAACTAATTGCACACCCTGAATGTGAAGAACCCATTTTACATATTGCTGATTTTATAGGATCTACCACTCAATTGCTTGCTTATACTAAAAATACTCCCCACCAGGAATACATTGTTGCCACCGAAGCCGGCATCATTCACCAGATGATGAAGCAGGCACCCGGAAAAACGCTAATACCAGCGCCTCCAGATAATAGTTGCGCCTGCAACGACTGTCCGCACATGAAGCGCAATAGTCTTGAAAAGGTTTATCTGTGTATGAAATATGAGCAGCCTGAAATTATTATGGAAGAGGGGTTGAGACTGCAGGCTAAAAAATCTTTGGACCGGATGATGGAAATAAGCAGGCAGGCAGGGTTAATATGATTCATCACTTTTATAATTTTCGCAATCTTCCTACAGCAGCATCCAAAGTGCTTTCTTTTTTAGCAAAACAAAACCTTAGTACTTTATTGTTTTGTTCTTTTTCATAAAAAGCTGAAACCGGAATAGTGGTAACTCCATATTCTTTAGTTAGTTTAATTGCAAAATCCTTTTCAGATTCGTCACTGATACCAGAGTAGGAATAACACTGAAAATAACTGCCATGGCTGCTAAGAGGTTTAAATTTAGTGTCCCGCATGGCTTTCTTAAAATAATCCCTTTTTTGCTGAAGGAAGGATCCTAATTCAAGATAATTTTCGCTTTTTTGTAAAAAGGAAGCCAAAGCAACCTGCTTGGGAGTATCGCAGGTAAAAGCATTGAACTGGTGAATTTTTCTAAACTCTTTCATTAAATCTGGCCCGGCAATGCAATAGCCCAGTTTCCAACCGGTGCAGTGATATACTTTGCCAAAAGAAAAACAAACATAGCTGCGTGCGAGTAGTTCGGGATATTTCAAAACACTTTCATGTGGCAATCCATCGAATATCAGGTGCTCGTACACTTCATCACTAACGATGATAATATTTGTCTCCCTTGTAATTTCAACCAGATTATTCAAATCAGTTGACGAGAGCACAGCGCCTGTAGGATTATGTGGCGAGTTGATAATAATAGCTCTTGTATATTTTGTTATTTTACTTCGCACCACATTCCAGTCTATAGCGTATTCAGGAAACGTTAATGGAATTGTTACTGCCACGGCACCGTTCAATTGAATAGCCGGGATATAACAATCATAAGCAGGTTCAAAAACGATCACTTCGTCTGCGGGTTGAAGTATAGTTGTCAATGCTGTATATAAGGCATAAGTTCCACCCGGCGTTACGGTTATTTGTGTATCTGCATTAATGATCGTTTTATAAAGATGACCCACTTTTTCTGCTATTGCTTCCCGCAAGTGTATATATCCATTCATGTGCACATACTGATTATCTCCGGCCTGCATAGCATTACTCACTAATTCTATTAATTCTTCATTCATAGGAAAATCCGGAAAACCCTGGCCCAGGTTGATGGCATTATATTCCGTCGCCAGCGAACTCATTACAGTAAAAATAGTAGTGCCTGCTTCGGGTAATTTTGATATTATGGTAGGTTGCAAGGGGTTTAATTTAAAAAAAAGGAATATGGTTTTTAATGAGTAGAGAAGAATCCTTGCGAGTAGTTATTGATAATCATTTTAAAAGTTATTTATTTAATAGCATCATTTTTTATTATGATGAAAAAATGGATTACTATCAATCGGCTATATTTTGCTTTACTACGTAGCCCATATCCTATATAACCTCCCTTGTATGATTTGTAAGGGTAGTTGGTTCACTAGTACTTTTTATTTCAATATGAACATCCTGAAGCAGCGGTTCACAATGCATCCGCAATAAAATCTGCGTAAGTGTGATCACATCTTTTTGGCAATAGGTAGCAATTCTTTCCAGGTTTTTTTCTTTCCAGTACACTTGGTTTACCATGCTCCCGTCAATATCGTCTTTTGGAGAAGGCACACCCAGCACATGAGCCAGCAATTTTAGGGAAGTATAACTTTTATAATCGCCAAACTTCCACATTTCCATTGTATCCATCAGGTGCTTCACTTCCCAGGGTTTTTTGCCATGCAGCTTCAATACTTCAGGTACCTGCACACCATTGATGATCATACGGCGACACATGTAAGGATAATCAAACTCTTTTCCATTGTGGGCACAAAGAGATTTTTCCGGTGAGGTCCACCATTTCACCAGCGTGTCGGCAAACTCCTTCAGCAAATTTTTTTCATCATTTCCATAATAGGATTTAATGGTCAATTTTTTATCACCACCCGATCCCTGGAGCAACCCACAGGAAATACAGATCACTTTTCCAAACTCTGCATAAATAGCGGCACGGTCATAAATAGTTTCAACGGTTTCTGTTTCTTTATTTCGCAGCAACTGGATGGCTTTTGATGTCCAATGTTCTTTCCAATCATCCGGCAACTGATCGTGAGAAGGAAACTGGGAGGCGGTCTCTATATCCAGGAACAAAATATTATTGAACTTCATAAGCGAACATTTAAATCTCGTTTATAAAAACTGGTCACCTACTTTTCGTTTTACCTCAGCTACATAATCTTTTATTTCCTGTTCTTTTTCTTTCTGGCAGATCAACAGCACATCTTTCGTGTCAACGATTATAAAATCATCAAGACCCTGTAGAAGTACCAGTTTTTCATCGGAAGCATGCACAATACATTTAGTGGCATCAATGAGCATCACATTTTTACCTGCTACTGCATTTTCATATTCGTCTTTCTCCATATTATCCCAGGCACTTGTCCATGTGCCCAGGTCGCTCCATCCAAAATCTGCAGGAATCACATATACATTTTCAGCCTTTTCCATTATGCCAAAGTCAATAGAAATATTGGTGCATTGAGGATAAATAATCTCTATTGCTGTTTTTTCATCAGGTGTATTAAAATGATCTTTTTCAGTAACGAAAAGATCATACATCTCCGGGAGATGTTTCTGAAAGGCTTCTATGATTCGCTTTATCTGCCAGACAAAAATGCCTGCATTCCAAAGAAAATCTCCACTTGCTATAAAAGCCTGCGCCAGCTCCGTGTTTGGTTTTTCGGTAAAGGTTTTTACTTTATATACTGAGGGAATAGCCTCTGTAGTGTCGTGCTGAATGTACCCATAGCCCGTATTGGGATGGGTAGGTTTAATGCCTATCGTAAGGAGTGCATTAAAATGATTTACAAATGACAAAGCATTACCACATACGTCTAAAAATTTGGTTTCATCTAATATAAGATGATCAGCCGGAGCGACTATCAAAGAAGCTTCGGGGTCTTTTTTCTGTAATTTAAAAGACATATAAGCTATACAGGGCGCCGTGTTTTTGCGGAATGGCTCACCTATAATATTTTCGTGTAGTATCTCATCCAACTGTTCTTTTACAAGAAATATATATTCATCCGATGTAACGACATATATATTCTCAATAGGAACTATTCCTTTGAAGCGATCAAAGGTTTGCTGAATAAGTGTTTTGCCTGTACCTAAAATATCAAGGAATTGCTTGGGATAATCTGTTCTGCTTACAGGCCAGAAACGTGAGCCTATTCCTCCCGCCATGATGGCAACATATGTATGATTGTTCAGTATAGTTTTCACAAATTTTCTATTGGTTTAAAGCAATCCTTCTTTTACCAGTTCGTGAAGGTGAACAACCCCAAGATAGGTATCTCCTTCTGCTACTATTAATTGCATAATATTATTTTGGCGCATTATATCCAGCGCCTCTACAGCCATTTGGTGCGGCTCTATGGTTTTAGGATTTTGGCTCATAATATGGCCAGCCTGGATGTTAGTAAGCGTTTCTGTTTTCTCAAGCATACGTCGCAGATCGCCATCAGTAATTACACCTGCGAGCCCACCTGCATTGTTGAGAACGGCTGTTATACCCAATCGCTTTTTTGTCATTTCCATTATTACTTCTTTCAGAGACTGGTCTATGTGAACTGCAGGCTTTTCATTGTCTGCGCATAGATCAATTACCCGTAAATAAAGCTTTTTACCTAAAGCCCCGCCAGGGTGTAATTTGGCAAAATCTTCCATAGCAAATCCGCGATTTTCCATAAGGCACACTGCTATTGCATCACCCATTACCAATTGGACTGTAGTACTTGTAGTAGGTGCAAGATTATTTGGGCATGCTTCCTGGGCTACTGTTGTATTCAATATCAGATCAGCTTTTTGTGCCAGGTAAGAGGTCATAGAACCCACCATTCCAATTACTTTATTGCCAAAGTTTTTAATGAGAGGAACCAGTATTTTTATTTCCGGACTTTCACCACTTTTACTGATCAGTATCACTACATCCTCATGCTGCACTATGCCTAAGTCACCATGGATGGCATCAGCTGCATGTAAAAAAATAGAGGGAGAGCCTGTAGAATTTAATGTGGAAACTATCTTTTGAGCAATGATTGCACTTTTCCCAATACCACTTATTACGATTCTGCCTTTACATTTTGATAAAGCATTGATCACCTCTTCAAATCCTTCAAGTTGATCACCAAGCGTTTTTATAGCATCGGCTTCCAGATTGATGGTGCGCAAGGCGGTAGATACGATGTTCACTTCATTTTTCAAGGGTTCAAAAGTAGTCTTTTACAAGCATGGGAGTATGCAATGGAAAAAGGGGGTTTTAACCTTTTAATTAAGTAAATCTAAAACCCTTGATTTAAATTCGCTATCTTGATATTCTGTAAAAAACAGCTGCCTATCCGAAATTACTTTTAATCTTCCACGATCAACAGCTTTTTACAATTTCTCCTATGCTTTTTAAAGCAATTAAAATATTATGTAAGAATGAAAACCGCAATAAAGACCAGTAGTAAAAAGAAAACCTCAACTTCAATTAGAAAATCTACATATACTTCTAAAGATCTCCATAAAGCACTTCAGGAACAATTTGGTTTTGAAAAATTTAAAGACGAGCAGGAAGCTATAATTCAAACTGTGTTAGCAGGGAAGGATGCTTTTGTGATTATGCCCACCGGTGGTGGTAAAAGCTTGTGCTATCAATTACCTGCCATAATGCTACCTGGAGTAGCCATTATTGTGAGTCCGCTGATTGCACTAATGAAGAACCAGGTGGACCTGGTGCGCAGCTACAGCAGTAAAGACGATGTTGCACATTTTTTAAATTCTACACTTACAAAAAAAGAAATCAAAGTGGTGCAGGACGACCTGCAGTCGGGGCGCACCAAAATGCTTTACGTAGCACCTGAAACACTAACCAAACAAGACAATCTTGATTTTTTTAAAAACCTGGATGTTTCGTTTTTTGCTGTGGATGAAGCACATTGCATATCGGAATGGGGGCATGATTTCCGCCCTGAATACAGGCGATTGAGAGACATGATGGACGTGATCAATGCAGAAGTACCGGTAATAGCATTAACCGCCACGGCTACCCCCAAAGTGCAAAGCGATATAGTAAAAAATCTGGGCTTAAGAGATGCTGAAATTTTTATTTCTTCATTCAACCGGCCAAATCTTTATTACGAAATACTTCCCAAAGTAAAAAAAGAAGATACTATTAAAAACATGGTACGGTTCATAGTGCAGAATAAAGGCAAAAGTGGAATCATTTATACATTAAACAGAAAAACTACAGAAGAACTTGCAGAAATGCTCGTAGCTAATGGGGTTAAAGCTATTGCTTATCATGCAGGATTAGATTCCAAAGTACGTGCAGAAAGGCAGGACCAATTCATGAATGAGGATATGCAGGTCATCGTTGCTACCATTGCTTTTGGCATGGGCATAGACAAACCTGACATTCGTTTCGTAATTCATTACAACATACCCAAATCAATAGAAAATTATTACCAGGAAACAGGAAGAGCCGGCAGAGACGGGTTAGAAGGTAAGTGCCTACTCTATTACTCACACAAAGACATCAGTAAGCTTGAGCATCTTATGAGAGATAAACCCCTAAGCGAACGTGAGGTCGTTGGTCAATTGATCAATGAAACAGTGGCTTATGCGGAAAGTGGGGTATGCCGCAGAAAAGTATTGATGTCCTACTTTGGGGAAGAATATGGAAATAAAAATTGCGACAGTTGTGACAATTGTAAACATCCGAAAGAACAAATTGAAGCAAAAGAGGAAATAGTTTGCATGCTCAAAACTATTGTAGCCCTTGATGAACGGTTTGTTACCGAATATGCAGTGAAAATTATTACCGGACATCTTACACCGCAGATCAAAATGTATCAGCATGAAGAATTAAAGGTCTTTGGATCAGGCAAGGCAAAGCCGGAGCATTTTTGGAATTCGCTGGTGCGCCAGATGCTGCTTGAAGGGCTATTAAAAAAAGATATTGAAGAATATGGGGTTTTAAAAATTACAAAAAGAGGCCAGGAGTTTTTAAAGAAGCCTAAGTCTTTCAAAATCGTGCTCAGCAATTTATTTGAAGAAGCTCATGCCGATGATGATGAGGGAAGCAATGAAGCATCGGCAGGTGCTGCAGCTGATGAAGTTCTTTTCGACATGCTGAAAGAAATGAGAGGCCGCGAAGCAAAAAAGAAAAATCTTCCGCCCTTTGTTATTTTCATGGAATCTTCACTACAGGATATGGCTACTATGTATCCTACCACAATGTCGGAATTAGAAAAATGCCAGGGAGTAAGTAAAGGGAAAGCTATACGCTATGGCAAACCGTTTTTAGACCTGATCTCTGAGTATGTAGAGGAAAATGATATTGAAAAGCCTGATGATTTCGTAATGAAAAGTGTGATCAGTAAAAGCAGCCACAAAGTACATATCATACAACAGGTAGATAAAAAAATCCCTCTGGAAAACATCGCCAGGTCAAAAGATTTGAAAATAGATGCCCTGTTGGAAGAAATGGAAACCATTGCAGGAAGCGGAACTAAATTGAATTTGGATTATGCAATAGATCTCATGCTGGATGAAGAAGAGCAGGTAGAGATTATAGATTATTTCAAAGGATGTGAAACGTCTTCATTAGAAGTGGCGCAACAGGAACTTTCTGATAGCAATTATAATATGGAGCAATTAAAGATCATGCGGATCAAGTTTCTAAGTGTGTTTGGCAATTAATAGTCTTATCTATTATTCTCTTTTTCACATTCTCAGTTAGTTCCTTATTTTTGCTGCCCCGAATTATTGAACATTAATTTTTTGATGTTCGTTTTTTCGAGGATGGTGTGGTAACTCAGTTGGTAGAGTGACAGACTGAAAATCTGTTGGTCGCCGGTTCAAGTCCGGCCCGCACCACCCACCAAATTAAGAAACCGCCTTGTAAGCCAACTACTTATAAGGCGGTTTGCATTTTGTGGCATCCATTCAATTTAGCTTTTTCATCATTCCCCATGCGCCAAAATAAAAATGGCTGCCTTTAGAAGACAGCCAGCTTAAAATAATTCTGAAGGATTAGTTCTTCGGCATTAGCACTGTATCAATAACGTGAGTTACACCATTGCTGCTGATCACATCAGCAATGGTAACATTAGCACCATCAATCATTACTTTACCGTCTTTTACACTGACCATTAATTCTTTTCCTTGCACTGTTTTGAGTTTTTGACCATCTACCAGGTCTGATGCACGAAGTGCGCCTGATACAACATGATATGTTAGAATTTTTGTCAGATCATTTTTCATTTCTGGTTTTACCAGGTTATCCACTGTTCCTGCGGGTAATTTATTAAACGCCTCATTCGTGGGTGCAAATACCGTAAATGGGCCAGTACCACTAAGGGTTTCTGCCAGACCTGCCGCTTGAACTGCCGCGACCAATGTTGTGTGCTCATTAGAACCCAATGCATTTTCAACAATATTTTTTGACGGCACCATCATAGAACCCCCGACCATTACACCTTGTTCTGGAGACATCCTCATAGTAGTATCCAGCATAACAGGTTGTTCATTCATATTAGAAACCGCCGTATCCCTGTTCATGTTATTCATTGAATCTGTTCGATTCATATTATTCATATTTGAATTATTCATATTATTATTAATATTATTATTCATAGGCCTGTCCATAGCCATAACTCCTGTGTCCATTCTATACGCATTAGTCACTACCATTCCATCACCGCCTACCCATTCTTCTCTGAGCACTCCATTATCTAAAAGAGTAACCTGAAATGCACTATCACCATTTCCCACTTTAAGTTGTTTGATTGAGTACAAAGATTTACCATATTTGCCTGTCACCATGGAGACTGCTTCGGGGGGAAGATAAGTTTCTAATACTGGTAATGCAGGTGGATCAGTTTCGCCTCTCATATCCCGGGCAGCAACCCGACCTGATATATCTGAATTCATAACTCTCATAGAATCCTGGGCAATGATGGTCGTACTGATAGCCATAAGGGATAAAGCCATTATCGTCTTTTTCATAATTTGAGTATTTTAAGTTGAATGTTATACGGCATCCTTGCAACTTTAATGCCCAAGGTATGTGATCCCAACTTTTATTAGGCCCACGAACGGTTTCATTTTAAAGCAAAACTATATACTAATCATCTTTTCGCTTTACGATAAGATACCAATCATTTTCCAATTGCAAATAGCCATATTCATAACAGAAAAAATAAATATTTCCTTTTTTGTTGGTGTAAGTATGCGTCCCGTACTTAAATACAAAACCTTGGGTAATTAATTTTTCTTTAGTTGCTTTTGACATTTCTTCTTCACCTAAAATATGCTGAAGGATGCGCCTGTTTTTAATAAGTGCATTATTTATATTGCGCACTACATTACTATCTGAAGACTTCAGGCTGTTGTTATAAGCGTTCCTGCAATAATCATTACAAAACTTTTTATCGGTCCTTCCCTGTAAAGTTTTTCCGCAGGTCAGGCATTTTTTTTCAGAAG
>Ga0183260_10003342_pt1 | contig 12964 bp, 11 predicted proteins | sample AntDrymUQ4972206_2_FD_129768 | JGI IMG/M metagenome (GOLD analysis project Ga0183260, IMG submission 129768) | Polar desert sand microbial communities from Dry Valleys, Antarctica - metaG UQ497 (22.06) (version 2) (version 2) | ecosystem: Environmental > Terrestrial > Soil > Desert | place...
AATATCGCTTCCAGCCTGAAACCAAGAAACCAGAGCGCCGCCGAAAGCGTGGGCGGCAAGAGGCGGCTTTGCGGTGGAAATCCCGGCCACGAAACGATGTGCATCAGTCGGTCGAACTGTCGACTGTTCTGGCCCTGGACCTTGACTGTGATTGCGGCATCGACTGCCTGACTTCGGTTCTTGCGGACAATCGCAAACAACAGCGCAAAAACTACGAGGCAGAATCCGGCCGTTCCGATACCGTACCGGCCACGCGTCAGCGCCAGCCGATCGGGATTGAACTGACTGGGATGACGATCGCGGTAGGCGCCCACCCCGTGCGACTTCTTTCGACCGACGACGTTCATTGCATGGTCCTCAGATACCGCCAACACACACATTCCTGCACGGAATACTAACAAGCCATCGTCCGCATTGTGCAAAGCGGGTCATTCGGAACCCGTCTGCCACGTACACTTGCCAAATTGAAACGTTGATTGCCGCTTACTCAATCTGGACTCTGTCGTGATCAGTACCCCGAAGTTGTCATCGCCAATCTGGCGCGGGCCCCTGGATGGCGTCAGGCGCCTCCGCGCCTGGTGGCTGTGGGTTGTGTTTGCGACAGCGAGTACTGTTGCATTCTTCAGCATTCCCGGCGGCTACAACGAGACGGCTCACTCGCTTCTCCACGGGCTGTGTGCGCAGACTCCCTCCCACACCATGATGTTTGGCGACGCGATGCTCCCCTTCGACTCCCGGATGACCGGTATTTACGGCGGAGTCCTGGTGACGGTTGCGACAATCGCCGCTCGCGGTCGACTCTTCTGGTACGGAAATCCCCCTGTGCGAGTGGTCGCGATGCTTGGCGCAATGGTAGGGCTGATGGCCGTGGATGGTTTCAACTCGCTGCTCAACGATCTTGGAATGTGGCACGCGTACACTCCGCACAATGCGCCAAGGATTGTCACCGGCTATGGCGCCGGTGTCGCCCTGGCGGTTGTCTTGTGCTGGTTGATCGCTTCTTCGGTCTGGCGCATAGGTGTAGCGGGGCCGGCCATTGCCAAGGTCAGCGAACTTGCGGTTCCGGCGATCGGGCTCGGCGGTTTCGGTTTGCTCCTCCTGGTCCGCCCGGAGTGGATGCACTTCCCGGTGTCGATGCTCCTCGTGCTCTCGGCCTGGATCGCGGTCACGATGTTGGTCCTTGTCATTGTGTTGCTTGCGTTCAAGCTCGATGCCAAAGTCAGCTCGCTCCGGCAACTCCACGTTCCGGTCGCCACCGCCTCCGTGCTGGCGATCTCGGTGATGGTGGCGCTGGCTGGCGGCAGGTACTGGTTGGAGCGTACATTCGGCATCACCAACGCCATGATGTAACGTCCCGACCCGGCGACGGCACGGCGCACCTGCGCCCGACTCTGCTAAACTCGAATCCCGAAAGTCACACTTTCGCCTTCCCAACGTATCGCCGGCGTCTCCCTTGTCACGGGGCGATTCGAGCGGCGAAAAATGCCGGAATTGACGCCACACCGATGAAGATCATTCGTCACGACGCCTATATCGCGAAGCGCAAGCGCAATTCCAAGTGGATTGCCTTGCTGGGATTCCTGATGCTCACGGGAACCTTGTTCCTGGCCTTGCTTCCCAACTTCCTGTTGCCATCGTATCTCCTGATGTTGTTCGGATTCGTGTTGTTCAACATCGGCATGCAGCAGGTTGGAAAGTGGTCGCGCAACCCCCGCAACGACCAACTGCTCGATCATCATCTCAAGGCGCTGCCCGATCGATTCTCGCTCGTCCACTATGCGCCCGTTGGAAACAAGCGCATCGACCATATCCTGGTGCATTCCGGTGGCGCCTTGATTCTCACCGCCAAGGAAATCGATGGCGCGATCGAGGAAAGAGGCAGTCGTTGGCGACGACGAGGAAGCGGAATTCGCCGGTTCCTCTCGTTCAGTGGCCCGCAGCTCGGGAATCCCAGCATCGAAACCGACACCGCCGTCGGTCTCCTCGAGTCGCATCTCAGCGCTGCACAATTCGAGGTCGATGTCCTCGCCGCGGTTGTCTTCATACATCCGCGCACGGAGTTGACGATCGAAGAGCCCGACTACCCGGTGCTTCATGGCGACGAGCTCGCCAGTTTCGTGCTGAACGTGCCCGTTGAGGAAGAACTCTCGTCCAGGGAACGGGAGAACCTTGTCAACCTGCTCAAAGGTGATGAAATACTTGAAATCCCCGTCAAGACGGGACGCCGGCGCCCGGTCAAGCGTCGTGCTGCCTGATCGATCGCCGTGGCGCACAAAGTGAACCAGGTTGCCCGCAATCCAGACACCGGTTGGGCCGTTTGGGGCCAGCGATCGGCCGTAAGCAGGCTGCTGCAAGCGATTCAGCAGGGACCGGCGCACGCCTATATCCTTGCGGGACCCAATCGATCCGGAAAACGTACGGCCGCGCTTGAGTTCGCGCGAACGCTCAATTGCTCAAAGGATGTTGGCAACCTCACGTATTGCGGGGAGTGTCCCGTGTGCCGGCGGATCAGCAAGGGCGTCTTTCCCGATGTCACGGTCTTCGATCTTGCCTCCCAGGCAGAACGCGATGGTGACAAATCCAGGAACCTGACGCTCAACATCGGCACTATCCGGGAAATATCCGGTGCGGTGTCGTATCGTCCAACGGAATCCTCGTGGCGGGTAATCATTGTCGACGACGCCGAGACCATGCAGGAGACCGCCCAGGAAGCTTTTCTCAAGACACTCGAGGAACCGCCGCCGTACGCGATCCTGATCCTGCTTACATCGGATGCCGATGCGTTTCTCCCCACGATTCAGAGTCGATGCGTCACGATCAGGTTCGGTCTGTCCCCAGCCTCGGAGGTTGAAGCAGCGTTGATCGCTTCCGGAACCGAAGCAACGCTGGCGCGGCGCGTTGCTGGCATGGCCCAGGGTTCGGTGGGCTGGGCGCTGGAGGCGGCACACGACGAAGGTCTCATTGAATCCCGCGAAGGACTCGCAAGGCAGGCGATGGACTTTGTGCTCGCCAACGCCTACGACCGAACAGTTCGCGCCGTTCTCCTTGCGGACGAGTTCGCAAAAGATCGCGACGGCGTTTTCACCCGTCTTGCGGCAATCCAAAGCGTTTGGCGCTCGGCGTTGTACGTCAATCAAAATCTGGAAGACACCGCTCACACGGCCGGACTCGGACCCATCTCGGAGCGCTTCATCCCACTCGGACTGGACGATCTTTTGCGATCAATCCGGTCCCTCGACACCTGCGTCGCCAATCTGGAGGCGAACGTGCGTCCGCGACTGGCGTTGGAGTCGATGGTGCTTGCCTGGCCGAGACTTGGCGAGTAGGTATTCTGCTCGAACAAACCCTTTCGGTAGGGAATCGGCTCCATGGCGAGTTCAGGTTCGAAGGAGGAATACATGTCTCATTACCTGGTCATACACACGCCAAGAGCCGGCGAAGAGGAGGACAGCCTGCCACCGACCGAGCTCTCCGCCCTGGCTGCCCAGCATGGGAATCACGACTCACGCCCGAGATGGATCAAGACGTGGTCCCCGGACCTCCACGATGATCGGATCTTCTCCCTCTGGGAAGCGGTCAATGCCGAAGAAATCCTGACGACGATTCACACGTATGGATTCCTCGACCACATGGATGCGCGCCCCATTAACGTGCGCGAGTGGGGACCCGCCGATGTTATCGCCGCTGGGGCTGACTGATCGACCTCGGGCAACTGACCGCATGGCCATCGCCCATAACCCCGATTTGTGAGAAGCTACAGGGATAGACGATCGGTCGCTCTTCGACGTCGCTCCCCTCGGAGGAACATTCCATGGCCACCACCTACAGTGCTGTTGGACACCGTGCGAAACGCCTCGACTCGCCGCCCAAGTTGACGGGAGCCGAACAATTCACGGCCGATCTCAAGATAGCGAACCTGCTCCATGCCCGCATCGTGGGCAGCACCTACGCCCATGCTCGTATCAACAGCGTGAACAAGGACGCGGCCCTCCTCGTGCCCGGTGTCAAGGCGGTTCTCACCAACGCCGATCTCCCGGTGCGCCGCGACGAACAGGACGCGCCAGTCGCGCTGCTCCTGGCCGGGGATGAGGCGCTTCACGTCGGACATCCGATCGCGTTGGTCCTCGCCACCTCCGAAGCAGCGGCGCTCGATGCGGCGGAACTGGTGGAAGTGGTCTACGAGCCACTCGACGTCGTTTCTGATCTCGATGCGGCAATCCGTCCGGATTCGCCGCTGGTGACTACCGCCCGATCGGGAGCCTTCGATGACGAAGCGGCCATGCACAATGCCGACGCCGCAACCGCTGGTGAAGACGAGGAGTCCCTGCCGCCGAATGTGTCGAGTTCGGTCAACTACGAGCGCGGCGATATCGATGCCGGATTTGCGGAAGCCGATGAAATCGTCGAATTGGATTTAACGTCCCTCACCGTTCATCAGGGATATATCGAACCGCAAGTCGCTCTGGTCATTCCCGAACGATCCGGCCGGATGACGATCCACACCAGTACCCAGGCCGCCTTCCACGGTCGTGGCAAGGTCTCGAGCACGCTGGGCATTCCGCTTGAGCAGATCAACATCGTTCCGATGCCCGTGGGCGGCGGCTTTGGCGGCAAATTTGTCTTGATCGAGCCGCTCGTCGCCGCCGCGGCCCTCACTGTGGGTCAACCGGTGCTGCTCTCCTACACCCGCACCGACGACTTCCTGGCTGGCAACCCTGCGCCCGAATGCAAAATCTCAATTCGGCTTGGCGCAACCAGGGACGGTCGAATCACGGCCCTCGAAGCGAACATGATTTACGACTCAGGCGCCAATCCAGGTTCTCCCTTGAGCATTTCCGCCATCCTCCTCGGCGGCTACTACAAGTTTCCGAACTTGCGGATCAAGGGCTATGAGACCCAAACCCACCGTCCGAGTTCTGGCGCGTACCGGGCCCCCGGCGCGCAGCAAGGGACGTTCGCGATCGAATCCGCGGTCGACGAGCTAGCCCGCAAACTCGATCTCGATCCGATCGAGTTCCGGTTGATGAATTGCGTGGAAGAGGGAGACCTTCGCGCCAACGAGGGCGCCTGGCCAAAGATCGGTCTGCGGCAGACGATTGAAGCGCTGCAAGCGCACCCGCTCTGGCGCCAGCGGGACCAGGCGCGCGCCGATGGCAAGGGAATCGGTATCGCCATCGGCGGGTGGCCGGGGGGGATCGAACCGGCCACGGCGACGTGCCGGCTCGATGCCGATGGCAAGTTGACCGTTATTCTCGGCTCCGTGGACCTCAATGGAACAAACACCACTTTTGCCCAAATTGCGGCCGAAGAACTCGGCGCTGGCATCGACTCCGTGCGCGTGACGACCGCGAGCACAGACACGGCACCGCTTGTTGGCGGCACTGGCGGCTCGAAAATCACCTACACCGTGGGACCAGCCGTCGCCAAGGCAGCTCAGGACGCGGTTGAACAAATTAAGCAAATCGCGGCGAAGAAGCTGGAAGTCTCGGTTGACGACCTTGAGTTGTCGGGCGGCTCAGTTCGGGTCAAGGGAGTTCCCGGAACCGCGATCACATTGGAAGAAATCGCCGAACTCAGCATGGCGATGACCGGTGGCAACGAACCTGTCCTCGGGCGAGGCGGCTCAGGAATCACCCAGAGCGCTCCGGGATTCGCCGCGCACCTTGCCGAGGTGACCGTGGACGAGATGACGGGGGTGGTCCAGGTCACCAACTACGTCGCGGCCCAGGATGTCGGGTTTGCGATCAATCCCGCTTCCGTCGAGGGTCAGATTCACGGTGGCGTGGCTCAGGGGATTGGTTGGGCGTTGTATGAGGGTATTGCCTATGACGATGACGGTCAGCCGGATGCCGCGAATCTCATGGACTATGTCTTGCCCCGGAGCACGATGATACCGAATATCGACGTCATTCTCGTGGAGGTCGCCTCCGACGACGGACCATATGGGGCCAAGGGCGTCGGCGAACCACCAGCGATCCCGGGGGCAGCCGCCGTCGCCAACGCGATTCGCGACCTGACAGGCGCCCGGATGACCTCGCTGCCAATTCGCCCACCGGATGTGCTCGCCCAACTGTCGTAGACTGCCAGTGGGCTTGCATTGCGCCGGTTCGCACATGCGGACGCGTCATGCGAGCGATGAGATGCGCAGGCGATGCTGCTGGAACTGTCGATCAAGGATTTTGCGATCATCGAACGCGCGACGATCCAGTTTTCGGAAGGGCTGAACGCGCTCACTGGCGAAACCGGCGCCGGGAAATCGATCCTGCTCGATGCCCTCGGGGCCGTTCTCGGCTCCAGAGTCAGCAGCGATCTGGTCCGCACCGGATGTGCCCTGGCCCGAGTTGAAGCGGCGTTTGCGCTCGACGAAGCGACGTCGGGCCGTTTGAAACCTCAATTGGATGTTATTGGCGTCGAACTTGATGTCGACGGTTCACTCATCCTCAGTCGCGAAGTCCAGGCAAACGGCCGATCCACCGCACGCGTCAACGGGCGCCTATCCACGGCTGGCGCGTTGGGTTCAATTGGCATGAGCCTCGTTGATATCCACGGACAGTCCGACCACCTTGCAATCCTGAAGACCACCGAGCAGCGCCATCTGCTTGATCGTTTCGGTGCGCTCGATCACCAACGGACCACCCTTTCCGGCATTGTCCGTGAATGGCGAGACGCTCGCTCGCGCCTCGCAGATATAGCCCGCGGTTCCCGCGAACGGGAGCAACGAATCGATTTGCTTCGTTTCCAGATCGACGAAATCGATGCGGCGGCCGTTGGCATTGGCGACGATGATGTACTCGCCGGTGAGCGCGACATCCTGCGCAACGCGGATCGACTCCGCGGCCATGCCCTGGAGGCGCTTTCGGCGCTGGTTGACGACGACATAGCGAACGGCGCCGATATCACGTCGCTCGTGCGTCGGGTGACCTCGCTGACCACAGCCATTGCTTCGTATGACTCCACGGCGGGCGAACTCGACAGCCGCGCCAACGAACTCCTCGTCCTGGCCGAGGACCTCGCTCGCGAACTTCGAACCTACGCCGAACGCATCGAATCCAATGAGTCGCGGCTGGCCGAGGTCGAGGATCGGCTTTCCACGATCCAGTCGCTCAAGCGCAAATACGGGGCAACACTATTGGATGTGCTCGACTTCGCGGAAAGGGCGTGCCGGGAACTGGCCGATTTGACTTCGGGTGAACTCGACCTCGGCGCGCTTCAGGTACGGGAATCGACACTCGGGACGCACGTCGCATCGCTTTCGATCGCCCTTTCCGATGATCGCAAGCTGGCCGCGAAACAACTTTCCGCCGCCGTCGAACAAAGCATCGCCGATCTCCACATGGGTCGCTCCGAAATCATGATTGCCGTGAACCACCGCGAAGACGCCACCGGAATCGCCTTGCCCGGAACGTCGATCGATGCTTTGTTCCATATCGACGAATCCGGTATCGACGACATCGAGTTTTTGATTGCGCCGAACGCCGGCGAAGCTCTGAAACCGCTTGCCCGAAGTGCATCTGGCGGCGAGACGGCCCGCCTGATGCTTGCAGTGAAATCGATTCTCTCGGATGTCGATCTCACCCCCACCCTCGTCTTCGATGAAATCGACGTCGGAGTCGGCGGCCGTTCCGGTCAAGTAGTAGGCGAAAAGCTGTGGGGAATCTCGCAACGGCATCAGGTCATTGTCGTGACTCATCTGCCGCAGGTCGCGGCGCTGGCCGATACCCATCTCAAAATCGAGAAACGGGAAGTGGATCGCAGAACTGTTTCCGATGTGCGAGTGCTGACCGGAACCGATCGCGAGCTGGAAGTGGCGGCGATGATCGACGGGTTGCCTCCGGGTGAGGCGGCGCGATTAAATGCGAAGACGATGCTCGATCGCTCCCGCGCATTTGTCGCGTCCTCACGATGACCGGAGCAGGTGCGGCTATACTTCACGGCGGCCAGGTCGACGCGCTGGCTCCAACAGTCAGCCTGCGTTGAAACCTTGCGAAGACTCCTTTGTGTGCCCTTGGAGGACAAACAATGCAACAGCCAAATATGAAAATGATCCAACAAATGCAGAACCGGATGACCAAGATCCAGGAGGAACTTGAGGAAACGATCGTTTCCGGCTCCTCCGGCGGTGGAGTTGTGACCGCTGAGGTGAATGGCCAGCGATCGTTCAAATCGATCAAGATCGATCCGTCGGCGGTTGATCCCGACGATGTCGAAATGCTCGAGGATCTGATCGTCGCCGCCGTTCAGGATGCGATGGAGAAGGCCCAGGCGCTCGCTGAAGACAAGATGAGCGCCCTCACTGGCGGGATCAAAATTCCGGGACTCACGTAGCGTTTTCCACGGTCGTCCCAAGGAAGTCGGCATGGTCCTCAAGGAACCAGTTCCCTTCTACATGGACGATGTTGTGCAACTGCGCAAACCGCACCCATGCGGATCGTTGGAGTGGACGGTGGTGCGCATCGGCGCCGACATCGGGTTGCGCTGTCGGACGTGCGGTCGCCGGGTCCTGCTTCCCCGGCGCACTCTGGAGAAGCGGCTCAAGAAGTTCGTTTCGCGCGGACCCGCGGCGCCGGTGCAGGGTACATCCGAGCTGGTGACCGGGTGACCACCGCCGCAGTAGCTCATGGTTTGGACGACTCGATACCGGCGGTGCTGAGAAACGGTCCGTTTCTCCGGCTTTGGCTGGTCCAGGCCATCACCCAAACCTGTCAAATCATGATCAACTTCGCCCTTCTGCTCCGCGTGCGCGATGTTGTCGAGGTCCACAACCTGCCCCAGGCGAACACCGCGATCAGCCTCGTGATCCTCGCCTTCTCGTTGCCCGCCGTGCTATTCGGTCCGTTGGCCGGGGTGATTGCCGACCGTTCCAACAAGCGGACGCTGCTGGCCTTATTGAATGTTGCCCGCGCCGGAGCGGTGCTGCTGTTTTTGGTCATTCGCCCCGGCTGGCATGTGGAAACGATTCTCGCGGCCTACTACGTCGTGACATTCGTGTTCGGCATCGCCGGCCAGTTCTTCGCCCCCGTGTTGGGCGCAACGATCCCGGTAGTGACACCTCGAACCCAACTGATGTCCGCCAACGCACTGTTCAATCTCACGTCCACGGCGGCGCAACTTGTCGGTTTTGCGGCGGTCGGTCCAATTTTGGTCAAGGCCGTCGGCATCGACTCGTTGTTCATTGGCGCGATCGTTGTCTACCTGGCCAGCGCGGCCCTCGTCCTGACGCTTCCGGTCACACCGGTGGTCGCGGTCTCCGCTGGCGTCAAGTCGATGTCCCCGACGCACCGATTGATCAATGACATGAAGGAGGGTCTCGTTTTCATCCTCCAGGATCCGGCGCTCATGCGCGCAATCGGCTACCTCACGTTGGCCTCGACGACGTTCCTGCTCGTGGCCACGCTCGGACCGGAATTCGTCACCTCGGTGATTGGTCTGCGGAAGGAAGACATCGGATTTGTGGTGGCGCCAGCGGGACTCGGGGTGCTGGTGGGCGTGATTGTGGTGCCGCGGGTCGCCCGCCGCATCGGACGGGATTGGTTGATCGACCTTTCGCTCGCTTCGGCCGGACTGATGTTGGCTCTGATGGCAATCTCGCGCTCGTTTCTCGATGTGTTCTGGACGGCTCCGGCGCCTGTGGTGCTGGTGGCGATGTTCACCGGTTCGTTCGCCCTGGTCTTGGGAATTTGCAACGCGTTCATCCTCGTGCCGTCGCAAACGATGCTCCAGGAGCGTTCGAACGAGGCGGTCCGAGCCCGCGTCTACGCGACGTTTTTCACCATCTCGAATTCGTTTGCGTTCATCCCCATTTTCTTCGCGGCCGCGGCGGCCGACCTTTTCGGTGTCGTCAAAGTGCTCATGGTCGTCGCCGCCCTGGTTGGAGGGCTCGGTCTCGCCGGATTGGTTCAACGCCGCGCGTCCGAACTGTCCCGCTGGGAGCGCGTTCAGACCAGTCACCGCCAGGGACCCGACTCACTCCCTTCGGGGTGATCGTCAATTCGAACTGGCCCTAAGGAGTTGATTCAGCAACGCCATACGGATATACACGCCGTTGCGAGCTTGCCTGAAATACGCGGCGCGGGGATCGGCGTCCACGGCTGGGCTGATCTCGTCGACGCGCGGCAGCGGATGCATGATGATCGCCTTGGGACCTAGCAAGGCCAACGACTCCTCGTTCAAGATGTATATTCCCTGGGCGGCTCTGTATTCGTCCTGGGTGGCGAAACGCTCCCGCTGGATGCGAGTCTGATACACCACGTCGGCGACCGCCAGCGCCTTCCCCAAATCCGGTTCGTCGCGGTATCGGACGCCAGCAGCATTAAGGGCCTGCCGCACATCGTCGCCCATTGGCACGGCATCCGGTGAGACGAAGAGCAGGTTGACGTTGCTGGTCATTCGAAACATCATCGCCAGCGACCGCACAGCTCGCCCGAACCTGAGATCGCCAACGAGCGCGACGGTCAGGTCATCGAACTGGTTCAACTCGTCGTGAATCGTATAGAAATCGAGCAGCGCCTGGGTTGGGTGTTCCCCCGGACCATCGCCGCCGTTGACGATCGGAACCGGTGACACCGTCGCTGCCCGCGCCGCCGCGCCCTGCTCGTGATGTCGAATCACGATGCAATCGGCATACCCGGCGACGATCCTCACCGTGTCCTCAACCGACTCGCCCTTGATCGCGGAAGAGAATTCAAGTGCGTTCTCGGTGGAAAGCACCTGACCGCCAAGTCGCAACATCGCGGATTCAAAACTGAGCCGGGTGCGGGTGGACGGTTCGTAGAAGAGCGTCGCCAGAATGCGATCGTTCAGCAACCCATCGCGTGCGCTAACCGACTTCATCCGATCGGCGTCCCGGAAGAGGTCAAGGACCCACTCGCGCTCGAACTGCTCCACCGCAACAATGTGTTTCAACAAACCTCATCCCCACGGACCGCACCCAAAAATCCAGACCACGTTGGAGTATAGTGCGGACCAGACCGACAGAGGAGCGAGCGAACTTCCATGTATGCACCTTTGAGCGACCGGGTCGGATACGTGCCCGGAGGCACGAACATCGGCATAATTCGCAACGACCTGACTCACGTCACGCTGATAGACACTGGGCTCAATGACACGACAGCGCGGAAGGTGTTGCGGGTCGTGCGAGACGAACTGCACTCCGAGGTCGTGGCGATCCTGAACACGCACGGGCATGCCGACCATTTTGGCGCCAACGCATTTGTGCGGAAGCGAACCGGCTGCGAAGTCTGGGCTCCGGATATCGAAGCGACCGTCATCCGCCATCCCATCCTCCAACCGGCCTTCCTGTATGGTGGCGCTGATCCGCTGGACACGCTGCGCAGCCACTTCCTGCTGGCCGAAGCGAGTCCGGTCGATGGCATAGCGGAGATTGGCCCTCAGGATTTTTTCGGCACGGCGATCGAGGTCGTTGCGCTGCCGGGTCATTCGCCGAACCACACCGGGGTACTGGTCGATGGGGTCTTCTTTTGCGCGGATGTCGTGTTCCCTGAGGCCGCGATCGAAAAGTACCGGATTCCGTATCTCTATGGGCTCACCGATCACCTTGCATCGCTGGATGCGGCCCTGGCGATTCCCGCCGGGTTCGTGGTGCCCGGCCACGGACCGCACAGCGAGTCAATCGATGCCCTGGTTGGCCTTAATCACCAGGCGATCGACCGAACGCTCGCCGCGATTGCGAACACGCTCCAGACGCCGTCGGCCAGCGATCGGGTCTGCACCGAGGTGTTCCGGGCATTGGACGTTCCGGCCCTGAACGCACAGGGTTTCTTCCTGCTCAAACCGACGATCAATGCCTATCTCGCGCATCTCGAACGAACCGGCGTCGCAGTGTTCGAAGTGGTTGAACAGGAACCTCTATGGAGCCTCGCCTGATTCTTCCCCGAGGGCGCCGATGATCATCCGCGCAATGTCGTTGCCGAGCCGGACACTGTAGTTGGTGCCCCGATCCTCAGGGTAAATCTGCGTGGTGTTGGCGAGATACAGGTTTTTCAGGGGTGTCCGATGCTCCGGCATCCGCTCCGAATACTGCATGGGAGTGATTGGCTGGGCGGCCCGCTCGCGAAAGACCCACCAGTTCTGAATCCAGGATGATTCGAATGCGGGATTGATTTTGGTCAGGTGCGGCAGGTACGCCGCAATGACTTCGTCCGATCTCTTTGTGAACCAAGGGTGATCGGGCTCCATGTATTTGCTCAGGTAAACGAAGTGCTTACCCTGATACTTTTCCGCGCTCACGAAGTTGGTGTGTTCGATGACCGCGGTGAATGGCAAGTCGTCGTCGGCGATATTGAGCCAGTAGACATCGGACAACGGTCGATCCAGTTCGAGAATGGCGACGACGGCGGCCTCGTAGACGAGCGCATCGAGTTTGGCGACATAGCTCGGTGGAAGCGCGGGCGCCAGCTTCTGGAAGATATGCGACGGCACAGTCGCGAGCATCACGTCCGCGTGCGTGGAGGTCGAGTCAGATTCGTCGTGAGCGACCCACGTGCTGCCTTCGCCCTGGCTGATCCGCGATAACCCCGAACGGAAAAGCCGCACTCCCGCGGCCTCGCAGGCATCGACCAGAGCATCGACGATCACCTGAAAGCTCCCGTTGAAGTATCCCAACCTCTCCTGATCGAGCGGCGAACGCCGCGATGTCGTGCGCAGCCAGATTTTACCCCAGAACCAGACCATTGGAATCTTGTCATAATACGTTCCAAACTTGGCACGGAGCTGGGCGCCAAGTGTTTTGTCGTAGGCCCGTTTGCCGAGGGCACGCGACAGCCACTCGTGGGCCGTCACCGTCTCGTATTTCTTCCAGTTCCTGACCCGCTGCAGGTAGGCAGTAACGATTCCCAGTCGCACCCGATCGCGAAACGGGATGCAACCGAGTCTGAGCAAGTCAAGGGCGCCGTTCAGCGGATAGATCCGACCGTCCGCGAAGTAGCCAACATTTGACGGGAGCCAC
>Ga0183260_10003343_pt1 | contig 12964 bp, 10 predicted proteins | sample AntDrymUQ4972206_2_FD_129768 | JGI IMG/M metagenome (GOLD analysis project Ga0183260, IMG submission 129768) | Polar desert sand microbial communities from Dry Valleys, Antarctica - metaG UQ497 (22.06) (version 2) (version 2) | ecosystem: Environmental > Terrestrial > Soil > Desert | place...
GCAGCCGCCACGGGTTGCCCGAACTCGCTCCACAGGCTCGCCAACCGAACACTCGGCCTGGCGATGGTCACCGCCCAGCCCTGGCGTTGCAAACTGGCGGCCCGGTTCTCCACCGCAGCAAGGCTGCCTCGACGGGCGTTGTCGGCCCGCGCCCAGGCCGCCACATCGAGCAGGACGACCAGACTGCGGGTAGAGCCAGCACGTAGTCGAGACAAGGCGGCCAGGTCGGTTGGGCTGAGGTCACCCAGTACGGCGACCACGAGGCCGCTCGAATGTTGTTCGCCGCCACTGGCTAACTCCTGCTGAGAACTCGTCTGGATCACCGCCAGCGAGTCGAGGAGCAGCTGCACCTCGGCCGGACCGCTGATCCCCCGGTCATGCCAGGCCGACGTCGAGCGGCCAGCCCCGTCAGTCAGCAAGCGCACGGAGAAGCCCTGCCCCGCAAGGTGAGCGCCTATCGAGGCCACAGCAGACACGGCGTACTCGAAGGAAGAGGCAGGACCCGACCCGCGGTGGGCGCCGGTTCGGGAGTCGAGCAGCAACGTGGCCCGGCTCTGATGCGGCTGCTCCTCCCGTCGGACCATCAACTCGTCGGCGCGGGCGGTGGAGCGCCAGTGGATCCGGCGCAGGTCATCGCCGAGGCGGTACTCCCGCACCATGACGTCTTCGGTGCCTGCCGCCGCGAAGGCACGTGGGCGGTTGTCCCCCGTGCCCGACCAGTCGCCTGACAGACTGACGACCGGTAGTGCGCTCACCTGGGGTGTGACGACCAACGTGGTTCTGTTCGTAAAGGAGCGATTGAGCTCGACAAACCCGAAGGGGTCGCTCATCCGAACGCTCAATGGCCCAAGGTGGTAGCGACCTCGCACCTCCGAGCGCACGATGTACTGCATCGATCGGCGCCATCGCGGCCGAAGCTGATCCAACACGAACCGTGGTCGGGTGCCCAGCACGTAGGGCACCTGGTCCTCGAGGAGCATCAGACCTGTTGGAAAGCGGCCGGGGTTCTCCAAGGTGAGCGTCACCGTCGCGCCTTGCCCGACCTCGACCGTCGTCGGTGCCGTCTCACGAGCGCACGACAGCAGGAAACGGGAACGGTTCGCTATCAACGTCGTGATGAGCGGCAGGGCGATAAGCAGCAGCCCGACCCGCAGCAGGTCACGCTGGCCGAGCACGATGGCACAGAGGCCACACGTAAGGCCTGCTGACAAGAAACTCCGTCCGCGGGTAGTCAGGGCAGAAAGCGCGCCGCGTGTCACGGCAAGAGCCGCCTAGCCACCAGCGCGACCCGAGAAGGCCTTCTCGGGGATAGGGATGGACCGCAACAAGGCACTGACGATTTGCTCAGCTCCACGTCCGCTCATCTGGGCTTCCAGGTTGGTGATGAGCCGGTGCGCCAGAACAGGTGCGGCGAGGGTTTGGAGGTCGTCGGGGATCACGTAGTCGCGAGCCTCGAGCGCCGCATGCGCACGGGCCGCTCGCACGAGATGCAAGCTGGCCCTTGGAGAAGCGCCGAGACGCAGATCTGGTGAGCGGCGAGTCGCTGACGTGATGTCGATCGCGTACTGCTTGACGGTCTCGGAAACATGGACGGTGCGGACCACATCGACCAGCTTGGCGATCTCGGCGGCGTCGGTGACCGGCTCGAGGTCGTCGAGCGGATTTGCCGCGGAGTGCGAGTCAAGCATCGCCAGCTCGGATCGGGGCAGCGGGTAGCCCATGGACAGACGGGCCATGAAACGGTCGCGTTGGGCCTCCGGGAGTGAGTAGGTGCCCTCCATCTCGATCGGGTTCTGTGTGGCGATGACCATGAACGGCGCGCTCAGCTGGTACGTCGTACCGTCGACGGTCACCTGCCGCTCTTCCATGCACTCGAGGAGAGCAGACTGCGTCTTGGGGGAGGCGCGGTTGATCTCGTCACCCACGACGATGTTCGCGAACACCCCACCGGGGCGAAACTCGAACTCTCGAGTCTCACGGTTGTAGATGGACACGCCGGTGACGTCGGACGGCAGTAGGTCGGGGGTGAACTGGATGCGCTTGACCGAACAGTCGATCGACCGGGCCAGGCTCTTGGACAGCATGGTCTTGCCCACACCTGGGACGTCCTCGATGAGCAGGTGGCCCTCGGCGAGCAAGACCGTGATCGCTGTGCGCACCACGTCGGGCTTGCCCTCGATAACGCGTTCGATGTTCTTGCCCACGCGGTCGGTCACCGCAGCGAGAGTCTCGAAGCTACTCATCTATCTCCTTGGGAGCGTGGACGGCGGAAGTCCGCTGAACCGCACCGTGTCCCTTGATCTTGTCATCTCGTCCAAGCGCAACCGAGATCCCCAGATAACGATGCTATGACGCGCTGCCGGTAAGCGGGAGCTTCCTCCGCAGCTGCTTGGGCAAGGAAACGGTCGCTTTCGGCAGCATAGTGATGCGCTGGTGGGGGTAAATGGAGTAAAGTGGTTTGAAGTGGAGAACTGGAGGAGGTGGTCATGTTTCTCGGGACGCACACGCCGCGCCTGGACGACAAGGGCCGCCTCATCCTGCCTGCCAAGTTTCGAGAGGAATTGTCAGAGGGTTTGGTGGTCACGAAGGGCCAAGAGCGCTGCCTCTATGTGTGGCCGAGTGCTGAGTTTCGGGCATTCACCGGGCGCCTTGCGCATACTCCCGTCACCGACAAGCGCAATCGCAACTTCATGCGCATGCTCTCGGCGGGAGCGTCGGCGGACAGCCCCGACAAGCAGGGCCGAATCACGCTGCCGCAGTCGCTGCGCGAGTACGCGGGGCTGGACCGAGACTGCGTCGTCATCGGGGCATTCACCAGAGTCGAGATTTGGGACGCGGCGGCGTGGAGCGCCTACAACGCCGAGCAGGAAGAAGTGTTCGCGGACTGGTCGGAGGAGGTGCGGCCGCTGCCGGCTCCTACCTGAGCATGAGCCGACCGGCTCGTCTCGCGCGACTTGGCCTCCGGACCGCCTGTTCGCCTCAGCTGACACACCTTCCCCGGTGCCAGACGAGACGAAGAAGCGGACGGGGACCTGGCTGCACGAGTCTGCCTCGAAGCACGCCGCACCACCGGACGATCAGAACTAGCTACCAGCCGAAAGGGTCGAACATGCCGAGTTGGGACGTCGTGAGCCCTCCGCAGGAGGCCCCCGTGAGGAGGGTCCGCGAAGAGGTCAGGGACGGAGTTGTCGTGGCCATCTTCTCCGTGTTGGCGTCGTCGACGGTCACTCTTGCGCTGATGGCGCTCACGCGGCTAGCCGGCTGAGCGCGAACATGGCCGAATGCGTTCACGTGCCGGTGATGCTGGGCCGGATCGTTGCGCTCCTCGCGCCAGCGCTCGAGGAGCCAGACGCTGTGCTGGTCGATGCGACGCTGGGTCTGGGCGGCCATACCGAGGCCATCCTTGCCCGTTGCCCTCGTGCCGTCGTCGTCGGACTTGACCGAGACCAGGAGGCGCTGGCGGTCGCCGCATCCCGACTCGCCCCCTTCTCCGGCCGGACAACCCTTGTCCACGCGGTGTACGACGATCTCCCGAACGTGCTCCACGAGCTCGGCCTTTCGAGCGTCCAGGGGGTGCTCTTCGACCTTGGAGTGTCATCTCTTCAGCTCGACGCTCGCGAGCGCGGCTTCTCGTACTCCCAAGACGCCCCGCTGGACATGCGGATGGACGCCTCGAAGGCGAAGACGGCCGCTGCCGTACTGAACACCTATTCGGTGGGTGAACTCGCGCACGTCCTGTCCAGGTACGGCGAAGAGCGCTTTGCCCGAAGGATCGCGCAGTCCGTCGTACGGGAGCGGACCAGACTGCCGTTCGCAACCAGTGCTCGGCTGGTGGAGCTGATCAGGGACGCGATTCCCGCTCCCGCACGCCGAACTGGCGGCAACCCCGCCAAGCGAACTTTTCAGGCACTGCGCATCGAGGTCAACGACGAGCTGGCGGTGCTCGAGCGTGCTCTGCCACGCGCCGTGGATGCGCTGGCAGTCGGCGGTCGAATCGTCGTGATGTCCTACCACTCCCTCGAGGACCGGCTTGCCAAGCAGGTGCTGACGCAGCGAGCACGTTCCACGGCTCCCGTCGATCTGCCTGTGGTCCCGCAGGGGCACGAGCCGCAGCTGCGTCTCCTCACCCGTGGCGCCGAGAGGGCGTCCGAGTCCGAGATCAGCGCCAATCCGCGCGCCGCGTCCGTCCGAATTCGTGCCGCCCAGCGGATCAGGCCCGCAGCGTGAGTACCAACGCCTGGTCAGAAAGAGCCCGGGCGGCCATCCCGGGCACCGGTGCTCCTCGGCCGCATCTGAGCGTTGTGGCGAAGCCGGGTCCGCAGGCGCCCCGGCTGCCCTTCGTCTTGTTCGTGATGGTGCTGCTGATGAGCGGCCTGGTCGGGCTGTTGCTCCTCAACACGGGGCTTCAGCGAGGAGCGTATGTCGCAACCGAGCTTCGACAGGTGTCGGCTGCGCTCGAGGTACGCCGAGAGCTACTGGAGACCAAGGTAGGGGTGTTGCAGGAGCCGCAGCGGTTGGCCCAAGAGGCAATCGCACTGGGAATGGTCCAAAACGACAGTCCAGCGTTCCTGTCCTTGGCGGCGCGCGGATCGATTCTCGGCAAGCCCATCCCCGCCGATGCGACGAACCAGTTCGAGGTCGAGACCACCACTCCCGGCGGTGCCGGCACCGACAAGGCCCCTGCTCAGGTAGCGGGCAGCGGGACCAGCCTTGCTGCGGCCCTGGTCACCGTCCCTCGCGTAGAACCCCCAAAGCCTGACCCGAAGCCGCAAGAGCAGACAGGACAGGGACGTGGCTGAGCGTCGTACGAACGGCTCCGGCAGCCCCGTCAAGGCGGCTCAGCGACCGGCGGCAAGGCAACCGTCGCCGAGGCAACCGTCGCGGCACAAGCCTGCTGCGCGGCAAGCTGCACGCCGGCGTCCGACGCGGGTCAGGCCTCCGAGTGGTGAACGCCCGACTAGGGGCAGCACCGTCGCCAACGGGCTGGTTCACACCCCAGCACGGCTGTGGAGCGCGTTGGGTGTGATGGCATTCGTGCTGTCGCTGTTTGCCGCCAGGCTGATCCAGTTGCAAGGCATCGACGAGAACGACTACGCACGAATGGCCATGCAGACAGGCGCCAAGACTCTGCCTCTGCAAGCGCCACGTGCTCCCATCTACGACCGCAAGGGCGTGGAGTTGGCCGAGACGGTGGATGCGGCGATGTTGGTGGCTGACCCCAGCATGGTCAAGGATCCGGAAGCCATCGCAACCCGACTGCAACGCCGGCTCGGAGTCGACTACATCGCCACGCTCGAGCTGCTGAAGAAGAAGAGCACCCGCTACGTGGAGCTGGCCCGCAGCCTTCCGGACAAGCAGGCTGAAGCCGTTGTGGGGAACCTCAACTCCGCCGACCTCGGAGGAGTCTTCGTCTACGACGACGCGGCGCGCTTCTACCCGGCCGGCGACGTTGCGGCAAACCTGCTGGGTTTCACCGGCAGCGAAGGCGAGGGCCTGTACGGGCTCGAGCGAGCGCTTGACTCGGTGCTCGCCGGCGAGGACGGTTCAGCCACGTTCCTGATGGCCGATGAGCAGCAGATCCCTCTGGCGGACAGCACCGTGACAGCACCTGTTGAGGGCATCGGGGTGACGCTCACCATCGACCAGGATCTGCAGTGGCTGGCTCAGCGCCGACTCGCACAAGCCGTCAGCCAGACAGGTGGAAGCTCTGGTGTGGCTGTGATCCAAGACGTCAAGACCGGTGAGCTGTTGGCCTTGGCGGACTATCCGACGTACGACCCCAACGAGTGGATGGCAACCGCGGAGGAGAACTACGGTGCCCGCGCGCTCATGGACGTCTACGAACCGGGAAGCGTAGAAAAGGCGCTTACATTCGCGGCGTTAATCGACGCAGGGTACGTGAAGCCGAGGACGAGAATCACCGTCCCACCGACTCTCCCCAGAGCAGACACCACTATCAACGACTACTTCGCCCATGGCACCCTCAGGTTGACGGCAGCCGGAGTACTGGCCAAGTCATCCAACATCGGCACGGCCCTGGCAGCTGAGCAGATGCCCATTCCCCAGCTGCACTCCTACCTGCGCAGTTTTGGCCTCGGCGAGCCAACCGGTGTCGGCCTCATCGGTGAGAGCGCGGGACTGCTTCCCGATCCTCCTGACTGGCTGCCGATCAGCCGCGACACGATCTCCTTCGGGCAGGGTCTCAGCGTCAACGCCGTCCAGATGTCGGCAGCACTGTCGGCGATCGCCAACGACGGTGTCTACGTCGAGCCGTCACTGGTGCGCGGGTACGTCGATGCTGAAGGCGCGTTCGATCCTGCCGATACGCCCAGCCGGCACCGGGTCATCAGCACCAAGGCAGCAAGACAGGTCGCTCGCATGATGGAGGGTGTGACCGGCCCGGAGGGCACGGCACCTTTGGCCGCCATCAACGGCTATCGCGTCGCCGGCAAGACCGGCACCGCGCAGCGCGCCAGCGAACAGGGCGGCTACAAAGGCTTCACCATCTCCTTCGCCGGGTTCGCACCAGCCGACAAGCCGCGGTTTCTGGTTTACGTGGTCATCCAGGAACCCACTGACGGCAGTGGCGGCGGCAGCGCCGGAGGTCCGGTCTTTCACGATCTGATGAAGGCGACGTTGGACAAGTACGGCGTTGGGCCGACCGGGAGCCGCTCACCCGCGCTGCCGATCTCCTGGTGAGCGTCGATAGCCTCGGCACGTGTTCTCCGACGAGTCAGCAGCTGATATCTCGGCACGTCCAGTCTCGGTCGAGCCAGTTCCACTGACAGCGCTGGCCGATCACCTTGGCCTCTCTGACAGCGGGTTCGGCCGCACCGGCGCAGGCTCGGTCTCTGTGACGGGGATTGCACTGGCTTCTGGCTCGGTCCGATCGGGCGACCTCTACGCGGCCTTACCCGGTACCCGCCACCACGGGGCACAGTTTGTCAGTCAAGCCACCGAGAGGGGGGCAGTGGCGGTCCTCACGGACCCTGCGGGGGTCGACCACCTCGGGGACACCGACGTGCCGACCCTCGTGGTGGACCAGCCGCGGCGTCGGTTGGGAGACCTGGCGGCGTTGATCTACGGCCACCCCGCTCGCTTCATGACCCTGATCGGCGTGACAGGTACGCAGGGCAAGACGACCACGACCCAGCTCATTTCCTGCGGCCTGCAGGCATGTGGTCGGCACACGGCTGTCATCGGCACTATGGGCACCTGGATCGACGGTGAGCAAGTCACGACGGTCCTCACGACACCTGAGGCTCCCGACCTGCATGCGTTGTTCGCGGCCATGGTTGAGCGCGGCGTCGACGTATGTGCCATGGAGGTGTCGAGTCACGCTGTCGTCATGGGTCGCGTGGACGGAGTGGTCTTCGACCTCGCGGTGTTCACGAACTTCGGCCGAGATCATCTCGACTTCCATGCCGACGTCAATGCGTACTTCGCGGCCAAGGCGGAGCTTTTCACCGCTTCACGTTCGCGACGCGCGCTTCTCAACATCGATGACGACCGCGTTGCCGAGCTGTCCTGCGAGCCGGCGATACCTACCCGCACCATCTCCCTGACCGGCCGCGACGCCGACTGGACCGCCGAAGTCCTGACGGCACGGGCCGACGGGTCGACGTTCGTGGTAACGGGGCCGGGCCAGCTGCGAATCAAGGCTGACATCGCACTTTCGGGCTCGTTCAACGTGGCCAACGCGCTGTGCGCGCTCGCAGCCATTGGTGAGGCCGGCCACGACGTGGAGGTCGCAGCTCTCGGCCTTGCCGCGCTGCCGTCGGTACGGGGCCGGATGGAGCGGGTGGACTCCGGCCAGCCGTTTTCGGTACTGGTCGACTACGCGCACAAGCCTGACGCCGTTACCGCAGCCCTGGAAGCCTTGCGCGCGGTGACGGAGGGCCGGGTGATTCTTGTCATCGGCGCAGGGGGGGAGCGCGACGCCGGGAAGCGGCAGTTGATGGGAGCAGCGGCGGCACACTTGGCCGACGTCGTCGTCGTGACCGATGACAACCCGCGCGGGGAAGACCCGGCCGCGATCCGAGCTGAACTGCTCGCCGGTGCTCACGCTGTTACCGATGGGACGACGGACGTGCTTGAGGTGGCAGACCGCGAGACGGCGATCAGATCAGCAGTCGCGGCGGCTCGGGCCGGCGACTGCGTGCTGATCGCCGGCAAGGGACACGAACAAGGCCAAGAGGTAGCCGGCCGGGTGCTGCCCTTCGATGACCGCGAGGTGGCCCGGCGAGCGTTGGCTGCAGTGGCAGGCGTTCGCTACGCGTCGCCGGATCTTGGGCCGGAGAAGAATTCATGATCGCCATGACGCTTGCCGAGGTGGCGCAAGCAGTGCAGGGGACGGTCGTGGGCACTGCACCGGACACGCTCGTGCGGGGTCCTGCGTTCGTGGACTCGCGAAATGTCGAACCCGCCGGATTGTTCGTCGCCGTCGCCGGTGACCACGTCGATGGCCACGGCTACGCCGAGCAGGCGGTGGCCGCAGGTGCCGCGGCCGCGCTCGTGCAGCGCGACGTGGGAGTTCCGTCGGTGGTGGTGGCGGACACGGTTGAGGCACTCGGGCTGTTGGCGCACTCCATGTTGTCGCGCTTGCCTTCGATCCAGGTCATTGGCATCACCGGGTCTCAAGGCAAGACATCCACCAAGGACATCGTGGCCCAGCTGCTGGCCTCGTCGGGTCAGACCATCGCCCCCGCTGGCTCACTCAACAACGAGATCGGGGTGCCACTCACCGCGCTGCGAGCCACGGCGTCGACTCGGTTCCTGGTGGTCGAGATGGGTGCCCGCAGCCGAGGCCATATCCAGTACCTCGCTTCTTTGGTGCGGCCGACCATCGGTGCAGTGCTCAACGTCGGCGTCGCCCACATCGGCGAGTTCGGGTCAAAGCAAGCCATCGCGGCGGCCAAGGGCGAACTCGTCGAAGTGCTGCCAGCGAGCGGGGTCGCAGTACTCAACGCCGATGACCAGCACGTGAGGGCGATGGCGGCCCGCACCGCCGCCTCGGTCGTCACGTTCGGCAAGGCGCCCGGCGCAGACGTGCGGGTGGCTGAAATCGAGCTCGACGAGGACAGCAGGCTGCGATGCACCCTCGAAGTCGGCGGAGTGTCACGCGCATTGACGGTTCCGCTGATCGGAGAGCACCACGCTTCCAACATCGCGGCGGCCGTGGCCGTCGCGATCAGCTGCGGGGTTCCCTTCGACGCCGTACCGGCGATCCTGTCGGGCTTGCAGAACATGTCGAGATGGCGCATGGAAATGTCGACCACCTCCGACGGGCTGACCATTGTCAACGATGCCTACAACGCCAACCCCGACAGCATGCGTGCCGCGTTGAGAACGCTGGCGGCGATCGGTCACAGTCGTGGACCGACGTGTCGAACCTTCGCGGTGCTGGGGGAAATGCGGGAGCTTGGCGACCACAGCCGCGACGCACACGACGCCATCGGGCGCCTCGCGGTCCGGCTCGGCATCCACCAGTTGGTGGTTGTGGGGGAGGATGCCCGGGCCATTCATCTCGGCGCTTGCCTCGAGGGCTCGTGGGACGCAGAGTCAGTGTTCGTGCCCGACGTCGAGTCGGCGGTGGCATTTGTGCGACGGAACGCTGTCGGCTCTGATGTTGTCCTCGTCAAGGCCTCGAGGGCTGCGGGGCTCGAGCGGGTGGCCCTGGCCCTGCTCGCCGGCGACGTCGAGGTGAGCGCGTGAGGGCACTGTTGCTAGCGGGCGGCTTCGGTCTGATCGGCACTCTGCTCGGGACTCGGTGGGCCATCTCCATCCTGGTCAGGAAAGGCTACGGCCAGCCGATCCGAGACGACGGGCCAACGACGCACCACACCAAGCGAGGTACTCCGACCATGGGCGGTCTGGTGGTGATCATCGCAGTGCTGTTCGCCTACCTTGCGGCGAAGCTGCTGCTGCGCGACGCACCGTCCGTGTCTGCTCTGCTGCTGCTCTTCTTGTTCGCCGGACTCGGCGCAGTTGGTTTCTTGGACGACTACATCAAGATCTCGAAGCAACGCAGCCTCGGGCTGCGTACCAAGGCGAAGTTCGCCGGCCAGACCTCGGTTGCCGCTGTCTTCGGCTGGGCGACGTTACATTTCCCCGACGAACGCGGCATCACGCCGGCCTCTTCGGCCATCTCCTTCGTTCGCGAGGTCGACTGGAAACTACCCACGCTTCTGGTCATCTTGTGGGTGATCATCATGGTCGCCGGAGCGAGCAACTCGGTGAACCTCACCGATGGCCTCGACGGGCTGGCCGTCGGCAGTTCGATGATGATCTTCGGCGCATATACGCTGGTGGGAATCTGGCAAAATAACCAATACTGCGTGAACACGCCGGGGCCTCGCTGCTACAACGAGATCCGCGATCCTCTCGACCTTGCCGTCGTCACAGCCGCGTTGACGGGAGCCTGTTTTGGCTTCCTGTGGTGGAACGCGTCTCCGGCAAGGATAATCATGGGCGACACCGGATCACTTTCGCTCGGAGGAGCGATGGCGGGCCTCGCGATCCTGACACGCACCGAGCTGTTACTGGTGATCTTCGGAGGGTTGTTCGCGGTCATCACCATGTCGGTGATCCTCCAGGTCGGCTATTTCAAGCTCACCAAGGGGAAACGCCTGTTCCGCATGGCGCCGCTGCAACATCACTTCGAGCTGCTGGGCTGGGCCGAGGTCACCATTGTCATCAGGTTCTGGATCATCTGTGGCATCTGTGTAGCCACGGGGCTTGGGCTCTTCTATGCAGAGTGGGTGCTCGGCGTATGACGCCCGACGCCGGCGCGTGGTTACCGGATGCCCACCGCAACTCCGACTGGGACCAGTTGCACGTGGTTGTTGCCGGTATCGGCGTCGCCGGGTTTGCTGCGGCGGACGCTCTGCACCATCTCGGTGCCTCCGTCACCGTGCTCGACGACCGCATCAGCGAGCGCGCGGCCGAGAAGGCCACTCTGCTCGAGATACTCGGTGTCACGGTCAAACTCGGTCCCGGTGCCAGCTCGCAGATACCGTCCCTGGCTCAGCTGGTGGTCACCTCGCCGGGGTGGCCGCCCTCAGCCGAACTCTTCCGGCTCGCGGCCGCGCGTTCGATTCCGGTGTGGGGTGACGTCGAGCTCGCCTGGCGACTGCGCGACCCTGCGCAACCCGCGCCCTGGCTCTGCCTGACGGGGACCAACGGCAAGACCACCTCTGTGCAGATGCTCGAGGCGATGCTGCGCGCCGACGGTTTGCGCTCCGTGGCGGCCGGCAATGTTGGCATTCCGATGTGTGAGGTCGTGATGAACCCAACCCCTTATGACGTGATCGCCGTGGAGTTGTCTTCGCAAGAACTGCACTGGATGCACTCGCTGTCTGCTGAGGCGTCAGCCGTTCTCAATCTCGCACCGGACCACTTGTCATGGCATGGCGGACTTGATCGCTACACCGCAGCCAAGGGCAAGATCTACACGAACACACAGGTGGCGTGCGTCTACAACGTCGAGGACCCGAGCACCCGACGGTTGGTCGAAGAGGCCGAGGTCATCGAGGGCTGCCGAGCGATCGGCTTCACGCTGGGGATCCCCACCATCGGCATGGTCGGTGTGGTTGACGACGTGCTCGCCGACCGGGCGTTCATCGAGGGCCGTGACCGCAACGCGGCAGAGTTGGCGCGGCTGCGTGACGTCCCGAGCGGAGCGCCGCACAACGTGGCCAACGCCCTCGCCGCTGCGGCTCTCGCCCGCGCCCACGGGGTGGCAACCGGCGCAGTGTCGCGCGGCCTGCGGTCCTTCACGCTTGCCGGCCACCGCATTGCGACGGTGGCGACCATCGCTGATGTCACGTACGTCGACGACTCCAAGGCGACCAACCCGCATGCGGCACTGGCGTCGCTGCGGTCGTTCGAGTCCGCCGTCTGGATAGCCGGTGGGCTGGCGAAAGGCGCGTCCTTCGACGAACTCGTCGCCGCTGCCGCCGAACGCCTGCGTGGGGTGGTGCTGCTCGGTTCGGATCAGGACCTCATCGCCGCAGCGCTTGCGCGACACGCGCCCGATGTACCGGTCATCGCCGTATCCGACCTCGACACTGGTGTGATGGAGCGCGTCGTGGCGGCCGCAGCCTCTCTCGCCCACTCGGGTGACACGGTGCTGTTGGCTCCCGCTTGTGCCTCCTTCGACCAGTTCGAGAGCTACTCCGCTCGCGGTGACGCCTTCGTTGCCGCAGTCGAACAGCTCAGCGAACGCTGACGAGACCGAGTCGCTTAAGTGGGCAAGACCACACGAAGGGATGCTGGTGGCTACCGCGAGCGAGACCTATCCGCGTGCGTCGGGGGCCGATGGCGCGGTGGTCTCGCTGAGACGGGCCCTCGACAAGCCCCTCATGTCCTACCACCTCGTCCTCGGTGTCTCGGTGTTGCTGTTGGCCCTGGGGCTGATGATGGTGCTGAGCTCGTCGAGCGTGCTGTCTCTCAAGCTGTACGACAGCTCGTATGCGATCTTCACCAGACAAGCGATGTGGGTCGTCCTCGGAGTCCCCATCGCGTGGGTGGCGTCACGCCTGCCACTGCGCCTGGTGCGGCTGCTGGCGTGGCCGGCTCTGCTCGTATCCCTTGGTCTTGTCGCGGCGACGTACGTGCCGGGAGTCGGCGTCGAGGTCAACGGCAACCGCAACTGGCTTTCCCTCGGTCTGGGATTCCAAATGCAGCCGTCGGAGCTTGCCAAGCTGGCGCTGGTGCTGTGGTGTGCCGACGTCTACGCCCGAAAGGCCAAGCTTCTGGGCTACTGGCGACATTTGTTCATCCCCGTGGTCCCCGTCAGCGTGGTCGTCATCGCGGCAGTAATCGGGCAAGGTGATCTGGGCACGGCAATCGTCTTGCTCACGATCGCGTTGAGCATGCTGTGGGTAGTCGGCGCACCCGTACGGTTGTTTCTCGGAGCATCCCTGGTGGCCGGGGTTGTCGCGTTCGCGCTCATCGCAACCGA
>Ga0183260_10003345_pt1 | contig 12963 bp, 8 predicted proteins | sample AntDrymUQ4972206_2_FD_129768 | JGI IMG/M metagenome (GOLD analysis project Ga0183260, IMG submission 129768) | Polar desert sand microbial communities from Dry Valleys, Antarctica - metaG UQ497 (22.06) (version 2) (version 2) | ecosystem: Environmental > Terrestrial > Soil > Desert | place...
ACGACCGCGGCGACCCGTACGACCGCGTCGTCGACGGGCACGTCCTGGCGGTCGCCGCTGGCCCGGTCGCGCACCTCCACGACACCCTCGGCGAGGTTGCGCCCGATCACGACGATCGTCGGGACGCCGATCAGCTCGGCGTCGGTGAACTTCACTCCAGGCGAGACCTTCGGCCGGTCGTCGAACAACACCTCGACGCCGGCGTCGGCGAGCCCGGCGGCAATCCGCTCGGCGGCCGCCAAGACCGCGGGGTCCTTGCCGGTCGCCACCAGGTGGACGTCGGCGGGCGCGACCTCGCGCGGCCACACGATGCCGCGCTCGTCGTGCGAGGTCTCGATGATCGCGGCGACGGCACGCGAGACGCCGACGCCGTACGAGCCCATCGTGACGGTGACGAGGCGACCGTTCTGGTCGAGCACCTGCAGCCCGAGGGCATCGGCGAACCGCCTTCCCAGCTGGAAGATGTGACCCATCTCGATGCCGCGCGCCAGCTGGAGCGGACCGGACCCGTCGGGCGCCGGGTCACCGGCGCGTACCTCGGCCGCCTCGATGACGCCGTCGGGTGTGAAGTCGCGGCCCGCGACGAGGTCAAAGACGTGCCGGCCGTGCTCGTTGGCCCCGGTCACCCAGCGGGTGCCGGCGACCACGCGTGGGTCGACCAGGTAGCGGACGCCGGTGGCCGACTCGGTCCCCAGCGCCTGCGGGCCGAGGTATCCCTTGACCAGGCCCGGGTGGACGGCAAAGTCGTCCTCGGTGAACGGCTCGACCTCCGCGGGCTCGACCTGGGCCTGCAGCCGCTTGAGGTCGACCTCGCGGTCACCTGGCAGCCCGATTGCCACAGTCTCGCGCTGGCCACCCGGGTGCCTCAGCACGACCAGCACGTTCTTGAGCGTGTCGGCTGCGGTCCAGCGACGGTCGTCGCGCGGCAGCTTGGCGTTGGCAACGGCGACCAGCGTCTCGATGGTCGGGGTGTCGGGTGTCTCCTCGACGTGCGCGGCCGGTGCGTCGTCGTAGGGCAGGGGCTCCGGTGCGACGACGCGTACGGCCTCGACGTTGGCGGCATAGCCCCCCAGCGAGCGGGCATAGGTGTCCTCGCCGTTGGGGGCGACCGCGAGGAACTCTTCGCTGGCCGAGCCGCCCATCGCGCCAGACATCGCCTTGACGACGACATAGCGCAGTCCCAGCCGCTCGAAGATCCGTACGTAGGCGTCGCGGTGCGCCGCATAGGACACCGCGAACGCCTCGTCGCTGATGTCGAACGAGTAGGAGTCCTTCATCACGAACTCGCGACCACGCAGGATGCCGCCCCGCGGCCGCGGCTCGTCGCGGTACTTGGTCTGGATCTGGTAGAGGAACAGTGGGAGATCCTTGTACGAGGAGTACAGGTCCTTGACCAGAAGGGTGAACATCTCCTCGTGGGTGGGGCCGAGGAGGTAGTCGGCACCCTTGCGGTCCTTGAGCCGGAAGATGTTGTCGCCGTACTCGGTCCACCGGTTGCTCGCCTCGTAGGGCTCGCGCGGCAGCAATGCCGGGAAGTGCACCTCCTGGGCGCCGATCGCATCCATCTCCTCGCGGACGACCCGCTCGACGTTGCGCAGCACCCGGTGACCGAGTGGCAACCAGGAGTAGATGCCGGGGGCGGCTCGGCGGACGTAGCCCGCCCGCACGAGCAGCCGGTGGCTCGGCAGCTCGGCATCCGCCGGGTCGTCACGCAGTGTCCGGACGAACAGCGTGGACATCCTGAGCATGCGGCGACCCTACCCAGCCCCTGCCACGCCCGCCGAAGCCGTTTTCGCAAGGCCACCTGCGAAAGCTGCACCTCCCGGGGGACATAACCCCGCGGCAGTGCGGCTATCGCAAGGCCACCTGCGAAAGCTGCATGCGCGAGCGTGATCGACTAGTTCAGCCAGGACCGCCATAGGTGCAGCCCGAGGCTAGGCGCGCCGAGCGACTCTGCGTCGGCGCTGACCTCGGCCATAGTCGTACGCAGCGCCGGCAGGAGGCCGGGATCGGTGGCCGGGTCGCGCAGGGCGGCTGCGGCGTCGAGGACGCGCATCCGCGGGTTGCCGCTCACGTACGGCGTGATCATCGTCGGCAGGTAGGACGCGTCGCTGACGTTGAACTGCCCCGAGGGCGCCTCCGTGAGCTCGAAGCGCGCGGTGAGGCCGCGATAGGTGTCCGGGATCGATGTCTCCTGCTGGGCGATGAAGTTGCCGAGCCCGTAGGCCACCCAGGTGCCGTTGACCTTGTCGAACGGCTGCGGCACGTGGGCGTGGTGGCCGTAGACGAGGTCGATGTCTGGGGATCTCGTGATCTGGTCGACCACCTCGAGCTGGTAGGCGTCGGGCGCGGTCGTGTACTCGGTGCCGAAGTGCAGGCCCACCACCACCACCTCGGCACCTGCGCGCCGCGCCGCAGCGGCGTCGGCGACGATCTGGTCGGGATCGATCAGCGGCACCGACCACGGCAGGTCCGACGGCACGGGGATGCCGTTGGTCCCGTACGTATAGCTGAGCAGGCCCACCTGCACGCCCTCGACCTCGGTGACGTAGGGGGTGCGGCTGGCCACCCTGGTCAGCGCGGTGCCGAAGTGCGGCATGCCGAGCCGGTCCAGGGTCTCGATGGTGCGGACAAGGCCCTCCGACCCGGTGTCGACGCTGTGGTTGGACGCGGTGCTGCACGCGTCGTAGCCGGTCGCGAGCAGCCCGCGTACGACCTGCGGCGGCACCGAGAAGATCGGATAGCTGCTGAACGGTCCGGCTGGCTCGGCAAGGGGCGTCTCCTGGTGGCACACCGCGAGGTCGACCGACTCGATCGCCGGCGCCACGTCGGCGAACATTGGCGCGAAGTCGAGCCCCGGCTCTCCTTGCCGGGCCGCGTCGGCGCGGGCGGTGTCCCAGGTGCCGCTGTGCAGCAAGACGTCACCCGACAACGCCATGCTGAACGACCGCGGCTCTGCCGGCTCCGTCTCCGCCGGTTCTGTTGGCTCGCCGCTGGTACGGGGCGTCGGCTCGGTGGTCGGGGTCGACGCGGAGTTGGTGGCCGATGCTGTTGGCGACGGCGCGGCGGCAGGCTCGTCTGCCCCCGTGCAACCCGCGGCCAGGACCAGCGAAAGGGCTGCCAGCGTTGTCCCACGCACCCCTAGCCTCATCGAGCAGAGGCTAGACCCAGATGGCAGCCGGGAGTCGGTCGGAGAACACCTCCGGCGGGTCGGGCAGGGAGACCGCGTCACCTGCCACGAGGCGAGCGGCCGTCCACGCGCAGGCCGCGGCGTCGAGCACGTCGTCGACCGCCGCCCGGCGCCCCGCCTCGCCGAGGTCGCCGACAAAGAGTCCCTCGCGAGCCAGCAGCATCCGCCGGCGCTCGGCTCCCGCCCAAGTGCGCTTGCCGTCCACGAGGTGGCGTCCAGCCATCTGGACGAAACTCACCTCTGGGTGCACCTCATAGACGGCGGGGCGGTCGCCCGCCACCTCTGCGCGCACCCAGCCGTCGACCGCCAGGATCCGGTGCCGCAGTCCGTAGGCCTGCGCCGACACCCCGCGTCCGTTGACGGCGCGGTTCGCGGCCACAGCGGCCGCGTGGTCGGAAGCCTCCAGCGCGGCCCGTACGGGGGTCTCGAACACCGACGACCGGCGCGGTCCAAGCAACCGACGGGCCGCGTCGTCCGCGAGTCGCGACCCGCGGTCCGGAAGGCCGATGGGGATGTCGACGCCGACGACGGCGACCGGCCCGTCCGCGCGACACGCGGCCACGACGGCGGGGACCGTGTCCGCGGAGTAGGCCCACAGCTGGTCGCCACCCCCCCAGGCCACGCCGATCCACCCGGCCCGGCAGGCGTCGACGCCGAGGACGCGTACCGCCGGCGGCGTGCTCGCCGTGGCGTTCAGAGCAGGACCGTCGCAAACGTGCCGGTGCGCCGAAACCCCGCGCGGACGTAGGCCCGATGGGCCGCGACGTTGTCGGCATTGACATACAGGGTGACGGCGGGGCACCCCTCGCCTAGAACGGTGCGCAGCATGCTCGCCACCCCGCGCGATGCGATCCCCTGCCCACGCAGCTCCCGGTCGACATAGACCCCCTGCAGCTGGGCTGCCTGCGGGGTACGCGACCCGATCTCGGCTTTGAACAGCACCCGGCCGCCCTCGATCCGAGCGAACACCCGACCCTGGGCCACCAGGGCGGCGACCCGGGCGCGGTAGGCGTCGCGACCATTGTCCTCGGGCGAGACGCCGACCTCCTCGGTGAACATGGCCACCGACGCCGGGTAGAGCACGTCGATCTCGTCCATCCGCACGCGGCGCACCTTCGCGTCAGGCGCCCGCTCCGCCGCCTCCGTCGCCACCATGAACGGCTGGTCCGTCCGCAGTGACCGGGCCGGTCCCCAGGTCGCCGAGACCCGTTGCCACAGGTCGAGAACCTCGTCCTGCGGACCGAACATCGACGCGCAGGTGCGACCGTCGGACAACGCCCGGGCCGCGAACGCCTCGATCGCGGCCGGATGTGCGCCAACCGGCACCAGGTTGGCCGCATGGTGGCAGGCGGCCGTCAGCCGACCGTCCTCGACGTAGCCGTAGACCCGTCCGCCCAGCCAGCGGGGGTCGAGGCGGGTGGACTCCACCCGGTCGGCGACGAACACATGGGTCAGCGGGTCGGTGCGCAACAGCGCGCGCACCCGGTCGAGGTCGGCAGGCCCGAGCACCCGCACCCCGCGCAGCGATCCAGCGACCGGGCTCAACACGTTCGCAGCGTACGACGGGCGGGGCGCCGGTGCCCGACCCCGACCACCGACACCCACCACTCCCAGGGCGAAGTCCACACTCCCCCGGCGCTGCAGCGCCAGGGAAGTGCAGCTTTCGCAGGGGGCCCTGCGAAAGCTTGCAGCACCAGCGAAGGGCGTCAGGCGACGGTCACCGTCGGGGCGGACGGGGCGGGCTCGCCGTCGGCCGGCGGGCCGATCTCCGCTGCCAGACGCATGGCCTCGTCGATCAAGGTCTCGACGATCTGCGACTCGGGCACCGTCTTGATGACCTCGCCCTTGACGAAGATCTGGCCCTTGCCGTTGCCGGACGCGACCCCGAGGTCGGCCTCGCGAGCCTCGCCGGGACCGTTGACGACGCACCCCATGACGGCCACCCGCAGTGGCACCGCCAGCCCTTCGAGCCCGGCCGTGACCTCGTCGGCCAGCGTGTAGACGTCGACCTGCGCCCGCCCGCACGACGGGCACGAGACGATCTCGAGCGTCTTGGGCCGCAGTCCCAGCGACTGCAAGATCTGCTCGCCGACCTTGACCTCCTCGACCGGGGGGGCCGAGAGCGAGACCCGGATCGTGTCGCCGATTCCCTTGCTCAGCAGGGCACCGAACGCCACCGACGACTTGATCGTGCCCTGGAACGCCGGCCCCGCCTCCGTGACTCCGAGGTGCAGCGGCCAGTCTCCGCGCTCGGACAACATCTCGTAGGCACGCACCATCACGACGGGATCACTGTGCTTGACCGAGATCTTGAAGTCGTGGAAGTCGTGCTCCTCGAACAGGCCGGCCTCCCAGACCGCAGACTCGACGAGCGCCTCAGGCGTCGGCTTGCCATAGCGCTCCAGCAACCGCTTGTCGAGGCTGCCGGCGTTGACGCCGATCCTGATCGACACGCCGGCGTCCTTGGCGGCCCGCGCGATCTGCTTCACCTGATCGTCGAAGGCGCGGATGTTGCCAGGGTTGACCCGCACGGCGGCGCAGCCGGCGTCGATCGCCGCATAGACGTACTTGGGTTGGAAGTGGATGTCGGCGATCACCGGGATCTGCGACTTGGCCGCGATCGCAGGCAGCGCCTCGGCGTCGTCTGCGCTCGGGCACGCGACCCGCACGATGTCGCAGCCGGTGGCGGTGAGCTCGGCGATCTGCTGCAGGGTCGCGTCGATGTCGGTGGTGGGCGTCGTGGTCATCGACTGCACCGAGACCGGGGCGTCCCCGCCGACGAGCACGGAGCCGACCGCGACCTGGCGGGTTCGCCGCCGGGGCGCGAGCACAGGTGGCGGCGAGGCGGGCATGCCGAGGTCGATGGCGGTCACGGCGAACCCTCCACAGGTGGACGCATGTCTCATCCCACCCGGACCGGGTTGACGAGGTCGGTGTACACGAGCAGTACTCCCATCACCATCAGCAAAAGCCCCACGGCGTACGCGATAGGCAGCAGCCGGGCCACGTCGACGTAGCCCGGGTCGGGACGTCCGCGCAACCTCGCGATCCCGCGGCGCAGGGCTTCGTAGAGCGCGCCGGCGATGTGGCCGCCGTCGAGCGGCAGCAGCGGGATCAGGTTGAACACGGCGACGAACAGGTTGACCACCGCGAGCAGGCCGACCACGTCGGACACCCGCTCCCGCCAGGAGGCGTCCTCGGCACTGGCCAGCTCGCCGGCCACCCGGCTCGCGCCGACCACGCTCATCGGGCTGTCCTGCTCGCGCTGCGCGCCGAACGCCGCCTCGACCACGCCGACCATCCGCGCGGGCAGGTCGACCATCGCCACGCCGGTCGCCTTGATCAGCGAGCCCATGGTGGTCACCACCGTCACCGGGCCCTCGCGCTCGTAGCTGAGCGTTGGGGAGACGCCGAGGAAGCCCACCTTGACGGTCCTCGTGGGGTCCTCGAGATCTTCGCGAGCCGACACCAGGGTGTCGGTGGTCACCGCCCGTTGCTCGCCGTCGCGTACGAAGCCGATGACCGCGTTGCCGTCGTCGTTGTCGCGGATCAGCCCGGTGAGCTGTTCCCAGTCGGTGATCGCGTCGCCGTTGAACGACGTGATGACGTCGCCCGGCCGAAGTCCGGCAGTGACTGCCGGCGCGACGGGGTCCTGGGCGGTGCACTCGCGCGGAGCCTCGGCAGCTGGGATGGCACAGTCGGAGACGAGGTCGACCGTCGTGGTCGCGTTCGGAACCCCGATGCCCATGATCAGCGCGCCGAACAGGAAACTGGCGATCACGATGTTGACCAGCGGGCCCCCCGACATGATGATCAGCTTTTGCCACCACGGCTTGCGATAGAACAACCGGTTCTGGTCGCCCGGCTGCACCTGCTCGTACTCCGATGCGCGGGCATCGGCCACCAGCTGGGTGAACATCCCGGTGTTGCTGCTGCGCACCCGGGTGGGGTGGTCTGCGTCACCGGTCTCGACCGGTGCGTTCTTGGCCGGCGGGAGCATCCCGACCAGCTTGACGTAGCCGCCGAGCGGGATCGCCTTGATGCCGTACTCGGTCTCACCGCGACGGACCGACCACAGCCGGCGACCGAAGCCGATGAAGTACTCCGACACCTTCACGTCGAACTTCTTGGCCGGCCACATGTGGCCGACCTCGTGCAACGCGATCGACCCCATCAACCCGACGAAGAAGACGATCACGCCGAGCGCGTAGATCAGCGAGTCCATCGGTCTCCTGCGCTCTCGTCGGCGCTGCTGTCGCGGGTCAGGGTGGCCGCGCGTTCGCGTGCCCAGCGATCGGCTGCCAGCACGTCGTCCACGCTGAGCGACGGCTGCGCTCCTTTCGAGGGTACGCGGTCGGCGAGATGCTCCTCGATGACGACGGCGACGGTGTCGACGATCGCGAGGAAGGGCAGGTTCCCGGCCCGGAACGCCTCGACGCACACCTCGTTGGCTGCGTTGAGCACCGCGGGCGCCGTGGCACCGGCTGCGCCGGCGCGGCGGCACAGCGAGACGGCGGGGAACGCCTCGTCGTCGAGCGGGTGAAACTCCCAGGACGCGGCCGCGGTCCAGTCACATGCGCGGGCGGCGTCGGGCACCCGATCGGGCCAGGCGAGGGCGAGTGCGATGGGCAGCCGCATGTCCGGCGGCGACGCCTGGGCAATGGTCGACCCGTCGACGAGCTCGACCATGGAGTGCACGAGCGACTGGGGGTGCACCACCACGTCGATCCGCTCGTACGGGACATCGAACAGCAGGTGTGCCTCGATCACCTCAAGACCCTTGTTGACCAGCGTGGCCGAGTTGACCGTGATGACGGGACCCATCTGCCAGGTGGGGTGGGCCATCGCCTCGTCGACAGTCACATCGACAAGGTCGGCGCGGCGACAGCCGCGGAACGGGCCGCCGCTGGCGGTGACGACCAGGCGCCGGACATCGGCCGGGTCCTCACCGCGCAATGCCTGCGCCAGCGCGGAGTGCTCCGAGTCGACAGGCACGATCTGGCCGGGTCGCGCCCGGGCCCTGACGATGTCACCGCCGACGATCAGCGACTCCTTGTTTGCCAGCGCAAGGGTCGTCCCGGTGTCGAGGGCCGCCAGGGTGGCTCGCAGGCCGACCGACCCGGTGATCGCGTTGAGCACGACGTCGCACGGCAGCGCGGCCGCGTCCTCGGCGGCGCCGGGACCGGTCAGCAGCCGGGGCAGCCGGGTCTGGCCCTGCGACCAGCCCCGGCGTTGCACCTCGGCGTACAGCGCCAGCTGCACGTCCTGGGCGGCTGTCGCACGGCTCACGGCGACCACCTCGACGTCGTGGGTCAGCGCCTGCTCGGCCAGCAGGGTGGGGTCGGAGCCGTGGGCAGCCAGCGCGCGCACCCGGAACCGGTCGGGGTGGGCAGCCGCGACCTCGAGGGCCTGGGTCCCCACCGACCCCGTCGAACCGAGGATCACCACGTCACGCCGCACGCGCCCAGTGTGGCAACGTGGCACGCTGCCCGCCGCTGGCCGCCCAGGACCACGGCTTGCACGCTGTGCGGTTTCGGGTACGTCGACGTGACCGCCGCGACCGCCGTGGAGAGCGTCGGCGGGCTGCCTGACCGGTTCGCCACGGCGGCCGACGTGGAGAGCGTGGGCGCCGCCGTGGCTGACCCGCAGCGACGCAAGGCGACGAATAGCGTGGTCGCGAGCGGAGTTGACCACGCGAACCGACAGTCACGAGACTGTGCCGGCACGTTTCCCGCAGTCGGAGGACACCATGACCGTGACCGAGCAGGCGCCCACTTCCCCTCTGAGCGGCGGTCCCGGGCTCCCGCAGGAGCGTCGGGTCGTCACCGAGATCCCGGGGCCGAGGTCGCGGGACCTGCATGCGCGCCGAACCGACGCGGTGGCCAGGGGCGTGGGCAGCGTGCTGCCGGTCTATGTCGCGGCGGCGGGAGGCGGCGTCATCGTTGACGTGGACGGAAACAGCCTCGTCGACCTCGCCTCGGGCATCGGCGTCACCGGCGTCGGCAACGCGTCGCCGCTCGTGGTCGAGGCGGTGCAGCGGCAGGTCGAAGCGTTCACGCACACCTGCTTCATGGTGGCTCCGTACGCGGGCTACGTCGACGTCTGCGACGCGCTGGCCGAGCTCACGCCGGGCGACCACCAGAAGAAGTCGGCGCTGTTCAGCTCCGGGGCCGAGGCGGTCGAGAACGCGGTCAAGATCGCCCGAGTGGCGTCCGGTCGCGACGCGGTCGTCGTGTTCGATCACGCGTATCACGGGCGCACCAACCTCACGATGGCGATGACGGCCAAGTCGATGCCGTACAAGCATGGCTTCGGTCCGTTCGCGGGCGAGGTCTACCGCGCACCGATGTCGTACCCGTTCCGCGAGCCGGTCCCGATCTCGGGCGAGGACGCCGCTCGTCGGGCCACGACGATGATCGAGAAGGCGGTGGGTGCCGACCAGGTGGCCTGCGTGGTGATCGAGCCGGTACAGGGCGAGGGCGGTTTCGTCGTGCCGGCGCCGGGCTTCCTGCCGGGGTTGGCGCAGTGGTGCCGGACGCACGACGTGTTGCTGGTCGCCGACGAGATCCAGTCCGGTTTCTGCCGCACCGGCGACTGGTTCGGCTGCGACCACGAGGGCGTCGTGCCCGACCTGGTCACGACCGCCAAGGGCATCGCCGGCGGCCTGCCGCTGGCCGGCGTGACCGGCCGCGCCGACGTCATGGACGCGGTGCACGCCGGCGGGCTGGGCGGCACGTACGGAGGCAACCCGGTCGCCTGCGCGGCTGCGCTCGGCGCCATCCGGGCCATGCGCGAGCACGACCTGCCCGGCCGGGCCCGCCGGCTGGGCGAGCTGATGCTGGGCCGGCTCACGGCGCTGGCCGAGCGGACACCAGCCGTCGGCGATGTGCGCGGGCGTGGCGCGATGGTGGCGATCGAGCTGGTCCGGCCCGGCACCACCGAGCCTGACGCCGCCCTGGCCGGCCGGGTCAGCGCCGCCTGCCACGCGGAGGGAGTGCTGACCCTCACCTGCGGCACCTACGGCAACGTGCTGCGCTTCCTCCCGCCGCTGGTCATCGGCGAGGACCTGCTCGCCGACGCGATGGACGTGGTCGCCGAGGTGCTCGCTGCCCACGCCTGATCCCAGTCGCGGATTCGGGGGTCAAGCGGCGGCGAGCTCCTGCAGACCCCACGGGCAGCCGTGCCCGGCGAGCAGGTCGAGGTACGGGACGGCGTCGAACGCCTCGGGACCGAGGACTCCGGCGCCTGACCATACTCCGGCCGCGAGCAGCTCGAGCGCGATCACCGGGTTGACGGCTGTCTGCCACACGACGCACTGGTGGCCGTACTCGCGCATCGTCCACGCGTTGTCGACGACGTGGTAGAGGTAGGTCGAGCGCGGCTGGTCGTCGATCCCGGTTCCCGTGACCCAGACGCCGGCGCAGGTCTTGCCTCTCATCCGCTCGCCGAGGGTTGCCGGGTCGGGCAGGCAGGCCGCGACCACGTCGCGCGGACTCACCTCGACACCACCGACCCGCACGGGGTCGGTCCGGTCGAGCCCGAGCTTTTGCAGTGCCTTCAGCACGTCGATGAACTCGGTGCCGAGCCCGTACTTGAAGGTCGCCCGCCGCGCCTTGACCCAGCGCGGCATCAGGAGGACCTCCTCGTGCTCGACGTTGACGCACTCCACCGGCCCGATTCCCTCCGGAAAGTCGAACACCTCGGGCTCGCTGAACGGCGGCGTGGTGAACCAGCGCCCGTCCTCCCACACGACCGGGGGGTTGAGGCACTCCTCGATGGTTGTCCAGATCGAGAATGTGGGAGCGAACGCGGCTTCTCCTGCTGGACCGTCCACCGTCAGGTTGGCGCCGTCGCGGGTGCCCAGCTCGTCGATCGACGAGAAGAGGTGGTCGGCGGCGTAGCGCGCGAACACGTCCGACAACCCCGGCTCGACACCGATCCCCACCACGGCGAGGCGTCCCGCGGCCTGCCACTCATCGGCTCTGGCGAACTGCTCGTCGCCGAGCTTGACCCCGGTCTCCTCGTGCGGCCGCTCGGGGTGCGGACGAGACAGCGACATCGCCATGTCGAGATAGTCAGCGCCTGCCGCGTAGGCACCGTCGAAGATCGGCATCACGAACCGGGGGTCGACCGCGTTCAGCACGTGGGTCACGCGGTGCTGGCGTGCCAGGCCGGCGACGCTCTCGGTGCTCGACGCGTCCACCTGAGCGGCCGAGAACCGGTCGTCGCCGACCGCTGCCACCGACCGCCGCGCCCGCTGGGCGTCGCGGTCGGCGACAACGACCACCTCGAAGAAGTCCCGCCGGGAGGCGATGGCGCAGAACGCGGAGCCGACGCCGCCCGCGCCGACGACAAGGATCCGCATGTCAGGCCTCGATGTTGGTCATGACGTGCTTGACCCGGGTGTAGTCCTCCAGGCTGTACATCGACAGGTCCTTGCCGTAGCCGGACTGCTTGAAGCCACCGTGCGGCATCTCGGCGACGATCGGGATGTGGGTGTTGATCCACACGCACCCGAAGTCGAGGCGCCGAGCCATCCGCATCGCCCGGCCGTGGTCCTTGGTCCAGACGCTCGATGCCAGGCCGTACTTCACCCCGTTGGCCCACCGCAGCGCCTCGTCCTCGTCGGAGAAGCGCTGCACGGTGATGACTGGCCCGAAGATCTCGTCCTGGATGGCCTCGTCGTCCTGGCGGAGCCCCGAGACGACGGTGGGCGCATAGAAGTACCCGTCGGCGAGGTCACCCCCGACCCGCTCGCCGCCCGTCGCTACCGAGGCGTGGTCGGGCAGCCGGTCGACCATGCCGGTCACCCGATCCAGCTGGGCGGGGTTGTTGAGCGGCCCGTACAGCACGTCGGCGTCGTCGGGGCGACCCGTACGCGCGCCGCGCGCCTGCTCGGTGAGGGCGGCCACGAAGTCGTCGTGCACCCGCGGCCCAGCGAGCACCCGGGTCGCCGCGGTGCAGTCCTGACCGGCGTTGAAGTAGCCGGCCGCCGAGATCGCCTCGGCCGCTGCAGAGACGTCGGCGTCGTCGAACACGATCACGGGCGCCTTGCCGCCCAGCTCGAGATGAACCCGCTTGAGGTCGTCGGCGGCCGAGTGGGCCACCTCCATGCCGGCCCGCACCGACCCGGTGATGGACACCATCTGCGGCGTCGGGTGCGCGACCAGCGCGCGGCCGGTGTCGCGGTCGCCGGCGATCACGTTGAGCACGCCCGCAGGCAGGTGCTCGGCCGCGATCTCGGCCAGCAGCAGGGTCGAGGCCGGCGTCGTGTCGCTCGGCTTGAGGACGACGGTGTTGCCGGCGGCGAGCGCGGGGGCGACCTTCCAGACGGCCATCATGATCGGGTAGTTCCAGGGTGTGACCTGGGCGCAGACCCCGATCGGCTCCCTGCGCACGAACGACGTGTGCCCGGCCATGTACTCGCCGGCCGATCTGCCCTCCAACACCCTCGCGGCCCCCGCGAAGAAGCGGATCTGATCGACCATCGGAGGGATCTCCTCCTCCATGGTCAGGCCCAGCGGCTTGCCGGTGTTGCGGCTCTCGACCGCCACGACCTCTCCGGCCCGCTTCTCCAGGTCGTCGGCGATACGAAGCAGCGCCAGCTGTCGCTGGCTGGGGGTGGTCTCGCCCCAGCTCTCGAACGCCTCGGCCGCGGCCCGCATCGCGCGGTCGACGTCCTCGGCGCCCGACAGCGGCGCGCTGGCATAGGGCTGCCCCGTGGCCGGGTCGACGACCTCGTAGGTGGCACCACTGGCGGTGTCGACGGACGC
>Ga0183260_10003346_pt1 | contig 12963 bp, 14 predicted proteins | sample AntDrymUQ4972206_2_FD_129768 | JGI IMG/M metagenome (GOLD analysis project Ga0183260, IMG submission 129768) | Polar desert sand microbial communities from Dry Valleys, Antarctica - metaG UQ497 (22.06) (version 2) (version 2) | ecosystem: Environmental > Terrestrial > Soil > Desert | place...
ACCAGAGCGGCCAACCCCGAGGAGACCAGGAGGCGAAGCACGGCGCGATCGAGGGTACCCGAACTCAAAGCGGCGATTTGCAGGCTCTTACAGGTTCCGTACAGGCGCCCGCTTCGCGGTCGCTCCGGCTCTTGCCACGGCCTGCCTCCTAATTGCACGCCCCTAGAAGACGCGCACTTCGCGGTACAGGGTGTCGCGCTGAACCGGAACCTTCCCGAGCGAGCGAATCAGGTACACGAGCTCGTCGGTCGTCGTTCGATAGGTCGTACCTGCGGCGGAGACGACGTTTTCCTCGATCATCACGGAGCCCATGTCGTCCGCGCCGAACCCGAGCGCGACCTGGCCGATCTTGAGCCCCTGCGTCACCCACGAGGACTGGATGTGCGAGACGTTGTCGAGATAGATGCGCGAGACCGCCTGCGTCAACAGGTAGTCGAAGGAAGTTGGCCGCGACTCATCCGAGACGACGTCGTCCAGGCGGTTGCCGTCTCGCTGGAAGGTCCAGGAGATGAATGCCCGGAACCCACGCGTCTCGTCCTGCAGCTCGCGGATGCGCCGCATGTGCTCGACTCGCTCTTCCAGTGTCTCGACGTGGCCGTACATCATCGTCGCGGTCGTCGACATACCGAGCAGGTGAGCCTGGCGCATGACATCGAGCCACTCGTCCGACTTCGTCTTCTTCGGGGCGATGATGGCGCGAACACGGTCGACGAGAATCTCCGCGCCGCCGCCGGGAACAGAGTCGAGGCCCGCGTCGCGGAGGCGAGCGAGCGTCTCGGCAATCGTGAGCTTGGAGCGGCGCGCGATGTGCTGGATCTCGGGCGGCGAGAGCGCGTGCAGATGGATCTTGTACCGCGCCTTGATCGAGCGGAAGAGATCCTCGTAGTAGTCGATCCCGAGGTCGGGATGGTGGCCGCCTTGCATGAGGAGACCGGTGCCGCCGATGGCGAGCGTCTCCTCGATCTTCTTGTAGATGACCGGCTTGGGAAGGAGGTACGACTCGCGCTGGTCGCCTGGGCGCCGGTAGAACGCGCAGAAGTCGCAGTCGGTGACGCAGACGTTCGTGTAGTTCAGGTTCCGGTCGACGATGAACGTCACCTTCGTCGGATCGGTCAGCCGGTTGCGGATCTCGTTCGCCACGCGGCCGACGGCGACGAGGTCGCGCGAGCGGAGCAGCGTGATCGCGTCCTCGTCGGCGATCCGCTCGCCGTCGAGCGCTTTGTCGAGCACGAGGCGAACATCGGACTCGGACGAGGGCGAGGCATGCCTTGCCCCTACGTCCGACGCGACCGTCACGCGGGGACCTCCTCGCGCACGAACCGGAGCTCGGGAACGTGCGGGAGCTCCCCGGCATCGCGGGCCATCTCGAGGAAGGTGTAGAGGCCGGCACGCTCTCGCGGGCCGAAGCTGTAGCGAAGCTTCTCGAAGTAACGAGCCATGAAGCCAGCCGGGTAGCCATAAGTATCGGCGGCTTGCTGCGCGAGGCGCTCGGGCTCCGAGCGCGCCAGCCGCACGGAGGCAACGAGCCCGTGCTCGAGCTCGGTGAGCCCGTCGACGAGCGGCTCGGGCGCCGCCCAGACTGCGAACACCATCGGCAGGCCCGTTCGCTCCAGCCAGAGCCGCCCGAGGTCGAAGTGCGGCGTGGGATCCTCGAACGCGCTCCTGAGCGCTGTGTCGCCGATCAAGAGCGTCGCGTCCGCGTCCAGGCCCAGCGGAACGATCTCGGCCTTGGGAAGGAGGATGCGCACGAGGACGACCGAGGTGGCACTCTCGGGAGTGACTGCCACCGAGCGGACCTGGCCGAAAGGCATTCTCGTCACGAGCTGAATCGAGTCGATCGTTCCCTCCGAGGAGACGCAGAGCCTGGGCAGGATCCGCAACCGATCATGGTTGCGCGCGTACTCGATGGACGGGATCGGCGCGATGTCGATCTCTCCGTCGAGCAGCATCCGGTTGAGCTCGGTAGGCACGCCGACCACTTCCTCGACGTCGGCCTCGAGGCCGTAGAAGACCGGCGCCATGTTGACGTAGCTGATGCGCCCGAGGCGGATCATCGGCGTCGCCCTCTGCGACGGCGCCAAAGCCAGGTAGCCACGGCGAGGGCAACGAGCCCTCCCCAAACGACGACCGCGACCGGCGAGACGTCGACGCTCGTGTCATCCGAGCCGAAGTACCCGCCCGCACTGAAGAGGGCCGACGCGATCAGGACGAGTGCAGCGAGGATGCCCAGGCCGTACACGACCCACACGAGCACCGGGCGGCTTCGTCCGGGCGATGCCGGTTGCGTGCGGGTCCTCGCGATACGGCTCACGCCGGCGTCCTCTCGAAGAACGTGACGAGATTTGCGTCTGCATCACGTACCGCAAACTCGCGCAAGCCCCAGGGCTTTTCCTCAAGAGGCGCGTTGGGGTGGACGATCTCGTGCTCGCGGCATAGCTCGAACAGGCCCTCGATGCCGTCCACGCCCACGCGGATCATCGTCATCGAGTCCTTCGGTGCGATGCCGCTCGGGCCCAAGAAGTGGATCTGCAGGTCGTCGCGCCCGACGATTCCGTACTCGTGCTCCGTGTGGACGATCTCGAACGCGAGCTTGTCTCGATACCAGGTGGCGCTCGCCTCGATCTCCTGGGCGGGGATGATCGGCACCGCCGAAACGAACTTCGTGCTTACCACCGGCGCAGCTCCCGATAGAGCGTGTCCCGCTGCACCGGAGTCCGCCCGGCCTCGCGGACGAAGCGGACGAGCTCGTCGACCTTCTGCTCGGTCTCGGTGACCGCACCGGCTGCGTGGAAGATCTCCTCCCGCACGACTGTCCCCTGCACGTCGTTCGCGCCGAAGTGGAGCGCGACCGCCGCCAACGGCATCCCCATCATGATCCAGTAGGCCTTGATGTTCGGGACGTTGTCGAGCATCAGGCGCGAAAACGCGAGCATCTTCAGGTCGTCCGAGCCCGTCGTGTGCCGCCAGCCGCGGCGCTCGAAGACCGTGTTCTCAGGGTGGAAGGCGAGAGGGATGAAGGCGAGGAAGCCGCCCGTCCTGTCCTGCTGGTCCCGGAGCCGGAGGAGGTGATCCACGCGCTCCTCGTAGGTCTCGACGTGCCCATAGAGCATCGTGCAGTGGGTCGGGATGCCGAGCTTGTGCGCGGTGTCGTGGACGTGGAACCAGATGTCCGGGTGCTCCTTGCCCGGAGCCACCAGCCGGCGGACGCGGTCGGCGAAGACTTCCGCGCCCCCTCCGGGAAGCGATCCCAGCCCCGCATCTTTGAGCTCACGGAGGACGTCCTCGTGCGTGAGCCCGGACAACGTCGTCATGTGGTGGATCTCGGACGCCGTGTAGCACTTGAGGTGCACGTCGGGAAGCGCCTCGTGCAGTGACTCGATCGTGCCTCGGTAGAACTCGAAGTCGACGTGCGGGTTCTCGCCGTTCACCATGTGGATCTCGGTGAATCCCGTGGCCTCCCGCTGGTGGAGGACGTCCTTGACGAGCTCGTCCGCCGTGATGGTGTAGGCCTGAGCCTGCTTCTGGGTCGCGGCGAAGGCGCAGAACTTGCACTTCACGCGACAGACGTTCGTCTGGTTCACGTACAGGTTCTGCACGAAGAAGACCTCGTCCGTCCCTCCGCGGACGCGGCGCGCCAGATCGGCGAGCTCGCCGAGGGCGAGCAGGTCGTCGGACTCGAGGAGAGCAAGCCCGTCCTCGAACCCGAGGCGCTGGCCCGCTTCGATCTTCTCGCGGATCGGCTCCAGCGTGCTCTGCTCGACGACGGCCACTTCTTCAGCGCTCCCGGTCGATGACGATGTGCGTGAGTGCCTCCAGATCGGGCTCGTCCCTAAGGAACTCCCTCGCCTTCCTAGAGTACTCCAGGGCCATGGCCCTGGAACGGTCGAGCGCGCTCGTCGCGGCGACACGGACCAGCGCGCCCTCGAGCGGCCCTCCCTCGAGTGCGCGGCGTACGACATCGTCCTCGCGCGCCGCGAGGATCAACGGCAGCGTCGGCACGCCCTCCCGGAGGTCCGCGCCCGGAATCTTCCCGGTCTCGATCGTGTCGCCGACGCAGTCGAGGATGTCGTCCGTGATCTGAAACGCGATCCCGAGCGCGAGCCCGAACTCCCCGAGCCGCGCGTCCCGCGACCCGAGCAGGCACGAGGCCTCGAAGAGCTTCCCGGTCTTGAGGGAGATCCGCTCGAGGTACGCCTCAATCGGCGTCGAGGAGTCGCGCGCTTGCCGCTGCTGCATCGCCTCTCCGCGCGCGATCGCGAGGCAGGCGCGCGCAAGGATGTCGACACCCTCGAGATCGCCCGCAGCTGCCAGCTCCGCAAAGGCGCGAGAGAACAGGTAGTCGCCACCTGCTTTCGCTGCGATCTCGCCGTGCTTGTGCCAAGCCGAGGACTGCCCGCGCCTGAGCTCGGCCCCGTCGATGAGATCGTCGTGGACGAGCGTCGCCACGTGTGCGAGCTCCACCGCGACGCCGCAGCGGAGGGCATGCTCGCGCTCATCCGCCGTCAGATGAACGAGGAGAGGGCGCAGACGCTTCCCACCGGAGGCCACAGCGTTTCGTCCGACGGTTGCGACGAGACCCGGATACCGCTCGACCGCGAGCCCGAGCCGCTGCTCCAGCTCGTCGAGATACGGCCTCGCCTCCTGGAGAACTGCGTGGGCGCTCACTTCGGGCGCGTCGCAGTGTGCAACGCCACGCTTCCTCCACCGAGCAGCCGGTAGCGGACGTGCTCGAAGCCTGCGGATACGAACAGCGCGGCGAGATCCTCTGGCCCGGGGAAGCGGCGAACGCTTGCCGGCAGGTAGGTGTACGCCTTGCCGCCCGGAAGCACCTTGCCCGCGAACGGGACGAGGACGTCGAACCACAGCCTGAAGAACGGGCGCAGGAGGCCGCTCGGCCGCGTGATCTCGAGCACCGCGACCTTGCCTCCGGGCCGGAGCACGCGGTGAAGCTCACGCAACCCGCCTTCGAGGTCGTCGAGGTTGCGGACTCCGAATCCGACCGTCGCCGCATCGAACTTCCCGTCGGTGAAAGGCAACGCGAGCGCGTCGCCCCGAACCCACTCGATCGTTCCCGACTTGCCTCGTGCGCGCTCGAGCATCCGCTCCGAGAAGTCGAGGCCCACCACTTTCCCACCGCGACGCTCGGACTCGATCGCGAGGTCGCCCGTTCCGCAGCAGGCGTCGAGCACCCGGTCGCCCGGCCACACGACCTCACGTGCGGCGAGCCGGCGCCAGCGCCCGTCGAGCCCTGCGGTCATCGCGCGGTTCATCACGTCGTAGACCGGCGCGATGCGGTCGAACATCCCGCGCACCTCGTCCGAGGGGAGCCGTCCGCTCTCGTGAGTCAAGAGCGCTCCCCCCAGCGCTTCGCGAGCACGTTCTCGATCCCGAGCTGGTCGAGGCAGCGCGCGACGAGGAAGTCCACGAGGTCGTCGATCGTCTCGGGTGCGTGGTAGAAGCCCGGCGCGGCGAAGAGAATGACCGCGCCGGCCTCGTTGAGGGTCGCCAGCCCGCGCAGATGGATCGACGAGAGTGGTGTCTCGCGCGGAACGAGCACCAGCTTGCGGCGCTCCTTGAGCGCGACCGAGGCAGCGCGATGGATGAGGTTCTGCATCGCTCCGGAGGCGAGCGTTCCGACGGTTGCCATCGAGCAGGGGCAGATGACGTAGGCGTCGACCCTCGCCGAGCCGCTCGCGTAGGGACTCTTGAAATCACTCTCCCCGTAGACCGTGACGCGCGGGCCTGCGTCACCGACGAAGCGCTCGAGCACCTCCTCGCGCGCGAGCGAGGGATCGCGGTACAGCTCGGTGGCGATGACCTCGATCCCCGACCGGGAGGCCGAGAGCCCGACCTCGCAGTCGGCAGCGACGAGCGCGCGCAGCAAGCGCTCGGCGTACGGAGCGCCGGAGGCGCCGGTCACGCCGAGGAAAACGCGCACGAATCAAGGGTATCCAGGCGCCCTCGAACGGGCGCGCGGCAACCTTGCGCTACCGCGAGTCGGGTTCCTCTCCGCCCTTCGACGCCTCGAGGAACGCCCCCAGCGCCGCCAGGTTCTCTTCCCCGAGGTACGAGTACGAGCCCATGACCGTGTTCCCGAAGCGGGCGGGGTTCGAGAGGTACTGCACGAAGTACTCGGTGTCGTTGGCCTGCCCGATCTCCGAAAGATCGGGAGCGCCCAAGGCGCCGGCGCCGAAGCCGAGATAGATATGACATTGCAGGCAGCCGGCCTGGGCGAAGAGCGTCGCGCCCGCCTCCGCTCGGTCATTGCCTGCGAAGCCCTGTTCCTCCGCCCACTCTCTCGGAACGCCGTCGGCGATCAGCGTCGAACCGAGCGACTCCTCGGCTGTCGCCCCTTTGTAGGTCAGCACCCCCATCGAGAGAACCGTCAACAGCGCGGCCACCATCGCCACGGGCCGCCGCGACGGTCGCCGTTCGCGACGGCGGTCGTAGAAGGGGAGCCCGAGCAGGAGCATGAGCAAGATCGTCGGGATGCCCACGGTGGCGATCACGACGGTTTCGGGCCACTCGAAGATCCGGAGCAGGTAGAAGAGGAAGTAGAAGTACCAATCCGGCCGCGGGATGAAGTCTGTCGTCCCCGGCTCGGCCGGCTCCGTGTACAGCGGTCCGAGCACGCCTGCCTCGGTGCCGTCCGCGTCGTAGAACCAGATGACCGCAAGCCCGATGATGACCCCGACGACGACGATCCCCATGATCGTGTCGTGGAGCATCGCGCGCGGGAAGAAGGCCTTCCCTTCCTTCTTGACGTCGTCCTTGTAGCGCGCGTACCACTCGCGGTTCTGCTCGCCGATGCCCTTGGCCATTACTTCTTCCCGCTCCCAGGTCGGACGAGCCCTGCTCGAGCGCCGGTCGGCTTGCGCACGGGCCGCTCGCGCCCCGCAGCTTCGTCCGACCATGGGGGTGAGGTGATCCCGAGCCGCGCAACGAGGTAGAGGTGAATCCCGATGAGCGCGATCAGCGCACCGGGGATCAGCAGCATGTGGAGCGCGTACCACTTGGCGAGCGTGTCCGACCCGATCTCCGCGCCGCCCGCGAGGAACTGCGACAGCCAAGGACCGGCGAAAGGCGCGGTGCCGTTCAGGTTGATGCCGACGACGGTTGCCCAGTACGCGGTTTGATCCCACGGCAGGAGGTAGCCGGTGAAGCCCATGAGCATCCCCATCGCGAGGATCAGGACGCCGGTGATCCAGAGAAGCTCCCGCGGGTACTTGTACGCGCCGAACAGGAACACGCGGCCCATGTGCATGAAGAGGAGGATCACGAAGACACTTGCTCCCCACCGGTGCATTCCGCGCACGAGCCAGCCGAGCGTGAGGTCGTTGGTGATGTGCTCGATCGACGCGTAGGCGAGCGGCTTGCCGGTGGTGGGGTCGATCTCCGAGGCCGGCTTGTAGTACATCGCGAGGATCGCCCCGGTCAACGTCTGAACGGCGAACGCGATCAGCGTGCCGAACCCGAGAGTCTGCGCCCAACTGATGTCCCGTGGGACGTTGCGGAGGAGGAACCACTTCGTTCCGCGGACGGCGCCGGTGCGCTCGTCGACCCAGTCGAGCGGCGCGAGGACCGCCAGGTCGACGATCGTCTGCTTCCTGGTCTTGCGCCTGGCCATTGCTAGCCGGTCACCTGGCTGGGGACGATCGGATAGAGCCACGACTCGAGCCCGTCGACGTGAGTTCCCGGCACCGACCACGGGTACCTGGAGATCGTCGCGTTCGCGCCGGTCCCGGACACCGTGCCGACCGCGTAGAGCTCGCCGAGAATGAGATTGCCGTTCCGGATCGAGAAGCTGTAGCGGTCGAGCGAGCGCACAGGCGGTCCGGCCGTGCGATTTCCTTCGGAGTTGTACTGGCCGCCGTGGCACGGGCAGCCGAACGACTGCGCGAGCACCGGCCGGAGCTCGACGTTCTTGATCTTCTTGATCGAGTCCTCGTCGATCGGCCCGTTCGGCTGGACCGGACAGCCGAGGTGGACACAGCGGCTGTAGAGAATCGTGAAGCTGGGCTCTCCCGCTTCGCTGGACCCGTTGTTGCGCACGAACGCGGTCCGACGCGAGACCTCACCCTGCTCAGGCTTCGACAGGTACGTCGCGATCACGTACTCGCCCTCGGGAAAGTTGTCGAGCGGGCCGAGGTCGATCTCTTCCTCGTCCAAGTTGGTGAACGACGGGAGCACCATGAAGCCGAGGACCGGGAGCGTGAGCACGGCGCCCATGCCCGCCGAGAGACCGATCAGCGACGCCTCCAGAAAGCGTGAGCGCGTGTACGCGGGGAGAGGCTCCTCGGGTGCGTCCGGCTCGAATGCCGCAGCAGCGCGCGACTCGGGTGCGATCGCCGGCACGTGGCCGCGCACGTCACGCGTGACGTCGAGCGCCCACAGGATCCCGAAGGCGACCGCGAGAACCGCACCGATCGCAGCCACGACCCAGCTGATGACGAGGCCGAGCAAGAGGCAAGCGACCCCGATCGCGAACCCGATCGGCCAGAGGCTGGGCCCGGGAACGTGTGGGGTGTCTGGACCGTTAGTGCTCAAGGCGACCTGGACGGGATTCAATCGCTAGGCCGTCGCCGCTGTCAACGACGTATCGGCTGTCGCAACGTTGGGGATTCTGACTGGTCAGGACGAGCCGCGTCAGGAGAGGCGAATTCCGTACTCCTCCCACCTCTCGGAGACCTTCTCTCGGACGTCGTCCGACATCACGATCTCCTCCGGCCAAACGCGCGCGTCTTCTTCCGGAAGCTTGTGCGTCGCGTCGATCCCGAGCTTCCCGCCGTAGAACTGCCGCCCGGGCGCGTGATCCAAGTGGTCGAGTGGGCCCTCGCTGATCAGGACGTCGCGTTTCGGGTCGACGTTCGCGGTCACCCGGAAGAAGACGTCGGCGTAATCGTGCACGTTCACGTGCTCGTCCACGACGACGATCGACTTCGTGAGCGACAGCATCCCGAGCCCCCAGAGCGCGTGCATCACCTTCTGGGCGTGGCCCGGGAACGCCTTCCGGATCGAGACGATCACGCAGTTGTGAAACGCGCCCGCGACGGGGAGGTCGTAGTCGACGATCTCCGGCAGGGTCATGCGCACCGCTGGGAGAAAGATCCGCTCGGTCGCCTTGCCGAGCCAGGCGTCCTCGGCGGGCGGCTTGCCGACGACGATCGAGGCGTAGATCGCACTCCGTCGCATCGTCATCGCCGAGATCCTGAAGATCGGGAACTCCTCGGCGTGCGAGTAATAGCCCGTGTGGTCGCCGAAGGGGCCTTCGACGCCGACGTCGTCCTTCGAAACGGTCCCCTCGAGCACGATCTCGGAGTTCGCGGGCACCTCCAGGTCGATCGTCTTGCAGCGCACGAGCTCGACCGGCTCGCCGCGCAGGAAGCCTGCGAGCATGAGCTCGTCGAGATGGTGGGGGAGCGGGGCGCTCGCGGAGTAGGCCGTCACAGGATCGAGCCCGATCGCGACCGCCACGGGTATGCGCCCGTCCTCCGCCGCGAGCAGGTCGGCGCGTCCGTCTTTGTGCAGCTGCCAGTGCATGAAGGTCGAGGCGGGGTCGTTCACCTGCATGCGGTACATGCCGACGTTGCGTACTCCGGTGTTCGGGTCCTTCGTGATGACGGCGGGGAGCGTGATGAAGGGCGCGGGGTCGCCCGGCCAGCAGCGCTGGATGGGGAGAAGCCCGAGGTCGACGTCGCCTCCGTGGAGGACGATCTCCTGGCAGGCGCCCTTCGCGACGGTCTTCGGCAGCGAGTCCGCGACCGACTTCAGCTTCAGCAAGCCCTTCACCTTCTCGACGAGCCCCTGCGGGGGCTGCATGTCCAGCACGTCGCCGAGCTTCGCGGCCGCGTCGTCGAGGTTTACGACGCCGAGCGCGAGACACATGCGCCGCTCGCTGCCGAACTGGTTGATCAGGAGCGAATGCTTCGAGCGCTTGGGGTTCTCGAAGAGCAGTGCCGGCCCGCCCGACTTGACCACGCGGTCGACGATCTCGGTGATCTCGAGGTCGGGATCGACCTCGGCGGAGATGCGACGTAGCTCGCCCTCGCGCTCGAGGAGCGCGATCCACGCGCGCAGGTCTCGAGGTGGCGCTGCCACGGCGCCGTCAGTCTATGGAGCGCAGCGCGTAGTCGATGGCCTCGTCGACAGACATGCGCCTACCCTCACTCCATGCCGGCCCAATTCGCTCCGGCAACACTCTTCCCGGACGAGAGGTCGTGAAACCGGAGACCTCACGGAAACGCTCGGCTGCTCCCGCGAGACGGGCCGCGTGGTCTGATCGTCCTAATGTCTCCCATACCGCCGCTACTCCTTCGAGCGGAATCACAAGCGCAGGGTCTCCAATTTCCCTGACAAGACGGAGCGAATCCTGGAAAGCCTCGAGTGCCGGAATCGATTCACCCAGCCGGTAGTGCACATCTCCCAGGCTTTCGATCGCGAATGGCAGGTTGACGCTTTCGGGTGCAACCGCGCGGAGGAGCTCGATGGTCTCCGTGAACGACTCCGCTGCCCGGACAAGGTCGCCCTCGACGAGCGCTATCTCACCGAGTGTCGCAAGCGCCCGAGCGCGACCCGGGCTATCGGACTGCCCCCTCAGGGCAACGCTTTCCTCCACAAGACGACGGGCGGCATCGACGTCGTGCTGTTCGAGCGCAATGTCCGCGAGCTGGGTGAGACAAGCGGCAGCATTCAGTGGTTCGTCCAGGTCCCGGTAGAGCATGAGCGCCTCCTCGAACGCCTGCCTGGAGACCCGAGTCTCGCCCGTGAACTGCGCGGCTTGACCGAGAGCAACCATCGCGGCCGCGCGTCTCGCTGTCACGCGTTCAGCCGGCAGTGCGAGCGCACGCTCTGCCCACTGCCTTCCCTGTCGTAAATCCAGCCACGACGGCCACACTCCAGAAACGATCGCAAGCGCGGTCTCGCCTTGTCCTCGCTCGAGTGACCACTCGAGAGCAGCATGGAGGTTCGCGCGCTCGGCCTGGATCGTCCCGCGCCACTCCGAATCGCCCCGTATCGCCTCTAACCATCGGCAGTCCGCGAGGCGTGCGAAGTAGCCGGCTTGTCGGTCGCGAACAGGGTCGGCTGACGTCACGGACAACTGTCGCGCGTCGGCGTACTCCCGAATCGTCTCCAGCATCCAGTAGCGCTCGTTCGAGAAGCGCACAAGGCTCTTTTCGACCAGCGACTGCAGGGTGTCGAGGTCGGCGCCGGCGACTTCCTCTGCTGCGTCGAGCGTGCAGCCGCCGGCGAAGACGGCGAGACGGGCGAAGAGCAGCTTCTCCGCTTCGGACAGCAGATCGTACGACCACTCGATGGTCGCCCGAAGCGTCTGCTGGCGGGGATCGGCGTCGCGGCCACCCTTGAGCAGGTCGAGGCGCTGGGAAAGGCGCTGGAGAATCTGAGCAGGGGAGAGCGCCTTCGCGCGTGCGGCCGCGAGCTCGACGGCGAGGGGAAGGTTGTCGAGGCGGACGCAGAGCTCGGCGATCTCCTCTGTCGGCTCGAGCTGCGCTCGCTCGCAGAAGAGCGAGACGGCCTCGGGCTCGGCAAGCGGAGGCACCGGGTACTCGACCTCGCCCTGCACGCGCAGGAGCTCGCGGCTCGTGATGAGCAGGGCCAGGTTAGGGCAGGCGAAGAGGAGCGAAGAGAGCTCGGGCGCCGCCTCGATTACCTGCTCCAGGTTGTCGAGAAGGAGCAGCATCTCTCGCTCCCCGATGTGCTCGGTGAGTCCGTCCTTGGCGCCGAGGATCTGCGAGATCGTCTCGGTAACGAGGGCTGGGTCGCGAAGCGCCGCGAGGCCGACCCAGAAGACGCCAGCCTTGTACTCGGAGACGAGTGACGCGGCGGCCTCGAGCGCGAGCCGCGTCTTCCCCGACCCGCCTGGTCCGGTGAGGGAGACGAGACGGGCGCCGGCCTCGACGCGAGCAAGCACCTCTGCGAGCTCGCTTTCCCGGCCGACGAACGAGCTCGCAGGACGCGGCAGGTTCGTGTTCGAGATCGTTTTCAGCGGGGGGAAGGAGCCGTCCCCGAGCTGAAAGATGGAGACGGCTTGCGCGATGTCCTTGAGGCGATGCTCACCGAGGTCGATAAGCGGGAAGCGCTCGTCCAAAAGCTCCTGCGTCGCCTTTGAGAGCACGATCTGGCCACCGTGCGCGGACGCAGCGACCCGAGCTCCGAAATGGACGTCGGCCCCGACATAGCCCTCGTCTGTAAGGAGAGGTGTCCCGGTATGGAGACCGATCCGGACCTGGATCAGGCCAGACGCGAGCACGTCGGTCGACTCAGCAGCTGCAGCGAGCGCAGCGGGTGCGGTCGCGAAGGCGAAGAAGAAGGCATCGCCCTGTGTATCGACCTCGACGGCGCCGTAGCGCGAGCACGCAGCCCGGATAACGCGGCGATGCTCAGCAAGCGCCTTCGCGTACCTCTCAGCCCCGAGCCCGTGCAGCAGCCTCGTCGAACCTTCGACGTCGGTGAACAAGAACGTGACGCTGCCACTGGGAAGTTCCGGCCGCACACCGCAATCATCCGTTGCACGGCCGCCGGAGGCAACGAGCCGAAGAGGTTCGCTAGGAGTGGCGGCGATGGCGGCGGCGGGCGAGCCAGCCGTTCACGTCGCCGAGGAAGATCACGGCGAGGAAGACGAGCCCGACGACGAGCATCGAGACGATGATGTTCTTGCCCTCGTCGGCGGCATCGGCCAGCAAGGGAGCGAAGAGACCGCTCATCGCGCGCGACTCTAGCCGACGAGGAGCGCGTGCGCTGCGAGTGCCTGCTCGACTCGCTCCGCTCCGACAGACTCACGAGCAGCCACGTCTAGAGAGCTCGGGTCCGCCTCGAGCCTGAGCGCGTCCCGAGCCGCGTGAAGGCTGCCAGCGCCCAGACGAGCCGCCGTCGCAGCCCACGCGGCCCCGTCGCCGTTTCGTCCCTCCGCTCGCGCTTGCGCACACAAAGAGATGAGCTCGGCGA
>Ga0183260_10003347_pt1 | contig 12962 bp, 11 predicted proteins | sample AntDrymUQ4972206_2_FD_129768 | JGI IMG/M metagenome (GOLD analysis project Ga0183260, IMG submission 129768) | Polar desert sand microbial communities from Dry Valleys, Antarctica - metaG UQ497 (22.06) (version 2) (version 2) | ecosystem: Environmental > Terrestrial > Soil > Desert | place...
CTGCTCGTGGCGCACGAGGATGTGACGCAGCGGAAACTCGCGAAGGACGTCGTAGATCGGAAGGACCGTGCCGCCGGGGTAGCCGAAGATGGTGGTCACGCCTTCGCGGACCAGCGCCTCGCAGACGGCGCGCGCACCGATGCGGGGCGCAACCTGCTCGGCCGGTGGGAAGGCGCTGATCGGGAGCGAACGTGCCATGGGTGGGGGTTTCCTCGTCTCAAACAAGAACCCCGCCTGGCTTGTTGGCCTGGCGGGGTGTCGGCGCTTTCGGGTTGCCTGTCCGGCTACTCGGTCGAGCGTCCTCCATCCCGCCATCCAAGAAGGATGACGAGCCGAAGAATCTCGATAAGTACGAGCACGCCGAGCAGGCCGGGAAGAACCGGGCGCACGATCGGCTGAACGGCGTACGTGCCGCGCTCGACGGACATGGGTGGACCCTACCAGCCGTGTCAACCCCACGCCGCCGGGCGCCGCCCCGGTGACGCTCGCGTCTCCGAGGGGCTTTTGGCGTGAACACCGCGCCGTCCGCCCTTCCTCTCAGATATTCATGGGCAGAGAGCTATGACTGGATCCACGTCACCCTCGGTCACCACCTGAGCGTGGCGCACGTTGCGAATCCTGTCAGGACAACGACTTGGTGCGAATCTGACAGGGTTAGCGGTCTGCATTCCGTGATACGTGTCTCCGGGTGAGAATCTGATAGGAATCAGCCCCGGTCCGACTGTGACAGCGCTCGAGCCAGGCGAGCACCGGTCGTCACCGCACCTTCAGAGGCCGATGACACCAACGCCGCGTACTTGGCCATCACTCCACCCACGTGGCGTGGAGCCGTCGGCGTCCATGCGGCCAATCGTCGCGCCATCTCCTCCTCCGGCACATCAAGATCCAGGCGCCGCGCATCGACGTCGATGACGACAACGTCGCCCTCCTGCACCACGCTGATCGGTCCGCCCAACGCCGCCTCAGGCGCCACGTGCCCGATCATCAGTCCGTGGGTCCCGCCGCTGAACCTACCGTCGGTGAGGAGCGCGACCTCGCCACCCAGACCCTCACCCACCAGGGCGCCGGTGACGCTGAGCATCTCCTGCATGCCGGGGCCTCCGACCGGTCCCTCGTGGCGAATGACGACGACGTCGCCGGGACCGATGCGCTGCGCGCGAACGGCGTCGTAGCAGGCAGCCTCGGAGTCGAAAACGCGGGCCGGGCCGCGGAACTGGCGCATCTCGTGGCCGGCGAGCTTGACGACGCAGCCATCGGGGGCCAACGAGCCGCGCAGGATTGCGAGACCGCCGGTCGGCTTGATCGGGTGCTCGATCGAAACGACCACTTCCTGGCCGGCCGTCTCGACGGCCGCATCGGCGACCTCCGCCAAGGTTCGCCCGTCCACATTGCGCGTCGAACCGTCCACCTTCCCGCCTCGGATGAGCTCGCGGGCCACCAGCCCGATCCCGCCAGCCTCGTGGATGTCTAGGGCGGTGTAGCGCCCGCCGGGCATCATGTTGGCGACGATCGGGGTCCGCTCGGCGATGCGGTCGAAGTCCTCCAGCTCGAGCGGGATCGCCAGCTCATGCGCGATCGCCAGCAGGTGCAGGACGCCGTTGGTGCTTCCGCCGGTGGCGGCGACCGACGCGATGGCGTTGTCGATCGCCTCCCGCGTCATGATCTGCGAAGGCCGGATACCGCCATTCACCAGGTCCATCACCAGCTCTCCGGCGCGCGTCGCCGCGGCCTCCTTCGCAGGATCCGTTGCGGGAATCCCGTTCAATCCGCCCGGCGAGATACCGAGGAACTCGAGCGCGGTGCTCATGGTGTTTGCCGTGAACTGTCCACCGCATGCGCCCGGGCCGGGGCACGCCAGGTCCTCGATCTCGCGCAGGTCCTCGAGCGAGATCTTTCCGGCCCGATATGCCCCGATCGCCTCGAACACCGTCACGACCGTCGCATCCCGTTTGCCGCGGATGGTGCCCGGATTGATGGTGCCGTTGTAGAGAACGAGGCCGGGGAGATCCAGGCGGGCGAGTGCCATGGCCGCGGCAGGAATGGTCTTGTCGCAGCCGACCAGGCAGACGAGCCCGTCGAACAGATGGCCGCGCGCCACCAACTCAATGGAGTCGGCGATCACCTCGCGGCTGATGAGCGAGGCCTTCATGCCCTCAGTGCCCATGCTGACGCCGTCACTGACTGCGATCGTGTTGAACTCCATCGGCGTGCCGCCGGCAGCTCGGATGCCCTCTTTGACGCGAACCGCCAGATCGCGCTGGTTGTAGTTGCAGGGCATGGTCTCGATCCAGGTCGTCGCGACGCCGATGATCGGCTTCGAGAGGTCGTCATCGGTGAAACCGATGGCCTTGAGCATGGCCCGTGCGGCGGCTCGGTCTGGCCCGTCGAGCAGGACGCGGCTGTGCTCGCGCGGGTCGTAGGCGGGAGTTGCATCGGTCATGGCTCGGAGTCTATGCGACCGACCCACTCAATATTCCGCCGGTGGGTGTATCGGCCACACATTGGCTGAATAGCCGCCGGTGGGGTAGGGCAGCCAGCGGGACAGCCTGACCCTGGCTGGGTCAGCCAAGCCGTGGGTATATTGGCCAACGGATGGCTGGTAGACCCACAGGCTGCATACCAGGACTCGGCCGAAGATGCGCCTACTTGACGGATCGGCTACGGTCGCGTCACCGATGAATGACACGAACCCCGACTCCGCACGCCCGCGCACGACCGTGGACAAGATCTGGGACGAGCATCTCGTGGCGCCCGGGACCGATGGCGCTCCTGATGTGCTCGCTGTCGACCTCCATCTTGTCCACGAGGTGACCAGCCCCCAGGCCTTCGACGGCCTCCGTGCCCGTGGCCTCAAGGTGCGCAACCCCGGCCAGACGCTTGCCACCGTCGATCACAGCATTCCGACGACGGACCGCAGCCTTCCCATCGCCGATGAGATTGCCGCCACCCAGGTCAGTCGCCTGGAGCAGAACTGCCGGGAGTTCGGCATTCCGCTCCACGGGATCGGCTCGCCACACCAGGGGATCGTGCACGTCATCGGTCCGGAGCTGGGGGTGACCCAGCCGGGGATGACGATCGTGTGCGGCGACTCGCATACCGCCACTCACGGCGCCTTCGGGGCGCTCGCGTTCGGGATCGGCACCACGGAGGTGGAGCACGTGCTTGCCACCCAAACGCTCCTCCAGCGCCGGCCGAAGACCTTCGAAGTGCGCGTTGACGGTCAGCTCCATCCTGGCGTGACCGCCAAGGACATCATCTTGAGCCTGCTCAGCCGGATCGGCGTCGGCGGTGGAACAGGCCATGTCTTCGAGTACGGCGGCACGGCCATCCGCGCGCTGGGGATGGAGGGGCGCATGACGATCTGCAACATGAGCATTGAGGGCGGTGCGCGTGCCGGACTGATCGCCCCGGACGAGACCACCTTCGGTTATGTCCAGGGGCGGCCGCATGCGCCGACCGACGCTGACTGGGACGCCGCCGTGGACCGATGGCGCAACCTGACCTCGGACGACGGCGCGGAGCACGACCGCAGCATCAGCTTCGACGCCGGTGAGCTGACGCCGATGGTGACCTACGGCACGAACCCCGGCATGGGATTCCCGATCACCGACCGCATCCCGGACCCCGATGCCCTGACCGATGCGACCCAGCGCGATTCCCTGCGCGCCGCCTTGGCCTACATGGCCCTCAATCCCGGCGAGCAGCTGCTGGGGCGGCCGATCGACGTGGTGTTCATCGGCTCGTGCACGAACTCGCGCATCAGCGACCTGCGCGAGGCGGCGCGCATGCTGCGTGGCCGGCACGTGGCGGATGGTGTGCGGGTCATGGTCGTTCCGGGCTCGACTGAGGTGAAGCGCCAGGCCGAGGAGGAGGGGCTGGCATCGGTCTTCCGCGACGCGGGTGCCGAATGGCGCGAGTCGGGCTGCTCGATGTGCATCGCCATGAACGGCGACCAGCTGTCGCCCGGCCAGTACGCGGTGAGCACGTCGAACCGCAACTTCGAAGGACGCCAGGGCAAGGGCGGCCGCACGTTCCTCGCCTCGCCGCTCACCGCCGTGGCCTCCGCCGTCAGCGGCCGCCTGTCCGATCCGCGAGCGCTGCTGTGAGCCGCGCGCCGTTCTCGTCGGTCACGTCTGCCGTGGTGTCGTTCGCTCGCAACGACATCGACACCGACCAGATCATCCCGGCGCGCTTCCTCAAGACCGTCAACCGCGAGGGACTTGGCGACCAGCTCTTCTTCGACTGGCGCTACCTGCCCGACGGCTCGCCGAACCCAGAGTTCGTGCTCAATCGCCCCGAAATGGCCGGTCGCCGGATCCTGGTGGCTGGCGACAACTTCGGCTGCGGATCGTCGCGCGAGCACGCACCATGGGCGCTCACGGCGTGGGGCATCCGGGCCGTCATCAGCAGCAGCTTCGCCGATATCTTCACCAGCAACGCCCTTAAGAACGCGCTCATTCCGGTGGCCGTGCCGCCGGAACAGCTGGCGCGCATCGGCTCCATCCTGGAGGCCGAGCCAGAGGCCGAACTGACCGTCGACCTGGAGGCCACGGAGCTGCACCTGCCGGACGGATCGGCCATTCCATTCAAGGTCGATCCCTTCGCCCGACGCATGATTTTGGACGGGACCGATGAGATGGGCCACCTGCTGGCCCATGAGCCCCAGTTGAAAACCTACGAAGCCTCCCACCCGCCGAGGATTTCGACCCGGGCATGAACAGGTGGAGCGTGATGCGGGTGAGCGCCTGGATCATGGCCGTGTCGGCGCTGGGGTTCGGGCTGTTCACGGTCGTGTTCGGCATCATCAGTCCGGCGCAGGAGATCCATGCCATTCACAACGCGGTGGTGGCGTCGTTGTTGATCGTTCTGTCGGCGCCGCCGGCCATCGTGGTCGCTCGGGCGCCCGACCGGTCCATTCGCGCTCTTGTGATCCTCGGCGCAGTGGCGATCGCCAGCCTGGCGACGATGGCACTGAGTCTCACGGTCGATCCGTTCACACTGCCGTTCGCGGTCCTCATCGGCGTGCTCTGGGTGGTTGTGCCCAGCCGCGAAGGTGCGGTTCCCGCAGGCCGATCGAGCTGGCTCATGTTGCTCATGGTTGCCGCCGGCGCGGTGCCATTGGTGCTCTACGCACTCAGTCACGCCGAGCTTCAGCGCATCGATTCGTCGAGCGAGCACGCGGCGTTCTTCCATTGGGTCGAGACATCGTTTTACGCGAGCGCCATCCTGCTGCTCGGGTTGCTCGCCGCGCTGCGACCCGGCCCACTCCGCATGGCCGCGTGGCTTGCCGGCCTCGCGTTGGCGGTCCTTGGTGGCGGGTCGCTGCTGCTCGGCCAGTACGCGTCGGCCATCGAGGCGCCCTGGAGCTGGGCGGCGTTGCTTGGAGGCGTCGCCTTCATTGCCGCTGGCGCGTGGGAGGCGCAGCGCGTGAACTTGGCTACGGACTGACTGAGGTTCCACCCTGCAAGCGAGACACTTCGGTTTGCGCTCCAGTGAGGGCCGGCTCGGGCCACGACCGCCCTCGTCTGCAGTGTGGATTCAGTAAGCAAACCTACGGGGCGGGGTCCTCGACCGTCTGGGCCTCGTAACCCAGCCAGTAAAGTCCGCCCGCGCGGCAGGCCGGCGGAATGTCCTCACCGATGAGTTGCACCACAAATTCGTAATGCTCCTCCGAATATTCCCCGCCACCCAAGTGCACGGGCTCGCCGACGATTGCCACATCGCCGCGGTCATGGATGGCGCGGACGCCACCATCATCGACAACTCGCGCTTCGGGCGGCCACAGGATGAGTGACCGCGATGGACCAGTGTCGACCCATAGGCATCCGTCCTCTTCGATGAGCGTCCCGTTCAATTCGCCCGCGGGGAATCCATTCATCGGGCCGTACATGGGAAAGAACAGGTTCGGTGGCGCGGCTGAGCAGCTCCCGATGACCAGCAATGCGGCAAGTAGGGAGATGCGCCTCACCCTGGTGCGTCCAGGACCCAGTCGATGGCATCGAGATAGCCGCGCCACCCTCGGCCGATGATCTGGTGACGCGTGGCCGGCGCGGTCACGGAAATCCGACGCCATGGCTCGCGAACATTGATGTCGGTGATGTGGACCTCGACCGCCGGTCGTTCGCAGGCGACCAGGGCGTCATGGAGCGCGTATGACGTGTGCGACAGCGCACCGAAGTTGCAGACGACGGCGTCGTAGTCGAGCTGTTCGAGCCGATCGATGAGCGCGCCTTCGTGGTTCGACTGGAACGCCTCCAGCAGCGAACCACTCTCGAGGGCGTGGGCCCGGACAGCCTCGGCGATCTCGGCGAGGGTCATCGAGCCGTAGAGGTCAGGCTCGCGCCGACCGAGCGTGCCGAGGTTTGGTCCGTTCAGGAGGAGGATGCGCATCGGCCTCATTGTCCTCCGACGGTGCCGAACGAGCCGAGCACACGCATCGAGCTGGTGTGCTCGCGGAGCGCGATGAGTGCGCCGGTGAGTGGCTCCACGGCGGCATCGCCGGTGAGTTGGAGCAGGAACCGGTAGCGCCACGCCCCGCTTCCCGACGGTCGCGACTCGATGCGGCTCACGTTGATGCCGGCCGCGGCCAGAGCGCCCAGGGCCCGATACAGGTCGCCCGGCCGATGACCGGTCTCGAACGTGATGAGCGTCTCACGCCCTCCGCCCGGTCCGGGAGCGAGCGGACCGTACGCCGTGAACCGGGTATCGGCCCCTAGGGCGAGGACGGCGAAGCGGGTGACGTTGTGGGTCGAGTCCTGGATGTCTGTGGCCGCGATTTCGAGGCCGTAGCGCTCGGCGGCGCGGACCGATGCGATTGCCGCCCCGGTCGAATCACCGCTTGATGCGAGCTCGCGCGCGGCGCCGGCGGTATCGGCGGCCGGCACGATCTGCCAGCCACGGTCGGAAAGGAAGCGCTCGCATTGCGCGAGCGCCTGCCAGTGGCTGCTGACGCGCGTGACCTGTTCAAGGTCGGCACCCGGCAGCAGCAGCAACTGATGGCGAATCGGCAGTAGGAGCTCGCCGATGACGCTCAGCGAGCCGTCGGCCAGCGCGTCCAGGGCGTCTCCGACCGTGCCGGCCAGCGAGTTTTCGAGCGGCAGGACGCCGGCGTCGACCGAACCGCTCTCGACACCCGCGCAGACGGCGGAGAAGGTGGGCATCGGCACCGGCGTGATTCCATCGGCGCCGAAGTAGCCGATGACTGCCTCCTCGCCGAAGGCACCCGGCTCGCCCTGGTAGGCGACGGTCGTCACGCTGCGATCGTCCGCAACGCGAGCTCGAGCTCGGCATCGGTCACGTCGTCCGCCTCGATAACCCGGCCGACGTCCATCGGCAGGATCCAGCGCTGGCGGCCGGCGCGCCGCTTCTTGTCGCCGAGCATCGCCGACTTCACCGCTGCCGCGTTAAACGAGCGAGCGATCTTGAAGCCAAGCTGGACGAGGAGCGCATCGAGGCGGGGGGCAAACTCGGGACGGGCTCCGCGCCCGGCGGCAATGGCAGCGACGGCCCGCATGCCGAGCGCCACCGCGGCGCCGTGGGGGAGCTGGTATCCACTCTCGATCTCGAGCCCGTGACCGATCGTGTGGCCGAGGTTGAGCGTCCGGCGCTCGCTGGCCTCGAACGGGTCGCGCTCGCAGACCCGCATCTTGAGACGGGCGCTGCGCTCGAGAATTGCATATCGGGCGGCCTCATCGGTCCGCAGGGCCTGTCGTCCACGGTCCTCGAGCAGGCGCCACAGCGTCGGGTCGCCGATGATCGCCGCCTTGATTGACTCTGCCATTCCATCGCGCCGCAGCCGCACCGGGAGAGAGCGCAGTACCGTGACGTCGGAGATGACCGCGACCGGCGGCCAGAAGGCTCCCACCGCATTCTTGGCGCCGCTGAGGTCGACCGCCACTTTTCCGCCGATGGAGCTGTCGGCCTGGGCCAGCCATGTGGTGGGCACATGGACGAGCGGTAGGCCGCGAGCGTACAGGGACGCAGCGGTCCCGGCCAGGTCGCCGATGGTGCCGCCGCCGACGGCGATCAGGGGTGTATCGCGCTCCACTCGCTCGGCCGCCAGCCATTCGAGGATGACCTCCAGCGACCGCAGGCGCTTCGCTCGCTCGCCAGCACGTACGGGCAGGCAGGCGTTGGACCGGAGTGCGCGGACCAGCTCGGGTGCCGCCTCGACCAGCCGCTGATCCATGACGGCGACACCAGCCGGCGCCTCAAACGCAACATCGACCCCCATGACCACGCGCGTCAGCTGCGGTCCAATCGGATGATGCCGATCGACCTCGGCATCGAGCAGGCGACGGCCGTGCATCGGCCTCAATTCCGCGATCAGACGATCAGCGACCGCCTCCGGCGACCCGGAAGTATCGAGGCGGAGGTCGGCCGCCCGATACACGGGCGCGCGTTCCGTCAGCGCCGCGGCAAGGCGTTCGGTGCCGTAGGGCTCGAGGGTCGGACGTGGCACCCCATCGGCGCGTAGCCGTCGCAGAAGCTCATCCGACTCCACCTCCAGCCAGGCCACGCTGCCGTGGTGCCAGAGCGCCCACCGATTGAGTGGGTCCAGGGCCGCGCCGCCTCCCGTCGCGATCACAGCGCCGGACACCGCGCATGCCTCGACGACCGCCTTTGCTTCCTCGGTACGGAAGGCAGGCTCGCCATGTTGCTCGAGATAGGCGGCCACGGGCATTCCGAGCCGATGTGCCACGAGGTCATCGGTGTCGACGAATGCTCGTCCCAGCCGTTCGGCCACCAGGCGCCCGACAGTCGACTTGCCGCTGGTCGGCATGCCTACCAGGACGATGCCGGACCCTGTTTCAGGCATCCGAGCCGTCGCCGAGCTCGCCGCGCAGGGCATCCCGCATCACGTCAACCGGTGCCTCCCGGTCCGTCCACAGGGTGAAGCTGAGCGCAGCCTGGCGCAGCAACATTCCGGCACCTCCACGGGCGCGGGCTCCGGCCGCACGGGCGTCCCGTATGAGCCGGCTTGGACTGGGCCGATAGACCAGGTCGAGCACCGCCATCTCAGCTCGCAGGAGGTTGGCGGGCACAGGCGTCTCGTCCGAATCCGTGCCGATCGGCGTCGCATTGACGAGGAGCTGCGCCGTCATCAGCGCACCGGGCATGTTGGGCCAACGCTTGCGGTCGAGCACCAGCACGGCGTCGCAGCCCGTGGACTTCAGGGCGTCGACTGCGGCCCGCGACGCGCCGCCCGAACCGAGCACGATTGCGCGCCTGATGGCCGGTGGTAGCTCGGCGCGGAGCGCGGCGAGATCCGTGTTGCGAGCGACCAGGCGGTCACCGTAGCGAACGATCGCGTTCGCGGCACCGAGGCGTCGGACCTCTGGGCCCAGCTCGTCGACGAGGCTGCAGACGGTCACCTTGTGCGGCCTGGTCACGTTCGCGCCGATGCGGTCGCTCGCGCGTAATGCATCGACTTCAGAGGCGAGCGCTTCGGCGGTCACGTCCCGCAGCTCGTAGCGCGCGTCCAGGTCGAGCGCCGCGAAGGCCGCGTTGTGCATGGCGGGCGACGCGGAATAGCCGATCTCGTGCCCGAGCAGCACGGCGAGAGCGGTCATCGCGCCGGGCGGCGCGTTCGCCGGCGCCGGCGTGCCACGGCCGCGCGCAGATCACCGATGACGTCGCCTCCGAGGGAGTAGAGGAGCTCGTCTGCCAGCACGAGCGCCACCATCGCCTCGCCGACGATTGCCGCACGCGGCAGTACGGTGACGTCGGAGCGCTCGATGTGCGCGCGGCCCGGTTCGCCGGTCTCCATGTCGAGGCTCGGCAGGGGACTTCGCAGCGTCGACACGGGCTTCTGGGCGGCCCGCACGATGATCGGCTCGCCGTTGCTGATGCCGCCCTCGATCCCTCCCGCGCGATTCGTCCGGCGCGCCCAGCCTGCGGCCTCGGCATCCACCACGTCATGCACGCTGCTTCCACGGCGCTGGACGGTGCCGAAACCCAAGCCGATCTCGACGCCCTTCACGCCAGGAATCGCCATCGCGGCTCCGGCCAGCAACCCGTCCAGGCGGGTGTCCCATTCGGACGAGGAGCCCAGTCCGATCGGCGTGCCCTCGACCACGACCACGAACGAACCGCCGATCGAATCGCCGGCCTCCTTCGCCGCATCGACCTCGGCGAGCATCGCCCGTTCGGCGTCGGGGTCGGGGCAGCGCAGGGGTGAAGGTTCGGCGAGATCGCGTGCCAGCCATCCGTCGGGAATGGCTGACAGCACGTCGTCCGCATCGGGGAAGGCGCGGATCGGTCCGAGCTGATCGACGAAGCTCCAGATTCGGACGCCGCAGGTGGCAAGCAGCTGTCGGGCCAGCGAACCCGCCACGACGCGCGGGGTGGTGGACCGGGCGGATGCACGCTCGAGCACGTTTCGAACGTCATCGGTGTCGTATTTCAGTGCCCCGGCAAGATCGATATGCCCCGGCCGGGCACGCGTGATCGGCTTCGGACGCCGATCGGTCGGTATCGGCTCGATCGACATGCGCTCCGTCCAGTTTTCCCAGTCGCGGTTGTCGACCGCGAAGCCGACCGGCGAGCCCAGCGTGCGTCCGTACCGAATGCCAGCCGTCCAGCGCACGCGGTCGCGCTCGATCTGCATACGTCGACCGCTGCCATAGCCATGCTGTCGCCGCCTCAGGTCGCGGTCGACGTTCCGCGTACGGACCTGCATGCCGGCTGGCAGCCCCTCGAGGATCCCCGAAAGTCCGGGTCCGTGCGACTCGCCGGAGGTGAGCAGACGGAGGCGCCTCATGTCTGCACGGTAGCCAGATGGTCCCAGAAACCGGGATAGGAGACTGCGACGCAGTCCGGATCGTCGAGCTCCACGGCTGACGCCACTCCGGTTAGCGCCGCGATGGCGAAGGCAATCGCGATCCGATGATCCCCGTACGTGATGATCCGCGCCGTACGCGGCGAGCCTCGGCGGACGCGCCAACCGTCGGAGCGCTCCTCCACCTGTGCGCCGATGGCCGCCAGTCCGGCGACCACCGCGGCGATGCGGTCCGTCTCCTTCACTCGTAGCTCAGAGGCGTCTCGGACCTCAGACGCCCCTTCCACGGATGCCATGGCGATCGCAATCAGGGGCAGCTCGTCGATCAGCTCTCCAACCTCGGCGCCGCTCACATCGACGGGGTGAAGCGGGCTCCCGCCGCGGACCGAGATCTCTCCCACCGGCTCAGGCCCGCTGACATCGGTGACGCTCGTCTCGATCGCGACACCCATGCGCTGGAGAAGGCCAACCAGGGCCAGCCGGGTCGGGTTCAGGCCGACGTCGATCATGGTCAGCTCGGCGTCGGAATGAAGGGCAGCAGCCACCAGCCACGCCGATGCCGCCGAGGGGTCGCCCGGGACCGTCAGCTCGAACGCCCGCGGGCGTGCCGGCCCCGTCACCGTCGTCATCAGGCCATCGCGGTGAATCGGCACCCCCATCCACGCCAGCATGCGCTCGGTGTGGTCGCGCGTCGGTCCCGGGCTCTCGATCGTCGTTTCACCGGTAGCCACCATGCCGGCCAGGACGGCGGCCCCGAGAAGTTGGGCACTGGCGACCGGCAATCGGTGTGCTGCCCGCACCAATCCGTCCCGTCCGACGATGCTCAGCGGCGCACGACCATCGGTGGTCGTGACCTCCGCGCCGACCACTCGAAGGAGCGTCGCCACGCGCTCCATGGGGCGGGCGCGAAGCGATGCGTCGCCGTCAAGCCTGACCGCCAGCGGCATGCCCGCGGTCGCGCCGGCGAGTAAGCGCATGGTCGTACCGGAGTTACCGCAGTCCAGCGCCCCGCCGCGCGATGGACGGCCACTGATCATGTAGTGCTCCCCGGAGTGCTCGATCGACACGCCGAGGGTCCGCAGGCACTCCACCGTGCTCAGGACGTCGCGTCCGGGAGAGCGCATGCCGATGGTGCTCGGCCCTCCCGAGAGCGCTCCGAAGATGAGCGCGCGATGCGCAATCGACTTGTCGGCTGGCAACGCGAGCCGACCGCGCAGCCGCTCGGCCGGAGTGATCGGCAAGGCGGTCGAAACTGGCATCAGGGTCTGGGTCCGGCTGCGGCGGCCTCCGCTTCGGTCACCGACTGGGCGTGCCTGCGCTGGACCGATCGCGACGCGCGCAGGAGCGCGTCGAAGACCATCGTCAGCTCGACCGGCGTCATCGGTCCGTCGGTTCCGCTCGCCGCCCGCTCGAGGAGGGCTCGCTCGCGGCGCACGTCGTGCCCGTGTGCGCCGACATCTCGTCGTCTCTGCACCTCCAGCGCGAGTGAGGCTCGTTCCTGGACCATCGCGGCCAGGCGCGCGTCGAGCTCGTCGATCCGGTCGCGCACATCACCGATCTCCTCGGTCCCGTCCGGGGGGGCCGCAGGAGTTGGTGGCGCATCGATGGATCGGACGAACTGGAGTCGTCGCAACTCGTCCATGAGCGCCCCGAAATCCTCAAAGCTGAGGCTCTGATCGCCGTCCGATCGGGCGTTGGCCGGATCAGGATGGACCTCGATGATCAGGCCATCGGCCCCAACGGCGGCGCCCGCCAGGGCCATCGGCGCAACCAGCGCCCGGTGGCCGGTGCCGTGGCTGGGATCGACGATGATCGGCAGGTGCGTCCGGGAGCGAAGAACGGGCACCGCCGACAGGTCGAGCGTGTTGCGTGTGGCGGTCTCGAAGGTGCGAATGCCGCGCTCGCACAGGATCACGTTCGGGTTGCCGGCCGACAGGATGTACTCGGCCGCCAACAGCCACTCCTCGATGGTGGCGCTGAGTCCGCGCTTCAGGAGGACCGGGCGGCGACTCTGTCCCACCGCTTTGAGGAGAACGAAATTCGCCATGTTGCGGGCGCCGACCTGCAGGATGTCGACGTGCTCCTCGAAGGCCGGCACGTCGGCGGGATCCACGACCTCGGAGATGACCGGCAGGCCGTATTCGTCATGCGCCTCGTGCAGGAGCTTCAGGGCGGGGAGGCC
>Ga0183260_10003348_pt1 | contig 12961 bp, 12 predicted proteins | sample AntDrymUQ4972206_2_FD_129768 | JGI IMG/M metagenome (GOLD analysis project Ga0183260, IMG submission 129768) | Polar desert sand microbial communities from Dry Valleys, Antarctica - metaG UQ497 (22.06) (version 2) (version 2) | ecosystem: Environmental > Terrestrial > Soil > Desert | place...
GCCACCTACGGTGATGTCGCTGAAGTCCGGGCGGCCCCCGATCTTGCCGACCAGCGGCATCAGCAGGTTGGTGACGAACGACGCGGATCACGGTGGCGAAGGCGGCCCCGATCACGAACGCGACGGCGAGCTCGATGAGGTTGCCGCGCACGATGAAGTCTCTGAAGTCCTTGAGCATTTCCGTCTCCTGATCGCCGGTGCCGCGTGGCGGCGCTCGCCGCGCCGCGGCCAGAAAAATGGCTCCCCCTTCCGTGGGTGAGGGGCGGGGGTACCAAGGGCGCACGCCCGTCCCTGCTGAAACCGTCGTCGAAGACGCCGCGCTCTCCCTCATTGGTGTCACGAGCACGCGGACCAGCGGACCGGACGCGACGATGCGCACGAGCACCGCATAGGAAAAATTTGTTCGATTCTCTTTGTGCATAAGGTCAGCTACGGCCCGGGATTGTCGGTGGGTAGGCGTTAGATGAACACATGTTCGAGAGAGCGGTTGAGCTGTTAGACGAGGTGCTGGGCTGTGACGGCGGGACTGTGGTCCCGGCGTCTGGGTCGTTGCCCTCGCCGGCATTGTCTCCCGCCCAGCTGATCGACCGGATCACCGCCACCGAAAAGTTGATGAATGCGCTACAGGCTGAGCAGGCCCGGGATCTGCTGGCGTTCGCCGCCGCCCGGGATGCCGCGGACCGCGAGCTGGGTCTGACCGGTTCGTTGCAAGGTCGGACCGCTTCGATCGAGGTGGGTTTGGCGTTGGGGGTGGCACCGGTGACCGCTGCATGCCGGATCACCACCGCGGTGAGCGCGGTGACGCATCACGCCGCGCTGGTGGCGTTGCTGGGGACGGGTCGGCTCAGCATGGGCGGGTTGCGGGTGGTGCTGAGGGCCACCGAGGTGCTGGAGTCCGACCAGTGCCGCACTGTGGCCGCCCAACTCGCCGAGGACGCGACGATGGACCGGTTGACCCCGGGGATGTTGGAGCGGGCCGCGACCCGGCGGGTGCTGGCCGTGGACCCCGTCGCGGCGGCGAGCCGGGCCGCCGCGGCCCGGCGGAACCGGCGGGTCTCGGTGTTTCACCACCCGGTGGAGGGGATCGGGGTGGTGTGGGCCAGGCTGCGCGCCGAAGAGGCCCTGGCGGTGCACACCAGCCTGGATTCTCGGGCCCGGTGTCTGCGCGCCGACGGCGACGAACGCTCCATCACCGACCTGATGTGCGATCTGCTCGTCGAAGACGTCACCGGCCGGCGGATACACCCCCACGACGGGTCACCGCAGCTCCCACCGGCGGCGATGTCACCGCCGCCGCCGGGCTCGCCTCCGGACCGGGACCCGGACCTGTGGGATCTGGGTTGTCCAGATCCGTACCCGGATGACTGGGAACCGCCGGCTGCGCCCTCGGCCGCCCCGCCGCCGGTCTCGCGGCGGATGCCGATGAAAGTTGAAGTGCAGGTGGTGATCTCGGCGGCCACGTTGCTCGGGTTGGACGAGCAACCAGCCCTGTTGCGCTGCTACGGGGCGATCCCGCTCAACGTCGTTCACGACATCGTGGACTCCGCCGCGTCGACCACGTTGCGGGGGCTGTTTTGTGACCCCGTCGACGGGCGGCTGCTGGCCATGGACTCAACGGCCCGGTGCTTTGCCGGAGGATTGCGCCAGTTCGGGATCTACCGCGACCAGCGCTGCCGGCTCAGTGGTGGCCGGATCGTCGACGTCGACCACATCGACGAGGTCCACGATGGAGGCCCGACCAGCGCCGGAAACGGCCAAGGGTTGGCCAAGAACCCGCACGTGATCAAAGACCATCCCGACATCCACGTCAGCGTCGTAACACCGCAACCGGTCGGCGACGGTTTCGACAAGCTGCGGGCGAACGCGCCCACCGTGGCCTGGACGATGCCGACTGGGCACACCTACCCGCTGCCACCGCCACCGACGTTGGGTGAAGGCAGCCGACCCACCACCATCGCCGCATCCGCACCACGAGACACCCAAGCCGCCGACGCGCGCCTTCGCGACCTGCGCCGCCGCTTCGAGCAACCACCCACCCGCACGCCGAAACGCCGCCGCCCCTTCGTCGTCCGCCAAGAACAACGTCGCTATCAGCGCACACAAGGCCGGTACGACCGCCAAGACACTCGCGAGGACACCGCCCTGCGCCGCGACGCCGACCAGATCCACCGCCGCCATGCCCGCCAAGCTCGCGACCGCCGCAGACAACGCCGACAACGACACCCGGCGTAGTTGTTGCGGTCGCACGCCGCCTGGTCCGCTCGATTGCACCATGTCAGGTCAGCAGCACGCTGAGCGACAGCCGGACGGCCGCATCGGCGAGCTGTAGGGCGATGGCCTCGTCGACCGCGACGACCAGAACCAACCCGTCGCTGACCGCCAGCGACTCGGCCGGGGCCGCGGGCATTGCGACGACGCGGATGTCTCGGGCCAGCACGCTGGCTGAGGTGGGGCCGCCCTGCGGGTTGGCACCGACGATGGCGACGACGTCACCGACGTGCACGACTGACGCGGTCGCCGGATCGGCGATCCGGATCGTGGCGAGCACCGACTGTGGGGAGTAGCCGACGAGCAGGCTCGGTTGCACCAGACGTACGTCGGTGAGTAGCTCGCCGGCGCGCATGGGGGCGGCAACCGTTCGGCCGAGGGCGGGGTCGTCGGTGGCGAGCGCACCACCGGGTACCGCGTCGCTCGGCCACTCAACGGTGTCGAGATCATCGACCCCGAGCACGGTGCCGGCGGTCAGGTCATGGGCTGCGACGACGAGCGGCGTCGTCGGTGGCGGCGGAGGTCGGGCCGCGGAGATGCCGCTCACCACCGCCGCAGCCGCGAAGATTGCGGCCAGCGTCCGACGCCGCGCGGCGACGGCGCGGCGCAGATCGGAGCGAAACGCGCGCAGCCGTTGCAAGGTCACGTCGAGACGATAGGAGCGCCCGGCTATCGCCGGGGTCTGTCCACAGCCTCAGGCAGCCGACTCCTTGGCCGCGCTCGAGCCGGTGCTGGACGTCGTGGCTGGGTCCTTGCCGCTGCCGGAGTCGCCGTTCTTGCTTGAGGTGGTCGCAGCCTCCTTGGCGGCCGGCTTCACACCGTCGCCGTCGGAGCTGGCCTTGGCCTCCGCCGCCGCGCGGCTGTCCGTGCGGTAGAAGCCGGAGCCCTTGAACACCACACCCACCGCGCCGAAGACCTTCCGCAGCTTCCCTTGGCATGTCGGGCATACCGTCAGCGCGTCGTCACGGAACGACTGTTGTGCTTCGAGCTCGCCGCCGCAATCGGTGCACACGTACTGATAGGTGGGCACGATGGCGGTCTCCTCGTTGGCACTCGAACGCTTGGACTGCCAAGTGTGCCAGAAGGCGATGGACACGGGCGGTCGTTCAGCCGGCGTTCGCTGGCCTGTCGGTGCCGTCGACAGCGTGGACCGCCGCACACCTCGCGCGGGATTCGCCGCGTCGACGGAGCGGCTTCGGCACCGCCAGGCACAATTGCGTGAGTGCGGCGCCCCTGGAGCTTTGTGGTCTATGCGGCCGTACTCCTCCTCATCGTGTCGGCCGCCGTGGCCGCGTTCGTGGTCGCCTCGGTGCGGCAGTCGTTCCCACAGACCTCCGGTGAGATCACAGTCGCAGGCCTTCAGGGCCCGGTGGAGGTGCTGCGCGACGAGGCGGGGATCCCGCAGGTGTACGCCGACACCGCCCATGACCTGTTCTTCGCCCAGGGGTACGTGCAAGCACAGGACCGCTTCTTCGAGATGGACTTCCGCCGCCACCTCACCTCAGGGCGGCTGAGCGAGCTGTTCGGCCCGGACGCGCTTGAGACCGACATGGTCGTCCGTACCCTCGGCTGGCGCCGGGTCGCCGAACGGGAGCTGGCGATCCTCGATCCCGACACCCGGCGCTTCCTGCAGGCGTACGCGAACGGCGTCAACGCCTACATCGAGGGGAAGTCGGGGGCAGACCTGTCGTTCGAGTACGCCGTGTTGTCGATCACCGGCCCCGACTACGCGCCGGAGCCGTGGACGCCGGCGGACTCGGTGGCCTGGCTGAAGGCGATGGCGTGGGACCTGCGCAGCAACATGAGCGACGAGGTCGACCGCGTACTCGCCACGGCGAACCTGATGACCGCCGAGGTCGAGCAGCTGTATCCGCGCTACCCGTACTCGCGCAACGCGCCGATCGTCACGCAGGGTCGCGTCGTCGGCGGGATCTTCCGCGCCGACGAGCGCACCCAGCTGCTGCGCCCGCCGCCGTTGCTCACCCGGCAGACGCAACGTGTACGGCACAGCCTCGACGGCATCGCTGAGGTCCTTGCCGACCTGCCGACGCTGCTGGGCACCCGCGAGGGAATCGGGTCGAACTCGTGGGCGGTGTCCGGTCGCCGCTCCGCGACCGGCGAGCCGATCCTCGCCAACGACCCGCACCTCGCGCCGTCGATGCCGGGCATCTGGTACCAGATGGGCCTGCACTGCCGCGAGCTGAGCCGGGTCTGCCCGTTCGACGTGTCCGGGTTCACGTTCGCCGGAATGCCCGGGGTGATCATTGGCCACAACCAGCGCATCGCCTGGGGACTGACGACGATGTACGCCGACGTCACCGACCTCTACCTCGAGCGGGTCGACGAGGAACGCGGCACGTACCTGTACGACGGCGAGCAGCTGCCGCTCCGGACGCGGGAGGAGTCGTTCGAGGTTGCCGGGCTCGACGGCAGGGTGACGATCACGATCCGGTCCACCCGACACGGGCCGCTGCTCTCCGACGTGGTCGAGGAGGCCGGGGATACCGGCCGCCAGGCGGCACAACCACCCCTCACACCGGAGCCCGGCGCCGAGCCGTACGCGGTGTCGCTGCGCTGGACCGCGCTCACCCCAGGACGCACGATGGACGCCGTCATCGGCATCAACAAGGCAACGTCGTGGACCCGGTTCCGCGAGGCGACGAGGTCGTTCGCGGTCCCGTCGCAGAACCTCGTGTACGCCGACGTCGCCGGCCACATCGGCTATCAGGCGCCGGGTCAGATCCCGATCCGGACCGGCTACGACGGGCGCTGGCCGGTGCCTGGGTGGGACTCGCGCTACGACTGGAAGGGCTACATCCCGTTCGAGGCGCTGCCCTCGGTGCTCGACCCCGACTCCGGCTACGTCGTGACCGCCAACCAGCCGGTGATCGGGCCGGACTACCGCTACCCGCTCACCAGCGACACGTCGTACGGCTACCGCAGCCAGCGCCTCATCAACCTGCTGAGGTCGCAGGCCACGCACGACGTCGCCGACATGGCCGAGATGCAGCTCGACACATGGAACGCCAACGCGGCCGCGCTCACACCGTTCCTGCTCGACATCGACCTGCCGACCAACTACTACCGGCAGGGGCAGCGGGTGCTGCGCGACTGGGACTACACACAACCGGCCGAGTCGGGCTCGGCGGCGTACTTCAACGCCGTGTGGACCCAGGTCCTTGCGCTGACCTTCCAAGACCAGCTGCCCGAGGCGGCGTGGCCCGACGGTGACGACCGGTGGTTCGCCGTCGTCAGCGGGCTGCTGTCGGTGCCCGACAGCATGTGGTGGGACGACGTCGGTACCGATGACGTACGCGAGACCCGCGACGACGTGCTGCTCGCAGCGCTGAAACGGGGGCGGGACGACATGACCCGACTGCTGGCTCGGGACACCGACGAGTGGGCATGGGGTCACCTGCATCGGCTGTCGCTGGACAACCTGACGCTCGGGCAGTCCGGGGTCGGGCTGGTCAGGGGCGCGTTCAACCGGGGCCCGTACGAGGTGGGCGGCGGTGGGGGCACGGTCGACGCGACGTCGTGGGTCGCCACCGACGGATTCGAGGTGACCGCGGTGCCGGCGATGCGCATGGTCGTGTCGATGGCCGACCTCGACGCCTCGCGCTGGATCCAGGTCACCGGCGCGTCCGGGCACGCTTACAGCGCGCACTACACCGACCAGACGCAGCTGTGGGTGGACGGCGAGACCCTGGCGTGGCCCTTCAGCCGCGGCGCCGTCGAGGGGGCGATGCAGGACCGGCTGGTCCTGCTGCCCGCCGGCTGAGCCCAGACCGGCTCGTCAGCGCAGTCGCATGATGCGGCTCGGGGTGACGACGATGTGGACGCGCTGGTCGTGCGTGGCGGTCGGGACCGACTCGACCAGCTCATCGTCGTGCAGCAACAGCACCCGCACCGTGTCCGCACCGCAGCGGGCCAGCGCGCGGTCGTACGAGCCGCCGCCGCGGCCGAGTCGGGCCCCGCTCGGATCGGCCGCCAGGCCGGGGCACACCACGACGCGGGCCCGGGCAACGGCGCCGACGCCGAGACGTACGTCGTCGTCGGGGCCGGTCCAGTCGAGGTCACGGTCCACCAGCAACACGGGCAGCAGCACCTGTGAGCCGCGGCGCGCGAGCCCGGCGAGCAGCGGCCCGGTGCCCGGCTCGCTGCCGAAGGAGGCATAGGCCGCCGCCGTCGTCGGCTCTTGGAGCTCCGGTAGGTCGAGCACATGGAGCGCCAGCGACTCGGCGTCGGCGGCTCGCTGCTCGGGGGAGCGGGATCGCCGGGCGGCAAGCACCTCCCGCCGCAGCCGCGCCTTGGCCTCGGCCCCGGCATTGACGATCACCGCGTCAGCGTAGGCGCCCCCGCAGTGCCGCCTACGATTCGGTGGCATGAGTGGAACGGGACTGCAGCAGGCTCGGGAGCGGATGCGCGGGGCGGGGGTGCCCGAGCTGGCCATCGACGTCTTCGCGCACTACTACGGCCAGCTGGAGAGTGGCGCGAGCGGCATGATCCCCGAGGCCGACATCGAACCGCTGGCGGACCCGCCCCGGCTCGCCGAGCTCGACATCGGCTCCGACGCTTCCCGCGAGGCGCTCGGCGCCACCGCGATCATCAAGCTCAACGGCGGTCTCGGGACGTCGATGGGCATGGACCGGGCGAAGTCGCTGCTGCCGGTGCGCGACGACCTGCCCTTCCTCGACCTGATCGTGCGCCAGGTGCTGCACACCCGTCGGGCGTACGCGGTGCGGCTACCGCTGGTGTTGATGGACAGCTTCCGCACCCGCGACGACACCCGGGAGGCGCTGCGGGCGTACGACGAGCTGGTGGTGGACGACCTGCCGCTCTACTTCCTGCAGAACCGGGAGCCCAAGCTGCGCGCCGACGACCTGATGCCGGTGTCGTGGCCGGCCGACCCGTCGCTGGAGTGGTGCCCTCCCGGACACGGTGACCTCTACACGGCGCTCGAGGTGTCCGGTGTGCTCGCGCGGTTGCTCGACGCCGGCTTCCGGTACGCCAGCGTCTCCAACTCCGACAACCTCGGCGCCGCACCCGACCCGCTGATCGCCGGCTGGTTCGCCGGCAGCGGTGCCCCGTACGCCGCGGAGGTGTGCCGCCGGACGACGGCGGACCGCAAGGGCGGGCACCTCGCCGTGAACCGCAGCGACGGGCGGCTGATCCTTCGCGAGACCGCGCAGACGGCGCAGGAGGATGTCGCCGCGATGAGCGACATCACCCGCCACCGCTACTTCCACACCAACAACCTGTGGTTCGATCTGCACCTGCTCGCCGACACACTGCGGCAGCGGGAGGGGGTGCTCGGCCTGCCGTTGATCCGCAACCTCAAGACCGTCGACCCGGCGGACCCGAGCTCGCCGCAGGTCGTGCAGATCGAGACCGCGATGGGCGCCGCGATCAAGGTGTTCGAGGGCGCGCTGGCGCTCGAGGTCGACCGGTCGCGCTTCGTGCCGGTGAAGACGACCAACGACCTGCTCGTGCTGCGCTCCGACGTGTACAGCGCCGGTCCGGAAGCGCAGCTGCGGCGCCGCAGCGTCGACGTGCCGCTCGTCGACCTCGACCCGAAGCACTACAAGACGATCGACGCCTTCGAGCACCGGTTCCCGGCGGGGCCCCCGTCGCTGGTGGCCGCGCGGTCGCTGACCGTACGCGGTGACTGGACGTTCGGGGCGCGCGTGACCGTTGAGGGCGAGGCTCACCTGGACGACCCGGGAACGCCGTCGCGCGTGCCCGAGGGTGTCACGCTCGGCGAATAGGGTGGCGGGCATGCCCACCGACACCGCGTCCGGGACGGCGCAGCTGCGGCCCGTCGACGAGCACCTGCGTCGGATCATCGAGATGATCGCGCCGCTGGAGCCGTACGACCAGCCGTTGCTGGAGGCGCACGGGCTGCCGGTGTGCGAGGACGTGACCTCACCGATCGCGCTGCCGCGCTTCGACAACTCCTCGATGGACGGGTACGCGGTGCGACACGGCGACGTCACGGGCGCCAGCGACGAGGCGCCCATCCACCTGCCGGTGGTCGGCGAGTCGGCGGCCGGGTCGACGAAGCCGTACGCGATGGCCCCCGGCACCTGCCTGAAGATCATGACCGGCGCGCCGATCCCCAGTGGTGCGGACGCCGTGGTCCCGGTGGAGTGGACCGACGCCGGCCGGGCGACCGTGCGGATCTTCGCCGCACCACAGCCGGGCCAGTACCTGCGCCATGCCGGTGAGGACGTGCGCGAAGGCGACCTCGTCGTCACTGAGGGCACCCTGCTCGGAGCCCGGCAGATCGCGGTGCTGGCGGCTGTCGGGAAGGCGCAGGTGAGTGCCCGACCCCGGCCCCGTGTAGTCGTGATATCGACCGGCAGCGAGCTGCGCGACCCCGGCGGCTCGCTCGACTTCGACTCGATCTACGACGCCAACAGCTTCATGCTGGCTGCCGCCGCCCGGGCTATGGGTGCGATCGCGTACCGGGTCGGGATCGTCAGTGACGACCCGCTGGACTTCTCCGACGCGCTGTCCGACCAGCTGGTGCGCGCGGACGCCGTCGTCACCAGCGGGGGGGTGAGCATGGGCGACTACGACGTGGTCAAGGACGTGCTCGGCCGGCTCGGCACCGTGGAGTTCTGCGACGTGGCGATGCAGCCGGGCAAGCCACAGGGCTTTGGGCGGGTCGGTGAGGACGGCACGCCAATCTTCACGCTCCCTGGCAACCCGGTGTCGGCGTACGTGTCGTTCGAGGTCTTCGTCGCGCCCGCGCTGCGCCGGATGATGGGCCGCCAGCCGTACCGCCGGCCGTTGGTGCAGGCTCAGCTGATGCGAGACGTGCGCTCGATCCTCGGCAAGCGGCAGTACGTTCGGGCACACTTCGAGGTCACGGCCGACGGGGCGACGGTGACACCGGTCGGGGGACACGGCTCGCACCTGGTGGGGGACCTCGCCGCCGCTAACTCGCTGCTGGTGGTCGCCGAGGACGCGACCGGGCTGGCCGCCGGCGACACAGCCGGTGTGCTGGTGCTGGACCGGGACTTCTGAGGTGCCTGGCAATGAGGCGTCACGGCTGACGCATATCGACGAGCAGGGCGCCGCGCGCATGGTCGACGTCTCGGGCAAGGCCGAGACAGCCCGAGAGGCCACCGCAAGCGCCCGGGTCCTGGTGAGCGCCGAAGTGCTCGGGTTGCTCCGGGGGCAGGGGGTCCCCAAGGGCGACGCGCTCGGCGTGGCGCGGGTGGCCGGCATCATGGCCGCCAAGCGCACCTCGGACCTGGTGCCGCTGTGCCACCCGGTCGCGATCGACGGTGTCTCAGTCGACCTCGAGGTTGCCGACGACGCCGTCCACATCAGGGCGACGGTGCGTACGACCGACCGGACCGGGGTAGAGATGGAGGCGTTGACGGCGGCCAGCGTCGCGGCGCTGGCGCTCTACGACATGGTGAAGGCGGTCGACCGCGCGGCGGTGATCACCGAGGTGCGCGTCGAGGCCAAGTCCGGTGGCCGTGGCGGCGACTGGGAACGCTGAGGAGGACGGGTGGACGAAGCAGCGCCGCGGGGCCGCGTCATTACCGCCTCCAACCGAGCCGCCGCAGGTGTTTACGCCGACCGGGCGGGTCCGATGATCGTGGAACGCTTGCAGGAATGGGGTTTCGAGACACCTGAGCCGATCGTGGTAGCTGACGGTACGCCGGTCGAGCAGGCGCTGAGAGACGCGGTGGCGGACCGCGTGGACGTGGTGATCACCACCGGCGGCACCGGCCTCAGCCCCACCGATGAGACACCGGAGCGCACCGCGGCCGTGCTGGACTACGAGGTGCCGGGAATCGCCGAGGCGATCCGTGCCGACGGTGTAGGCCGCGGAGTGTCGACCGCGATGCTGTCCCGTGGCCGGGCCGGCATCGCCCGGCAGACCGTGGTGGTGAACCTGCCGGGGTCACCAGGCGGCGTCACGGACGGTCTGGCGGTGCTCGAGGGTGTCCTGCGGCATGCCGTCGACCAGCTGCGCGGTGGTGATCACCCCTGAGCCGCGGCTGGCCGGTCGTCCTGCGCCACGGGCCGGTCCGGCTGCGTCCGATCAGAAGCCGAGACGCCAAGGCATACCGGCAGGTGCGAGACCGCAACGTCGACTGGCTGCGGCAGTGGGAGGCGACACTGCCGCCGGGCTCCGCGGCGGAGACGGGATCGTTCGGTGCGATGGTGCGCGGCGTCCGCCGCCAGGCGCGCCGCGGGGGCGGTATGCCGTTCGTGACCACGCTGGACGACCGGCTGGTGGGTCAGGTGACGGTGACCGGGATCACGTGGGGATCTGCCCGGTGGGCGCAGGTCGGGTACTGGATCGATCGTGAGCATGCCGGTCAGGGCGTGACACCGCTGGCGGTGGCACTGGTCGTGGACCACTGCTTCGAAGCCGTGGGCCTGCACCGCATCGAGATCGCGATCCGGCCCGAAAACACCGCGAGCCTGCGGGTGGTCGAGAAGCTGGGGCTGCGCCGAGAAGCCCAGGCGCCTCGCTACCTGCACATCAACGGCGACTGGCGTGACCACGAGATCTTCGCCGTGACCGCTGAGGAGGTCCCCGAAGGACTGCTCAGCCGCTACCTGTCCCCGCGCTGACCGGCCGGACGCAGGCGCAGGATGACGTCGTCGTCCAACTGACGGTGACCGAGCACCCATCCGTGCCCGGTGACCAGCGCAGCCGCCGTCGACAGCTGCTCGCCCGCGAGCATCGTGAGGAAGACGCCCGAGGGCGCCAGCCAGGTGCCCAAGTCGGGCAACACGGCGCGCAGTGCGTCGAGCCCGTCCCGCCCGCCCCGAACGGCGCACTCTTCCTCCGACCGACGGTAGTCGGCCGGTATCTCTCGGAGCCTCTTGTCGGGGACGTGCGGCAGGTATGCGGCGACGACCTCGAGGTGGTGGGCGAGCTCGCCCGGCAGATCGGCCCACCAGTCGCTCAAGACAACGGAGAAGCCGAAACGCTCGGCGTTGACGCGCGCGCACCGTACGGCCGTCTCGGACACGTCGCTGGCCCAGACGTCTGCGGTCGCGACACGGGACGCGACCGTCGCCGCGATGGCGCCGGTGCCGCATCCGAGGTCGAGGAACGTCGCAGCGGACGCTCGGCGCATGTCGTCCACGGCCGCCACTGCCAGCACCTCCGCACGACGCCGAGGAATGAAGACCCGTGGCTGGACCGCGATGCGCAGCCGAGCGAAGCTGGCGTAGCCCAGCACGTGCTCCAACGGCTCACCTGCCGTCCGACGACCCACTGCCGCCTCCAGTGCAGGCCCCTCGGAGTAGGTGTCCAGGAGCAGACCGGCCTCCTTCTCGGCGAAGACACACCCGCCCACGCGCAGGTGCGCCACGGCGTCGGCTGCCTTCACGCCGGACATTCAACCGGGTGGGGACAACTCTCCGGGTGGGTCGCCTCATTCGTCACAGGAGTTCTCATGCGACACACCGGTTGTGGACTCACGCGCGCGCGCCCGCAACGCCTACGGTTCCGACTGTGGGAACCGGGCTGATCTACGGCGCGATCGTGGTGGTGTGGGCAGTCTTCCTGGTCCCGTACGCGCTGCGCCGCTACGACGAGGCCGCGCACACTCGCTCGATCGAGAAGTTCTCCACCGCGATGCGGGTGCTCGGACGACGCGACCATGCTGAACCCGCGGCGCCGGCTCCGGCGCTCGCCCCTCCGTCCCCGACCCGGACCGCCGCCCGAGTCGCCGCGCAGCGTCGGAGACGTACGTTGCTCCTGCTGCTCGGGGTCTGCGCGTTGGTGATCGGGCTCGGTGTCACAGGACTGGTGCCGATCTGGGTTGCGCCCCTGCCGGTGCTGCTGGTCGGTGGCTTCCTGGTGGCGTGCCGCTGGCAGGTCCGCCGTGAGAACGACGCGCAGTGGACCCAGCGGGCGGAGCGGCCATCGACCGCGCCGCGTCGGGGCGTGCGGGTGGACTCCGCGTACGGCGGGACTGGCCACGCTGTCGGGGACGAACCTGACGACGCACCGACTGTTGTGCTCTCGGGCGATGCGCTGGTGGAGTCGGAGGCAGTTGCCGTGCCGGTCGGGACCAGCGACGGCCGGTCGCTGTGGGACCCGCTGCCGGTCACGTTGCCCACGTACGTCTCGAAGCCCCGAGTGGCCAGGTCGATCCGGACGATCGACCTGGGTGAGCCGGGCACCTGGACGTCGGGGCACGTCGCGGACGAGCAGACCGCGATGCCGGAGTCCGAGGTGTTGGAGTCCGAGGTGCCGGAGTCCGAGGTGCCGGAGTCCGAGGTGCCGGAGTCCGAGGTGCCGGAGTCCGAGGTGCCGGACTCCGAACCTCGTCGCGCCGTCGGCTCCTAAAGCCCGGCCACCTGAGCACGATCCTGTGCACAACCTTCCCACAATCCGAGACTTATGACGGGTCGCTCGGGCTATCCCGGCGTGTACTCTGTGAGGCCGTCAAGGGGCTGTGGCGCAGTCCGGTAGCGCACCTCGTTCGCATCGAGGGGGTCAGGGGTTCGAATCCCCTCAGCTCCACCCAGTGACACCCCGTCCCACAAGGCCAACCCTGGCCATCAACCCGTCATAAGTCTCGGATCGTGAGATTGGGGGTGGGCTAGACCCTGAGCATGGGGGCCGGCTAAACCCAGGAGGGGAGCCAGATGCGTTTCTGCCAGGCGTCGCGGGGGATCAGCGAGTCGGCCCAGATCGGGTAGA
>Ga0183260_10003349_pt1 | contig 12956 bp, 10 predicted proteins | sample AntDrymUQ4972206_2_FD_129768 | JGI IMG/M metagenome (GOLD analysis project Ga0183260, IMG submission 129768) | Polar desert sand microbial communities from Dry Valleys, Antarctica - metaG UQ497 (22.06) (version 2) (version 2) | ecosystem: Environmental > Terrestrial > Soil > Desert | place...
ACCCGGCCCAGCAGGTCGTCGACGTTCTCGAGTGTGTCGTCAACCCGCCCCATGAGCTTGCCGGGGTTGGGAATGATCGGGGCCATCGTTGAATATACGGTACCGTATATCCACCGGCTACCTGTAGAAGGGCAACCGGCCCCCCGGGCGAGGGGAGGCGCCATACTCACACCTGGGAGGGCTGCTGTTGAGGAGCAAGACCGCCATCGCCTGTGTTGCCGCCGCGCTCTTGTGCGCGCTGCTCCCCGCATTGGCATCGGCAGCCTCGCCGAGCCGCGTGTACGTCTCGCTCGGCGACTCCTACACGGCCGGGCCGCTGGTCCCGCGCCCGACCGGCGACCCGATCGACTGCGGGCGCTCGACCAACAACTACCCGGCGCTGGTCGCGAACTCGATCCGTCCGTCCGTGTTCCGCGACGTCAGCTGCGGCAGCGCGAAGACGACCGACATGACCGAGCCGCAGACAGGCCTGCCGCTCGGCGGCACGAACCCACCGCAGTTCAACGCGCTCGACCGCGGCGTCGGCCTCGTCACCGTCGGGATCGGCGGCAATGACATGGGCTTCGGGGGAATCGTCGGGACCTGCGTCGAGCTCGGGCTGGAGAGCCTGGGCAGGGGTCAGCCGTGCACCGAGCACTTCAACCGCGGCGGCGTGGACGAGGTGGCGCGGCGGATCAGGGACGTGGTGGCACCCAGGCTCGCGAAGGTGATCCAGGGCATCCAGGCGCGCTCGCCGAACGCCCGCGTGGTCGTCGTCGGCGACCCCAACCCGGTTCCCCGCAAGCCCGGCTGCTACCCCGCCGTCCCGATCGCTCCCGGCGACCTTCCCTACCTCGAAAAGGTGGCGCGGGGGCTGCACGAGATGAAGAAGCGGGTCGGGCCCGCGAACGGCGCCGAGTTCGTCGACCTGTTCAGCGGCAGCATCGGGCACGACATCTGCAAGCTCCCGCCGGTGAAGTGGTACGAGGGCGTCGTCCCGACCGAGCCCGCGTACCCCGCACACCCCAACATCCGCGGGATGCAGTTCGCGGCGCGCGAGGTGCTGGGCGTCCTGCGGCGCCCGGTGCCGAACGATTTCGCCATCCTCGGCCGCCGGACGACGCAGCGGGGGCGCATCGCGCTGCGGCTGCGAGTGCCGTACCGAGGCAGGTTCCGGATCGTGGCGACCGCGGCCGGGGGTCGGGTCGCCTACGGGACCAAGCGCGAGCTCATCGGCCGCGCACGGACGCTGTGGCTCGGACTGCGGCCGTCGCGTGCGGGTCGCCGCCTGCTTCGCCGGCGGGGGCGGATCCCGGTCCGGCTGAAGGTCACCTTCGACCCGATCGCCGCGCCCGCGCTGACGAGGACCACCGCGCTCGGGGTCGGCGCCGGCAGGCTGGTGCTCGGACGCGTGGGCGGCGTGCGCAGCGCCCGGCGGGGACGACCGCTTCGGCTACGGGTACGCGCGCGCGGCGCCCGGCTGCGGCGCGTCCGGATCGTGCTGCGCAACCGGCGTGGCCGGGTGATCGGGCGCAGCCGCCGCTTCACGCTCCCCCGGGGCCGCCGCCGCGTCGTGCGGGTCCGGGTTGCTCGCCGGCTGCGGCCGGGGCGCTACGCCTTCCGCGGCGTGGCCCGCGGACGCGGGGGCGCAGTCGTGCGCGAGGCGAAGCGGATCCTGATCCTCTAGCCGGCCCAGCGCCGAGCCCGTCGCGGGCGTCAGGGCGCGGTCGGCGCCGTAGCCCCAGCCGCCCGCGCCCGGCGCAGGTAGCCGAGCATCTCGGTCAGCAGGCGGCGCTCGAAGACGATCGTCGCGACGAGCGTGACGGCGAGGTAGAGCGCCAGTTCGGCAAGCGCGATCCCCGCGCTGCGCTCGGCGCCATCGAGCGCCCGCACGAGCAGGACGGCGCCGACGGCCGGCACGCTCGGGAGCATCGCCCGAGCCGCGTGGACGGCCATCTGGAATGCGGGGAAGAGCTTGACCAGGAACCACGTCCGCGCCATCAGCGTCACGACCATGTTCGCCGCCATCCCGATCGCGAACCCGTCGAGGCCATCGACGATCAACAGCGGGATCGGGCCGGCGAGGAAGAAGGCGGTGCTTATCCCGGCGACGATCGCGATCGGCCTTGTCTCCGCCCGCGCCCTGAAGAACGCGTCCCAGTTGAAGCCGATGTGGGCCAGAGCGCCGATGACCCCGAACGCCTGGATCAGGGTCGTCGCCTCGCGCCAGCGCTCCCCCAGCACGTACTCGACCAGGTCGGGCGCGAAGAGGGCGATCGCCGCGCCGAACGGGATCCCCCACATCAGCACGAGCCGGTTGGACTTCACGAACGACTCGAGCAAGAGGTCGGTGCGATCGCGAACGGCGCAGATCGCCGGGTAGATCGTGTCGGTCACGACCGCGTCCACCTTCTGCGTGAACTGGGCGATCGTGGCTGCGAGCGTGATTGCCCCGGCGGCCGCCAGGCCGAGCTGCCAGTCGCCGACCAGGATCGCGCTCTGGGCGACGACGATCCGGCTGACGTTGGCGATCGTCAGCGGCCACGAGAAATCGAAGTACTCGCGCATGTCCTCGCGGGCGAAGCGCAGCCGGAGCGGATGGGGCGAGACGCGGACGGCCACGATGGCTGCCATCGTCGTGCCGGCGACGACGCCCAGGACGAGGCTCCAGTACCCCGCGCCCGCAATCGCCAGCGCGACCGTCACGATGAAGCTCACGACCGGATCGACGGCCTGGAAGACGCGCTGCTTGAAGAACTCCATCCGGCGGTAGTAGATCCAGAGCGGGGACGTGAACCCGGTCAGCGGCACGACCAGCGCGAGCACGATCCCGGGAGCCACGACCTCCGGCTCGTCGTAGACCAAGGCGAGCAGCGGCACCGCCGCCAGCAGCAGGACCGTGAAGCCCATCATCACGATCAGGTTGAGTGTGAACGCCTTCTGGAATGCCTCCTCCTGGTCATCCTCGGCCTGCTGGATGTACTTGTCTCCGATCCCGAGCTGGCCGAGGAACAGCAAGGTCACGAGACCTGCCACAAGGATTCCCCAGACGCCGAAGTCATCAGGGCTCAGGAATGCGGCGACGACGAACGCCTTCAGAAGCGACAGCGCGCTGACCCCGGTGAGGAAGATCGAGTTGACGATCGTCCCGCGCGCGGCGGTCGTGCGCAGGCTGCCGCCGGTCAGCGGGATCCGGCCGGCGAACAGTTCCTCCGTCGCCGCTGCCGGCTGCGGGATCTCCGGCGCCGTGGGCGCGGGACGGGGCGGCTCGGCCATGAGGACAACGCTAGCCCCTACGCTGTCCCCCGCCGCTGCGGCGGCCACGCATGGAGACCACCGCCCGGACCCCTGAGCGCCCCCGCCCGCCGGCCGGCGCGCGCAACCTCGTGATCGTGATCCTCGACTCGCTGCGCCACGACACGTGGCTTGCCGCCCCGCCGCGCAGCCTCGCCTCGCTCGGACAGGTCGAGCGGCGCTTCAGCTACGCGAGCTGGACCGCCCCGTCGCACTACAACCTGCTGATGGGCCTGCTGCCCCACACGAACCCCCCGCACGTGTATGCGTCGGAGTACTACAAGCAGGACTTCCTGCGCTACAGCGAGCGCCTCGGGGTCCAGGACATCGAGTTCAAGCTGCTGCTGCCCTCGATCTTCCTGCCGACCTACCTGCGCCACACGCTCGGCTACCTCACCCACGCGCGCGTGTCGATGCCGGTGCTGAACAAGCACACGATCATCAACCGCGACTTCGACAGCTACGAGCTGATGCCGAAGCACAACGACATGGCCGCGATGGTGGACGAGCTCGAGTTCAGCGAGGAGCGGCCGTCGTTCTGGATGCTGAACGTCGGCGAGACCCACTATCCCTACGCGCCGCCGCACGAGGACCCGTCCGAGTGGCCCCACATCTCGGGCGTGCACGGCGTCTTCAAGCACCTCGACGACCTGCGCGCCGACGAGCAGGGGGCGGACTTCTTCGATGACGCCCGGCTGCGCCAGCTTCAGGAACGCCAGGTCGCCGTGCTCGAGTACCTCGACGGCGTGCTCGCGCGGCTGCTCGAGAAGCTGCCGGAGAACACGTGGCTGGTCGTCACCTCGGACCACGGCGAGCTGTTCGGGGAGGACGGCTTCTTCGGCCACGGCCCGATCGCCCACGACAAGGTGCTCGAGGTTCCGTTCGTGGAAGGGCTGGTGCGCTGATGTCGCACGTGGACGCCGGGGGTCGTCGCCTCGGCTAGAGGTAGCCGAGCAGCTTCATCTGCGCCTCGAGCTCGCCGACCTCCTCGGGGTCCACGGGGCCGGCGGCGGCGTCTGTCGCGGCCTGAGCGGTGACGGCCGGGTGGCGCAGCGCCTCGCGCAGGCGCTCGATCGCCGGTGAGCCGTCGGGCTCGCGGCCGTGGAGCTCGAGCGGGTCGGCTTCGAGGTCGAACAGCAGCTCGCGCGGGCCGCGGCGCTCGAGCTTCAGGGAGCCGTCGGTGGCAGATGTGAGCGGCTCGTCGAGGCGCCAGTAGTCGGCGGGGTCCACACCCCACTGCTCGATGAAATGCGCCACGCGCGGATGGGTGGAGGGACCGGGGGAGTCGAACTGCGCGACCGCGACGCCGGCGGGCAGGGCCCCGGCCTCCCACGGGTGGCGCTCGAGCCCCACCGCGCGGGCGACCAGGCGCGGAAGGCTCGCGAGCGAGGTGACCGGCTGCTCGCCGAACGCGTCCGCACCCGGACCCGCCGCCACCAGCGGCACCCGGGTCAGGCGGTTGTCGAGCGAGAAGGCGTGACCGATCAGCCCTCCCTCCCCCAGGTTCTCGCCGTGGTCGGAGGTCACGATCACGAGCGTGTCGTCCAGCGCGCCGGACGCATCGAGGGCCTCCAGCACGCGCGCCAGCCAATCGTCGAGGAAGCGGACCGACTGGGCGTAGAGGTGGCGCATCCGCTCGAGCGCCTCCTCGGGGACGTCGAACTCGCCCAGGCACGCCCGGCAGATGCCGGCGAACGACAGGTGCCGCCGCGCCTCCATCGCGGCGCGCACGCGCTCATGCGCGGGCAGGTCGTTGTAAGGACGTGGCGGCAGGTAGGGCGAATGCGCCTCGATCAGGTTGGCGAGGCAGAAGAACGGCCGCGACCCGCGCCGGGAAGACAACTCGACGAGCTTCTTCTCCAACTCGGCTGCACCGTCGTCGGCGCGGGCGCGGAGCCCCTCCAGCGCCCAGCTCGCACGCGCACGGAGATCTCCTCCGGCGGGCGTCTCCATCCGCACCTGCCGCTGCGCGTGGACGTACTCGAAGCGCTCGAAGCCGGTGTCGAAGCCGGCGTGCGGGGAGACCCACAGGTTGGCGGTCATGCCGACGGTCTCGTAGCCGTCGACGCGCAGGACCTCGGGCAGCAGCCGCTCTCGCGCGGCTTGGAGCACCGGCCTTGCGCCCTGTGGCGTGCCGCCGGGTGGCTGGCTGAGCCCGATCGCGCGCGGCATCAGCCCCGTCAGCATCGAGGCGTGCGAGGGCAGCGTCCAGCTCGCGGTCGCGAAGACGTCGGTGGCGGCGACGCCGCGGGCGGCCAGCTGGGCCGTCGCCGGGGTCGCCCCGGCGGCCGCGCCGTAGGGCTCGAACGCGTCTGCCCGAGCCGTATCCAGAACGACGCAGAGGACGTTCGGCCGCATCGCGGCAAGAGGTTAGCCGCGGTCTGCCGCCCGGATCGTTCAGTATCCCGCGCCGACAACGAGCGACAAGGGAGATGGGTCAAGTGGGAGTCCTCGACGGAAAGGCCGCGATCGTCACCGGATCGGCGCGCGGAATCGGGCGCGCGACGGCGGAGCTGCTAGCCGAGCACGGCGCGCAGGTGCTCATCAACGACCTCGACGGCGACGTCGCCGAGGAGGCCTCGGGCGAGATCAAGGGCGAGACGGCCTCGTTCGCGGGCGACCTGACCGCGGAGGGCGTGCCGGACAAGCTCGTCCAGACGGCCGTCGACTCGTTCGGCAAGATCGACATCATCGTCAACAACGCCGGCTACACCTGGGACGACCTCATCCACAAGATGACCGACGACCAGTTCCAGGCGATGCTCGACATCCACGTCGTGGCGCCCTTCCGGGTGCTGCGGGCGGCGGCACCCCACCTGCGCGACCCGGCAAAGAAGGAGCGCGACGCAGGCGAGGAGGTCTTCCGCAAGGTCGTCAACATCTCGTCGGTCTCGGGGACGATGGGGAACGCCGGACAGGCGAACTACTCGTCGGCCAAGGCCGGCGTCGTCGGGCTGACCAAGACGCTCGCGAAGGAGTGGGGGGCGCTCAAGATCAACGTCAACGCCGTCGCGTTCGGTTTCGTCGAGACACGCCTGACGGCCTCCAAGGAGGGGGCGGAGACGATCGAGCGCGATGGAGAGAAGATCGAGCTCGGCATCCCCGAGCAGATGCGGGCGATGGCCTCGATGGTGATCCCGATCGGCCGCCCCGCGACGCCGGAGGAGGCCGCCGGGGGCGTCTTCTTCCTCTGCTCGCCGTGGTCGAACTACGTCCACGGCCAGGTGCTGAACGTGACCGGCGGCCAGTTCGTCGGCATGACGACCTAGCCCCGCAACGCAGGCGACGGCGGCGTTCAGTGCAACGCCGCCGTCAACCTGCGCCGGCGAGTCTTTTTCGTCGCTAGCGTGTTCACAACCGCTGGGGGCGCAGGCCTGTCGGGCCTGCGCACCGGTTATTTATGCATTCCAAGCGATCAAGAGCCCTGCTGGTTGCTGCGCTCGCGGCCGTCCCGGCGGCGCTGCTCGGCGCACCCGCGGCGACGGCCGACCCGCAGGGCAAGACCACCCTCGAGGAGACGATCGCCTACGGCCCCGACCCTGGCACCGGCTTCCTCCCGCTGGTGCGCAACTTCGGGGAGGGGCCGATCGTGCGGCCGGTGGGCGGGCTGATCACCAAGCCGGGACGCAAGCAGCGGCGCCGGTCGCTGATCTTCTTCTCCCAGCTGACCGACCCGCAGCTGACCGACGAGATGTCGCCCGCGCGGGTCGAGTTCTCCGACCAGACGAACTTTGCGTTCAGGAGCTCGGCGCGCCCGCACGAGGCGTTCGGGACGCAGGTCTTCAACGAGGTCATCCGCAACGTCAACCGCAACCAGATCAGCCCGATCCAGTCGCGGTTGAAGGATGGGCGGCCGGACAAGCCGGGCGGCAAGCCGAAGCCGCGCTTCGGCCGCGCGGACCTCGACTTCGCGGTCGCCACCGGCGACCTGACCGACAACCAGCAGCTCAACGAGGCGCGCTGGTACACCCAACTGCTGAACGGCAGGCAGGTGGACCCGTTCTCGGGCAAGCCGGTCGGCCCCGGCAATCCCTGCAACGCACCGCGCGCGGCGATCGACGACGTCAACGGCGACGTCAGGGCGCGCCGCTACACCGGCGTCCAGGACTACGCCGACTACCCGGGCCGACCGAACTCCACCTACGCCGGCTTCTGGGATCCGAATCGCGATGCGCCGGTCGGCCCGCTGAAAGCCTTCCCCGAGTACCCGGGCTTGATGCGGCGGGCGCAGCGCCCGTTCAAGGCCGAGGGCCTCGACGTCCCGTGGTACGCGGTGCGCGGCAACCACGACGGCCTCATCCGCGGCAGTGCCGGGCAGCAGCAGGAGCGCTTTCGCTTCATTGCGCGCGGCTGCCGCAAGGTCTTCCCTCAGAACCAGACCTTCGCCAGGTTCAAGGGCATCACCGCCGGTGAGCAGCTCTTCAGGAACGAGGACAAGGCCCAGGTCGTCGCTCCCGACCAGGACCGCCGCTTCCTCAGCAAGCGCGCGTTCAAGCGCCTGCACAAGCGCAAGCGCGGTCCGAAGGGGCAGGGCTTCGGACTCGTCAGCAAGCTTCAGAACCGCCAGTCGAACGGCTCGGCGAGCTACTACGCGTACACGCCCAAGCGCGGCTTCCGCTTCATCGCGCTCGACACGGTCGGTGAGGGCGGCGGCCCGCGCGGCAACCTCGACAACGCGCAGTACAAGTGGCTCGAGCGCGAGCTCGACCGCAACTCGCGCGTCGAGATAGCGCCCGACGGACAGATGATCAGGGATCGTGGCCGCAACCGGCTGATCGTCGTCTACGGCCATCACACCCTCGGGACGCTCGACAATCCCCGGCCCGATGAGGACGCCGGCCCGTGCGACAACACCGGCGACCCGACCTGCGACCAGGACCCGCGCAACTCCAACCCGATCCACCTCGGCGGCGAGGGCCCGAACAACGTGCGCGACCTGTTCCAGCGCTTCCCGAACATGATCCTCTACGTCGCCGGGCACCTGCACCGCAACGGCGCCAACCCGTTCTTCCGGACCGACGGCCGGGGTGGCTTCTTCCAGCTGAACACGGCGTCGCACATCGACTACCCGCAGCAGAGCCGTCTGATCGAGATCCTCGACAACCGCGACAAGACGCTGTCGATCTACGGCATCAACGTCAACCACGCGGGACGCATCAAGCCCCCGCCGCCGACCTTCCCGACCTTCAGGTTCAAGGGCAAGCAGGTCGCGGCGCTCGCACGGCTGATCGCCGCCAACGATCCGCAGCGCTCGAGCGTCACGGCGCGCGTCCCCCCGGGCGAGGGCAAGCGCCGCGACCGCAACGTCGAGCTGATCCTGCTCGACCCCCGCCGCCTTACGCGCCTGCCGCCGACGCCACAGCCCCCCCCGCCGCCGGAGGACGAGGAGCCGATCGCGCCGCAGGGCGACGCCAACTCCCCGCCGTCCAACTAGTCCTTCTGCTTCCGCTCCTCTGCGACCGGCTTGCCGGCGTCATCGGTGAGTCCCACCGGCGGCCACTTGCCGGCCCAGTTGTCGCGGGCGCCGTCGATCGTGATGATCGAGCCGGAGTGGTAGTCGCCAGCGGGAGAGGCGAGGTAGGCGATCATCCAGGCCTGCTCCTCCGGCCGGCCGAGGCGCCCCAGCGGGACGCTCGCGGCGACACCGTCCACCACGGCCTGCGGGTACTTCGTCTTCAGCGTCTCCGTCTCGAAATGCCCCGAGGCGATCGCGACCAACCGGATCCCGAAGCGCGCCCACTCGATCGCGAGCCCGCGGGTGAGGTTCTCGACGGCGGCACGCGAGGCGGCCGAGTGAGCCATCCCCGGGAGGCCGTGATGCGGCGACAGCGTGACGTTGACGACCTTCCCTCCCCCGGCGGGGATCATCGCCTTCGTCGCGACCGCATGGGTCATCCGCCAGGTCCCGCCGACGTTCAGCCCGACGACCGTGTCGAAGCCCTTCGTCGTGATGTCCTCGGCCGGGGTCAGGAACTGGCCGCCGGCGTTGTTGACGAGCGTGTCGATGCGCCCATGGCGCTCCAGCGCGCCGTCAACGAGCGCAGCGACCTGGCCGGGCTCGCGAATGTCGCACTGGACCGCCTCGCAGGAGCCCTCCTCGCTCAGGCCGACGGTCTCCTCAAGCGGCTCGAGCCGGCGGCCGCATATGACGACCTTCGCTCCGAGCGCGGCGAGCTCGATCGCGGTCGCGCGGCCGAGGCCTGCGCCGGCGCCCGAAACGACGACGACCTGGCCCTCGAGCAGTCCGGGCGCAAAGATCTGCGAGCGCATCGGCGCCGGACCCTATCGGCGGCCCGGCTATGGTCACACGCGCCATGGGGGTCACCGCCGAGGTCACGCCTGCTGAGCTGCCCCTGCCAGGCGGGCAGGACGGCGCCACCGTAAGGCTCCACCCGCTGCTGACCGGGACGGCCGTCGGCGCGGACGCTTTCTTCCACCGCCATCCGGGTCGCCTCGCCCGGCTGCGGGCGATGGGTTTCCGGGTGCCGGACGACGGCTGGGTGCAGTTCCCGATGCCGGCCTTCTGTGTAGAGCACCCGCACGCCGGGCCGATCCTGATCGACACCGGCATGCACGCCTCGGTCGCCGTCAACCCGCGCGACAGCATGGGACCGGTCCAGACGTTCCCGTTCAAGGACTTCGCGATGGACAGCTCGCAGGCGATCCCGGCCCAGCTGAGAGCGCGGGGGATCGACCCGGGACACGTGCCGCTCGTCGTCATGACCCACCTCCACGCCGACCACACGAGCGGGATGTCCCAGTTCCCGCACGCGACCTTCCTGTTCACCGCCGAGGAATGGAGGGCAGCAAACCGGCAGGGCGAGCTCCACGGCTACCGCAAGCGCCACTTCGACCACGCCTTCGACTACCGCACGATCAACTTCGACGGGGCGGGCACGCAATCGTTCGCGACCTTCGGCCGCAGCTTCGACCTCTTCGGCGACGGCTCGGTCCGGCTGGTCTCCACGCCCGGCCACACGCGAGGGCACATGTCGGTCGTGCTGCGGCTCTCAGACCGTGAGGCGCTCGTCGCGGGCGACGCGATCTACACGATGGACACGCTGCTCGACACGCGGATCCCGCCCCGGATGGAGGACGAGCACAAGTTCATGCGCTCGCTGCGCGAGATCCGCCTCTACGCCGACCAGACCGAGCGCGCGCTGATCATCCCCGGGCACGACATGGACGCCTGGAACCTGCTGTTGAAGGTGTACGAGTAGGCGCCTCGCCCTACTCCAGCAACGACTCGAGCTCCGCGGCCTCCCCGGACACCGTGATGTGGATCGCGCCCGGCTCGCGCACCCACGCGATCAGGTTGAGGGACTGCAGCCGATCGAGCGCGAACTGGAACGCCTCGGCCTGGCGCCGTCCCCCGGGGTATCGGCGCCGGATGTCGAAGGCGAAGCCGGTGGTGTGGAGCGAGTAGGCGTCGGTCGCCTCCGGGTTGCGGCGCACGAGCAGCCGCTGGTAGTCGGTGTCCCGAACGGTGCTCGTTATCGTCAGCGGCGCGCGCGAGCCCGAAAGCTCGCGCACCGACTGGCCGAGGAAGGTCGCAAGCGCGAACGCCTGCGGGCGCAGACCGCGATAGACGCGGGGCGCCTGATCGAGGCGCCTGGCCAGCTGGCCCATGCGGGGGTCGCGCCGCAGGCCGGTGCGGCCCGGCTCGTCCGGGAACGTGTCCAGGTCGCCGTCGCCGTAGGCGTCCTCGATCTGGCCGGCGTCCTCGAAGACCTTCGTGTCGCCGGGTGGGTGGAGCACCTCCTCGTCCGAGCCCTTCGCCGTCTGAAGCGCGTCGAGCTGGTCGAGCTTCGCCTCGTCGTTGCGAAAGAGGCGCATGATCTCGCGCGCGGCGAACACCCGCCAGAGGTACGTTGCGGAATCGTCGCCGAGACGGGCGAAGATGCGGTACGCAGCCTCGTGGCTGCGCGGCGAGCTGCCGAAGTAGAGCTTCGCGTAGCTGAGGTCGGCCTCCTCCACGACGTCCGCTATCGACTTGCCGCTCGCGTCGCCGCCCGCGTAGGCGCGCAGCGCCTGCTCGAGGTTCCCGATCCCCGAGTGGTAGGACTCGACGGCGAGGTCGGAGCGGCCGAAGCGCTTGCGCGCGAGCTCGAGGTAGCGCCCCGCGGCCGCGATCGCCTTCGCGGGCGCGAAGCGGTCGTCGACCCGCCGGCGGCGCCCTTCGAGCCGCCGCACGCGGCCCTCGAGGCCCTGGCTCTGCGCGCGCCGGATCCTGCGCGTCAGGCGGCCGCTGCGACGAACGTCGATGCTCATCCCGAGCAGGCTCGTACCGGTCTCGGCGAGGATCTGCGTCAGGCCCGCGGCGGCCTCGGGATCCTCGCTCGCCATCGCGTCCGGTCGCCCCGCTCCCTCGAGGAACAGGAGCCCCTCGAGCACGTCGGGATCGGTGCCCGATTCACGCGCCGTGCGCTCGACCAGCGGGCGGTAACGCTCGACCCGGCGGGCGGTGGCGAAGACGCCGCCCGGGCTCTTCGCGTAAAGCACGTGCGAGTGCCCGGCGGCCGCGCGCCGCTCGAGGTCGGCGTCGCTGGCGTTGGAGGCCGTGAACGGGTCGCCACCGCGACCACCGCTGCCGTCGGAAAGCGCGCCGAGGTCGATGCCGGGGGGACTCGAGTCGCGTCCCGTGAGGATCAGGACGGCTGCCGCGACCACGAGCCCGGCGAGGGCCGCCGCGACGAAGGTGGTCCAGCGCGAGCTCAGTTGGTCAGTGTGTCACGGCGACGCGGAGCCGCGGCCCCGGCCGCGCGCCGGGCTGCGCGTGCCGCCTGGATCGCCCCCCGGCGTCCACGCTCGCGCAGGCCGTCGTGAAGCTCCTTGACCTCTTCGAAGACGATCTCGGAGGCCGCCTGCGACTGCTCGCGGGTCGGCGAGTCCACCTGCTCGAAGCGCAGCGGCTCGCCGTACTGGATCGTCACCTTGGGGAACTGCAGGCGCTTCCAGTTGCGCGCTCTCTCGGAGCCGGCGATGGCCGTCGGGACCACGGGCGCGCCCGACTCGAGCGCGAGCCGCCCGATGCCCGGCCGCGGCTTGCCGAGCTCGCCGGTCCGCGAGCGCCCGCCCTCGGAGTACATGACGATCACGTCGCCGCGAGCGAGGATCGCGTGCGCGGTCTTGAAGGCCTCCTCGTCGCGGCGGCCGCGGAGGACGGGGAACACGCCGCCGTGACGGTAGACGAACTGCATCGGCGGCTTGAACAGCTGCGACTTGGCGAGGAAGTGGACCTTGCGCCGCATGAAGACGGCGACGAAGAAGTGGTCGAGGAAGGAGAAATGGTTCGGCGCGACGATCACGGGGCCGTCGGCGGGGATCTTGTCCGAGTCGATGCAGCGGGCGCGGAAGATGATCAGCAGGTACGGCGTCAGGAAGAGGCGCACGATCTCGTACATCCAGTCAGGGCGCCGGCGGCGCGTGCGCTCGTGGTAGCGCGCGAAGTGCTCGGCGGGCCGGGGGTCCTTGTAGACCTGCGGTTTCATCTGCACGTCCGCCATCTGTAACGCGATGCTACCCGCGGCGAGGCGCTCGGTTACGCCTACTCTCGCGGCCCCTGCTCGTGCGCCCAGCCGCGCGAGCGCTCGAGCGCGCGGTGCCAGCCGGCGAGCAGCGACTCGCGCTCGTCGGGCGACATGCGCGGCTCGTAGCGCGCGGCCTCCCGCCACATCGCGCGC
>Ga0183260_10003350_pt1 | contig 12952 bp, 15 predicted proteins | sample AntDrymUQ4972206_2_FD_129768 | JGI IMG/M metagenome (GOLD analysis project Ga0183260, IMG submission 129768) | Polar desert sand microbial communities from Dry Valleys, Antarctica - metaG UQ497 (22.06) (version 2) (version 2) | ecosystem: Environmental > Terrestrial > Soil > Desert | place...
AAGACTCTTCAACACCTGCGGAATGCCGCCGGCCTTCTGCAGATCGGTCGCCACATATCGACCAGATGGCTTCAAGTCGGCCATCACAGGCACGCGCTTGCGCACGCGTTCGAAGTCGTCCAACGTCCACTCAACATTGGCTGAATGGGCGATCGCCAGGAAATGCAGCACCGCATTGGTCGAGCCACCGACCGCCATGATCAACGCGACGGCGTTTTCGATTGACTCGCGCGTGATGATCTGGCGCGGCAACAGCTGCTTTTTGACGGCTTCTACAAGCACACGCGCACTTTCCGCCGTGCTCGTTGTTTTTTCGTCGTCGGGATTTGCCATCGTCGACGAATACAGCAGGCTGATACCCAGCGCTTCGAATGCTGAGCTCATCGTGTTGGCGGTAAACATCCCGCCGCACGAGCCTGAACCTGGCACGCACCGGCGCTCGATCTCCTTGAAATCTTTCTCGCTCAATCGGCCGGCGCTGAGCTCGCCCACCGCCTCGAACGACGAAACAATCGTCAGGTCCTTTCCGTTGTAGCGCCCGGGCTTGACCGTGCCGCCGTAGACGTAAATCGCCGGTACGTTGCAGCGGGCAATAGCCATCGCCCCGCCGGGCATGTTCTTGTCGCAGCCGCCGATCACGATTACCCCGTCCATCCACTGTCCGAGCACACACGTCTCGATCGAATCGGCAATCACTTCGCGTGACACCAGCGAATACTTCATGCCTTCGGTGCCCATGCTGATTGCATCGGACACGGTCGGTGTGCCGAACACCTGAGCGTTGGCATCGCATCGTTTGATCTCGCTAATGGCGGCATCGGCTAGTTTCTGCAGGCCGGCGTTGCATGGGGTGATGGTCGAGTGCCCGTTTGCGACGCCGATCATCGGCTTGTCGAAATCCTCGTCCTTGTAGCCCATCGCGTAATACATCGCGCGGTTTGCAGATCGCGCGACGCCTTGCGTCACATGCTTCGATCGTTCGTTGTTCGCCATGAAGGTTGGACGCGCCGTAATTGAATCAAGCAATAATAGGGCACAGCAATTTCGCAGAGACTACGTGCCCTTCGTACACAATCTGGATCCGATCGCACTGTCAATCGGCCCCGTCGCGATCCGCTGGTACGGGTTGATGTACCTGACCGGCTTCCTGCTTTTTCTTGCACTCGGCAAGCTCCGCGCACGCGAGGCCTGGCGCGGGATGAGTTCGCAGGATGTCGACGATCTACTGTTCTACGGAATGATCGCCGTGATCGTTGGCGGCCGCCTGGGGCACGTGATTTTCTACGGGCCGCTGTCCTACTACCTCGCCCATCCGCTCGAGATCTTTGCGGTGTGGAAGGGCGGCATGGCGTCGCATGGCGGAATCATCGGTGTCATTGTGGCAATGGCGGTGTTCGCAAGGATGCGCAGCAAGTCGTTTCTGCGCGTTGCGGATTTTCTGGTGCCGCTGGTGCCGCTCGGGCTCGCTGCCGGCCGCATCGGAAATTTTATTAACGGCGAACTGTGGGGTCGCGTAGCTGATCCGTCATTACCATGGGCGGTGATATTTCCACAGGCGGGCGATAGCCTGGCGCGCCATCCATCACAGATTTATCAGTTTTTACTTGAAGGAATTTTGCTGTTTGTAATCCTGTGGCTTTATTCACGCAAGCCCAGGGCGCCTGGAACCGTCGCCAGCTTGTTTTTGATCTTTTACGGCCTGCTGCGCATTGCCGGGGAAATCTTTCGAGAGCCTGAGGCGTTATACGGTTACATGCCGCTCGGGCTGTCGGCCGGACAATGGCTGTCGGTTCCGATGATCCTGATCGGCGTCGTGTGCTTCGTATTGCTGCGGCGTGATCACGCGAAGGCCTGAAATGTCGACCGCCGCGGCAGCTAAGGCGCGGTTCGAGCGCGAGGTTGAAGAATTCCTGCGTACGTGCAGGCGGCTGTTGTCAGCGCGTGGTGAGGGCAACAGTGCCGCCCACGCGGCCACTGCGTTGCGCCAGTATCAACAACTGTCCGAGCCGGCGCAGCTACGCTTCTTTGAGCATCTTGATCTGGATTTCGGTCCGGTTCCCGCTGAAGTGCTGGCGGCCGCACAACGATACGCGGCCGATCCGACTGTGCAAACGCTTCTGACGCTGACGGCCGTTGCCGAGCCGCCGCGCCAGGAACTGCTGCGGCGCCTGAACCGCGCACCGGGCGGTACTGCAATGATCGTGCAGATGCGCAGGCAATTGTTGCGCATGCTGCCGCAGCATCCGCAACTGGTCGCGGTCGAAGCTGATTTTTGCCATCTGCTGTCGTCGTGGTTCAACCCCGGATTTCTGATCATGCAGCAGGTCGACTGGAACTCGCCGGCGCAGTTGCTCGAACAGATCATCGAACACGAGGCGGTGCACGCTATTGATGGCTGGGATGATTTGCGCCGCCGTTTGCAGCCGGACCGTCGCTGCTTTGCGTTCTTCCATCCGCAGTTGCCCGCCGAACCGTTGATCTTCGTCGAAATCGCGTTGCTATCTGAGATGCCTGCGGCAATTGCGCCGCTGATCGACAAGTCGGCGCAGCCCGCTGCACCGAAGCGCTTCAAGGTTGCCGCGTTTTATTCGATCAGTAATTGCCAGCCTGGACTGCGCGGTGTGTCGCTTGGAAATTTTTTGATCAAGCGAGTCGCCGAGCGATTGCATGCCGAATTTCCATCGATCCGGATGTTCTGCACGCTGTCGCCGATACCTGGATTCGCACGCTGGTTACAGGACGTCAACCCCGAGGCACCGGAGCTGCAACGAGTAAAGGCAAAGGTGCAAACCGCACTGTCCAAGCTCGGCAGCGATCGCAAGGTTACGGATGCAGCTGATCCGTCGAGGAGTGAACGCGATGCGTTGCTCGCACTGGTGTCGATCTATCTGCGTTTTGTTTCACCAACCGCCACGGGTGATCCGGTCGCGAAATTTCACCTTGGCAACGGCGCGCGACTGCAGCGCATCAACTGGGCCGGCGATCTCTCCAAGAACGGACTGCGCCAGTCGCTGGGGATGATGGTCAACTATCTGTACGATCTTGCCAAGGTCGAGGAGTATCACGAGGAATTTCTAGCGGGAAATGTCGTGCATGCGCAGGGGGTCGCACGATTGGTGTAAATCCGGTGGTACAAGCCGGTCGTCCGCGCGAAGATGCGAGACACAAAAGAATTATTCATCAAGGAGACAGCATGAGAGTTCTAATCGTCGTTGCGATGGCGTTGTTTGCGATTGCATCGCCGCCTGTGCAGGCCCAAACGTGGCCCAATAAGCCGATTACCTTGGTGGTTCCATTCCCGCCCGGGGGTGGTACTGACGCGTTTGCGCGCCCGCTATCGGTGTTTTTGGCGAAACAGCTTGGGCGCCCTGTCATCATCGACAACCGCGGTGGCGCGGGTGGCACCGTAGGTGCTTCGATCGCAGCCAAGGCGCCGCCGGACGGCTACACGTTCTTCATAGGCGCCGTTCACCACGCGATAGCGCCCAGCTTTTATCCGAAGCTCGACTACAACATCGAGACCGATCTCGTACCCCTGACAGTGATTGCCAATCCACCGCAGGTGATCGTGGTCAATCCGACGCGCGTCAAATCTGAAAACTTCAAGGACTTCCTCGACTTCGTTCGCAAGAATCCGGGAAAGCTCAATTACGCGTCAGCCGGCAACGGCACATCGCATCATCTTGCGGGCGAGTTGTTCAAGATCCAGAGCAAGACCTTCATCATTCACATCCCGTATCGCGGCGCGGGGCCCGCACTCAATGACTTGCTGGCAGGCAACGTGGACATGATGTTCGATGGGCTTGGTTCTTCAGCGCAGCACATTCGCTCGGGCCGCATCCGACCTCTCGCCGTCGCAGCAGCTAACCGCTCGCCGGCGTTTCCGAATCTGCCGACGACCGCGGAAGTAGGCATGCCCGACTATGTCGTCTCGACGTGGTACGGCATTTGGGGCGTCAAAGGCACGCCGAAAGATATTCTGGATCGCATGCATGCAGAGGTCGTCAAGGCGATCGCAAGCCCCGAGTTGCGTGAAATCTGGGCCAATCAGGGATCGGACAATACAACGATGACGCCGGCGCAATTCTCGAAGTTGTTGGCCGGCGACATTAAACGCTGGGCGGACGTCACCAAGGCTTCGGGCGCGAAGCTGGATTGACATCGTGGGTGGCAAAGTCGACCTGGCGCGGGATGGCGGCGTCGCAACCGTGACGCTTGATTCCCCGGGCAAGCTGAACGCAATCAGTGTCGTGATGTGGCAAGCGCTGGCTCGCCTGTTTACCGAAATTGGCGACGCCGAATCGTTACGCGTTGTGGTGGTTCGCGGTGCTGGAGGCAATTTTGCCGCGGGTGCGGATATCGAGGAATTTGAACACGTTCGCCACGATCCCTCGAGCGGTCGGCAATATCACCTCGAGACAATTGGCAACGCGCTGACAGCAATCGATCGATGCCCGATTCCGTTGGTTGCTGCGATCGAGGGCGTATGCGTGGGTGGCGGGCTTGAAATTGCATCGTTGTGCGACATTCGACTTGCCGCAGACACTGCTCGCTTCGGGGTGCCCATTGGGCGATTGGGGTTTCCGTTGGCGCTGCCCGAGTTGGTCCCGCTGCTGCGCCTCGCGGGACCTGCGGTCGCGGCCGAGTTGTTGCTCGAGAGCCGTGTTCTATCGGCCGACGAAGCCGTTACGCGCGGTCTGATCACTCGCGTCGTACCCGCTGCATCGCTCGGTAGCGAGCTGCAACTCTGCGTCAAACACATCGCGGCCGGCTCGCCGCTGGCGGCGCGTCAAAACAAAGCGAATATCCGTCGCTTTCAGTCGCGCGGCCTTGACTACACGCAGCACGAGCTTGACGAGAGCTTTGCATTCCTGGACTCGCACGATTATCACGAGGGCGTCCGCGCGTTCCTCGCAAAAAGGTTGCCGAACTTCCTTGGCCGATGAAGTTGCCGCACAGCAATTCCAATCTGTACGCCGAGATCGAGCAGCGTTTTCCGCGCGATCTTGCTTCGCTTTGCATTGAAACGCACGATGGCGCGAGTTATAGCTGGCGCGACCTGCATTTCGGCGCGGGCCGAATCGCCCACTGGCTCAATTCGCTGCGACTCGAGGCGGGCGAACGCGTCGCGGTGCAGGTTGAAAAGTCACCTGAATGTCTGATGTTGTATTTGGCAACGCTGCGCGCCGGCCTGGTGTATGTGCCGTTGAATACCGCGTATCAGCGTGCCGAGCTTGAGCACTTTTTGCTCGATGCCGAGCCCGCCGTTGTGGTGTGTACCCCGGCGAGACTTGCTGAAATCGAGCTGATTGCGCGCAGTGCGCGGTGCGTGCATGTGATGACGCTCGGCGAGCAGCGGGATGGCACGCTGCTCGCGGCTGCTGCTTCGTTCCCGGATGAGTTCGAAACGGCTCAGCGCGACAATGACGATCTAGCAGCCATTTTGTACACATCGGGCACGACCGGTCGCAGCAAAGGCGCGATGCTGTCGCATGGAAATCTTGTCTCCAACGCGCTCACGCTCGATGAGTTCTGGGGGTTTAGGGCCGAGCGCGAAGCCGGCCGGCAAGACGTTCTGCTGCATGCACTGCCGCTGTTTCACGTGCACGGTCTGTTCGTTGCATCCCACGCGGCGCTGCTTGGCGGCGCTCAGACGCTGCTGTTGCCACGATTCGATATGAATGCCGTACTCGACCGGCTGCCGCGCTCAACGGTAATGATGGGAGTGCCCACGTTCTACACGCGACTGCTAGGCGACAAGGCGTTCGGACCGGAACATTGCCGCTCGATGCGGCTTTTCATCGCAGGCTCTGCGCCGCTGCTGGCCGAGACGCACCAGCAGTTCGAGCAACGCACCGGCCATCGAATTGTCGAGCGCTACGGCATGTCAGAAACGCTGATGCTGGCATCAAATCCATATTTTCCGGAACAGGGACAACCGGTCGCGGGAACCGTCGGAGTGCCGCTGCCGGGTGTCGGTGTGCGCATCGTTGACGATACCGGCGATGAATGCTCTGCGGGTGACGCCGGCGGCGTGCAGGTCCGCGGACCGAATGTGTTTTCCGGCTATTGGCGCCTGCCAGATAAAACGCGCGAAGAGTTCACTGCGGACGGATGGTTTAAGACCGGCGATGTCGGCCACTTTGGCGGGCCTGCTGCGCCATTGCACTACCTATCGCTGGTAGGTCGGTCTCGCGATTTGATTATCTCGGGGGGATACAACGTCTATCCGAAGGAGATCGAGGGCTACATCGACGAAATGACAGGCGTGGTGGAATCGGCCGTGATCGGTGTTCCGCACGCAGACTTCGGAGAGGCGGTCGTCGCGGTGATCGTCGTGGAACGAAATTCGGTGCTGAAGTCCGCGACGATCGTCGATTCACTGAAGGGCAGGATTGCCAACTACAAAGTTCCCAAGACCACGTTCTTCGTCGAGGATCTCCCGCGCAACGCGATGGGAAAAGTGCAGAAAAACGTGCTGCGCGAGCGCTACAAGTCGACCTTTGCGGATGCTGGCATCGCAGGGCGCGTCAAGCTGTCATCGTCGCGGGCTGTTGCAACGGAGTAATCAATCGCGTTGGCTGCGCTGCGGTGCTGCTCGTGGCTGCCTGTGGTGGCATTGCAAGCACTGCCTCGATGAATCCCGTCTTCCCATTGGTGTACGCATCGCGGTCAAAGCTGTGGCGCGCCGCGAGCCGGAGCTTCAATTCTGCGTAACGCGAAGCCATCCAGGCATCGTCGCGCAGGCTGTTGCGAAATTTCAGGTACCGCTTCCAGTACACGCCGTTTTTCTCGACCACGTGAACATGGTGAGTACGCATGCCATTAACCACCCGCTTGAAAAAACGACGGTCCGGTAAAGCGCGTTCGTACTCAGGAATATATTGATAACCGAAAAGCGCCAGGCGCCTGGACTGACACTCGAATGCGGTCAGCGACTCGACCCCTACCAGCATGTCGATGATCGGTTTGGCTGCCAGGCCTGGAACGGACGTGCTGCCGATATGCTCGATTGCAGGCTTGAGCAGTGCAAGCGCAACGTGCAGCAGCTGCGATTCGATTCGGAAGCGCGCGGTCCACGCCGCACTGTGTGGAACGACGACGATTTCGTCGTTGATGCGCATCAACTCGGACGGAATCATTTGCACTGTCCGCACGTTTTCAAATGACATGAGTCTCGGCATCGCACTCTCCTGGGTTGCCCCCGCATTGCAGGAATGAGTGAACGTTAGAGCCGATCGCGCACGCGCGCAGCGGAGGGTTACGCCTGCACGCTGTCGAATATTCACGAGGTCGAGATATTGACCACCGGGTGCTGACCGCGGGATTCTCCGCGCGATTTACCAGCGAGAGGGCGGTTTCCGGTTGATTGTGATCTGGCGGTTTTCGATGGTCACGTAGCCGCCGATGGTCAGATCCTTGAAAATTCGGCTGATCATGTCCCGCGAGGCCCCCACGCGATCAGCGATGTCCTGCTGCGTCATCTTTTCTGGCACGACAAGCTTGCCGGCGTCTTCCTTAGCCAGCGACAACAACAGGCGAGCGACGCGTCCATAGACGTCCATCAGCGCAAGATTCTTCACGTTGTCAGTGGCGATGCGTGCCCGGTCGATCAGCGTACTGATCAAAGTCATTGCGACATCTGGGTTTTGCGCGATCGCCGCGCGAAGTTCGTCGCGCGTAACGACCGCGCACGTCGTGGGCTCCAGCGTCATTACCGACGCCGATCGAGGCCGCCCGTCAAGCGACATCTCGCCAACGTAGTCGCCCGCTGCGTACGTATCGAGAATCATCTCTCGCCCGTCGTCGTCGGAAACGTATACCTTTACTTTGCCTGCGAGGATCACGAACAGCGAATCGCCGCGGTCACCCTCGTTAATGATCACCGCATTTTTCGGAAAGGTGCGCGTCTGCCCCCGCATCGCGAGCTCGCGCACCATCGGATCGCTAATAGCGCCGATCATTTGTTCGGTATTCATCGCAGTCCCCGTTTACCGAGCCGTGTTGGTTCGATCCCGGCGATTATCCGGCAACAAGCAGCGCACTGCGTACCGCGGCAGGCGCTGCTTACCGCCCGACTGGCGGCACCCAGTCTAGGAAGCGCGGATACCCCGGTACAGCATGTATCCGGCCAATATAAACAACAGCAGCGAAAAGATGCGCTTTAGCGGCGCCGTATTGAGCGCGTGTGCGGTGCGCGCGCCCAGCGGCGCTGTCACCACGCTCGCCAGCGCTATGGTCAGCAACGCCGGCCAGTAGACGAATCCAATCGTGTCTTGCGGTAACCCCACTTCGGTTCGCCCGGCAAGCACGTATCCAATCGTGCCCGCCGCCGCGATCGGGAAGCCCAACGCGGCGGAAGTCGCGACTGCTTGGTGCACTTTTACGTTGCTCCACACCATATACGGCACCGAGATAAAGCCGCCACCCGCACCCACTAGCGCGGAGACAAAGCCGATCACATTTCCTACCCCGAACATGGCGCTGGCGCGGGGGAGTTCGCGCGTAGGTTTTGGCTTGCGATCGAGCAGCATCTGTACTGCGGACACGCCGACGAATACGGCAAAGACAAACGCCAGCCAGGCTGTTGGCAGATTCCCGGCTACTTGCGCTCCGATGACGGAGCCCAGCACAATCCCCGGTGCCAGCACCTTGACGACATTCCAAAGCACTGCGCCGTGTTGATGATGCGCTCGCACGGACGAAATTGAGGTGAACAAGATCGTCGCCAGCGACGTGGCAATAGCTATATGCACGATGTGCTCTTCGGCGAAGCCACGTGCCGTAAAGATCAGCGTCAAAAATGGCACCATGATCATGCCTCCACCGATCCCCAGTAGCCCCGCAAGAAAACCCGTGGCTGCGCCCAACACGATCAAGCTTGCTACCGGCGCCCAATCCATCAGCGGTCCGTACCAAAGGGTGTGTTTCGCGCGCCTGTGGTGCAGATGGACCCAAGTGCGGGGCCGGGTACGGGCTGCATCGTGGTTTACTTTCTCTTCAGCAGGTGCGTGTTGATGTAGCGCCATTGCGCCGGGGTAACCGGCGTGATCGACAACCGGTTGGCACGCCTAAGGACGATCATCTCGGCCAGCTCGGAGCGTTCACGCAACTCGGCCAGCGACACCAACCGCGTTTTTTTTCTCGCTCTGATGTCGACCATGGTCCAGCGCGGGGCTTCAAGCTTGGCACCGGCATCAAAGTACTTGCTCTTGCGATCAAACTGGGTTGGATCGGCATACGGTGCGCTCGCCACCTCAGCGATACCAACGATGCCCGGCTGCTCGCAGCTCGAGTGATAAAAAAAGACACCATCGCCGACCTGCATCTGATCGCGCATAAAGTTGCGCGCCTGGTAACCGCGTACGCCCGTCCACGGCACCGTGGCGCGCGGTGCCGCTAGCGCGTCATCGATCGAACATTCGTCGGGCTCCGATTTCATCAGCCAGTAGTTCATATCTCACCGCATCAATTTTCAGAGCGAGCACCGCGCGGCCGCGTCATTTCCGCCCGATGCGCCAAACGATCAAGGCCGCCACCACCGGCACCAGCGCCCAGGTTGCAGCCAGTGCTATTGCGAAGCTCCCGGAATTACTGCGCTCGAACGTAGTAAACAGTGACGCGAGCAACAGCGTGGCAAGCCCGACGATCCACTTTCCATAGCGTCGCTTGAAAAGCCATGGATAAACAAAAATACCCAGCATGACGAGCAGCACAATGGTGACAGAGCCTGCGATAGGCTCCGGAAGTGCGCTCATCGGTTCCGGCTCCCTCGCATATCACGCACATCGCGTGCGCTGAATCTCCGAGTCTAACCAACAGCATGCGCATTCAAGCGCTCGGGTACGCTATATCGGTGACAGCACTACCCTCCGCGCGCGCAGCGCTCCCCGAGTTTGATCCCACGGACCAGTACGCGCGTGAAGCGCAAACGTTTCCGCGGCTTGGCTCGGAAGAACGCGCGCGCGTAGCCAACTACGGCATCGAGCAGGGCTTGCGCAAGTCAGCCGTTCTGTTTCAACGTTGCCAGCGCAGCGTCGACTTCTTTGTGGTGCTCGAGGGCAGTATCGAAATTGTCGACCTCGACCGCGATGGCCTGCCTGTGGTGCTGACAATTCACCGTGAAGGCCAATTCACGGGTGAGCTCGATCTATTCAACGACCGACAGATTCTTGTTTCGGGGCGGACCGGGATGAACAGCCGGGTCGTCAGGGTCAAGCGTGCCGACTTTCGCAAGATGCTGAGCGCCGAGCCCGATCTTGGCGAAATCATCATGCGAGCGTTGATACTGCGTCGCGTCGGATTGCGAGTTGCTTCTGGTGGGCGAACGATCGGTCGTGCAGGCTGTGCACCGATTGCTTAACCTGGGCTTTAAAAGCCCGCCTTCAGCAGTCGCGGACAACAGCTTAAAAAAGATCCCCCGCCTGTGCCGCCCGGCCAAATGTCCTGAACCATGGGTTCAGGGTGGTCGCTGTCCACGTCGTTTAGGTTCAGCAAACGCGTGCCGATCGCACCGCGACGCGAGTCCAGCAACCTTGCGCAAAGCGCATTGGTTCAAGGAACTATGAGGCCTTTGCGCGAACACCGCAGGGAATTTCTTTGCATTCGAGAAACCGAATGCCTATGCACAGTTTAACGCTTCGTCAGCAATGAAACTTTGGAATTAGAACAATTTTTCCTGCGGCAACAGCGCTTCATCGCAAACCTGAAGCATGTCGCTAACACGTCTTCGAACGTCTGCGCCGTCGATCCCGTCAGTACTTTGCGTATTAAGCAGCTCGTGTGCAAATTGCAGGGCCGCCATGACAGCGATGCGATCAGCGCCCATCACTTTGCCCGCATCGCGGATCGTCTGCATCTTCGAGTCGACCAGCTCCGCGCTTTTCAACAGCGCATCCTTTTCGTCGGGAGTACACGCGAGCCGGTATTCGCGACCGAGAATCGAGAGGCTCAGGTTTTCCATTGTGTCGAGCCGCTGGCCGTTGCTGCATCGGGCAGCCGTTGCAGCAAAGCGTCGAGGCGGTGGGTCGCCTCATTCACGCGGCTGTTCATCGCATCGAGCTCGGTCGACGCGGCGACCAACTGCGCGCGCAGTTGTTGATTCTCCGCGCGCAATGATTGCGCCATCGTCGCCAGCCTGGCCACTTTCTCAGCAAGCGTGTCGAGGTCATCCAACATACAGGTTACGGTGTTCGAAGGTCAAGACAGCGGTACCCTATCTTGGATTAATCTTAAATTGCTTGACGGCCACCTGACTCGACTTCGTTTCGTCTTTAACGTACAGAGGGACATGAACGTCAATATGCTTTGCATTAGCTACAACAAATTCGATTTCCGAAGTAATTGTGCCTGACCCATTAGGACAATATACGGGTGCGCTCCAAAGTTGCTGCAGAAATAACCTCCCAGAGCCGCATCATTGCGCGTGCCCAATGGCGGTGCCTTAACGTACGTTGGCTTCTTGCACTGACTAAATGCCGATTATCCTGATCGCGAATCCGAAGGGCGGAGCGGGCAAGACAACCACTGCAACCAATCTTGCGGGCTTTTATGCGAGTCGCGGACATCGGACGATGCTGGGCGATCTGGATCGCCAACAGTCGGCGGATGCGTGGCTCAAAATCCGCCCAACGTCGGCGCCGCTGATCGAAGCATGGGATCGTCGCGATAAGCGAATTGCAAGGCCGCCCGCGGGCGTTACGCACGTCGTGCTTGATACGCCCGCCGGTTTGCGCGGTAGTGACCTCAAAGATGTGCTCAAGCTGGCGGATCGGGTGATTGTTCCGCTGCAGCCATCCATTTTCGACATTTTTGCGACGCAAGCTTTTCTCGCAAAGCTTGCCGAGCGGGGCACCTTGAGCGAAAGAGGCAAGCTCGGCGTACTCGGCATGCGCGTCGATGGGCGCACCCGCGCCGCTGATGAGCTGCATCGGTTTGTTGAGGGACTCGGGCTGCCGGTGATCGGTTATCTGCGCGCCACGCAAAATTATGTCCACCTTGCCGCGCAGGGTCTGACACTTTGGGACGTCGCGCCCGGCCGGGTTGCTCAAGACCTCGATCAATGGGTTCCGCTGCTCAAGTGGCTCGACAACTGAAAGCCCGGACTTTTAACAAAAGTTTAGGTTGCAGAAGGGAAGGGTGGCGTCATCGCGCGGGCGCGGGGGCGGGTGCACCCGGATCGTCTACTGCGGGTTCGGTGACAAAACCAATTTTGGTCAGACCCATCTGCTGCGCGGTCGACATCACAAAGGACACGCGTTCGTAACGGGTTGCCTTGTCGGCGCGTACGTGCACTTCGGGCACCGGCGACAACTTGGCCGCGGCGCTGAAGCGTTCGCGCAACTGCTCGTCTGCGATTGCTTCAGAATCGACATAAACCTTGCCTTCAGCATCGATCGACAATCGGATTGTTCCCGCCGCTGCTTCACTGGCCGCCGCAGGGTCGTTGGGCAGGTCGAGCTTGATTGCGTACGAAAGCAGGGGCGCGGTGATGATAAAGATCACCAGCAGCACGAGCATCACATCGACCAGCGGCGTAACGTTGATTTCGGACATCGGCTGCGAAGGGCCCGAGTGCCTCTCAAAGCCGCCGAATGCCACTACGCCCCCGCCGGGAGTCTCGAACCCATCGTCAGCGTTGCATGCAGGTCATGCGCAAAACCATCGAGTTGGCCGAGCACCAATCGATTAACACGCGTGAAGGCGTTGTAGGCCAGAACCGCAGGGATTGCGACCACGAGGCCGAACGCCGTCATGATCAGCGCCTCTCCGACCGGGCCGGCCACTTTATCGATGGCAATCTGCCCCGAACGCGCAATATTGATCAGCGCGTGATAGATGCCCCACACGGTGCCGAAGAGCCCCACGAACGGAGCGGTGCTGCCTACCGAAGCCAAAATGGTGAGCCCGGATTCAAGCTTGCCCGCTGCCTCGTTGATACGCTGACGTAGCG
>Ga0183260_10003351_pt1 | contig 12948 bp, 10 predicted proteins | sample AntDrymUQ4972206_2_FD_129768 | JGI IMG/M metagenome (GOLD analysis project Ga0183260, IMG submission 129768) | Polar desert sand microbial communities from Dry Valleys, Antarctica - metaG UQ497 (22.06) (version 2) (version 2) | ecosystem: Environmental > Terrestrial > Soil > Desert | place...
GGGAAAAATTATCTATCTTAAGCGATAAACCCGATTGATTCAATATTGAACGAATTTATACACGTCTTCGGTTTTGTTTGAATTGATTTAAAAAATGTTTATTAAAAGATTTCTGCTGATTGTCTTAGGGCTATCAATTCTTGATAATTTATTTGCCCAGCTTTGCCAGGGCAGCCTTGGAGATCCTGTAGTTAATATTAATTTTGGATCAGGCGCAAATCCAGGACTGGCGCTTGGTTCATCAATAACCAACTATAATTATCATTCAGGCATTTGCCCCAATGATGGATACTATACAATAGCAAATTTTACTGATAGCTGTTTTAGCAATACATGGCATTCTGTTTCAGAAGATCATACTACAGGTGATAACAATGGATATATGATGTTAGTAAACGCATCTTTTACCGCCGGCGATTTTTATGTGCAGGAAGTAAATGGATTATGCGGCGGCACTACCTATGAATTTGCGGCCTGGATGATAAATGTGTTGAAGCCCACTTCCTGCTTCAGCAACGGAATAAGACCTAATATTACCTTTAATATTGAAACGACTGCCGGGCAAGTCTTGCAAACTTATTCTACAGGAAATATTGACGCTACCGGTTTCCCTGTGTGGAAACAATATGGATTGTTTTTTAATATGCCTGTGGGCACTTCTTCTGTTGTAGTAAGGATAACAAATAATGCTCCCGGCGGTTGCGGTAATGATCTTGCCCTGGATGATATTACATTTCGTGCGTGTGGCCCAAAGCTTTCTATTGATGTGAACGGCATTACCGGTATTAAAAATGTATGCACCGGAGATACGGCCACACTTAATTTTAGGTCGGCTACTGTTAGCGGTTATATAAATACTTTTTATCAATGGCAAAAAAGTATCGATAATATTTCCTGGGCAAATATACCCGGAGCCAGCGGCCCTGTATATACAACCCCGGCAATTATCACTCCTGGTAAATATTTTTTCAGGCTTGCCATTGCAGATGGCAATAATATTACAATTTCTTCCTGCAGAATAGTTTCAGATATTGTTACGATTAATATAGAATCGTTGCCTTTGCCTGGTGCATCAAATAATAGCCCTGCCTGCGAAGGCTCAGATTTATTGCTTAATGCAAGTGGAGGAGTTAATTATTTTTGGACCGGCCCTGGTAATTTTACAAGCAATGTTCAATCGCCTGTTATTACAAATGTTGCAGCTAATTATAGTGGAATGTTTTCTGTAAAAGTTACTACACAGGCAGGATGTATAAACAATGATTCAACCACGGTACTTATTAACCTTAACCCTGTTGCCGATGCAGGCGACGCCGTTAAAATTTGTGAAGGAACAGGCGTTCAGTTGCAGGGTAGCAGCATCAATGCAATGTCTTACAGATGGTCACCTGTCAAAGGTTTATCCGATCCTCTAAGTTTATTTCCTTTAGCTACGCCTGCAGAAACAACAACTTATTTTTTGAATGTAAGTAATGGCGTTTGCAAAGATTCTGCTTCTGTGTTAGTGAATGTTTTGAAAAAACCTGTTGCCAATGCGGGCCCCGATAAAGTAATTATAGGCACCCAGGTTGCTACATTGGATGGGCAGGTAACGGGCTCAAATCTTTCTTATTTCTGGACACCGGCTATATACATTTCTTCTGATACTGTTTTAAACCCACAGGTGTTTCCACCCTTCGATACCACTTATACTTTACATGTAACGTCTAATGATGGTTGCGGAGAAGCGATAGATAATGTAGCCGTTAAATATTATAAAGAGGTTTACATTCCCACTGCCTTTACGCCAAATAATGATGGCTTAAATGATCGCTGGAATATTCCTGCATTGCATGCACTTGCATTAGCAGAGGTTAGTATATATAACCGGTATGGACAATTAATTTTTTATAACAAAGGTTATACAAAGCAATGGGATGGCAGCTTTAAAGGCATGCCTCAACCTATAGGCGTATATGTTTACATTATAGATTTAAAAAATGGGCTTAAGAAATTGCATGGTACTATTACACTTATACGTTGAGGCTGTGTTGGAAACCTGATTACAATGAATTTTAAATCTGCGCTCGATATAAAAAGAAAATAGATTGAACTATGTTGTATTTCGCACCTCTTAATCAGCCATCAGCCCTTTGCTGAAGCAGTTTTCTTTTTCAAATTCTGATTAAAATATTGTCGCAGCTTACTCAATTTTAAGACTGATAATTGATTGGTAATAAGATTTGGGTGCATCCCAATTCATACTGCTCTGGGGCGCAACAAAAGCAGTATACACCATTTTACAAAAGTGCTGTTTTTAAGTTATTTAATAATGGTGTATAAATAATTGTCGCACTGATGACATGCCTCGTAGAGGCTACCTGTTTGTAGAAAAAAATACCGTGTTGTTATAACGTGCCGTAGGTATGTTACCAACAAGGGGTAGCCACTACGTGGCATATCTATTCTTATTAATATTTTGTACGACAAACATGTAGTGCCTACGGCACATGAAAGCGACAATTATATATAACCCCTCGGGTTTTGGTGATAATCAGGCTGTTGCAAATAAGACTTACTCTTCTTTGATATTGAGTTTTCTTATTTTTCTATGAATATTCTTCACTTCTTTTTTTCTGATTTTATCAAGATACTCTGCAGGCATTATTGGATTATATGCTTCTTTTTTTACCAGCATATTCCATATTATTTTAGACAGATTATTGGCAGTTGCTATGATGGCTACACTTCTCTCGCTTCTCCACTGTATCCGTTTAAAAAAATGGACTAAATAGCTTCCCGTTTTCATATTGCCTATGGCATTGGCTGCATGCATAAACGCTTTTGCCAAACGGCCTTTCCCTTTACGTGTGCGGCTGCTCATTACCTTGCCTCCGGTCTTTCTCACATCAGGCGCCAAACTTAGCCATGATGAAAAATGTTTAGCTGTTGGAAAGGCTGCCAGATTCAATCCTGTTTCGGCAGTGATGCATAGCACAAGCCCCAGGCCAACTCCTTCAACACTACTGATATCAACACCGCCGGTTAAATAAACAGCCAGTCGCTGTAAGTTTATGTTAGCTTCATTTTTACGAGCCTTCTTTTTTTTTATTTTTACATCTTCTGCCTTTGCAAGATTTTCTTCCCTTTGTTTGCGCTCTATTTCCGCAATTAATAATTGCTTTATGACTTCATCGCACTCATCCATCATTTTATGATAGTTCTTGTATATTTCATAGCATTGTCTTAACTCAAAAATGTATTCTTCCCGCCAGTCGCCGGTAAGGGCAGATACTATTCCTTCTTTGGTTTTTTTACGGAAGGCTGCGCCAGCGAGGCCAACACTTTTGCATCACGCTCCCCTCAATATTGCCTCTATAATGTCTTTACCGGAACGTCCCATTACATCACGAAGAACACTGTCTAAACGGATATTGATCAGCCGCAACGCTTTCTGCATCTTGTTGATATAGCTTGCCGCATTATCCACCAGTGTTTGCCGGTGACGATAATATTGGCGCAGTTTTTCGGTAAACAAATCAAGGATAAAGCTACCTTCCAACATGCCCGTCGTGTGTAGTTTTTGAATCCCCGCCTGCGGTCGGGCAGGCACTGGCAATCCTGTACATCGGTTTTGCGGCCTTTTACATTTTTGTGAATTTTCCATTGACCAAAATATTTAATTCCCATATAACGGATTAACGGTTATTCTGCTTTTGTTGCGCCCAGAGCAGGATGAATTTGGGATGCACCCTAAGATTAAGTTTTTTATATTACTAACCGTGGGTGAGTATAAAGGCTGTAACGCACTTGCAGAAGTGCCTCCACCTGCTTTGCATCTTTTAGTAACTCTTTTTGTTCTAATTCTTTTATAGAGCCGGCATGGGCAATACCGGCGAATGATAAAATATCATTGTCATTTTATTAATATAAAACAAGTTCAATATTTGGTCATTATAAGTTTCTTAATTAAATCTTATCAATCCTTTCATCTCAATGCACAACATTAAATAACTTCAAATCTCAAAGTTCAAATATGGAATATAGAAGAATGGGTAAAACCGGCTTGCAATTAAGTGTATTATCATACGGGAGTTGGGTTACTTTTCATAAACAAATAAACGAAGGTATTGCAGATGAATTAATGACTATTGCATACGATAATGGCGTAAACTTTTTTGACAATGCAGAAGTATATGCCCTGGGTGAAAGCGAAAAATTAATGGGTAAAGTTTTGAAAGCAAAAAACTGGGACAGAACTTCTTACGTAGTCAGCAGCAAAGTATATTTTGGTTGGCGTGGTAAAGAAAATAAACCTAATCAAACTGGCCTTAGCCGTAAACATATAGTAGAAGCCTGCCACGAAGGCTTACAACGCTTGCAGGTTGATTACCTGGATATTTTCTTTTGCCACCGCCCCGATAAAAATGCACCCATCGAAGAAGTAGTGTGGACGATGAATCATTTAATACAACAAGGAAAAATTTTGTACTGGGGGTCCAGCGAATGGAGTGGAGTGGAAATAATGGAAGCACATCGTGTAGCACATGAATATAAATTGATTGCCCCCGTTGTAGAGCAACCGCAATACAATTTATTGGAAAGAGATAAAGTGGAAAATGAATTTCTTACAATTTTTAATACGGTTGGTTTGGGCACAACCATCTGGAGTCCCTTGGCATCGGGTTTATTAACAGGAAAATATAATGATGGAATACCAGAAGACAGCCGCTTTGCTTTGGAAGGTTTTGACTGGTTAAAAGACCGCTGGGTAGTGGAGGATAAATTAGAAAAAGTCCGTCAACTAACAGCATTTGCAAAAGAATTAGGAGAACCTCTTGCAACACTCTCCATCGCATGGACAATAAAAAACCCTAACGTGACTACTACTATATTAGGTGCTACAAAAAAAGAACAGTTGTTTGAAAATTTAAAAGCCCTGGAAATGCTGCCCAAACTAACACCGGAAGTAATGCAGCGCATTGATGATATTATGCAAACAAAACCAAAGTTGCCTGAGTATTAGGGAGCCACTGTCCCCGAAGGGAACTTAGATCAGACATACTTTCTATTTTGAAAGCTTACTTTTAGAAAAATGTTTTTAAAGAAATCTTACGTAACAGTTCTATTTTTTGCTGCTCTTAAACTTTTTAAAATTTACAATGACTGAAATACAAAAGACTGATAAGCCTAAGTTCCCCCTCGGGGGCGCAGGGGGGCGGCCTACTACCGTGTTTATAACCGGAGGCAGTCGCGGCATTGGTAAAGCCATTGCTTTAAAATTTGCGGGAGAAGGCGCCAACATTGTTGTTGCGGCAAAAACTGTAGAACCCAATCCTAAGTTAGAAGGCACCATTTATACCGCTGCTAAAGAAATAGAAAGTCTTGGTGTAAAAGTTTTGCCCCTACAGGTTGACATCCGTTTTCAAGATCAAATAGAGGCCGCAGTGAAAGAAACTGTTGCAACCTTTGGTGGCATTGATATATTAATTAATAATGCCAGCGCAATTAATTTATCTCCAACGGAAAAGCTGGAAGCCAAACGTTTCGATCTGATGAATACTATTAATGTTCGTGGCACGTTTTTAATGTCGCAAGCCTGCATACCGCATTTAAAAAAATCTCATAATGCACATATTTTAAATCTCTCGCCACCATTAGATATGAACCCACAATGGTTTGGTGCACATGTAGCCTATACCATAAGTAAATACGGCATGAGCATGATAGTATTAGGTTTGGCTGAAGAATTAAAACAATACAAAATTGCTGTAAACGCCTTATGGCCACGCACTACTATTGCAACGTCTGCCGTGCAAAATTTATTAGGCGGTGATTACCTTATGCAACGAAGCAGGAAACCTGGCATAATAGCCGACGCGGCTTTTATCATTGTTAACAAACCTGCTGCTATATGTACCGGCAATTTTTTTATAGATGAAGAAATATTGCAAAAAGAAGGTGTATTGGATTTCGGAAAGTATGCAGTAAATCCTGATATGCCTTTGCAAAAAGATTTATTCATTTCTTAAAGGCTTTTTAGGATTTTGGCAACGAAGTATGCTCGGTCTGAAATCCCCCTTATGACTATTTTTTATGAAGGCGGATTCTGCTCTCCCCTTTCACAATGGGGGAATGTAGGAACACTCAAATTGTGAGAAAAGATAATAAAGGGGATTTCAACAGAATAAATCGGCTTTAATAAAAACCCTAAACAACTTCTATAAATGCTGCAGGTTGGAGTATGTCTGAATGTTGGATTTCAGATTCAGATTTTTAAAATTTGAAATTTGAATTCTTTTTGTCTTTCCGGGTTCGGTATTTGCTTTCTTTATATCAACATCATAAACATCATTGTTCTTTTGTACTTTGCTGCTTGCATATGAAACTGCTAAGTCCCGCCATATCACGTTTAGCCCGGTTACGACTTTGGTCTATTGAACAATGGATGGATGATACAGTAAGCACACAATTAGAAGTATGGCAGGATTTATTAGTCGCAGGGCAATACACAGAATATGGCCGAAAATATCATTTTGCAGGGATACAATCCCTTGAGCAATTCAAGCAACAGGTTCCAATACAGGAATACGATGCCTTACTTCCTTACATCGAACAAATGATGCAAGGTGAAGAAAATCTATTATGGAATACTCCCGTAACATGGTTTGCTAAAAGCAGCGGTACAACCAGCGCAAAAAGCAAGTTTATCCCTGTGAGTGATGAGAGTTTAAAAGACAATCATTATAGGGCATCAAAAGATGTACTAAGTTTTTATTATGCCAGTCATCCTGGAAGCGACCTCTTGACTGGCAAATCGTTGATCATTGGTGGCAGCCACCAAATAAACCAATTGAATGATGAAATTCATTATGGTGATCTCAGTGCAGTAGTAATGCAAAATTCACCTTTTTGGGCAAGCTGGATACGAACACCAGACCTCTCTATTATTTTAATGGACGAATGGGAAAGCAAGCTTGAAAAGTTAGCGCAGTCCACCATACAGGAAAATGTCACTTCAATGGCCGGTGTACCTACCTGGCTCATGTTATTACTAAAACGGATTTTAGAGATCACCGGTAAACAAAACATTAAAGAAGTTTGGCCCAACCTGGAATTATACATGCACGGTGGTGTAAGCCTGGTGCCCTATAAAGCCCATTTTGAAAAATTAATTGGCGCTCCCATTAATTATTTAGAAATGTATAATGCATCTGAAGGTTTTTTTGCTGCACAAGATGATATTACAGCAGAGGGTATGTTATTGATGTGTGATCATGGAATTTTTTATGAGTTTATGCCAATGGAAGAAGCAGGCAAAGCATCTCCATCTACGCTGCAATTAAACGAGGTAGAGAAAGGTAAAAATTATGCTTTAATAATTACTACAAATGGTGGTTTGTGGCGTTACCTTGTTGGAGACACAATTCAATTTACTTCTCTACATCCATTCCGTATAAAAGTTTCTGGGCGGCTAAAGCATTATATGAATGCATTTGGAGAGGAAGTAATTATAGATAACAGTGATAAGGCCATAGCCATCGCCTGCAAAAAAACAGGAGCATCGGTAAAAGATTACACTGCTGCGCCCGTTTATTTTTCAGATGGGCAAAATGGAGCACACGAATGGCTGATTGCATTTAATGCAGCACCGGAAAAATTTTCAGAATTTATTTTTGAATTGGATGCAGCGCTAAAAAACTGCAACAGCGATTACGAAGCAAAACGCTATAAAAATATTGCGCTGCGAATGCCCATAGTACAGGCAGTGCCTGTTGATACATTTAATAACTGGCTGCAAAGCAAAGGCAAACTTGGCGGGCAACATAAGGTGCCAAGATTAAGTAATGAGCGTACTGTTCTGGAAGAGATCAAGGAATTTATTAGAGAACAGAAGAAATAATTTTTTCTAACTTGGTTCAGTTTATCGGTTTAGCCTTCTGTTGTATTTGAATAAACTAAAACACATGGCAGTTCTTAACCAGCCAGCTAAAAATTTATCCTTTAACATCCATACCCATTTATTAAAAAGAATTCATTTCTAATAACACCATTCGATAAAGTATTTTTGAATTAAATCATTATTTTGATAGCAATAGATAATATATTGGTTAGCGATGAAGTGGTAGAAGCGCAATTTGTTTGCGACCTGCATAAATGTAAAGGTGGCTGCTGTGAAGATGGTGACGCAGGTGCACCCTTGGAAAAAGAGGAAATGAAAATAATTGATGAAAACTTTAATGCTATTGAATCCTACCTCTCTCCTGAAGGCCTTGTGGAAATAAAAAGAAAGGGAAATTTTGTTTATGATAAAGAGTTTGGATGGGTAACGCCTACTATTAATGGTGGCATTTGTGCTTATGGTTTTCGCGACCGGCAGGGTATTATTAAATGCGGCATCGAGGCGGCATATTATGATGGTAAACTGGATTGGAAAAAACCAATCAGTTGTCATTTATTTCCTATTAAAACTTTCCGTACTAAAGAACATACCATGGTTAATTACGAACCAAGGGAAACGCTTTGTAAACCTGGTTGTGTCTTAGGAAAAAAAGTCAAGATGCCTGTATATCAATTTTTGAAAGAAGCGTTAGAACGGAAATTTGGAGAAGATTTTTACACTGCTCTGCACCAGGTCGCAACAGAATATTTTCATGAAAAAAGGGAAAAGAAATAATGTCCGGTCAGTCCAACACCTTCAATGCTAAAAGCACTCTAAAGGCTGCAGATAGGGAACACAGGCGAAAAATCAATTTCAATATTTCCCGCTACAATGCAGTTGTACCAACAGGTAAGCAACAATTCACCAATTTAGATTTGGCGAGGGAAAAGGCAAAAAATATTAAGTGGCGTGCCATAGAAACATTAGATAAGCTACTCGAGGCTTTTGAAGTGAACAGTGCAAAGCGTGGTGTAAAATTGCTTTGGGCAGAAACAGCAGACGAGGCTCTTGCCGAAATTTTAAATATCTGTAAAGAAAAAAATTGTTCTTCCATAGTGAAGAGCAAGAGTATGGTTACGGAAGAAATTCATTTGAATAATTTTTTAGAAAAAAATAATATAGAAAGCATTGAAACCGACCTGGGAGAATATATCCAGCAGTTAGATGGAGAGGCCCCTTATCATATTGTTACACCAGCCATGCACAAAAGCAAAGAAGACGTGGCTAAATTATTTGCAGATAAACTAGGTACGCCGGCGCACCTAACTCCTACGGAGTTAACATTGGTAGCAAGAGAAAAGTTGCGTGAGAAATACCGGCAGGCAGAGATTGGCATTACAGGCGCAAATTTTATTATTGCAGATATTGGTGGCATTGCTATTACTGAAAATGAAGGCAATGGAAGGCTGAGTTGCGCCTGGCCTAAAACACATATTGTAATAGTGGGGATTGAAAAAGTAATTCCTTCTATGGTTGACCTCGATTTATTTTGGCCCCTGTTGGCAACATTCGGCACCGGGCAAAAGGTTACCGTATACAACACTATCATTACTGGCCCCAGGCAAAAAAATGAGACAGATGGCCCCGATGAAATGTATGTGATCTTATTAGATAATGGGCGTACGAATATTTTGGGGAATGCAAAAAGCCGTGAATCATTGTATTGTATTCGTTGCGGCGCCTGCTTAAATGCTTGTCCTGTTTATAAAAACATTGGCGGGCATGCGTATGGCACCACGTATAGCGGGCCTATTGGTTCAGTTATTACACCACATTTAAAACAAATGAATGAGTGGAAACATTTAAGCTATGCTTCCTCTCTTTGCGGCAATTGTACCGAAGTATGTGCTGTAAAAATTAACCTGCATGAATTGCTTTTAGATAACCGGGCAGAAGCTGTAGAACAAAAAGCCTATTCTTTTGCAGAAAAAGCAGTCTGGAAGTTTTGGAAAAGCGCCATGTTGAATCGTAATTTGATGAACATGGGTTCTGGAAAAATAAAGGGTTGGATAGTAAACACTTTTGTAAAAGATTGGAAGAAAAACCGGAGTGACCTGGTATTTCCGCAGAAATCATTTAGCCAGTTGTGGAAAGAAAAATATGGCAATAGGTAATTGATTGAATAATTATTAAGAACTGATTACACGAGCAGCCGGCTTTTTCATAGAAATTTTAATTGCAAATACTTCTTCATGCCGGGCCAGGTTAATTATTACAATGATTTCGGAGAGATTTATAAGCAAAGCATCCTGTCTTGCCCCGAGCCTGAATTATGGACAACGGACTACGACACAAAAGGGAGAGTGTTCCGGGAGATGAGAGAAAGGGTAGAACAGCAACAAAAACTTATCTCAGCATATTTTACTCCAATAATTCCAGTGCTGGATATAGGTTGTGGATTTGGCAGACAATCAATATCGCTGGCAAAGAATGGATACACCCTTACCGGCACCGACACCAGCGATGTGTTTATTGATATTGCAAAAGAACTTTTTTTGAAACACGGCTTTGAAGGAAGGTTTATTTGTACAGATATTATTAATGGAAAGAATTTACCAGGTCAGCAAAAACAAATTCTATTATTGGACGTACTCGAACATATAAAACCATTCCAGCGCCGGGCGATGTTTAGTAATATATATGACATAAGCGGGCCGGAGGCTATAATTATTATTTCACTGCCACATTTAAAGAAACGGTTGACCTCACAATTGAATAACGTAGTGCGGAGAAGTATCACACAGTATATTCCCTATTTTCTAAAAAGAGAAGAACATCCGTACCCTATTCCTGGAAAGAACATGGTCATTAACCTTGCGAAAGGGCTTTTCACTTTGAATACATTTACAGAATCGCCGGAAACAGATTATTATGTTTTTATAAGAAACTGATCATGCTTTTTTATACCATCGATATTACCCCACGTCTTCAGTATATCTCCGCTTTTATCGGGAAAGAAATTGACGCTGACAGTTTTTTACTTACGACAGACATTGAGGAATTTAAAAGTTATGACGGCCCTAAAATAAATTACAGCAACAGTAAGATTTCAGATGGTGAATTTTGGTTATTGCCATACTCCTTATTGTTTGAAAAAGACATTCGCTCTCAAGCAATTGATTGTTTTGATTTCAATGGGCAGAAAGCTTTTTTTAAAACCAATGGTGACCTGCCATTCGATTTTTTAGCCGCCAGCTTTTATTTATTGAGCCGCTATGAAGAATATCTTCCGCATGCAAAAGATATCTATGGACGATATGCACATGGAAACTCGGTGGCGTTTAAAGAAGGATTTCTTTCCATTCCGCAGGTCAATGTGTGGTTGGAAGCATTGAAAAAGAAGCTAAAGGAAAAATTTCCTCTTTTCAATATTCAATACTCCCGATTCAATTTCCTGCCAACCTATGATGTTGATGAAGCATTCTCCTACAAACATAAAAGTTGGGACAGAACGTTGGGGGCCGTCAGCAAAGCCTTCCTGAAAGGCGCATGGTCGAAGATTAATGAGAGAAGGAAAGTATTGGAGGAACAATTGCAGGATCCGTTTGATTCATATGCCTGGATGGATGATTTGCATGAGCGATATAAACTGAAGCCCAGGTATTTTTTTCTCGTACCGGAGAAAACCGGCAAGTATGATAGAAATATTCCGCCAAAGGAAACAGCATTACAAGGTTTGATTAAACAACATGCAGACAAATATGAAATTGGTGTTCATCCATCCTGGCAGAGTGGTAACGATCTTTCGCTGATAAAAAAAGAGATGGAGACGATTGAAAATATTTCTAAAAAGAAATCCTCTATTTCCCGGCAACATTTTATCCGTTTTACATTACCAGACACTTATCGTCACTTAATTCAAGCAGGCATTTCAGATGATTATTCAATGGGCTATGGTAGTATAAATGGATTCAGGGCTTCTATAACCACTTCTTTTTATTGGTATGATCTGGAGAAAGAAGAACAAACTTCGCTACTGATCCATCCATTTTGTTTTATGGATGCCAATGCTTTTTTTGAACAAAAACTTTCACCGGAGCAAGCTCTCGATGAAATACTTTCTTATTATAAAAAGATAAAAAATGTTAATGGGCAAATGGTTACTATTTGGCATAATACATTTTTAGGCACAGATAAAATGTTTAAAGGATGGCGAGAAGTGTATGAAAAATTTATCCGGATAGTTTCCTCAGCTTATTAGCTGCCTTGTTCACAAGATAGACACCATAAAGTGTAATTACTGCACCAACAATTATGAAAAAGGTTAGCTTTTCATTAAACAACATCCAACCTAAAAGCACGGCCACAATTGGATTTATATATGCATAAATACTAGCTTGTTCAGTAGGTAAGTTTTGCAATGCATAAAGGAAAGCAATAAAAGAAATTATGGATCCGAATACAATCAAATAACCAATGGCTGCCCATGACTGCCATGTAATTTGCGATAATGGAATAACCTGTCCTATTGCTTGAGTTAATGTAAAAAGCACCAGGCCCGATATTAACATTTGAAGACCTAAGCTAAAATAGGGATTAAAATTAACTGCATGTTTTTTTGTGTAAATGGTTCCAAAGGCCCATGTCCAGGTAGAAGTGAGAGAAAGCAGTATTCCAAAGCGAAAGTCTGGATTTAAAAAATCCTGGAGGTATTCGTAAAAAATAACACAAATACCTGTGAAGCCTAAAACTAATCCCGTCACAGATTTTGCTGGTAAGGATGTTCTTGTACCGATTATACCAATTAGTATTAGCCAGAATGGGAAAATGGCTCCAATAATAGCGCCCAACCCGGCAGATATATATTGCACGCCCCAACCGGATAGTGCATTACTAAGCATGAAATTTAAAAAACTAAGCATCAATACAGGACCCCATTCTTTCCCTTTTGGCCAGGTAGTGCCTCGTGCAATAAAAAATAAAACATAACAAACACCTGCAAAAAATTGACGTATGCCGGCCATTTGCAAAGCCGGCATATGTCGTACACCTTCTTTAGTTGCAATCCAGGTAGTGCCCCAAAAAAA
>Ga0183260_10003352_pt1 | contig 12948 bp, 9 predicted proteins | sample AntDrymUQ4972206_2_FD_129768 | JGI IMG/M metagenome (GOLD analysis project Ga0183260, IMG submission 129768) | Polar desert sand microbial communities from Dry Valleys, Antarctica - metaG UQ497 (22.06) (version 2) (version 2) | ecosystem: Environmental > Terrestrial > Soil > Desert | place...
CTGGATCCTGACCATCTCGGACACCTTTGCTCTGGCGTCGAGTCCCTCGCGGCGGAGCTGCTCGGGGCCATCCGGATAGCGGCGATGGAGAGCCTCGACATCCCAGGCGGCGGTGGCCATCGGGGCGGCCGAGGCGGTCGCCGCCGGCAGCACCACGACCGAGCCGATGGCGAACTGGCCGACGCGGACGACATTGAAGGCCACGAGCAGCACCGCCACGACGTTCGCGGCCCGGGTGACCGGCACGACCCAGCGTCCGCCGCGCCAGGCGAGCAGCAGCGTCGCCAGCCCGACGCCTGCGTAGGCGAGAGCGAGCGGCGTCCGATCGCTCAGCCCGTAAGACTCGCGCGCGATGTTCCAGGCGTGGCCGAACGAGAAGAACAGCACGACGGCGATGCCGGCGACGAGCGCCCCTCGACGCCAGTCGCGGAGGAGCGCGGCGCCGGCCGCGAGCGCGAAGACGGCTCCCGCGACCGAGGCGCCGAGGGGCAGCCAGAGGGGGATCGAGCGTCACCTGCTGGACGGCGTTCTCGGCAAAGAGGAAGAGCACGGGAAAGGCAGCCAGCAACAGCGGGTGGAGCGGCTGTGCGGTCCAGCCCCGCGGGCGATCACGTTGCGGCGACATCGGCATGAGCGGCCACCGTAGACCAAAGCGCCGATCGCGGCGGGCGGCGGGCAGCTCCACACCTCAGGGGTGGCTGACGCACCCTCAGGGCTCGAACGCCTCCCGCACGGTGCGGCGGATGGCCTCGACATTGGGCAGCAGCACGTACTGGCCGGACGGCTCGCACGGAAAACAGACCCGCATGTGCTCGGGCGGCGTGAAGACGATCGAGCGCACCGCGTCGAGATCGACCCCCTGCCCCAGTCGGATGAGCTCCGGAAAGAGCTCCGGCGGGATGTCCGTCCTGAGCGTCTTGCGGACCGCCTGGAAGAGCGCCTCGATGCGCCCCGGGGCGAGCAGCGTCGAGAGGTCCGTCTGGCGCGCGATCGACGTGATGACCCGTTGCTGCCGCTCGGCGCGGTCGAAGTCGGAGGTCGCGTGGCGCGCGCGCGCATAGGCCAGCGCCTCGCGGCCGTCGAAGCGCTGCACGCCGGGGGGGATGTACAGGTTGAGCGACCCCCGGCCGTCGTCGGCGGGATAGTGGACGTCACGGACCGGAACCTGGACGTCGATGGTTGCTCCCCCGATCGCCTCGAGCACGTCGAGGAAACCTTCGAAGTCGACGGTCACGTGGTACTTGATGTCGATCCCGTACAGCTGGCCGAGCGCGCCCTTCAGCGCCACGAAGCCGCGCTGCGCGTCGTCGCCCGGGAAGGCCGAGGGCGCCTGCCGGGCAATCGTGTAGAGCGAGTTGATCTTGTTGGGGTAGACACCGTTCGCGTAGCGTCGCGCGGCCGGCCAGTCCGGTGGCAGCGGGACGTTCGACGTGTCTCGCGGCAGGCTGAACATGGCGACCTGCCGCGAGCGGGGGTCGATGCTGGCCACGATCATCGTGTCCGTCAGGTAGCCGCCGACCCCCGGGCGATGGTCCGCGCCGATCAGCAGGATGTTCAGCCGCTCCTCGCCGTCCCACGGCGAGCCCGCGGTCGGGCTGGGCAGCGGCATCTGGGTCGGGGGTGCGGATGCCACGGGATCCGTGCCGGACGGCGAGGGGATCGGCTCGGGCGCCAGCGTGACGAGGCCGCCGTCCGGCGGCGTGCCGGGATCGACCGGCGCCTGGTCGCCGCTGTTGAGACCCGTGACGGCCTGATACACGGCCAGGTTCAGCCGCCCGATCGCGAGGTGGGCCAGCGAGAGCCCGACCACCACCGCGGCGAGGCCGAGCAGGGACAGAGTGTGCTGGGCGCGGTTCCTCCGGTCCGGGACGGGTTCGGGCCTGGCCAGCCGGTAGGCGTCGAAGACGGCCAGCGAGCGGTACAGCAGGAGCAGCACGTTGAGCCCGAGGGCCGCGAGGAGCCAGCTGGGGCTGGTCAGCTGCGCAAGAGCCTCCATTCGCACGGCCGGACGCACGGCGACCCCGGCCAGGAGAGCGACGGCCAGGAAGGGCAGGACGGCCCAGGCCAGGGCGCGGGTTCGGTGACCCAGATAGACATGTCCGAGGCCGGGAAAGATGGCGCTGAAGAGCGCAGCCGCGAACCCGGAGCGGTCGTCGCGGCGCGGGTGAAGATGTGCCGTCACGGCGCTGCCCAGGAGATCGGCGAGGCCGGATCCACCGTGCCGTCGTCGGTCACGGCGCGGTCGTCGACCACCTCGTGGCTGCCGTCTCCGGCCAGGGTCATGAGGCGAAGGTCGACCGCCTGCCCGGCCAGCCGAAGGTAGGCGATCTGCGAGCCGTCCGGCGAGAACACCGGGGCAAAGCTGTCACGGGCCGTCGTCAGGCGCTTCACGAGCGCTCCGGTCGTGGCATCCAGGATCGCCAGGTCACGCCCCTTGCCGTCGCTGCGCTCGACCGCCAGGAGGCGGCCATCGGGCGACCAGTTTGGGTTGGCGAAGCCCCGGTCGCCCAGGAGCCGCACGGCCCCGGTCGCGACGGTGTAGATGGCGATCCGCGGGCGGCCGACGCTGCCGTTGCGCCCGTTCCAGGTGAAGGCGATCCGGCGGCCGTCCGGGCTCCACTCGGGGTCGTTGTGCCCGAGACCCGGCTCGTCCTCGAGCCCGAGATTGCGGACCCGGCCGCCGTCGGTCGGGAGCAGGCTCAGGGTGACATCGGTGCTGAAGGGGTCGGGCGCGTCGGACACGAGGGCGAACCGCGTACCGTCCGGGCTGACGTCGGGCTGGACCACCTGCAGGAAGAACTTCGCGTCGGGGGGGCCGTTCAGCTCGTACAGCGAGTCGAGGATGACCTGCGGATCCGTTCCGTCCCTGGCCAGGCTGACGATGCTGGGGTACTCGAGCGTGATCTTCTCGAAGCCGCCTTCGTGCGGCGCGACGGCCACCTCCGTGGCAGTCCGGGTGACATAGATCCGATCGCCGCCCGGGGACCAGATGGGCCACGAATCGGCGCCCCCGTCGGTGACCTGGCTGAACGTCCGGTCCGTGACAGACCAGACGTTGCCGCCGCGCACGAACAGGATGCTCCCGCTGACCGGGGCGCTCTGGTCCGCCGGCGGCACGACCACGCCGGGCACCTGGGTCGGCAGGCCGGGTCCGGCCGTGGCCTGGCCCGGTGGCTCGGTCGTCCCGGGACCGGGTGTGCCCGCGGCGCCGACCGGGCCCGGCCCGGTCGACACGTCCAGGATCCCGAGCAGCCCAATGCCGCCGAAGACCATCACGCCCAGGAGCACGATCGCCACGAGCCGGGCGATGGTGGTCGACGCCAGGGGCGGCCGGCGGGGCGGCGGGCGATCGGTCATGCACTTCCCGTGAAGATGTGGCGCTCGGTCGAGCCTTCGCCCAGTGTCACCGATCGCCGGTGCGCCGTCCCCGGCGTCGCCGGCCGGCCGCGAGCGAAGGCATCACCAGCCGGTCGACGAGCCGCGCCGAGGCATGGCCGTCGGCCACGTCGAAGGATGCCCGCGCGACGGCGCGCACGCGTTCGAGATCGAAACGGCCGGACCGCACGTGATCGGCCACCTCGGCCGTGGTCTCGAAGACCGGACCGGGCACGGCCGTCCGGTAGTCGAAGTAGAAGCCGCGTTCCGCCTCGTACGCCGCCAGGTCCGGTGCGAAGAAGACGATCGGTCGCTCGAGGAGGGCAAACTCGAAGATCGCGCTGGAGTAATCGGTGATCAGGATGTCGCTCACGAGCATCAGGTCGTTGATGTCCGGATGGTCGGAGACGTCGACCACGAAGTCCGCCAGCTGCCGGTCGAGGGCCATCCGGCCGCGGACGAACGGGTGGGCGCGGAGCAGAAGCCGGTGGTCGTGACCGAGCGCTGCGCGGAGCTCGACGAGATCGAGGAGCTCGGGGTGCCGGGCGCCCGGGATGCTGTCGCCCCGGAAGGTGGGTGCATAGAGCAGCATGGTCCGCCCGTCCCGGAGCCCGTATCGCGCGCGGGCGCGTCGTTGGCCGATCCTGGCCGCGTCCCCGAACAGACCGTCCGTGCGCGGGATGCCGAGCGTCGCGTCGAAGCGGTCGAGCGGCTGGCGGAACGCCTCCGCGTAGTGCTGCGCCACGGCGCGCGATGACACCAGGCAGACGTCGTAGTTGGCGTGGATCGGCACCCGGCTGAGCAGGTCGGCTCCGCCCCCGAATGACTTCTCCGCCAGGCTGTGGCCCATCCGCTTGAACGCCCCGGAAGCGTGCCAGGTCTGGATCACGAGCGTTCCGGGCCGGCGCGTCACGACGTACAGCGGGAAGTAGTAGTCGTCGACGATGAAGACCCGCGAGGTGGCCAGCAGATACGCCCCGCGCACCGTGGCGACGGCTGCCCGGACCGCTCCCGCGAGACCCGGCCGCGGACCGGACGCGGCGGCGACGACCCTCGGCCGCCGGGGCCGCCGCCTGATCTCGGCACGAACCGCGGCCAGGTTCCCGCTCAGCCTCGGCCCATGCATCGTCGCGAGCACGACCTGGTCCCGGAGTGGCAGACGGCAGGCCAGCCAGTAGGTGGTGCGGATCAGCCAGATCCGGGCCAGCTGGCGGAGCCGTCTCACCCGGCGACGATGAGGTCGATCACCCGGTCGGTCGAGCCGCCGTCCAGGTGGTCCAGGTGGCGCGCGGCGAAGCTCACCACCTTGTGCGCCTCGTAGGCGTCGTGGCGAATGGCCTCCAGGAGCTCCGGAAAGGTCCGCACGATCCGGCCGGGCACGAACTCCTGGTACGGGACGTAGAACCCGCGGCCGAAGAGGTACGTGTCGAGGTCGTACGCGAAGAACAGCATCGGTCGGCCGAGGGCCGCGAACTCGAACACGATGGACGAGTAGTCGGTGATGAGCAGATCGACGGCGGGAAGCAGGTCGTTCACGTCGATCCCGGCCCCGGACGCCTCGAGCAGGCGGTCGCGCAGGGCATCCGGGATGCGCAGCGGCGCCCGGACGAACGGGTGCATGCGGAAGATCACCACGGCGTCCTTCTCGACGCACAGCCGGTGGAGGGCGGCATAGTCGAGCAGCTCCACGTCGTAGCGGGCGCCGCGAGCTCCGTGGCCCCGGAAGGTCGGGGCGAAGAGGATCGTCATCCGACCCCGCGCAGCGGGAAACCTGCCGAGCGTCGCCTCCCGGTTCGCCGCGCGACTCGCGCTGTCGAAGAAGCGGTCCATGCGCGGGATCCCGGTCGGATGGACCCGCGACTCCGGGATCCCGAACGCTTCGGCGTAGTGGGGGACCTCGAACCGGGAGCTGACGATCGCGTGGGTGTAGTTCTTGTGCGCGCGACCGAACGGGCTCGGCGCCCCGGGGCGACCTACCCGGCTGTAGCCGACCGTCTTGAAGGCACCCGACGCATGCCACAGCTGGACGACCTTGTCGTTCGGATCGAACTCCAGCTGGTAGACGAGCGGGTGGAAGTCGTCGAGCACGACCACGTCGGCACGGGCGAGGTGCACCGGCAGCAGCAGCCGGTTCCGGATGCTGCGACCGTTGGCACCCGGCGAGCTGAACAGTGTCCGCAGCTCGTGGCGACGATCCAGGCCGCGGGCCTTCATCCGGTCGTGGACGAGCTTCAGGTTTCCGGCCAGGCGGTCGTTCGAGTCGGACGTGAACAGGATCCGGCGTCCGTTGCGGGGCCGCGCCGCGCGGGCGACGCGGAAGACCAGGCGAAAGGCGCGACGCCGGACCGGGCGGATCGCCCAGCGGAGTCGCCCTTTGAGCCACGCGGCCGGCCGCGGGAGGGGTCCCGCCTCGCGGGCGAGACGGTTCACCTCCACGACGATCGCCAGGGCAGCGTCGGCGGCAACCACCGCCTCGGCGACGTACTCGAGGCCGCCGATCGGGAACCGCGCCCGCGCTCCTGCATCGCCCCCCGCCGTGGGATCGCACACCACGAGCGGCACGGGTCCGGCGGCGTTCGGTGGAGCCGCCACCAGACGCCATCGTCCCGGATGGAGCGGCCGCCGGTCCGGTCCCTGCATGACGTTGACGCGGACCACGACGTGGCCGTCCATCACGGATGCGTGGGCAGGTTTCACCTGCTCGCCCGCATCGTCCTGCAGCCGGATCGTCTCGGGTGCGAGCCGGTTGTCCGGCGCGGCGCGGAACCGGAGATGACACTGGATTCGCTCCCAGCCCAGGCCGATGAGCTCGACCGGGACGGCGTCGGAGTGCATCTCGGCTGGCGCCGGCGACTTCAGGCCAGCCCTCCTGGCTGCGTGGCGGGGAATGATACGCGCGGCCCTGGGTGGCGGGCCCGGTAGGACCCGGAGGCCGCGTCCCCGGCCCATCGGTGCAATAACCCGCTCGACACGTCGCGCGCGTGCCCGGTCGAGGCCGTACCATCCGGCCTCACGCGGCCAACCGCCCCGACCGGACGGCCGAAGCCCTGAAACGAGGCGGTCCTGCAAGTCCACGCGATCCTACTGGCGGGCGGCAAGGGAGAACGATTCGGCGGCGACACGCCGAAGCAGTTCGTGCGTCTGGCCGGGGAGCACATCCTCATCCGGAGCGTCCGCACCGTCGCGTCCGCCGGGGTCGACTCGCTCATCGTCGTCGCAGATCCCGAGCGCATCGCGGAGACCGAGGCGCTGCTCGCCGACGCGGCGCTGCCCCGCTCCGTTGTGGTGGTCGCCGGTGGAGCGACGCGGAACGAGAGCACATGGAACGGCCTCCAGGCGCTCCACGCCGCCGACGACGACACGATCCTCGTCCACGACGCCGTCCGGCCTCTCGTGCCGCTCGAGGTCATTCAGCGAGCCATCGCTCCCGTGGTCTCGGACGCGGCCGACTCGACCGACACGGTGATCGCGAGCGCCGACACGCTGGTCATCGTCGACGGCGACCGCATCGCCGAGATCCCGGATCGGAGCCGCTACCGGCGGGGCCAGACGCCCCAGGTCTTCCGCAAGGAGGTCCTGCAGCGGGCCCACGTGGCGGCCCGGGCAGCGGGCGACCCCGGCACGACCGACGACTGCAGTCTCGTGCTGCGCCACGTGCCGGGCGTCCGGATCGTCGCCGTCGCCGGCGACGAGATCAACCTCAAGGTCACCACCCAGATCGACCTCGTGCTGGCCGATAGGCTCCTCCAGATGCGGACATTCGAGCCTGCCGCTCACGCGTCTGCCACCCGATCGCTGCGCGGCGCCCGCATCCTCGTGATCGGCGGCACGAACGGCATCGGCCAGGCCATCGCGGAGGCGGCCACCCTCGCCGGCGCCCGCGTCGAGGTCGACGGCCGGTCGCTGGGGCTCGACGTGCGAGATCCCGAGCTCGTCGAGCGACGGATCGACGCCGCGGCCGCCCGGCTGGGCGGTCTCGACGACGTCGTGGTCACGGCCGGCATCCTGATGGTCGGGGCCGTGGCGGATGCCCGGGCAAGCGATCTGACCGAGGTCATCGACGTCAACGTCGTGGGCACGCTCCACGTCGCCCGGGCGGCCCATCGCCACCTGCGGGAGAGCCGCGGCTCGCTGACGGTGTTCGCCTCGAGCTCGTTCACGCGCGGCCGGCCGGACTTCGTGGCCTACTCGGCGAGCAAGGCGGCGATCGTGAACCTCGCCCAGGGCCTCGCCGAGGAGTGGTCCCCCGACCGGATTCGGGTCAACGCGATCAGCCCGGAACGGACCGATACCCCGATGCGCCGCCGCGCCTTTCCGGACGAGCCGACCGCCGGGCTTCTGTCCGCCGATGAGGTCGCCGTGGCGACGCTGCAGCTGCTCGGCTCGGACCTGACCGGCCAGGTCGTGGACGTAAGGCGGCACGCTGGGCCGTTGGCCGTCCCCGGCCACCCTTCCGGGGGCGCCCGGGTGGCCGCGTCGAGCGCTCCGGAACCGGAGCCCGACGCGCTGGATCGCGAGCGCGTCGCCGAGGCATGAACCGGGTCGAATACTGGCTCGCCGCTGCGGTCCTGCGTGTCCTCGGCCTGGTTTGCTCCCTCCTCCCGAGACGGCGCCGGCGGATCGTCCTCGCCACGGCCCGCGTCTCCACGCTCGAGGGCAACCTGCTCCACCTGCGCGATGCCATCGAGGCTCGTCATCCGAAGCTCGAGTGCGTCCTCCTGCTCGAGCCGTACGGCTACGGTCGCCGCCGGAAGCTGGCCTACCTGGGCCGGCTGATCCGGGGCATGTACTACCTCCAGACGGCCCGCCTCTTCATCGTCGACAACGCGTACCTCCCGATCCACGTGGCGAGGCACCGGCCCGGCACCACCGTGGTCCAGGTCTGGCACGCAGCCGGAGCGCTCAAGCGCTTCGGAGCGGACACAGCCGCCGGCCTCGAGGAGCCGGACCGGACGTTCCTGCATCGCAACTACGACTACGTCGTCGTGTCAGCCGAGGCGGCCCGCGGCCCGTACTCCACCGCGCTCCGGACGCCGATCGACCGCGTCGTCGCGCTCGGCTCGCCGCGCACGGACTTCTTCTTCTCCCCGGACGCGACGTTTGCCGCCCGCCGGCGCGTCCTCGATCTGCTCCCGGAGCTGCGCGGGCGACGCGTCGTGGTCTATGCGCCGACCTTCCGCGGCCGGGGAGCGCGCAAGCACGCCGCGACCGGTCTGGACGCCCGACGCCTCCGGGCGGCGCTGCCGCCGGGCGACGTCCTGGTCCTCAAGAGCCACCCCAACCTCGGTGCGGCGGCCCCGCCGGTGGAGGGCTTCGACGTCGTCGTCGATCCGGCGCTCAACCTCAACGAGCTGTTCACGGTGACGGACGTCCTGATCACCGACTACTCGTCGTGCGTCTTCGAGTTCGCGCTGCTCGGCCGACCGATCGTGCTGCTGGTCGGCGACCTCGAGGCGTACGAGCGGGATCCCGGCCTCTACCTCGACTACCGGACGGAGATGATCGGCACGCGCGTGGCCGACACGGACGGAGTGGCGGCGGCGATCCTCGGGGACGAGTTCGACTTCTCGGGCTACGACGCCTTCATCGAACGCCACCTGGGACCGAGACCCGGGACGTCAAGCGCCCGCTTCGTCGAGCACTTCCTCGGTGACCGGCGACCGTGACAGGCGCCCGGCCGAATGATCGCCGCCGTGATCCAAGGAGCCCTTCCGCAGCCGGCGTCACGCTGAAGCGTCCGGATCGCGTGCTACCCTCCCGCCGATGCGCGCCTCCCGGGATCAGGCCTTGACCGGGTTCCGCACCGACGCCGCCAGCCCCGGCCCGCTGGCGTTGCTGTCCGAGGCGATCGCGGACATCCGCTCGCGTCGTCCGCTGGTGCGCTACCTCGTCGAGGCGGACATGAAGCGGCGCGGGTCGGACACGCTGCTCGGCAATTTCTGGTGGGTCATGGACCCGTTGCTCCAGATGGCCGTGTACGTCGTGCTCGTCACCGTGATCTCGCAACGGACGATCCCCGATTACCCGCTGTTCATCTTCGCCGCGATCCTCCCGTGGAAGTGGTTCAACGCCGCGGTGATCGACGCCACGGTCTCCCTCGTCGAGCAGGATCGGCTGATCAAGCGCATCAGCTTCCCGAAGATCGTGCTGCCGCTCGCGGCGACCACCGCGGGAGTGGCGGGCTTCACCTTCGGGCTCATCCCGCTGGCCGGGATCATGCTGCTGTACGCCGACCGGATCTCGCCGTTCCTGCTCTTCATCCCCCTGGTGGCCGTCGTCCAGTACGCGTTCACCCTGGCCGTGGCATTGCTGGTATCAGCCGGCAACGTGTTCTTCCGGGACTTGGGCAACACCACGCGTCACCTGCTTCGCCTGTGGTGGTACCTGTCGCCCGGCCTGTACAGCCTGGCGCTCCTCGACGAGTCCGGCATCTTCCGGGACCTCCCCGTGCTCCGGGTCCTCGCCAGCGCCAACCCCTTCGCGGTGCTGTTCGAGGCGTACCGATCGATCATCTATGGAAGCGTCGACGGGCCTCCCGGTCCACCCGACCTCGTGTCGCTGGCGGTGCTGATGACGGGCAGTCTCTTGTTCCTCGCACTGGCGATGATGGTGTTCAAGCGACTCGAGCCGAACTTCGCGAAGGTCCTGTGAGCGACGTTGCGGCCGTGCCGCTCGCCGCCTTCGACGACGCCGGGCAGCCGGACGACTTCGCGATGCTCGTCGAGGACCTCGGCGTCCGCTACGACCTCCGCTTCAACCGCAAGACGCCGATCCGGCAGTCCATCAGCGCCGCGCTCACGCGTCAGCCGACGAGGCAGTTCTGGGCGCTCCGGCATGTGTCGCTCCGTCTGCTTCACGGCGAGTCGCTCGCCGTCATCGGGCCGAATGGCGCCGGCAAGAGCACGCTTCTCCAGGTGCTCGGCGGCATCATTCGACCATCGGAGGGCCGGGTCGAGGCTCGCGGGCGCGTGTCCGGGCTGCTGACCCTGGACATCGGCTTCGACCGACAGCTGACCGGCCGCGAGAACGCCCGGCTCGGGTGCGCATTCCTCGGGCTCGAGGACTCCGTGACTCGCCAGATCATGCCGGGGATCCTGGAGTACGCCGGCCTCGGCGAGTTCATCGACGCGCCACTCAAGACCTACTCGGCCGGCATGCGGGCCCGGCTCGGGTTCGCGATCGCCACGTCGGTCGACCCCGACATCCTGTTGCTCGACGAGGTGCTGGCCACCGGTGACGCCGTGTTCCGCCAGAAGTCGAAGGCCCGGGTGGTCGAGCTCGTCCGGGCGGCGAAGGCGGTCGTGCTCGTCACGCACGACATGCAGTGGGTCACGGAGTACTGCAACCGCGCCATCCTGATCGAGAAGGGAGCGATGATCATGGAGGGCGACCCACAGGCGGTCGTCGAGCTGCACCGCGAGCGAACGGCCGAAGCTCGAGCGCGCGCCGAGGCGAAGGCCGTCGCCGCGGGCGCCGATGCCAAGGCGCTGGTGGGCCGCTAGAGACTCGGGATCGCGGACCTCCGCGTGCACTCAGCGCGGCCACCGGTCGGGAACGCGTTCGCCACTCACGGGCGCGCCGCTCGGCCCGGACGGGTTGACCGCAGCGCTATTCATGACCAGTTGGCATCGGGCGCCCGTTTCCAAGGCCGCCGAACGCACCGAAGGATTCTTGTCGAGTCGTGCGACTAGGGTGGTGAAGGAGGCGCAGCGACAGCGCAATGGCACCTACCCTGACCGACGTCCCGGCTTCCGGCGCTCTCGGACGCGTTCTTGCGGATGACTCCGCGTTCCGCGCCTGGTACGACGCCACGCTGCCGCGCGTGTACCGGTACCTGTTCCACAGATGCGGCCGCAACCGCGAGCTGGCAGAGGAGCTGACCCAGCAGACCTTCGTCGAGGCGCTCAGGACGCACGCCCGGACGTCCACCGACGATCCGGTGAGCTGGCTGATCGGGATCGCCCGACACCGCCTGGCCGACCACTTCCGGGTGCTCGAGCGTCGCGAGCGCGGCCACCTCCGCCTGCTCGCCCGGTCCGGCCCTGCGACCGTGGCCTGGCTCGGCGAGGGCGAGCCGGACGACCTGCTGGTCGAGGCGCTGCGCGCGCTGCCGGCCGCCCAGCGGGCCGCCGTGGTGCTGCGCTACGTCGACGACCTGCCGGTCCGCGAGGTGGCCCGCCTGCTCGACCGGAGCGAGGGCGCCGTTGAATCACTGCTCAGTCGCGGGCGCGAAGCCCTCCGCCGGGCGCTGGGAGGCGAGCGATGAACGACGAGCGGCTGATCCAGGCGCTCCGTGGGCTCGACCGACCGGTGGAGCCCGAGCCTGCCTTCGCCGACGCCCTGTTTGGCCACCTCCAGCAGGCCAGCCGCCCACGACGCTCGTCACGGGCCGGGCTCCTGCTCGTCGCTGCCCTCCTCGCCGCCGCGGTAATGGGCACCGCCCTGGCGGTCGGCTCGGGACTGCTCGACGGTCCCCGACGCGACGGCGGGCTCACCACGAAGGTCGCCACGCCGCCGCCGAGTTCGGATAGTTCCTCGGCGCTGCGGCTCGTTCGCCGAGATGGCGGGATCGTCACGCCAATCATCGTTCCGATCCCTGAGGCTGGGAAGCGGCCCTCCGTAGGGCCGTTGGCGTCGACGGGCGAGACGCTATGGGCCGGTTTCTCGTACGTCTACCAGGAGGAGGCGCCACATCTTCTCCAAATCGACTCCCTGAGCAATGCGATGTCGCGTCCGACCAGGTGGAGCTGTACGTGTCCGGCACCTCCGGGTTCCAGAACCTCGGCGACGGCTACTGCCAGTTCAAGTGGAAGACGCTTGCCAGCTGGGCCAAGACGTGTCGTGACCTGGCGACTTGACCTGGCGGAAGGGTCAGCCACCGTGGTGACACTCCACGAGGCGTCCTCCAGGTTCACCAAGTAGGGCCGTCGATGGGACGATCGCCCCGATCCCGATAGCATCGAAGCCCGGCGATCCGCCGGGCTTCTGCGTGTCTGTCCCCGGAGGCACCGCCGCCGCGCCGTGACCATCGCCGACTCGCCCACCCCGCCCGCCCGGGCGGAGCGACCGCCCGTCCATCTCGACCGTTCGTACCGTGCACTCCTCGCCGTCCCGACCCTCGGCCGGACGCTGCTCGCCATGCAGATCGCCCGGATCGCCCAGTCGATGGTCGGCGTGGCGATCGTCCTGTTCACCCTCTCCGAGTACGGCTCGCCCGGCCTCGCCGGGCTGGTGACGTTCGTCAGCGTCTTCCCGGGACTGGTCATCAGCCCGGTCGCGGGCGCGCTGCTGGATCGCCGCGGTCGGATCCGCCTGATCGTCCTCGACTACCTCGTGGCGCTCGTTGCCCTCGTGCTCCTCGGCGGGCTGGCGCTGCTCGAGGCGCTGCCGCCGGCACTCCTCGTGGCGATCGCCGCGATGTCGTCGCTGACCTCCGTGCTCAGCCATACCGGCCTGCGCAGCCTCTTCCCGATCATCACGCCGCGCCACCTGTGGGAGCGGGTCAATGCGGTCGACTCGAATGGCTACGTGGTGGCCACGATCCTCGGCCCGCCGATTGCCGCCGGGCTGGTC
>Ga0183260_10003353_pt1 | contig 12944 bp, 14 predicted proteins | sample AntDrymUQ4972206_2_FD_129768 | JGI IMG/M metagenome (GOLD analysis project Ga0183260, IMG submission 129768) | Polar desert sand microbial communities from Dry Valleys, Antarctica - metaG UQ497 (22.06) (version 2) (version 2) | ecosystem: Environmental > Terrestrial > Soil > Desert | place...
CAGCACCCGGCCGAAGTCGCCGCTGGCGAGCGCGTCGACCATGACGTCGTCGTCCCAGAACTCGGCCGGCACCTGTGGTGCCCGGTCGCGCCGGCGCCTGCTCTGACAGACCGTGCAGAGCCGTTCGGCGTTGTCGCGGGCCAGCATCGCCCCACAACCTCGGCAATAGCGGCGAGCATGGCTCATGCGCGCGATCCTACGGCGCGCCGAGGCTTGCCTGCGACGAACCTCTATGCAGATCCTGAGTAGGCCACCCACCCTCCCGCGTGGAGCCGCCCGGCCTCCGTGTGGCCGACAGGCACGGCCAGATGCAAGGTCCACCGCATGGTCGTCGAGCAACGTCACGCCTGGGGCCGCGCATATCGCGACGGGTCGCTCGTCTGCGGGCGCGTGCGCGTCACGATCGGCCGCGACGATCGGCTCGGCCTCACGCCGCGCGAGCGCCGCTACGTCGCGGCCCGCTTCCAAGATCGCCTTCATCCCACCCTGCGCGCGGAACTCGACGAGCCGTGGTGCGGCCGCCCGGCGCACCGCCGAGCGCTTCGAGCCGATCGTCGTCGTCATCGACGATCCACGTCGCGGGCGCGAGCGGATCGTCGGCCGGCTCGAGCCGCCCCAGTCGCGACACGGCGATCTGCGTGACGTCGACTTCACGCTGCGTGAACTGAGGTCATGAGCGACAAGCCGACACACCGGCTGACGAGCGACGAGGTCGACATCCTCAAGGTCGTCGCGCGTCGGCAGTTGACGCGCTGGTCGAACAGGCGCGAACTGAACCCACGTCGGCGCGAGCAGCGTGCAGCGCTCGTGCGCGCGCTTAGCTTCCTAGAAGATCGCGCGCTCGCCAACGGCTGCGAGCTGCGAGCCCTCCGCGAGGACTAGCGGCGGCGAAAGCCGAGTCGGGCTTGGTCGTGACCATGTTCTGCGCCTGGACCTCGGCGCCCTCCGCGCTCACGGCGCGGGCGCGACGGCCTCGCCGCGCACGGCATCACAGAACGCCTGCAGCTTCGCGGGATCCTTGACGCCAGGCGCCGACTCGGTGCCGCTGGCGACGTCGACCGCGAACGGCTTGGTGACGGCGATCGCCTCGGCGACGTTGCCCGGGTGCAGCCCGCCGCTGAGGATCACGGGCGCGCGGAGCTTCGCCTGGCGCACGAGCTCCCAGTCGATCGTCTGCCCCGTGCCGCCCGGCACGCCCTCCACGTGGGCGTCGAGCAGCAGCATGTCGGTGTGGTAGGCGGCGGCGGCCTGCAGCGTCGCGCGCGAGCGCACGCGCACCGCCTTGATGACCTTGGCCCCGGTGCGCCGTGCCACCTCGCTGCAGAAGACCGGGCCTTCGTCGCCGTGCAGCTGGACGAAGTCCAGGCCGGCCGCCTGCACGGCGAGGTCGATCTCGTCGAGGCGCTGGTTGACGAACACGCCGGTCAGGTGGACCGTGCGCCGCAGCGCCGATCCGATCAGCTGCGCCTCGTCGAGCGCGCAGCGGCGCGGCGAGCCCGGCCAGAAGATCATCCCGAGCGCCCACGCGCCCGCCTCGGCCGCCAGGTGCGCGTCCGTCAGGCTCGTGATCCCGCAGTGCTTGATGCGCGTGGGCATGCGGCCAATCGTAGAGCCGCCCCGCGCCGGGCTTCAGAAGCCGGGGCGGCGCCCGAGCGTGACCGACACCGAGGCGCGCGTCCCGCCGCGCAGGATCTCCAGGCTGACGCGGTCACCGGGTCGCTTGCGGGCGACCAGCTCCGAGATGTCGTCGGAGTCGCGCACCTTCGTGCCGTCGATCGCCTTGATGATGTCGCCGCCCAGGCGCACCGTGCGACCGGCGAAGACCTGCTCCTCCGCGCCCCCGCGCAGGCCGGCGCGGTCGGCCGGACCGCCGGGCTCGACCGTCTCCACCAGCGCGCCGTCCGCCGACGCGAGGTTCAGCTCGTCGAGGCCGGCGTCGATGGTGCGCGTCGTGACACCGAGGTACGCGCGCTTGACCGAGCCGCCGCGGCGCAGCTGCGGGATGACCTCCTTGGCCGTGTCGATCGGGACGGCGAAGCCGATGCCGACGTTGCCCCCGCCGCTGCCGCCGGTCTCGATCTGCGAGTTGACGCCGATCACCTTGCCCTGCGCGTCGATCAGCGGACCGCCGGAGTTGCCGGGGTTGATCGCGGCGTCGGTCTGGATGACGTTGTTGATCGAGTAGCCGGGCTGCAGCGACGGGATCGAGCGCTGCAGGGCGGACACGACGCCCGTCGTGAGCGTGCGGTCCAGGCCGAAGGGGTTGCCGATCGCGACGGTCGGATCGCCGACCTGCACGTCCTCGGAGGAGCCGAGCTCGAGCGGCTCGAGCGCCAGCCCGTCGGGATGGACCAGCAGCAGGGCCAGATCGGACGACGGGTCGCGCCCGACGACGCGGGCCGGCACGCTGCGCTTGTCGCCGAAGCTGACCGTCACGCGGCTGGCGCCCTCGACGACGTGGGCGTTGGTCACGATCGAGCCGCCCTTGCCGATCACGAAGCCCGAGCCGGTGGAGTGGCCCTCCTGCTCGGGAGCGAACGGCGACGCCGCCTGCGTCACGTTCGCGGTGATGAACACGACGCCGGGCGCGTCGCGCTTGTAGATCTCGCGCGGCGACAGCGCGTCCTGCGTCGGGTTGGCGAGGTCGGCTCCGCCGACCACGGTCCGCGTGTCGCCGCCGGCGCCGGTCAGCAGCAGCACGGCAGCGACCACGGCGCCGCCGGCGAGCGCCGCGAGGAAGTGCGTCAGCCGGCTCATCGCAGCGGCCTCAGCGCGCGGCTGCGCGGGTCACCGCGACAACCCGTCGCTGTCCTCGCCGCCGGTCAGCGCCCGCAGCGCCGCCTCGGGGTCCGCCGCGCGCATGAGCGACTCGCCGATCAGCACGCCGTCGACGCCGACGCGCTCGAGCGCGTCGAGCTGGTCACGTGAGTGAAAGCCCGACTCGGAGACGACCGTCTTGCCGGCCGGGATGTCGGCCAGCAGCTCGAAGGTCCGCTCGATGTCGACGCTGAAGTCCGCGAGGTTGCGGTTGTTGATCGCGATGACGTCGGCGTCGAGGATCTCCAGCGCGCAGTCGAGCTCCTCCTCGTCGTGCACTTCGACGAGAACGTCGAGGTCCAGCGCGCGGGCCTCGCCGTGCAGCTCGGCGAGCACCCGCGCCTCGAGCGCGGCGACGATCAGCAGGATCGCGTCGGCGCCCGCGGCCGCCGACTCGTAGAGCTGGTAGGGGTCGACGATGAAGTCCTTGCGCAGGATCGGCAGGGCCGATGCGGCGCGGGCCTCGCGCAGGTCGTCGAGCGAGCCGCCGAAGTGGGTGCCCTCGGTGAGGATCGAGATCGCGGCGGCACCGCCGCGCTCGTAGGCCAGCACGACCTCGGCGACGGTCGCGCCCGCGCGGATCTCGCCCGCCGACGGCGAGCGGCGCTTGTGCTCGGCGATCACGGAGACGCCCGGCAGCGTGAGCGCCTCGGAGAACGGGCGGTCGTCGCCGCGGCCGGCGAGCGCCGACTCGAGCGCGGCGAGCGGGATCTCAGCGCGCCGCCGGCGCACGTCCTCGCGCGTGCCGGCGACGATCCGCTCGAGCACGTTCACGCCGGGCTCTCCTGGGCGGCGGCGAGCTGCTCGGTGCGAGCGACGAGCGCCTCGAGCGTGCGCATCGCCGAGCCGTCGTCGATCGCCGCCTGGGCGGCCTCGACACCTTCCGCCAGGTCGTCCGCGCGGCCCGCCGCGTAGATCGCGGCACCGGCGTTGAGCACGGCGATGTCGCGCCGCGGGCCGGTCTCACCGGCGAAGATCGCGCGCGTCGTGGCGGCGTTGTCGTCGGGCGAGCCGCCGGTGACGGCGTCGGGATCGGCGGCCGTCGACAGACCACAGTCCTCCGGGCGCACGGTGTAGGTCCTGAGGTCGGCGCCGTCGACTTCGACGACGGTGGTGGGGGCCGAGATGCTCATCTCGTCGAGCGCGTCCTGCGAGGATACGACCAAGGCGCGGTCGACGCCCAGCAACGCCAGCGCGCCCGCCATCTTCTCCACGTAGGCCGGGTCCGAAACGCCGATCAGCTGGCGCCGCGCGCACGCCGGGTTCGTCAGCGGGCCGAGGAAGTTGAAGATCGTCCGCACGGCGAGCTCCTTGCGCACGGGCACGACGAAGCGCGTCGCCTGGTGATGACGCGGCGCGAACATGAAGCCGAAGCCGAGCTCGTCGATGCAGCTTCCGACCGCCCCGGCGGCCAGGTCGATGCGCACGCCGAGCGCCTCGAGCAGGTCGGCCGAGCCCGAGCGCCCGGTGGCCGAGCGGTTGCCGTGCTTGGCGACCGCGCAGCCGGCGCCGGCGGCGATCAGCGCCGCCGTCGTCGAGACGTTGAACGTCGGCCGCCCGCCCCCCGTCCCGGCCGTGTCGACGAGCTCGCCGCGCGACGTCGTGACAGGCACGGCGAGGGCGCGCATCGTACGTGCCAGGCCGGCCAGCTCGTCGACCGTCTCGCCTTTGGTGCGCAGTGCGATCAGCAGGCCCGAGATCTGCACCTCGGACGCCTCGCCGGCCATGATGACCTCGAGCACCTGCGCCGCCTCGTCGACGCTGAGGTGCCGGCCCGACGCCACCTTGTCGATCGCCTGCGTGAGGACCGGATCTGGCACGAGTCCGCGGAGCCTAATGGGTCCGTCGGTGGCGTCGGCGAAATGGCGGGATGCGCAGACGTCAGCCATCCCCGCTCTCGGCGGCGATCTCTCGCGGCCTGCGGCCCGCCACTGTGATCGGGGCGATCGCGCGGATCTGCTCGACGATGCGCACGGCGAGGTCCGACGGCGACTCGCCCGGGCGCAGCCCCTCGACGGGCGCCAGGAAGCGTACGTGCAGGCGCGGGCGCTTGGGAAAGCGCGGGATGTCCGTCGAGCCGGTCACCGCGACCGGCACGATCACCGCCTCGGGCACCGCCGCGACGAGCCGCCCCAGGCCACTGCGCGGGCGCAGCTTGCGCCCCAGACTGCGGGTTCCCTCGGGGAAGATCCCGATGCAGCTGCCGGCGCGCAGCGCGCTGATCGCCGCGTCCAGCGCGCCCGCGTCGCCGCTGCCGCGCACGATCGGGATCTGGCCCATCCCGTCGAGCACCTTGTTGAGGACCTTGACCTTCCACAGCGAGGACTTCGCCAGCGCCCGGATCTGGCGACGCCTGACCGCGGCCATCCCGACCACGACGGGATCCCAGTAGGAGTCGTGGTTGCCGACGATCAGCAGCGGGCCGTCGGCCGGGATGTGCTCCTCGCCCTCGACCTGCAGCCGACCCCAGAGGCGCACGATCGGCACGTTGATCGCCATCGCGAAGCGGTAGGTGCGGGTCATCGGCTCGCGATCGCTCATCCGCACGCGATTCTAGGTTCGCGCAGCTCGCGAGGCGGCGCGGTGGTGGCCTGCCTCCGCGGTCGGTGCGCCGCGCGCGACGGCGGCGCGGTGGTCGCCCGCCGCCTGCGCCCGGCGCGCCCGGTAGCTTCGCGCGATGCCCCACAGCTCTCCGCACGCCGCCTCGACCGGCCGGCGCCGCCGCACGGCGGCGCTCGCGGCGGCGCTCGCGCTCCTCGCCGCGGCCCAGGCGCCCACCGCGCCGGCCGCCGCGCCCTCGGACCCGCCGCGCACCGACGCGCGCGACACGGCCAGCCCGCTGGACCTGACCGAGGCGTCGCTCGAGCAGCGCGACGTGCGGATGTTCCTGCGCATCACGACCGCCGGCGAGTGGACGCACGCGGACCTCGCGGCCGCCCCCGGGCGGGCGCTCTGCGTCACGTTCACCCACGGCGCGCCGACCGGCGGCGGCAGCCTCTGCGTGTCCAGCCGCAAGCGCCGGCCGGCGCTGAGCTACACCCCGCTGACCGGCGGCGGCGCGCCGCAGGCGACGCGGTGGCTGGCCGCGCGCGTGACGACACCCGCGCCCGGCGTACTGCAGGCGAGCTTCCTGCCCGCCGCGGCCGGGCTGCCGGTGGGGCCCTACACCTGGTCGCTGCAGAGCACGTGGGCCGACGGCGCCGCGTGCGCCCGCCCGTGCGTCGACCGGCTGCCCGACGGCGGCGACGTCCCCGCGCAGCTCGGGCTGCTCGGGGCGGCGCCCTGCTTCGGCGCGGCCGCGCGCGATCCGTCGCAGCCGTGCGACAACGCGGACCTGCACCTCGCGGTGCAGCCGCCGCCTTCGCGCGCGAAGGTCCTGCTCGACCCCTACTGCGACCGCCAGACGCACCCGGGGCTGCTGTCGACCTGTGCGTTCGGCGCGGCGCAGGAGGACGCCGAGGGAACGTTCGCGCTGATCGGCGACAGCCATGCCGCGAGCCTCAAGGCCCCGCTCGAGGTCGTGACGCACGGCAAGCGCTGGCGGGGCATCTCGATCGTCCGCGCGACCTGCCCGGCGACGCAGGCGGCCAAGCCGATCCTGCGCACGCGCAGCCGGACGCGGCAGTGCGTGCAGTGGAACCGCCAGGTACTCGCGTGGCTTGCCGACCATCGCGAGGTGCACACGGTGTTCCTGTCGGCCTACGCCGGCGCGCAGGTCGGTCGCAGCGGTGGCCGGGGGTGTTCGCGACCGCGCGCGCCGGCTACCGCGACGAGATCCGCCGGCTGCTGCGCCACGTGCGGCGCGTCGTCGTCGTCCGCGACGTGCCGACGGCCGCGCCCGGCCACCTGCGCTGCGTCGCGACGGCGCTGCGGGAGGGCCGGCCGCCGGCGACGTCCTGCACCCGGCCGCGCAGCCGCGCCCTACGGCGCGACCCGCTCGCGGCCGCCGCCCGCTCGCTGCGCTCCGACCGGGTGCGGCTCATCGACCTGAGCGACCGCTTCTGCGACGACCAGCGCTGCTACGCCGTCATCGGCGGCGCGCTCGTGCACCACGACCGGACGCACATGACGACGGCGTTCTCGGCGACGCTCGGCCCGTTCATCCTGCGCGCACTGCAGTAGCCGGCTGGGGCGCCAGCTCGAAGGTCTGGGCGACCTGCTCCAGGCCGCGGATCCGCTGCGCAGGATCGGTGACCTGCGAGACGAGCATCAGCTCGTCGGTCCCCGTGTGCTCGGCCAGCTCGACCAGCTGCGCATGGACCGTCGACGGCCCGCCTACGATCACGCGCCCCATCGCCTCGTCGACCGTGGCCCGCTCGGCCAGGCTCAGCCGCGGCAGCAGTGCCTCGGCGTCCTCGACGCTCGGGATCGGCGCGGGGCGGCCCTGGCGCAGGCGCAGCATCGCGACGCCGCCGGGCAGCGCGCGGCGGGCGGCGTCCTCGTCGTCGTCGCCGACGACGATCCCGGCCGCGACGATCGTACGCGGCGACGGCAGCCACTCGGATGGCTCGAACAGGCCGCGGTAGAGCTCCAGCGCGGGCTCGGTGAAGTGCGGGTGGAAGTGGTGGGCGAACACGAACGGCAGGCCGAGCTTCGCGGCGATCCAGGCGCCGCCGTCGGTCGATCCGAGCATCCACAGCTCGGGCACCGTGTGCTCGCCGGCGACCGCGCGCATGCCGCCGTGGCCGCGCCCCAGATGGCCGCGCAGCTGCTCGAACTGCTGCTCGAAGAGCTCGGGCGAGGTGCTGCGCAGCGCCAGCGCGGTGCGGATGTCCGTGCCCGGCGCGCGGCCGAGGCCGAGATCGATCCGGTTGGGATGCAGCGCCTCGAGCATCCCGAAGCGCTCGGCGACCGCCAACGGCGCGTGGTTGGGCAGCATCACGCCGCCCGAGCCGACGCGGATGCGCTCGGTGCGCGCCGCGATGTGCGCGATCAGCGTCTCGGGCGCCGTCGACGCGACGGACGGGATGTTGTGGTGCTCGGCCACCCAGAAGCGGCGGAAGCCGAGCTCGTCGGCGCGGCGCGCGAGGTCGGTGGTTCCCGCCAGCGCGTCGGCGGCGCTCTGGCCGGCGCCGATCGGCGCGAGATCGAGGACAGAAAGCGGAGTGCTCATTCCGTTCAGGGTAGAGGGCGCGACCGCCCGGCCCGACGGGCGCCGAGGAAGTTGCGCAGCAGCAGCTTACCCTCGTCGGTCAGCACCGACTCGGGATGAAACTGCACGCCCTCGGCGGGCAGCTCGCGGTGGCGGATGCCCATCACGACGCCGTCGCCCTCGGCGGAGACCTCGAAGGCGTCGGGCAGGCGGTCGGGGTCGACGACGAGCGAGTGGTAGCGCCCCACGGTCAGCGTCGGCGACAGGCCGGCGAAGATCGTGCGGCCGTCGTGCGTGATCTCGCTCGTCTTGCCGTGGATCGGCTCGCCGCGGATGACGAAGCCGCCGAACGCCTGCGCCAGCGACTGGTGGCCGAGGCAGACGCCGAGCGTCGGGATGCCGGCCTCGGGGAAGCGCCGCATCGACTCCAGCGAGATCCCGGCCTCGTTGGGCGTGCACGGCCCGGGCGAGACGACGACGCGGTCGGGCTGTCGCTCCAGCAGCTCGTCGACGCAGGCGCGGTCGTTGCGCACGATGTCCAGCTGCGCTCCCATCTCACCGAGAAACTGCACGAGGTTGTAGGTGAACGAGTCGTAGTTGTCGACAACGAGGCAGGTGAGCGCCCGCCCGCCGGGCGTCCCGCGCTCGCGATCACCGCTGTGCATGGGCGCCATTGTGGCGTACGCGCCCGGCGCTGCTCAGCGGTCGGAGGATCCGGCGCGCTTGGCCGCCGACCGAATGGCCGCGACGATCGGCTCGTCGTCGCACTGCTGCACGTCGTGCAGTTCCTCGAAGGGCCGGATCGCCTCGTCCGCCTCGCCGCGGTTGAGCATCCAGACCGACCACGCGTCGTGGACGTCGGCCGCCGTCGCCTGCTCCCCCTTGATGCGCGCCACGAGCGCGTAGAGGCGAAACAGCGCAGCCAGGTCGTGGCCGTGGGCGGGCAGCCGGTCGCGCGGGGTCGACTCGCGCACCTCGGACGCGACGATGTCGATGTAGTTGTCCATCGTCAGCGCACCCTGCCAGCTGGTGCAGGCGGGTTCGAACCCAAGCGAGATCGCGCCCGTCCACGAGGTGAAGATGTGGCTGATTTGCCCATAAATGACTGCAAAGCGCTGTGACGCAAACGCGGGGGGTGACAAGAACGTAGCGCACGGGTGACGCGCCGGCAGAGCTGTCTGGTGCGATCGCCTCGCGGCGACCGCGGGCGAAGCCGCTACGGCCAGTCCGGCTGCTGGGACGCGAGCTCGACGGCGCGCAGGACCGCGCGCGCCTTCGCCTCGCTCTCGGCGAACTCGTAGGCCGGTTGCGCATCAGCCACCGTGCCGCCGCCGGCCTGCACGTGCGCGCGGCCGTCCTTCATCACGACGGTGCGGATGTGGATTGCGGTATCCAGGTCGCCCGTGTAGGACAGGTAGCCGATCGCGCCGCCGTAACCGCCGCGCTTGATCGGCTCGAGCTCGTCGATGATCTGCATCGCCCGCACCTTGGGGGCGCCCGACAGCGTGCCGGCCGGCAGCACCGAGCGCAGTGCGTCCATCGCCGTGACATCCGCGCGCAGCGTGCCGCTGACGTTGGACACGATGTGCATCACGTGCGAGTACGTCTCGACGGCCATGAAGCGGTCGACGGTGACAGAGCCGTACTCGCAGACGCGGCCGAGGTCGTTGCGGCCGAGGTCGACGAGCATGACGTGCTCCGCGCGCTCCTTCTCGTCGGCGAGCAGTTCCTCGGCGATCCGCTCGTCCTCCTCCAACGACGTGCCGCGCGGCCGGGTGCCGGCGATCGGCCGCGTCGCTACGTGCCGGCCCGTCACGGTCAGGACCGGCTCCGGCGAGGCGCCGGCGACCTGGAAGTCGAGGAAGTCCAGGAAGTACATGTAGGGGCTCGGGTTGACGACGCGCAGCCCGCGGTAGATCGAGAACGGGTCGATCTCGAGGTCCGCCGACCAGCGCTGCGAGGGCACGACCTGAAACGCGTCGCCGGCGTGGATGTACTCGACGATCCGCGCCACGTTGGACTCGAACTGCTCGCGCGACATGTTCGAGGTGAACGCCGGTCGCGGCCGCGCGGGCGTCGGCGCCGGGCGCGGCACCGGCCCGGCGAGCAGGTCGCGCGCCTTCTGAATCGTCGCGACGGCGTCGGCGTAGGCCGTCTCGAGCCGCGTGCCGTCGTCGTCGTCGACGTAGACGTTGACCAGCACGCTGATCGTGTGCTTGAGGTGGTCGAAGACCAGCAGGACGTCGGACAGCATCAGCGCCATGTCGGGCAGCCCGACCGGGTCGGGGTTGGGGTCGCCCAGCGGCTCGACCGTGCGGACAAGGTCATAGCCGAAGTAGCCGACCGCGCCGCCCGCGAACGGCGGCATCTCCGGCCACGGAGCCTGGCGATGGCGCGCGACCTCCTCGGCCGCGAACGCGTAGGGGTCGGCGGGCTCGTCGCCCAGCGACCAGCGCACGACCTTGCGCGGGCGCACGCCGATGAAGCTGTAGCGGCCCACCTCCTGGCCGCGCTCGGCGGACTCGAGCAGAAACGACGCGTTCTGCGGCTCGCGGCCGCGCAGCTTCAAGAACGCCGAGACCGGCGTCTCGGTGTCGTCGATGAACGAGTGGCGCAGCGGGATGAGGTTGTACTGGCCGGCGAGCCGGCGCACCTCGTCGAGCGAGGGCTCCACGGTGAGCCCGTCCCCGCCGGCGGGCCGGCGGCCCGGCTCGTCAGCCGCGGCGGCCATTGAGCACGATCCCGGCGTCCGCGAGCGAGCGCTCGCGGCCGCGCAGCAGGACCGCGAGGTGATACAGGACGTCGGCGGCCTCCTCGTCGACGCGCTCGTCGCTCTCCTCGCGGACCGCGCGCGTCACCTCCTCGGCCTCCTCGCGCACCTTCTCGCCCGCGAGGGCGGGGTCGTCGACCAGCGTCACGGTGTAGGAGCCCTCCGGACGCTCGGCGGCGCGCTGGGCGAGGGTTCGCTCGAGGATCGGCAGCGCCTCGTGGGGCGCGGGCGGCTCGAGCGCGCCGTGGTGAAAGCACGTGCGCTCGCCGGTGTGGCAGGCGGGGCCGGCGGGCTCGACGAGCGCCAGCAGCGCGTCGCCGTCGCAGTCCAGGCGCAGCGCGCGGACGGCCTGCGTGTTGCCGCTCGTCGCACCCTTGTGCCACTGCTCCTGGCGGGAGCGGCTGTAGAGGTGAAGCTCGCCGCTCTCGCGCGTGCGGCGGACGGCCTCGGCGTTGGCGTAGGCGAGCGTCAGCACCTCGCCGGTGCGCCAGTCCTGCACGATGACCGGCACGAGGCCCTGGGCGTCATAGGCGATCTCCATGAGGCTGGCAGTCTAGGTCCACGCGCACGGCCGCTTCGCCCGCCGCTTCACGCCGCCGCACAACGACGACGGCCGCCCGGAATGCGGGCGGCCGTCGCGGTACGTTCCGGGGCATGCCCCGGCGAAGCTGCGGCTCAGAAGATCGCGGGCGGCTCCGGCGCGTCGACGTCGCGGTCTGAGAGCGTGACCTTCTTGACGTCGGGCGCCGCGAGGCGATCGGCGAGGCTCGTGCCGGCCGGTGCGCAGGCCTTCTTCGTCAGCATGATCCTGGCGCTGACCTTGACCTTGTCGCCCGCGGAGGGCGTGTCGGCGCCCTCGTAGCCGTTGAGCTTGAGCACGAAGGCGTCGCCGGCGGCGACGGTGTACGTCGCGCCCCTGACCTGGGCACCCTTCTTCGTGGCTCTCTGGTCGTCGATCTCGCCCGACCGGGCGGCGTGGTGGTTGGCCGAGGTGACCTTCAGCGTGACGGTGGCCTCGCTGGCCGGCGTGCTCGCGTCGTCGGCGGTGAAGCTGACGAGCGTGCCGCTGACCTGGTAGCCGACGGCGTGCGTGCTCGTCGTGCAGCTCTTGGCCTTGCCGTGACCGTTGGCGCCGTGGTGGGCACCGTGGGCAGCCACTGCGCCGGCCGGAGCCGCGAGCAGCGTGCCTGCCGCGATGAGGGTCGCGATCGTTCGTGCGTTCGTGAGCATGGTTCTCCTCTGGTGAAGCCTTGGTTGGATGCTCAAACCGGTGCCGGCGACCGAAGGTTGGTCGCTTGGGCGTGCGACTTCTCGCGCCTGGACGAGTTGTGTAGGACATGAAGCCGCTGCTCTGCCTGCTGTTCGCGTGCGCCGCCGCCGGCGCCCTCGCGCCCGCCCCCGCGTCTGCCGCGGGCTTCGAGGGCCGCCGCTGCACGCCGCCGAGCGGGCACCGGATCGCCGACTGCCGCGTGGGCCGCCACGGCATTCCCGACCTCAGCCGCGCCGCCTGGCGCGCGCTGCGCGGGGCCGAGGTGACGATCAGCGTGAAGATCGACACCATCGCGCCGAACCCCGCCGCGGGCGGCGTGCGCAGCTGGCCGCTGGTCGACTCGCTGGCCCAGCCGATGGGCCGGCTCGAGACCCGTGCCGACGGCCGCGGCCTGGTCCTGCGCGCGTTCGACGGCAGGCTCCACCGCGTCACGTCGGTGCGCATGCGCGGGCGCGGCTGCGCGGCGAGCCTCGACCAGCAGCGGCGCTTCGCGCTGTTTCAGATCATCGCCAGGTCGCCCTCGGGCGGCGGCCAGGCCTTCGTCGACAGCGCTGCGCTCGACCAGGCGACGCCGTCAGGCCGCGCTGCGCTCGCCGCGTTCATGGGCCAGCGCGGCGGCGGGACCGGCTGCGGTCCCAGCGGCCGTGAGGTTGGCCGCGTGCGCCGGCTGCCCGACCCGCGCGTCGGCGACCACGCCCACGCGCGCCTGTCCGACGGGGCGATCAACACCGTCACGGAGTACGATGCCAAGCCGGAGTTCGGCGAGACCGTGTACTTCATGTCCAACACGACGCAGGTCTCCGTCGGCGGGATCGCGCGCGGGATGGTGCGCGTCGGCACGCCCGCCGCGAAGGTCGACTCCTTCAGCCGCTGTGACCCCAACAGCGACGGGACGCTGACGTGGCGCTACTGGTCGATCCGCACCGGGGTGCCCGGCCGGCCGCGGCTGTACGGCTGGATCCCGGCGCGCTGCCCGGCGCGGATGCGCCGCTAAG
>Ga0183260_10003355_pt1 | contig 12940 bp, 13 predicted proteins | sample AntDrymUQ4972206_2_FD_129768 | JGI IMG/M metagenome (GOLD analysis project Ga0183260, IMG submission 129768) | Polar desert sand microbial communities from Dry Valleys, Antarctica - metaG UQ497 (22.06) (version 2) (version 2) | ecosystem: Environmental > Terrestrial > Soil > Desert | place...
CCGACACGATCAACGGCGGCGTGGCGGCCCGGTCCGGGTTCGCCCGGTCCTTCGACGGTGAAGCGGTTGCCGAGCTGGACCAGCTGCGGGCCGACTTCGTGCGCAAGGCCGTGCTCGCCGGCACCGACCGGGTCTGCCGCCCGCTGCTGGCGGCCGGCCGGACGACCGACGAGCTGGCCGAGCTGACCCTCGGAGCCGTACCTGCTTCGGCCGATCTCGATCGGCTGCGGGCCCGTCGGGCCGAGCTCGGGCTCCCGTCGGGAGACGACGCGCCGCTGCTGGTGGACGCCACGACCGGCGATGCCGTCGGCGCGCAGGCGCTGCCACTGCACCTGCGCAAGGCCCGGCTGACCAAGGTGAGCCTGGAGGCCAACAGCGGCGTGTGCCGAGGGATGCTCCATGCCCGGTACGGCGCCACCCTGGGGCGCGGCGAGACGCCGGGTGCCAACCACGGTGACAACCACTTGAAGATGGAGAACGCATGAGGGCAGTCCGGTTGCACGCCTACCACCAGGACCCGGTCGTGGAGGAGGTGCCGGAGCCCACAGTCGAGGGACCACTCGACGTGGTGGTCAAGGTCGGTGGCGCAGGGGTTTGCCGCACCGACCTGCACATCATGGAAGGCCAGTGGGCAGAAGCGATGAACCCGTCGCTGCCGTACACGATCGGCCACGAGAATGCCGGCTGGGTGCACGAGGTCGGATCGGCGGTCACCAACGTCGCGGTCGGGGACACCGTGATCCTGCACCCGCAGCCGAGCTGCGGGCTCTGTCACGCCTGCCGAGCGGGCAACGACATGCACTGCACCAATGCGTTCTTTCCCGGACTGTCCGACAACGACGGCGGGATGGCGGAATACCTGCTCACGTCGGCGCGCGCGTGCGTCAAGCTCGACGCGTCCACCCAACCTAAGGACGTGGCGGCGCTGGCCGACGCCGGCATCACCGCCTATCACGCGGTGCGCAAGGCCGTTGCGCTGCTGCCGCCCGGCAGCACGTGCGCGGTGGTCGGCGCCGGCGGTCTCGGGCACATCGGGATCCAGTGCCTGGCTGCCTTGACCGCGACCAACATCGTCGTGGTAGATCAGAACCCTGACGCGCTCGAGCTGGCCGAGCAGCTGGGCGCGGCCCACACCGTGGTCTCCGACGGGTCGCACGTCGACGCGGTCAAGGATCTGACCACCGCCGGTGACGGCGCCGACGTGGTGCTCGACTTCGTCGCCGAGCAGGGCGCTGAGAACGAGAGCTTCGAGATGACCAGGCCGGGGGGCTCGCTGTTCGTCATCGGCTACGGCGGCACGCTGCAGATCCCGACGCTCGACGTCATCTCCACCGAGCGCAACATCATCGGCAACATCGTCGGCACGTACAACGACCTGGCTGAGCTGATGGTCCTCGCGCAGGCGGGCAAGGTGACGTTGCACACCAAGACCTACGCGCTCGACGACGCGACACAGGCGCTGCACGACCTCGACGCAGGTCAGGTGCGCGGTCGAGCGATCCTCGTCCCGTAGTCACGCGCCAACTCCCGTACGCCTGCCCCTAGACTTGGAGGACCCATGGCCAAGGACCTGCGATTCGGCGCGGACGCCCGCAGCCTGCTGCTGTCCGGAGTCGATCAGCTCGCCGAGGCCGTGAAGTCGACGTTGGGTCCCAAGGGCCGCAACGTGATCCTCGAAAAGATCACCGGGACCCCGGTGGTCACCAACGACGGCGTCACGATCGCGCGCGAGATCCACCTGGGTGACCAGTTCGAGAACATGGGCGCCCAGCTGGTCAAGGAAGCAGCGATCAAGACCAACGACATCGTCGGCGACGGCACGACGACGGCCACGGTCATCGCCCAGGCCATCATTCGCGAAGGCATGCAGGCGATCGGCGAGGGCGGCAACCCGGTGCTCGTCAAGCGCGGCGTCGACCTCGCGGTCGGTCGGCTGGTCGAGCACCTGCGCAGTGTCGCCCACCCGGTCAGCACCGCCGAGGACTTCGCGCGGGTCGCCTCGATCTCGGCCAACGACGACACCACTGTCGGTGCGGTGCTGGCCGAGGCCCTGCACCGGGTCGGTGACGCCGGGATCGTGACGGTCGAGGAGTCGGTCGCCCACGGCATGAGCGTCGACTTCGTCGAGGGCTTCGAGTACGACAACGGCTACGTCTCGCCCTACCTCGTGACCCACCCGGCCAGCCTCGAGGCCATCCTCGACGACCCGTACATCGTGCTGTGCAGCGAGAAGATCACCAAGGTCCAACAGCTGATGCCGCTGCTGGACAAGGTGATGCGCAACCCGCGGCCGTTGGTGATCATCGCCGAGAACATCGAGGGCTCGGCGTTGAGCATGCTGGTGCACAACCACGTCAACGGCGCGTTCAAGTGTGTCGCGACCAAGGCGCCCGGCTTCGGCGACCGCCGGCTGCGCAAGCTCGAGGACATCGCCACGATCACCGGCGGTGAGGTCGTCAGCAAGCACTCCGGCTTCAGCCTGGAAACGCTGACCGTCGAGCAGCTGGGCCGTGCCAGGCAGGTCCGGGTCACCGCGGACACCACCGCCATCATCGACGGTGCTGGTTCCGCCGAGCAGATCGACTACCGGGTCGGCCAGCTGCGGGCCGAGCTTGCACGAGCGACCTACGGCATCGACGAGGACGTGCTCTCGGAACGGATCGGCGCGCTGTCGGGCAAGGTGGCGGTGATCCGCGTGGGCGCCCCGACCAACGCCGAGCTGGCCGAGCTGCAGCACCGGGTCGAGGACGCGCTCTCGGCCACCAGGGCGGCGATGGCCGAGGGCATCGTGGCGGGCGGCGGGGTGGCGCTGATGCACGCGGCGGCGGCGCTCGACGGGCTCCAGGTCAAGGACGACTACGCGATCGGCGTCGAGATCGTGCGACGAGCGCTCACCGAACCGACCTACCTGATCGCCAGCAACGCGGGATACCCCGGTGCCGAAGTCGTGGCCGAGGTGGCGCAGATGGGCGTCGACGAGGGATTCGACGCCCTCGAAGGTCGCTACGGCAACATGATCGACATGGGCATCATCGACCCACTACGGGTCTGCCGGTCCGCGCTGCAGAATGGCGCGTCGGTGGCCGGTCTGCTGCTGACCACCAACACGTTGATCGCCGAGGAGCAGACGCCTTGGGGGGGCAGCCGGGCGCTGATGACCGAGTTCGGACAGCTCGACGAGGGGCTGCACCAGCCGTCGCCCGACTCGAGCACGCCGCAGTCGCTCGGCCTCGGGCCGTCGGTCGGTTGAGCGCGGTGTCGCGATGAGCAACGGCGCGTCGACAGATCCCACCGGCCCCCCGGCCGAGCTGCGCCGGCTGGACACGCCGAGCGCGGCAAGGCTGGTCGACCTTGCTGCGGCGTTCGAGGACCTGCAGACGGCACTGCGCTGCTGCGAGCGGCTCGTGTCCGAGCTCGCGGCGACCGAGAGCGAGCCGGACGACGTGCTGATCGAGGCCGTCTGGACCACCGCGTTGCTGTCGTACGCACGGTGCTTCTCCGCTGGTGAGACAGGCGCGGCGTTGACCGAGGACGATCTCAGCACGGCCGTCGCCGGGGGGCAGCCGGACACGGGGTCGGGCACAGAGTCAGGCACAGCGTCAGGCTCAGGGTCGAGCGCACAAGTGCTGGACTGGCACCGAGTGCTGCTGCAGCTGCGAGCCCACTACGCCGACGCGACCGTCAACCCGCGAGAACAGTTCTCGGTGGGGATCGCGCAGAACACCGACGGCGCCGCCGACGGCATCGCGATCACCTCTGCCCGCCAACCGCTGGTCGACGACCTCACCGTGCGCCAGACGGGGGCCATCGCCTACACGCTCAGCGGTCTCGTCAACGAGCGCATCACGGCCCAGCAGGCTCAGGTCTTCACCGAGCTCAAGGACACCCCCGCCTCCGAGCTGAACGCGCTCGACCTGCTCGAGGTCGCTCAACCAGACTGAGGACGCGGCGGATCGCGCGGTTCGTGGACTGGCCACACCTGCCCCGCCTGATGCGGATGATGCGCTAGGTTTGGCATCATGCGCACGACCGTCTCGATCACCGATGAGCTGCTCGCGGCCGCCAAGCGGCGCGCCCGGTCGAAGGGGCAGAGCCTGGGCTCGGTGATCGATGCCGCCCTGCGGCGTGAGCTGCTGGCCACCCCGGCAGCCGACGATCGGCCGACTGTGCCGGTGTTCCGCGGCGGCACCGGTCCCGGCCCCGGGCTCGACCTCACCTCCAACCGGGTGCTGTACGAAGTCCTCGACGAGGGCGTGGCGATCGACCGGCGGCGCTGAACGTGCTGCTGCTGGACGTCAACGTCGTTCTGGCTGCCCACCGCGACGACCATCCCCATTTCGCGACCGTCCGTGAGTGGTTCGAGCAGGTCCTGGCCGGTGACGTCGCGTTCACCGTGCCGACGATCGTGTGGGGCGCGTTCCTCCGGCTGGCCACCAATCGGCGGGTTTTCCCGGTGCCGACCCCCCGCGCCGAGGCGTTCGCCTTCGTCGACGCCGTCTGCGCCCATCCCCACCACTTGCTGACCACCCCCGGGCAGCGTCACCTCGGCCTGCTGCACCGGCTCTGCGACGAGGCGGACGCTCAGGGCGACCTCGTGCCCGACGCCGTGGTCGCCGCCGTTGCCCTCGAGCACGGCTGCGACATCGTGACACTTGATCGCGACTTCGCCCGGTTCGACTCCGTACGCCACGTGCGGCCGGGCACGAGCTGACGGAGCCGCGCTCAAGTCAGCTCGAGCATGCTGTCCAGCTCGGCCCGCAGGTGGCCGGTCATGCGCCACACGTCGGGCACCATCTCGCGACAGGCGATCAGCCCGACGTCGAGCGAGCCGGCATAGCTGAACAGCGTGATGTTGAGCCCACCAGTGAGGTTGCTGACCGCCGACACTGGATAGATGCCCTCCACCCGCGCACCGGCGACATAGAGCGGGAGCTGGGGGCCCGGGACGTTGGACACGAACAGGTTGAACAGCGCGCCGGGCGCCGTGACCAGCCGGAACAGCGCTCTGGCGGCGAGACCGGACAGCGCGGTCGGCAGGACCGCGGACAGATCCTGGATGATCGACGCGGGCAGCGCGTCGAACTCGCGCTTGGCCAGCGCCACCTCGGACTGCACGGCGACCAGCCGGGCACCGATGTCGGCGACGTTGGTGGGCAACGCGACGAACATGACAGAGATCTGGTTGCCGAGAGGCTCGGCGTCGTCGTCGCGGACAGAGACCGGCACGGCCGCCACCAGCGGCGAGGCGGGAAGCGCGTCGCGGTCGAGCAACCACCGGCGCAGCACGCCGGCGGTCAGCGTCAGCACCACGTCGTTGACGGTCATTGCGAACGCGTCTTTGACCTGCTTGACCTCGGCCAACGGCACCGACGTGAACGCAAACCGCCGGTGCGCGGTGACCGACGCGTTGAACGGCGTACGCGGCGCCACCAGCTCGCGCCTCCTGCCCGTACCGGCCGGACCGGCCGGCACACCCGCAACCGCTCGGACGACGGTGACCGCCTCGTCGAGCGTCTTGATCCCGGGCATCTGGGCGAGACCAGGCAGCGAGGTGACGTACGGGAGCGAGCGCGGCAGGGCCGTCACGATGTCGCGAGCGCGGTCGGCCACCGACGCAAGCGCCCTCGGCACCAGCTGCCACGAACCCGGCAGCCGGTCGGGGTCCCAGTCCTGCTCGTCGACCTCTCGCGGTCGCGGCGTGGGATCCATGATCGTGGCGAGGATCTCGGCTCCGGAGATGCCGTCGATCGCCGCATGGTGCACCTTCGAGTACAGCGCGACCCGGCCGTCGCTCAGCCCGTGCACGAGGTACATCTCCCACAGCGGACGGGAGCGGTCGAGCGGGCGGGAGTGGATGCGCGCGACCTGCTCGCCGAGCTGTTCGGGGCTGCCCGGCTGGGGTAGGCCCACCTCGCGCAGGTGGTACTCGAGGTCGAAGTCTGGGTCGTCGACCCAGTAGGGATAGCCGAGGCTCAGCGGCACCTCGACCAGCCGTCGGCGCAGCGGCGGGGCAAGGTGCAGCCGCGGCTCCAGCAGGTCGCGCACCGTCTCCAGGTCGTATCGACCGCCCGTCGCCGTCGACGGGTCGAGGAGGACGACGGCGCCGACGTGACCGGTCGTGGTGCGGTCCTCGATGTTCAGGAACTGCGCGTCCAGCGAGGAGAGCCGCCTCACCAGGTGAGCTCGTCGGTTGGCAACTGGTCGGCCGGGGGGAGCGCGGGCACGCGTCCTGACATGGGTCGACAGTAGTGCCAGGCTGGGGCGGTGGCCGATCCCGTGGAGTCGCGCTGCCGCAATCGCGAGGTCCTCCCCCGGGGTCTGGAGATCCTGCTCGGCCTGGCAGCCGCGGTCGTCACGATCGCCGGCATCCGCAGCGGCGCGAGCATCATCGGGCCCACCGTGCTGGCGCTCGTCCTCACCATCGCCGTGCACCCGCTGCGCACGCACGCAGTCCGCTGCGGGGTGCCGCCGTGGGCGGGCACGGTGGCGGGTGTCCTCGGCGTCTATGCCCTGCTGGTGATGCTCACGGTGGCGCTGGTGTTCGCGGTGGCGGAGTTCGCCACCTTGCTGCCCTCGTACGAGGAGCAGTTCGACGCGCTGGTGGACGACGGGCTGATAGCGCTGGAGGGCTACGGCGTCAGCTCTCAACAGATCGATGCCATCACCGGCTCCTTCGACGCCGGGCAGGCGGTCAGCATCGCGGGAACACTGCTGAGCGGCCTGCTCGGGTTGACGTCCGACCTGCTCTTCATCATCACGCTCCTGCTCTTCATGGGAATGGACGCATCACACCTGTCGGACAAGCTTCGCCGAGTCCGGCCCGAGCGCGAGGCCGTGGTGTCGGCACTCGGATCGTTCACGCAAGGCACCCGCCGATACCTCGTCGTGTCGACGGTGTTCGGCCTGATCGTCGCGGTGCTGGACACGGCGTTCCTGGCGTTCACGCCGGTCCCGGTGCCGATCCTGTGGGGGCTGCTCGCATTCATCACCAACTACATCCCCAACATCGGCTTCGTGATCGGGCTGGTCCCACCCGCGATCCTCGCGCTGCTGGAGGGTGGACCGGGGTTGATGATCCTGGTGATCGCCGTCTACAGCGGACTGAACTTTGTCATCCAGTCGGTGATCCAGCCCAAGTTCGTGGGCGATGCGGTCGGTCTGTCCGGCACGGTGACGTTCTTGTCGCTGATCTTCTGGGGCTGGGCGCTCGGAGCGCTCGGCGCTCTGCTCGCCGTGCCCCTGTCCCTGCTGGTCAAGGCGCTGCTTGTCGACGTCGACCCCGACGCGCGCTGGCTCAGCGGGATGCTCGCCGGCGGTCCCGCCTCCCCCCGCCCGCGAACTGGCGGAGACACGCAGCCGACACGCCGGGCGAGGGGACGCTCTTCCGCCAGTTCCCGCTGATGCGACGGCGCATGACCCACGAGCCACTGGACACCCCCGTCGACCTGTGCCACTCTTCAAACTGTGTTAGGTCAGCCGACTCGCGATAGGCAGGCCGAACGCCAGGAGGCAACGCGGCTCGAGATCCTGGCAGCGGCGTGGGAGATCGCCCGCGACAAGGGCCTGGCGGAGCTGACACTCAGAGACGTCGCGTTCCGGATCGGGATGCGGGCTCCGTCCCTCTACTCCTACTTCGGATCCAAGAACGCCATCTACGACGCGATGTTCGGGCAGGCGTGGACCGACTACCTCACGCTCATCAACGCGGTCGAGCCCACGCTTCCGCGGTCGCCGCGAGACGGAGTCAGGGCGATCGCGCACACGTTCTTCGACTACGCCGTCGCCGACCACGCCCGGCACCAGCTGATGAACCAGCGCACCATCCCAGGGTTCGTACCGAGCCCTGAGTCCTACGCCCCGGCGATTGAGGTGCTCGAGCGCGCGCGTCGCCATCTCGCGCGGTTCGGTGTCCAAGGCAACGAGAGAGTCGACCTCTTCACCGCGCTGATCGGCGGACTGGTCGATGCCCAACAGGCCAATGACCTCGGGGGGGATCGTTGGGCGCGCCTGCTCGACGACGCCATCGACATGTTCGCCAACCACGTCGGCATCCCCAAGACCACAGGGAGAGGGTCATGACACAGACCCGGCAGCCTCACGACAGCCAAGCCCCGCCACGCACATCCACCTTGCAGCGCGCCATACTGATGCGGCTCGCCGAGGTCGAGTACGAACGATTCGCCACCACGCTGGTCGGGCTGCGCCCCCAGGACTGGTCGAAGCCGACCGACTGCCCAGGTTGGGACGTGCGGGCGATGGCGGGACACGTGTTGGGAATGGCCGAGATGGCGGCGTCGCTGCGTGAGACGAGACGCCAGCAGCAGGCCGCGCAACGGCGTGGCGGGGTGTTCATCGATGCGCTGACCGCCCACCAAGTCGAGACTCGGGCGCACCTGAGCCGACATGACGTGATCGAGCGCTTCCAGCGAATCGGACCGCGCGCAGCGCGCGCCCGCCGCCGTACGCCCGGTCTCCTCCGGCGTCGCCGGATGCCCGTCGCCCAATGGGTCGGCGGCCAGCTGGAGGAGTGGACGCTAGGCTTCCTGCTCGACACGATCCTGACCCGCGACCCGTGGATGCATCGCATCGACATCGCCCGCGCCACGGGGCGAGCACCGCACCTCACCCCAGACCACGACGCCATCCTCGTTGCTGACGTCGTCGCCGAGTGGGCTGCCCGGCACGGCAGGCCTGTCGAGCTCCAGCTCACCGGACCGGCAGGTGGGAGCTGGTCATTCGGGATCGGCACCACGAAGCTCACGCTCGACGCGATCGACTTCTGCCGCACGTTGTCACGACGCGAGCCCGGTACCGACCTGCTCGCCACGGAGGTCCCGTTCTGATGGAACACCAACCCGCCGACGACCGTGAAGGACTTCGCCAGTGAACACGATGGTGGTCACCATGAAGGTCGACCCGGATCGCGGCGAGGAAGTCGACCGACACCTTCGAGACGACGTCACCGCCTGGGCGAAACGTCAACCAGGGTTCGTCACTGGGCAATGGCTTCGGCTCAGCGGCGGCGACCACGGCCTGGGGGTGGTCGTGTTCGACACCGAGGAGCACGCAACCGCGGCGGCCCAGGGCCCGCGATCCCAACCCTGGGTGGAGGGACGCGCCTGGAACACCGAGAGCGTCAGCGTGCTGACGCAGATCGCCACGGCGTAGCCGCCCGGGTGCGGCCTGGAGCCACTCGGTGATCGACGACGTGCGCGTGCGCTCCCCACGCGGCGAGCTGGTGCTGCGCCGGCGGGCCGACGGTGCGCTCGAGCTGCGTGTGAACGGGGTGTTCGTCATGGACACCACGCAGACCAGCAGCGAGCGTGCCCTGGCCACGTCCGTACTGGCGGCTGTCGAGCGGCCGCGACGTGTCCTGGTGGCAGGACTGGGTCTCGGGTGCACACTGGCCGCCGTCCTCGACGATGAGCGGATCGCGCACGTGGACGTCGTCGAGCTGGAACGGGCGCTGATCGACTGGCTGCGCGCCGACATCGTTCCGGGCGGCGCCGCGCTGCTTGCCGATCCGCGCGTACGGGCGCACGAGGGTGACGTGGCCCAGGCACTGGATGACTCGGCGAGCTACGACGTGGTGCTGCTCGACGTCGACAACGGACCTGACTACCTGGTTCACGACTCCAACATCGACCTCTACCGGGCGCCCTTCCTCGCCCGATGCGCTGCCCACCTGAGGTCGGGCGGCGCGCTCGGAGTGTGGTCGATGAACGAGTCGCTCGGTCTTGCTGAGGCGCTCGGCAAGGTCTTCGCCGAGGTCTGCGCGCTCCCGCAACCGGTGCGACACGGTGGACGTCCGCAGACGTACTGGCTCCACCTGGCCACCAGCCCGCGCTGGGTCGCCCATTAGCCTCGCCACCATGACGAGCCACGACACCGCGCCCGACTTCCGGGTCGAGCACGACACGATGGGCGAGGTCCGCGTCCCCAAGGATGCGCTGTGGCGGGCTCAGACCCAGCGCGCGGTCGAGAACTTCCCGATCTCGGGCAGCCCGCTGGAGCCGGGCCACGTGCACGCGCTGGCGCTGATCAAGGCGGCCGCCGCGCGCGTCAACGGCGAGCTCGGGGTGCTCGACGCCGATGTCGCCGACGCTGTCGAGCGGGCAGCCCGCGAAGTGGCCGAGGGGCGGCACGATGATGAGTTCCCCATCGATGTCTTCCAGACCGGGTCCGGGACCTCGTCGAACATGAACACCAACGAGGTGGTCGCGACGCTCGCCAGCAGGATCCTCGGGCGTGACGTGCATCCCAACGACCACGTCAACGCAAGCCAGTCCAGCAACGACGTCTTCCCGACCTCCATCCATCTCGCCGCGACCCAGGCAGTCGTCCACGACCTGCTGCCCGGGCTCGACCACCTGGCCACGGTGTTGCAGGCCAAGGCAGACGAGTTCGCCGACGTGGTGAAGTCGGGGCGTACCCATCTGATGGACGCGACGCCGGTGACCCTCGGGCAGGAGTTTGCCGGCTACGCCGCTCAGCTGCGGGCAGGCCGCGTACGCGCCGAAGCGACCCTCCCCCGAGTCGCGGAGGTGCCGCTCGGCGGCACAGCCGTCGGCACAGGGATCAACACTCCACCCGGCTTCCCGCAGCGCGTGATCGCCGCTCTCGCCGACGACACCGGGCTGCCGCTCACCGAGGCGACCGACCACTTCGAGGCACAGGGCGCACGTGACGGCCTGGTGGAGCTGTCCGGGCAGCTGCGCACGATCGCGGTCAGCCTGACCAAGATCTGCAACGACCTGCGCTGGATGGGCTCCGGACCGCGCACCGGTCTGGCTGAGATCGCGTTGCCCGACCTGCAGCCGGGATCGAGCATCATGCCGGGCAAGGTCAACCCGGTGCTGCCCGAGGCCACACTGATGGTGTGCGCACAGGTGATCGGCAACGACGCCGCGGTGGCGTTCGCCGGCGCGTCTGGCAGCTTCGAGCTGAACGTCATGCTGCCCGTGATCGCCCGCAACGTGCTGGAGTCGATCCGCCTGCTCACCAACACGTCCCGGCTGCTCGCCGACCGGTGCGTGGCCGGGATCACGGCCGATCTCGACCGTTGCCGTGAGTTCGCCGAGTCGTCACCGTCAGTGGTGACCCCGCTCAACCGGCACATCGGCTACGAGAACGCTGCCCAGGTCGCCAAGCAGGCGGTCAGGGAGCGCAAGACGATCCGTGAGGTCGTGATCGAGCTCGGGTACGTCGAGCGTGGCCACCTCACCGAGCAGGAGCTCGACGCGGCGCTCGACGTGCTGTCGATGACCCACCCCTGAGCGGCCCGCCCCGCCGCCCACATCCGACCCATCCGCGTTCGATCCGGCACGCCGTTTTCGCTGGTAACCCAGCGAAAGGGTGCGCTTCCCGGCGAAATAACGCTGGGAGAGCGCACCTGTCGCCGGGGAAGTGCGCGACGAGAGGGCGCGGTCAGATCCGTTCCGCGAGGAGGTAGCCCGCGCCAGCCGGTACGTTGGCCCAGTCGGTGCCTGGCCAGCGCCGCGCGGCCATTGTCGCAGGATCGCCGCCGGTCCAGCCGAGCCGCGTGTCCACGACGACCCAGTCGGGGATGACGGCGTCTGCGCCGGTGTTGCTGCCCACCCAGTAGACCTCGTGGTCTGCGACGAGCTGTGCCATCAGCCCGATGTCGGTCTCGACGCTGGCGCCGTCGGGAATCCGCCTGACCACCTGCTCGGCGGCCGCCTCGCGGGCGCTGTCGGCGTAGGTCGCTGGCTCGACCAGGTCGCGCAACGGGAACTGCGCCGCGAGCACGACTGCTGCGGTCAGCGCGACGGCCGGACTATGCCGGGCGAAGCGGGCCAGCCAAGCCGGCCCCCGTGCCTGGCGGGCCCTGACGATGCCGTCGATCATGGCGACGAACACGACCGGCATCAGCGTCAACGAATAGTGCCAGTCGGTGCCCCAGTAGTAGTCGTAGTCACTGAGGAAACGCCAGCCCAGTGTCGGCAGCGCGACCAGCGCCCATGGGGAGCGCAGCGCGAGGAATCCCGTGATGCCGAAGGTCAGCAGCAGCGTCTCGATCTTGACCGGCGGCCAGATCGCCCGCAGCGGCAGGCCGAGCAGGTCGGCGTCGTCAGCGCCGCCGATGGCCCCGGTGGCGTCGGCGCCGCCGAGGCGCGACCAGTAGTCGTAGCCGTCCGGGTTGAGTCCTGGGATGACGACGAGGAGCACCAGCAGGCTCCCGAGCACCCCGACCGTGACCAGCCCGAGCCCCCAGCGCCGCCCGCCACTGACGAGCAGCGCCAGACCGATCGCGACCAGGGTCAATCCCTGGTCCTCCTTCACTGCCAGCAAAGGAACGGACCAGAGCGCCACCCACCGCCAGTCCCGCCGCAGGTATGCCGAGCCCGCGAGCGCGAGCAGCGGGACCGCGAACGCAGTCTCGTGCACATCGAAGTCGGCAGCCTCGGCCAGGCCGAACGACAGTGCGTAGGCCAGTCCGATCGCCACGCCGCCCGCCTGGCCCACGTGCCGTACGGCGGCGGCGAGCACGACGCCTACCGACACCCCGATGAGGACGGACTGCGCGACCAGCAACGTCTGCGGTGCAGGGACCAGCGCCCACAGCGGCGCCCACAGCGCGACGACCGGACTGAAGTGGTCGCCGAGCAGGTTGAAGCCCGGTGCCTTGACGTCGACGACGGGATAGCCGCGCTCGGCATAGCTCTGGGCAGCCTGGGAGAATATCGCGAGATCCCACGACCGAATTCCGATCCGGTCATAGCGGGCCAGCGACAGGGTCGCGTAGGCAGCAGTCGACAGCACCGCGGCCACCAGCGGCACCAACCACTGCCCCCGGGCCGCCTTCCAGCCGCGCACCCAGCGACTCAGTCGACCGAGACCAGGGTCCGCCCGGCCAGGGTGTCGCCGCTCCCGCGGTCGGCGTACCACCCGACCCACCCGAGGTAGGGCTTGCCGGACC
>Ga0183260_10003356_pt1 | contig 12939 bp, 7 predicted proteins | sample AntDrymUQ4972206_2_FD_129768 | JGI IMG/M metagenome (GOLD analysis project Ga0183260, IMG submission 129768) | Polar desert sand microbial communities from Dry Valleys, Antarctica - metaG UQ497 (22.06) (version 2) (version 2) | ecosystem: Environmental > Terrestrial > Soil > Desert | place...
ATCGACCGCGATCATGGCCGAACCGTCGAAGACCTGGGCCGCATTGTTCAACATCCGCTATCGCATGTTGATGACGTATCTCACCCACACGTTCCAGCTGCGGCGAGACGCCTTGGGTGGGCCGGACGACCTGCGAGCGGCGGTCATGTCGAAGGTGTTCGGCGAGATGTATAACCTCAAAGCCATCGCCGGCATCCTGGTGCGCCTGCCGCTGGCCGGAGCCAGGGATCCGCGGCGGGCGGGTCCTCCCTTTCAAACGCCGTACACGCTGGTGCTGCCATCATCCGAGGTCGATGTCTGGCGGCTGCAGCGCGACCTGGTGCTCGGGTCGCAGGAGCTGGTCGCCACATTGATGGGTCCGAAGCACCGGAACCACAAGGACATGGCTCCCGAGGGCCCACGATATCTCGCGGTGCTCCGCGACCTTGATCTTCAATCCATCGCATTCATTGACCAGGTGTTGATTGGCTTGCGCCCTGGCGCGCGAAGGGGCCGACCATGAGCATTCGTGAACTGCGCATTCTCCCGCCGCTGGCCTTTGGCCGCCTCGGATCGGCGCCCGAGCCCCTCGACAACTTCACCATGGTCGAGAACGAGGACTCTCCCCTCGGCTACCGGCGCATCGTCCCGCAGGAGACTCTCACGGTCGATCCGAAGACCGGCGCCATCTCCGGCAGTCATACGCCGCAGGGCATCGCGTTCAGGGACGGTGAGCGCATTCGCCCGGTTGCGCCGTTTCTGGAAGTGTTCGCCCGCGTCGGCCGGTCCGAGAAATGGCAGCCGCTGACAATCGAGCTATTGGCGAAGCACGGTTGCAGCGTGAAGGACGTGTCGTGGCACGTGACCGTCGCCAATCGCAAAGTCGAGCGCCGCACCGCCGACCCCAACGACGTGGTGCAGGCATTGACCGGCTGGTTCTCGAGCCACACGGCGCAGCCGCTACATGGCCACTGCGCGAACTTCATCTCCGCGAAAAGCGTTATTGATTTTGGCAGCGTGCGGTTCATTAAGCCGACCCAAAAGTATCCAGAAGTCCGCTTCCGCTTTTCGCCGGCGAAGGGACTGATCTACGGTCCTCGCCTCACTGCTGCCGAACTCGCCGAATTGCGCGAGGCCCATCCGGAGATCTACCAGGTGCCGGCGAAGCGCCGAATTTACAGCACCAAGAAAGGTGGCTGGTACAAATTCGAGCCGCCAATGGGCGTGGACGATGACATCCCTCACTATGACGGGAAGTTCGTCAGTGAGACGCTCCCGCCGTCGCTCTACTCGATCATTCCGCCCGCGCCGTGCTGGTTGAACGACAACATCGCCATCTCGCGCGGCTATTTCGACGACGCGTGTGATGGCATCGTCGAAGTCAGGTTGCAGGGCAAGAAGAGCGCGGAATCGCTGTCGGCCGTGGCGCGCATCACCGCCGGGCCGCCCATGGTGGTGCCTGATTCGCTGTTCGTGCGCCACTTGGGCGACGACCTCGACCAGGTGATCTTCGGATCGAAGATCGAGAACGAGTCGTTCGAAGAGACCCGGGCGCGGGCCGAGGACATTGTTCGCCGCGCGTTCGAGACCGTGCGGTTCCTGAACGTTGCCGTGATGAACGGCAACCCGGTGGACGCGCGCGATCCTCTGGACATCGACACCATGCCTGCCGAGGAGGCATTTGACGTGTTGCGGCCCATGCGGCCGGTGTTTAGCGAGAAAACCGCAGACACGCTGGCCATCATGCGCCTGCACCAGCAGGTGTTTGCCGCGCTGCGCGCCGGGGCGGCGCCGTGGTTTCCGTCATTGCTGCGGCAGCCCGCTCAGGCGGCAGACTTCACGGACAACGGACGGCGTAAGATGCCGGCCTTGATGTGCGGCGCCGACGGGAACTACCTGGCCCTGACCCACCGGCAGATCAATACGATTTTTCGCGCGGCCGGCCAGCCCATCGATCTCGGCAACGCCCGCCCGGACATCCAGGCCGACATACCGAAGGCGGCGCTGACGGCGCGCAATCTGTCGGCGCAGCGGCACCAAGAAGTCAATTTCGTCGCCCGCGGCAATCCGGTCAGCACGCGGCCGGTGAGCGCCGTCGCCAACTGTACGCCTGGGTTGGAAGTGGATTTCCGAGCCGTCTGGCGGCGCGTGTTCGAGGGCATCGTGCTGCGCGAGTACGACAACCTCGTGGTTGAGGTGACCGAGCCAGCGCTGCAGCATCTGCTCGGCTGCCGGCTCCTGCGCATCTCGTACGGCAACGAGAAGCCGTTCTTGACCATGGCGACGGCGATCGGGCCGTCCCCTGCCGACACCGTAAACCAATCGGTCGTCTACGCGACCGATGCCAATCCCTCGGGGCTGGCGCCGCTCGAGTGGTCGAATGCGCTGGCGAAGATGCTCCACGCACGGGTCGGGCAGACGGTCTCGTGCGAATTCACCAAGACGCCCGCCTGGTTCCAGCAGAAGCCGTGGTTCGACAAGACGTCCAAGCAATGGCACGACCAGTTCGTGACCCACGAACTCATGGTGCGGCCGTTCTTCGAAGACAACACGGCGGTGATTTCGCGCGTGCTCGCCGAGGCGGGCGAGCTCACGCAGGGGCTGTGTTCGCCGTGGCAGAACGACTACCGCGAATGCTCGTGTTACTACTGGGCGTCGGCGCGGCCCGACTTCGTCAATGTCGAACCGACCCCGGCGGGCGTAAGCGCCGGGGATAACTGGCTCCAGAAGGAACGTTCGGGGAATTACGTCGCTGATGACTATGTCGACTCACGGCTGGTGATGTACGACGACCTGTTCACGGACTGGGAGAAATGGGTGCGATTTGCCGTAGGCGGGAAGGACGATTCCGGAAAGGGTTCCGGGTGAGCCGCGCGGCAGCCCGTCACTACATGACGGCGTCGGCGCCGCGATCGCGTGAGGCTCACCTCATCGAGACCGCGCTGGGTGGTCACGTCTTCGTCGCCAATGGCAGCAGGTTGTTCGACGCGGTGCCCGAGCTGTTCGGGCAGTTCGACCGCGCCATGAACGAAGGCCGCGTCGGTGAGTTGCTCGACGGTGTGGGTCTGGGCGGCGCTCCGTATGTCGACGACACGCCGCTCGTCGCGCCGCCGGTCCACGCGTTGTCACTGGCGATCGCGCAGAAATGCAACCTCGGCTGCACATACTGCTACGCGCAGCAGGGGGAGTTTGGCGGCGCCGCCAAGAACATGGCGGCGGCACGCGCGAATCAAGCCGTCGATCTGCTGGTCAACGGCGCGGCGCCGGGCGCGCGCCTCAACCTCGCCTTCCTCGGCGGTGAACCACTGGTGAACAGGGCCGTGCTGCAGGCAACGACGCGGCGCGCGGCGGCGCTCGCCGTCGAACGCGACCTGACGCTGACGTTCTCGATCACCACCAACGGCACGCTGCTCACGGAGGGCGATGCCGCGTTTTTCGAGGAGTTTGGTTTCGCGGTGACCGTCAGTCTCGACGGACCACGCGATGTCCATGATGCTCAACGTCCGTACCAGAGCGGCAAGGGCAGCTACGACCGGATCATGGAGAACCTGCAGCCGTTATTGTCGCGCCAGCGCCGCATGCAGGTCTCGGCGCGGGTCACCGTGACACCGGCCAACCTGATGCTGCGCCGCACGCTCGACCAGTTCGTGGCCGGCGGCTTTCACAGCGTCGGCTTCTCACCGATGCTGAGTGCGCCGACGGGGCAGGGCGAGATGCAGGGCGATGATCTCGAAATCATGCTTGGCGAGATGATCGATTGCGGCCAGGAGTTCGAGCGCCGCTCCATCGCCGGCGATCGTTACCCGTTCGCCAACATGGTGAATGCGATGCGTGAAATTCAGCGGGGCACCCACCGGCCGTATCCCTGCGGCGCGGGCGCCGGTTACCTCGGCGTGTCCGCCGACGGCGATCTCGCGGCCTGCCATCGCTTCGTTGGGGATGCCGAAGGGGCCATGGGCTCGCTCGATGCCGGCATCGACCAGGCACGCCGGTCGATCTGGCTCGCCGAGCGGCATGTCCACACCCAGGAACCCTGTCGCGACTGTTGGGCACGTTACCTGTGCGGCGGCGGTTGCCACCACGAGGTCATCCGTCGCGGCCGCCCGGCGTGCGACTACATCCGTGGCTGGCTGCACTACTGCTTGGAAGCGTATTTGCGATTGGCGCCGCCGGGATGTGGCGAGGGCCGACGCACACCTGCCGAGGTCGCCTGAACTGCCATGGACTTGCAGTTGGCTGACGTGTGTGTGATCGGTGCCGGTCCCGCAGGGTCCGTGATTGCCGCTCGTCTTGCTCAACTCGGTCTCGCCGTCTGTCTCGTCGAACGGGCATCCTTTCCCCGGCCGCACCTCGGCGAGTCGCTCAGCCCTGGTGTTCTGACACTGATCGAGGCCATCGGGGCACGGCGCGACGTTGAGGCCGCGGGCGCGATTCGCGTGCGCACGGTGGTCTCCAACTGGGAGGGGAGCCTCACCGAGCGGATTGATCCCCGCGAACAGGGCCTGCTGGTTGATCGCGGCCGGTTCGACGCCGTGCTGGTAGAGAGCGCGCGCGCATTGGGCGTCAGGGTGTGGCAGCCGGCGACGGTCCGCGAACGCACGCCGCGCGACGAGGCTTGGGACTTGGTGGTCGCCGCCGGCGAAACGGCGCACCGGCTGCGCGCGCGTTTCGTCGTCGATGCCACCGGCCGCACCAGCCACTTTCCGGGCCGCCGGCGGCTGACCGGACCGCGCACAGTCGCCCTCTATGCCTACTGGGAGGGGAAGCGGCTGCCCGTACAGCCTCGCATCGAAGCTGGCGCCAATGCCTGGTACTGGGGCGTGCCGCTGCCTGACGGACCCTACAACACGCTGGCGTTCGTCGACGGCGCTAGCCTTCGCGGCCGGTCGCCATCATCGCGCGATGCCTACTTTCATGAGTTAATCCGCTGCTCCGGCCTGATGGCAGGCTGCGAGAACCCGCGCATGGTCGGTCGGGCGCTCGCCGCTGATGCCACGCCGTACCTCGACGAACGCAGTGTCTCGCACATGCATCTCAAGGTCGGCGACGCGGCGCTGGCAATCGACCCCCTATCATCGAGCGGCGTCCAGAAGGCGATTCAGACCGCACTCTCGGGTGCCATCGTCGTCAACACGCTGCTACGCAGACCGGACTGCACCTCGGCGGCCATCCAGTTCTATCGCGAGAGTTTGACCCAGGCGTCTGAACGCCATCGTGCGTGGGCCTCGGGCCACTACGCCACGGTCTCGGGACGCGAGCCGGGCAGCTTCTGGAGCACGCGATCTGCGTTCCACGCGCCATCAACGCCACCGGTGCCCCTCGGGTCCCCTGACGATCTGACGGCACGTCTGACGTCGAATGCGGGCGTGCAACTCTCGCCTGATGCCGAACTTCTGGAAGTCCCGCGGCTCGGCACTGATTTTGTTGGGCTCGGTCCGGCGCTTCACCACCCGGCGCTTGAAACGCCAGTGGCTTACCTGGGTGGCTGGGAACTGGCTCCGCTCCTGCGCCAGGTGCGCGCCGGGATGACGCCGCTCCAAGTGGTGCACTCATGGTCGTCACGCGTGCCAATCAAGTCCGGCATCGCCATCGCCGGATGGATGCTCGGCCGCGGCATCCTGGTGCCGCGAGCCTCTGACCCTTTTCGAGTGCCGGCGAGATGAGGATTGTGGCCCTCAGCGACCAGCACGGACACTTGCCGGAAATTCCGCCGTGCGACCTGTTGCTCGTGGCCGGTGACGTTTGCCCGGATTACATTGGAGAGTCGTTCTCGGGCGACCACCCCGAGCAGCAGAAGGCCTGGTTTGATGAGCGCGCCCGGGCCTGGCTGGCCGACGCCCCGGCGAACCACAAGATCCTGACATGGGGAAACCATGATTGGTGCGGGCAGGTTTTCAGGTTTGCCGACGACTCGCCGCTGGCGATCCCCTTGCCCGCGGTGCAGATTCTCGTCGACGCCGGCACATACGTGCCTGCCGCCGGGCGTCCAATCAGCATCTGGGCCACGCCCTGGTCCCGGCAATTCGATCGCTGGGCGTTCATGAAGTCACCGGAAGAGTTAGCGGAGGTCTACGCGGCGATCCCGGAGGGCATCGACATCCTGGTGTCGCACCAGCCGCCATATGGTCATGGTGATCGCTACCAGCATCCCGGCTCCGGCGACGTCGAACAGCTGGGCAGCCCGGAACTGCTGGCGGCGATTGGCCGCATCAGGCCGAGGCTGGTTGTTTGCGGCCACCTGCATGGCGGCCACGGCCGGTTTGTTTACGATGGCATCCCCATCTGGAACGTTTCCGTTGTCAATGACGACTACCAACTGGTGCGGTCGCCAACAGTGATCGAAGTGGCCGACTGGTAGCCGTGGTAAAAGCTTATCGGATGACCGGAGGCCGCGTTGCCCGAGCCTGAAGCACACCCGCTGACCTGGGAGTTGTTCCGCCAGCGGCGTCCGCTCGGGACCGTGTCTGATTTCGCCATGCGAGAAGTGTTTGCCGCCGCGGATGAGCGCTCGTTTCAGGCAGGCGACGTGATGATCAGGCAGGGCGATTCTGCCGATGGTCTCCTGATTCTCCTCGAGGGCACGGCGCATGCCCGGCTGCGCCGCCAGGACGGTGACCAGTGGCTCGGCAGCTTCAAGAGTGGCGATTTGGCGGGCGAGATGGCGCTCGTGACGCGCGAGGCGCGCAGCGCGGATGTGATCGCCGATTCACCCGTGCGGGCTCTGCTCGTGCCGACGGCTGCGTTCGACCGGCTTGCCGTCCGCCACCTCGAGCTCGGCCTGGTGCTCACCAACCTGGTGGCGGATCGATTGGGACGTAGCGCGCACGACGGCTTCGGCGACAAGCAGATCGAGGGATTCCGGATTCTCCGGTGCATAGGCCGCGGTGGCATGTCAGTCGTGTATGAGGCTCAAGAGGCGGCGTCGGGTGAGGTTGTTGCCCTCAAAATGATGAGCTACCGGCTGATCTACGACGCCGCGGCCCTCGCGCGTTTTCACCAGGAGTCTGAACTCCACCAGACCCTGCGTCACGACAACATAGCGCGTCTCATCCGGCTGTTTCCCGCGTATCGCACCTACTTCCTGGTGATGGAGCTGTGCCAAGGCGTGGACCTGCGTCACTACGCCTGGCTGCGAGGACGCCTGCCGGAATCGCAGGTGCGCGCGATCCTGGGCCAGCTGGCGAGCGCACTCGAGTACGTCCACGAGCGTGGCCTCGTGCACCGCGACTTGAAGCCCGCCAACGTGATGATCACCCGCGAGGGCCGCGTCAAGCTCACCGACTTCGGCCTCGCGGTGCCGGTGGCGATACCCGACGGTCGCGAAACCCGGCTCGTCGACGATTCGGTCATGGGCACGCCTGCCTTCATGGCGCCGGAGCAGCTGGCGCGCGGCCCACTCGATCGCCGCACTGATGTCTACGCGCTGGGCTGTCTGGCGTTCGAACTGCTGACGGGCAAGTCGCTATTTGTCGCCACCGACCTGTTTAGGCTGGTGCAGGAGAAGGCGGGGTTGCAGCTGCCGAGCGCCGAGGCGATTGGCGACGGCGTCAGTGAGGAACTCTATGAATTCCTGCGCGCAGCCTTGCGCGTGGATCCGAACGACCGGCCGTCCTCAACCGGAGGCTTGGTAAAGTGGGCGGCGCTTTGCGAGCCGCCACCCGAAGAGATCGCCGAATCGCCGCCCAACGACGCTCCCACCGAGTGACGTGCTCGCGGCAGCCGCGGTCTGGTCAGGGCCGGGCCGGTGAGTTGTTGTTCCAGATGTCGCGATACACCAGCCACTTCCCGTTCTTTTGCCGCTTGTAGATCAGGATGCCCTTGACCGTATAGCGCTGGGTGGGACCGCCCTTGCGTGGAATGTCGACCGCCTTGTCGACGCCCTGATCGAAGCCGTAATCGCCACCGACCCACATCGCCGTGGACGTTTTGACCCAGTGCGTCTTGAACTCCTCGAAGTAGCCGGCCGCCCAGTTCTTGACCGGGCCGTAGCCGGTGACAAGCTTGCCGTCCGGCTGCATGATCACGATGCCCTCGTCGTACATCTTCATTACGTTGTCTGCGCTGTTCGAATTGATCGCGTTGACGTAGCCCTTATGCGCCGCGACGAGGCCACGGTCCCACTTGGCCGGATCGAATGGCGGCGCGAGTCTCTTGGCGCTCTTCTTCTTGGCGGTCTTTTTCGCGACAGTCTTCTTGCTCATTGTTCAAGTCTCCTGTGGAGGGGGAGGGACGGAGTCACGTAGAGAGTTCGGCGAGCAGTATCCTGGCATCGATCAGATCTTGGGTGTCGAATCCTTCGGTGAACCAGCCGTAGATGGGCGCCAACAATTCTCGCGCGGCGTCGCGCCGGCCGAGGCGGGCCATCAACTCGGCGAGGGTGACGGCGCTGCGCAGCTCCCAGGACCTGGCTTGCTGCCGGCGCGCGCAGGCGACGGCGGCCAGTAACAGTGCCTCCGCCTCCTCGTTCCGGCCCTGGCGCATCAGCATCCACCCTTTGAGGCGCAGGATTTCAGCAAGCCACACGCGTTCCTGCCAAGCCGGTCGTTCGACCTGGTCGAGACATTCGTCGATGAGATTCAAGGCGGCGTCCATGTCGCCCTGGAGCGCAAGCGCTTGCGCCAGCGCGGACTTCAGGTAGGGCGTGCGGACGTGACCACCGACGCGCTTCCAACTCTCGAGCCCGGCGCGCAGCAGGGGGATGGCGTCATGTGGCCGGCCGTTCTGCACTTGGGCCAGGCCCTGGGCCAACGGCGCCGACACCTGGTAGATAAACGCCAGCCCCTGCTCGCGCGCCAGCCGATCCACGTCGCTCAGGCGCTCGAGCAGGCGTGCGGGCTCGCGCCGATAGGCGAAGGTGTAAGCGCCGAAGGTCAGTGCCCAGGCGAGGTTGAACGCATGCCCGACGGACTGAGCGTGCGCCTTGCTCTGGTCGGCCATGCGGATCGCCCGGTCCGGGTACCCCAGCATCCAGGTCCACTGACACGCGTAAACCTCGATGAAGGTTCTCAAGTCGTGTCCCGTGAGCTGAATCCACCGGTCGGCGCCCTGTGGGTCGTACAGGGCGAGGCCCAGATCGGCTTGCTCGTTGGCGTCGACGAGTTGGCCGAGCAGGAAGTGCGTAATCGCGGCGGTGGCATGTCCGAAGACCCGCACATCGGCGTCACCTGACTCGCGCGTCTCGACGAGCAGGCGCTCCGCCCACGGGCGTGATTCCTCGATGCGGCCCTGCGTGATGGTATTCGTCCAGATCCACCACAGGCCAAGCAGCAGGCTCTGGGTGTTGCCCTGGCTCTCGGCCAGTCGAAGAATCTTGACGGTATTCGCGTGAATCTCGGCAGCGGCCCATCCGCGCAATCCGGCCCAGGCTGCGTTCAGCTGCTCCCGAATCGTCAGCTCGAGCCGGTCGCGCTCGGCCGAGAGCGGGAGCTGCTCGATCAGCCCTAACCCCTTCTGGAAATGCGCCACTGCTTCCAGCAGTGCCACTCGGGCGATCGCCAGCTCACCGGCCTTGCGCCACAGGGGGATGGCCGCGGCGAGATCACCCGCCTGGGTGTAATGATGCGCCAGCCACTCCGGCTCGTGCGATACCCGATCCGCGAACTCGGTCTTCAGCACGTGCGCCAGCAAACCGTGCAGGTGGTTGCGCCGGCTCTTGAGCAGCGAGTCGTAGGCGGCGTCCTGCATCAGCGCATGCTTGAAGGTGTAGCTGGCCGTAGGTGGGGAACCGCGTCGCGTCACCAATCCGGCCTCGGCCAACCGCTCGAGGCCGGCCTCGAGATCCTCGCCGCTCAGGGGTGAAATGCGGGCGAGCAGTTCGTAGGAGAACTCCCGCCCGATGCACGCGCCGATCTGCGCGATCTCCTTGACCGGCGCAAGACGATCCAGACGTGCCGCCAGCGAGTCCCGTAACGAGGTTGGAATGGCCAGGGCGCCAAGGGGCGCCTGCAATGTGTATTGGTCGCCAGCTTGCCGCAGCAGTCCCGATTCGAGTACCGACTTGGTCAGTTCTTCAACGAACAGCGGCACGCCGTCGGTATGGGACAGAATCTCCGCCAGCACCTCTGGCGGCAGCGACCTGCCTTCGGTGACCTTGTCGACCAGCTGGGCGACATGGAATCGCCCCAGGCGATTCAGCGTCAGGATGGTCACGCCGCGCTGGCCCGCCCACGGCGGCGAATGCTCAGGGCGGTGGGTCGTCACCAGCAGGACAGGCAACTCCTGCAACGCCGGCACCAGGACGTCGAGCAGCTCCTGGCTGGTGGGGTCGACCCAGTGCACATCTTCGAACAGCATCAGGAGAGGGCCTTGGCGAGCCCGCGCCTTGACCTGGCCGGCGAGTGCCTCGAGCGTTTTTTCTTTCTGTTTCTGTGGCGAGAGATTCAACGACGGATAGCGATCGATCGGGAGCGAGAGAACGGCCGCGGTGAGCGGTGCGGCTACAGTCTTCTGTGCGTCGTCGCCCAGCAGCGCGGCTTCCATCTTGTCAAGCCGGTCGTTGGGAGCGTCGTCACGAGCAAAGCCGGCCAGGTATTCAAACTGTTCGATGAAAGGATAAAGGGCGGAGTTGAGGTGATAGGGCGAACACTGGTAGCGCAGAACCGCGTGGGTCCCGCCAAGGTGTTCGCGCAGGGCCTGGGTGAGGCGCGACTTGCCAATGCCCGGCTCTCCGCCGATCACGACGACCTGCCCTTCGCCACGGCTCGCTTGCTGCCAGCGGCGGAGCAGCAGCGCGAGTTCTTCCTCGCGGCCGAGCAGCGGTGTCAGTTCGGTGCCACCATGCGCCGCTTCGAAGCGGCCTTTCGTCCGGTGCAAGGCGTCGACCCGCCACGCCTGCACGGGTTCCGCCATCCCTTTCAGAGAGCGCGCGCCCAAGTCGGTCACGGCAAATGCGTCACCAATCAGGCGCCGCGTGGCGGGAGCGATCACAATCTCGTGGGCGGCAGCCAGGCCCTGAAGCCGGGCGGCGAGATTGGGAGTCTCGCCCACCGCGAGGTTGGCCTCGGTGTGACTTCCTTTCGAGGCCTCGCCGACCACGACGGGACCGGTGGCCAGGCCAATGCGTACCGCCAGCGGCTCCGCCGCGGAAATCTGCTGGACCGCGTGCACCATCTCCAGTGCGGCCCGCACCGCGCGCTCAGGATCATCTTCGTGCGCGCGCGGCCAACCGAAGTAGACCAGCAGCCCATCGCCCAGGTACTGGGCCACATGCCCGTCGTAGCGTGCGGCCACGTCGCCGCAGGCCTTGCGATAGGTCTGCATCAACTCGCGCAGCTCTTCGGCGTCGATGCGCTCGGCCAGTGAGGTTGAGCCCACCAGGTCGCAGAACATCACGGTGAGCTGGCGTCGCTCAGCGCCGTAGGCCTCGATCCCTCCTGACAGGGCCAGGATTGCCACCTGCAAGCGGCGTCGCGATCCGGTGGGAAGGCCGAGGTGATCGATATCGGAGTCCGTCAGGTGCGGAAGCACGTCGAACGTGATCTCGTGTTCCGCAAAGAGCGAGACGTACTTCTCGAGACCCGTGCTTTTCAGCCATTCAGCAATGTCGTTCACCAGCGCTCCCTGCTCCGGACGCAATCATCTTGCGCCGGAGTTTACTGCATTACGCCTGCCGCCCTTCGCAGCCAATCGGGTTGTGCTACTGTCTGGTCGTGCACCGATCGCGTGCGCGATCAGACATCCGTTCGCCGAGGAGCCCCCCATGAGCGAGCAGCACCAGTACCTGCTGGACGAGAACCAGCTTCCTAAAGCTTGGTACAACATCAACGCCGATTTGCCGGTGCCGCCGGCGCCCGTGCTGCACCCCGGCACCATGGAGCCGGTGACGCCCGATTTCCTGAGCGTGCTGTTTCCGATGAGCCTGATCCTGCAGGAGGTCAGCACCGAACGCTACCTCGAGATTCCCGGACCGGTGCGAGAGATCTACAAGCTGTGGCGGCCAACGCCGTTGCTGCGGGCGGTGCGATTGGAACGAATGCTCGATACGCCGGCCCACATCTACTACAAGTACGAAGGCGTTTCGCCGGTCGGATCGCACAAGCCCAATACCGCGGTGCCGCAGGCCTTCTACAACAAAGAGGCCGGCACCAAGGCCATGACCACCGAGACCGGTGCCGGGCAATGGGGCGCAGCGATGGCCATGGCCTGCAGTTTCTTCGACCTGGATTTGGAAATCTACATGGTGAAGATCAGCCATGCGCAGAAGCCTTACCGGCGTATCGTCATGGAGAATTTTGGCGCGCAGGTGTACGCCAGCCCCACCGACCGCACCCATGCCGGCCGTGCCGCCCTAGCGCAGGATTCCGACAGCCCAGGTTCGCTGGGGCTGGCCATCTCCGAAGCCGTGGAGACCGCGGCGACCAGCGGCGGCACCAAAAAATATGCGCTCGGATCGGTCTTGGGACATGTGCTCATGCACCAGACCGTGATTGGCCAGGAAGCCCTGCTGCAGATGGAGATGGCAGGCGAGTATCCCGACCTCGTCATCGGCTGCGCCGGCGGTGGGTCAAACTTCGCCGGCTTTGCGTACCCGTTCCTGCACCAGAACCTGACGGCAGGAAAGAAGAGCCGCATCATCGCCGCCGAGCCCGCCTCGTGTCCAAGCCTGACTCGTGGCCGATACGCCTTCGATTGGGGCGATCTCGCAGCCACCGCGCCCATTATGAAGATGCATACCCTCGGCCACACCTTCATTCCGCCCGGGATCCATGCCGGCGGCCTGCGCTATCACGGCATGGCGCCGAGTGTCAGCGCGCTGGTCGAGCACGGCGACATCGAGGCGCGCGCGGTCAAGCAACTGGAGACATTCGCCGCGGCCGTCCAATTTTCCAAGGCCGAGGGCATCATTCCCGCCCCGGAGAGCGCGCACGCCATCCGTGTGGCCATCGACGAAGCACTCGTCTGCAAGCGAAACGGTGAGAGGAAGGTGATTGCTTTCAACCTGTCCGGGCACGGCCACTTTGA
>Ga0183260_10003357_pt1 | contig 12939 bp, 14 predicted proteins | sample AntDrymUQ4972206_2_FD_129768 | JGI IMG/M metagenome (GOLD analysis project Ga0183260, IMG submission 129768) | Polar desert sand microbial communities from Dry Valleys, Antarctica - metaG UQ497 (22.06) (version 2) (version 2) | ecosystem: Environmental > Terrestrial > Soil > Desert | place...
GCGCCCGCCGTCGCGGCTCGGCGAAAAAGGCAACAACGAAAAAGAGCGCGGCAGCCAGAAAGGGCGCTGCAACCCGAAAGAGAACTGCAGCCAGAAAGAGCTCTGCAGCCAGAAAGGACGCTGCAACCCGAAAGAGAACTGCAGCCAGAAAGAGCTCTGCAGCCAGAAAGGGCGCGGCAACCAGAAAGCGCACTTCAGCAAGAAAGAGCGCCAGACGGCGCAGTCCAGCAAAGGCAAAGCGCGCGGCTTCGCGCACGCGGAAGTCCGCTGCACCACGCCGAAAGAGCGCAACTCGACGGAAGAACGCACCTGCCGCTACGAAGCGCGTAGCGAAAAGAGCCAAGTCGGTAACGAAGCGCGCCAAGTCCATCGCCGAGCGCGTCAGCCGCGTGGCCACAGGAGTTGTACAGCAGGCAGTAGGCGGCGTCGAACAGGCCGTCGATGCTACGAAAGGATTCGTTCAGGAACACACCTGAGACGGCGCGTGACTAGCGCCTGTCATTTTCAGGCGCTAGTCACGAATCACTCCTCTCTCCCCCCACACCGCGCAGCGCGTCAGCAGATCCCGCTGAAGGCATGTGCGCAATGAGCCAGTCGCGCACCTCAGAAAATACGCGCGAGCGGCCGTAATCCACTGTAATGATGTGGCCGCCTTCATCGATCCACACCATGCGTTTTGCGGCGGCGCCAAGCTCGGCGTAAGCCCGGGTCGCAACCTCCGGCGCAATCCGCGGATCCTGCCGCGACTGAATGAGTAGAGTCGGAGCCCTGATCGAACGAAGAGATTTTCTGGCCGTGATTGCCAGACGCCACAACTCGTACAGCAGTCTGCCGCTGTAGACGCCGTAGCCCAGATTCTTCACTCGTTCGTCGGGATCGCGGATTGAGCCCGGACTCCGCGATCCTCGTACCCCCGCTGCCGGACCCCATATCCAGTGGGACGCGGCGGCGATGCGATGATCAATCGGCATATCGAAGTAGGGCGCCAGCAGAATGAGAGCAGATATCTCCTTTTGCTGCGCGGCGAGAATCGCTGCCAGCGCTCCGCCCATCGACAGCCCGCCGACGGATATAGCCGCGTAGCGCCGCTGCATCATTTCCAATTCGTTGCGTGCGAACGCGAGCCAGTTCGAACGGCGGGAAATCACGAACGACCCGACGGTACGTCCATGACCGGGCAGGAGGGGTGCCCTGACACCGTACCCGGCGGAATGCAGATCCCGCGCTAGCAGGCTGAGCGTCTGGGGCGTATCTCCAAAGCCATGCAGGAGGAGAACTCCGTGTGAGCTCCCCTCCTGCAAGTCTATTGACTCAGCACCGGAAATTATCCCGGCGGATTCTGGTTCCGGATCCATTGCTCATGGAGAAGATCCCACCGGCTCCTTCGCCAGCGGCAACGCGCCCCCCCCGCCAAGCACGTCACGCCGCATAATATGCGCGGCCAGTCGGTGAGGTGCGACGACAAAGGCCATCCCCCTGCGCTCGGCGAGACCTGATCCTACCAGTCTCCCCAGCGCCAGGGCAATCGATTCCCTCGTTGCTCCCACCATTTCGCACAGCAGCCTGTGATGCTTTACCTCGATCCGCACACTTCCATCCGTGACGAGGAACGCCCGGTCTCCCGCCAGTCGCTGCAGCGCGGCGATCAACCGTTCTTCGACATTGTGCGACGCGAGTTCATGCAGCTTCTCCAGAAGACCGGATCGCTCACTCATGAGCTGCCCCACGAGATGCAACGCCTGCTGCGGCATTTCTCTGACGAATGCGCGAAACCGTGATCCACTCAGAAAGAGAGTTTCGGTGTCGTCCGCAGCACTGGCGTCCGTTACGTAAGTCTCGCCGTGAATCAGGCCTTCAATTCCGAATGTCTCGCCGGGCGTGACAACCGCCGGAACGAAACCGCGGCCTGTACGAATCTTGTTGCGGAGAATAACATGGCTTCGCAGCACCAGCGACACCCCGTCCGCTGCCGCACCTCGCTGATAGATTTGAAAATTGGCCGGCCATGTCGTGCGTACGCCATAACCCGCAAGCGCGATGATGTCATCCGCGCACAGCTTTGATTTCCTCCGCCCCGATAGGGGATTCTGCATGCAGCCCCTTGCGATTCAATGCGATGACACTTCGCAAGCTCCGGGCCGCAACATCGCATCGTTTCTATTGGATCCCCCACACTCCACGGAGCTGCTCACCCCCTGTGATCCGCATCGAATCAGCACGGTTACCTGCAGCCGGCTATTCCTCCTGCCGCTCCTCAATCCACTTCTTCCATCGCTTTCTGAATCGCGCTCCGAAGCGAGGATTCACCGCTCGAGCCATTGGAGTCCGGGATAGCGAGTACAGAGAACGATCGGACCATCTCCTGTTCGACGAACGGCTGGACATCCGTAATACCAAGCTGCTGCAGGTTTCGGGTCGCGAGTGTGCGCAGTAGCGAAATCGTGTCCGCTTGGAGAGCCGCGAGCGACGCCGGGATGGCGGCAGCGGTTCTTTCTTCGGGCTCCTGTCGCCTTCGTCTGGGCGCAGCCAGCAGCGTCCCGAGTGGGGCCAGTCCCACGATGAACGACCCCGGCGTGTGTTCCTTCCAGTTTGCCACTACTCCGCGCCGGCGAAGTGACGGAAGCAGCGCCAGAATTTCCTGCCTGATGACTCCGACGCCATTGAAGCTTTGATTGCCGCGGCCCGTTATCACCAGTACGTCTTCTGTCTTCATTGCCTGGCGCATTCGCAACCACACATCGGCACGCGACCGCGCAGACGCTGCTGAAGGCAGCGACTCTCGAAGATTCAATGTTCGATCGTGACCGAAGGCAGCTTCGTCGAGAGCATGCCAGAGAGCCGTCAGTACTGGCTTCTTCGACCGCATTTCTCCAACCCGTCTATTTGCACTGCGGAGCCGCGCCAGCGGGCAAGCCGAATGCGGTGGTCACAGCGATCCTCCACCCGCTCGCTGTATTGACGAACACTCGCTCCGAAACACCACTCGTCGTAGTCCCGGCCTGCGTTACCGAGTAGCAATACGTGCCGTACACGACCCCCGGCGCCAGCGGAACGACACGCATCGCCGTCGCGACCAGCGTGTCGGGCCAGGTAGTATCGGAGAGCGCACTCCAGTTGTCATAACCGAGCTGGAGCCCAGCCGGTCCATTGCGCGCGAGAGCCGGCGACCGCAGATAGGTGGCGAGATATCGGGGACGATTGCGCTTGTGAATGGCGTCAATGTTCTCCTCGAACAGCCGCTTCGCCGCTACTGTATCGGCTTGATTCATCGTCATCGGTGAGGCGGGGGCGGGGGCGGGGATGGACGAAGATGCCGGGGTGCATCCCGGAATCACTGAGAGCCACAGCAGAACAGCACAGATTCTCTTGATTGTCATTGGGCCGGCCGGAAGACGGGCATCTATGTTAACGACCAGGCCAGATGCGCGCGAATGTCGTGGCGAGCAGCCGCTTCAGCGGGATTTTTTCAACACATGTAATCCCCATTCCCGTTTCGAGCCGGCTATCCGACGGTGGTCCTGCAGACAGATCATAACCTCCGTTCAAGTCTGCTCCCTTCTTCCCGCGAGCGACTTCAGGCGACGCACCACACGCCCGCGTGCTGAACCCGACCGGCAAACGATGAGAATCGTGTCATCTCCTCCGATCGTACCGAGAATATCAGTCCAGCTCTCGCCATCGAGCGCCGCCGCGATCGGTTGCGCCCCTCCGGGAGCAGTCCGCAATACTATCAATTCACCCACAGCCTCGATCCGCAGGAAAAGCTGAGGGAGCAGAGACTCCAAGGCAGCGCGGTGTTCCTCTACTGACCCATCTGTTACCGCGTATCGAGGCCCCTGCGGAGTCGGAACGCGTGCCAGCCGGAGCTCCCTCAAATCCCTGGAGAGCGTCGCCTGAGTCACGCCCCAACCCCTGTGCAGCAGCAGTTTACGGAGGTCTTCGTGACTGCTCACCACGCGTGAGCCTGCGATCTCCAGAATCGCCGACTGCCGGTCCCGTTTGTTGGCCATTCGTGATTCCCCAAAGTATTGACGCTCGGTTGCAACGTGACTAAATATACATTGCAGTTGAATAGTTATATGGGAGCTTGATGATTCAGACCATCGCGCTGGCATACTCGGGCGGCCTTGATACTTCGATCATTGTCCCCTGGCTCAAGGAGCACTACAACGCAACGATTATCTGCGTTGCTGGTGACATCGGCCAGGGCGACGAGCTCGACGGGGTCCGGGCCAAAGCCATCGCGTCCGGCGCCGACGAATGCTACGTCGAAGACCTCAGACAGGAGTTCGTCGAGGACTTCATCTGGCCAACGCTGCGCGCTGGCGCGATCTATGGCCGTAAATACCTGCTCGGCACTTCCATGGGACGTCCGCTAATTGCCCGACGTCAGGTCGAGGTCGCTCGTCGTGTCGGCGCCGACGCCCTCGCCCATGGATGCACAGGCAAGGGCAACGATCAGGTGCGATTCGAGCTGACGTACGCCGCATTCGCTCCTGATCTCCCGGTTATTGCGCCATGGCGTGAATGGGATATCCGAAGCCGCGATGACGCTCTCTGCTACGCCGAAAAACACAACGTGCCGGTGACCGCGACCCGGGAGAAACTGTATTCGCGCGATCGCAACATATGGCACATCTCACACGAAGGCGGAGTGCTTGAGGATCCTTCACAGCCTCCCCCGGCTGACCTGTTCATGCTCACGTCCGCCCCCGATCTCGCGCCCGATGAGCCCGAGGAGGTCTCCATCGGCTTCAGCCAGGGAACGCCGGTTGCCGTCAACGGCGTATTTCTGGATTCCGTAGCCATCCTCACAACTCTGAATCGTATCGCCGGACGTCACGGCGTGGGCCGCATCGATCTGGTCGAAGACCGCCTCGTCGGGATGAAATCCCGCGGAGTCTACGAAACGCCCGGTGGTACCCTGCTCTATCTCGCCCACAGCGAGCTCGAACAACTCATCCTCGATCGCCGTACTCTCGCCGCGAAGGACGTGATTGCGCCGCGTTATGCCGATCTGGTTTACGAGGGCCGCTGGTGGACTACCGAACGCGAAGCCTATGACGCATTCGTCAGTGCCACGCAAGAACGTGTGACAGGTGGTGTTACGCTTCGACTGTTCAAGGGCTCCGCTTCAGTCGTGAGCCGCGCCAGCGAATACGCGCTCTACGACGAGAGGTTCGTTACCTTCGGCGAGGACGACGTGTACAAACAGAGCGATGCCGCTGGATTCATTCGCCTCTATTCCCTTCCCGACCGTGTTCGCGCCCTTCGCGATCGTGAACAGGCGGCTCGCGCGGTCGCAGCCAGCTCGATGAATGAGGAAGCGCCGGTACTCTCGGCCTCGTGGCAGGACTGACGCGTGCAATCGGGTCATCCCCCCTCCCCCCGGTCCCACAGACTATGGGGCGGCCGATTCTCAGTCCCGAGCGCCACCGCACTGGATGCACTGAACAGGTCAATCGACGTTGATTTTCGTCTGTGGCCACATGACATCCGCCTGTCACGCGCCTGGGTAACAGCGCTTACCGGCGCGGGCCTGCTTTCTCGCGAGGAGTCCGCAGAGATAACAAGCGGCCTGGAACGCGTCGCGGACCGGCTCGAAGCGGGAGCAACGCCTCAATTATCCGATGAAGACATCCATACAATGATCGACCGGATGCTTCACGACGAGGTCGGGGATAATGCTTCGAAGCTCCACACCGGACGAAGTCGTAACGACCAGGTCTCGACGGTTACGCGCATGTGGGCGATGAACGCATGCGGGCAGATCGACCTCCAGGTCCGTGCACTTCAGCGTGTGATGGTCGACCACGCCTCTGCCCTTGAGCGCGTGATCATGCCGGCATATACCCATCTCCAGCGCGCACAGCCCGTAGCAGCGGCTCACTGGATGCTGTCCCACTTCTGGCCACTCGAGCGCGACCGGGCGCGTCTTTCTCAAGCAGGAAGGCTGGCCGCGGTCCTGCCGCTTGGCTCCGGTGCGATCGCAGGCTCGGCCTTTCCTGTTTCGCGGCATCTCATTCAGGAAACCCTCGGCTTTACTTCCCTGTCCCAGAACAGCATCGACGCCGTCGGCGACCGTGATTTTATCGCCGAGCTGTTGTTCTCCCTGGCGCTGATCGGTGCGCATCTGTCGCGTCTGGCCGAAGACCTCATTCTCTATGGTTCAAGCGAATTCGGATTCGTCCGCTTCGGTGAGGCATTCACGACCGGTTCGAGCATGATGCCCCAGAAGCGGAATCCGGATGCGCTCGAGCTCGCGCGTGCATCGGGAGCTCGTACCCTGGGTAGTCTCACAACACTGCTGGCCACGATCAAAGGCCTGCCCAGCGGCTATAACAAGGATCTTCAGGACGACAAACGAGCCCTGTTCGGCTCCGCCGACCTGATGATGCTCGTGCTTCCCGCAGTTGCAGGAGCATTGAGTGAATTGAAGTTCGACGAAAAGCGAATGCACAACGCTGTCTCCAGCACGATGATGGCGACAGATCTCGCTGATTACCTGGTAGGGAAGGGAAGCACCTTCCGCGAAGCGCATGCAGCTGTTGGTGCGCTGATCAGAGAGGCCGAGCGAAACGAGTGCGAGCTCGGCGCGCTCCCGGCGGCGTCATTTGCAGCCACACACCCGCTTTTCGGGGACGACGTCCTCGATGCGCTCGACCCTGCTCGATCGGTCGCCCGGCGTGACATCCCGGGAGGCACCGGCCCGAACGCGTTGCGGGCCCAGATCGAAGCCGCGATTGCGGCGATCGACTCGTGATTGATTATAAGCTAACCACAATCAGGCTAGCCAGCGAGATGAATCAATACCCGCTACCCGCTACCCGCTACCCGCTACCCGCTACCCGCTAAGCAGACTCGGGTGGCGGGCAGCAGGCAGCGGGCAACGCTTTGTTAGAAGCTGATCCCGAAGGTGACTGGAACGAACTGGGTAGCTTCATTCTCTGTGAAGACGTGGTGGAATCGCGCTTCGATGAAAGTGTTGAATCCGCTGAGGGGAAACGCGGCACCGATTCCGCCGTTGACGCCAAAATCGGTAATCTGCTCAGAGTTGGGGGTATCGATTTTCAGCCCATAGATCCCAGCGCCTCCGATGAGGTAAGGACGAATTCCCTGACCTGGCAGACTGTACACCAGGTTTGCATTGGCGCCGATGATGCGCGCGTCGGGCTGGCTATCGCCGATATCGTCCCTGCCGCCGAACTTATTGTACATGCCATCTACCCGGAGCCCGATCGGCGAGCCGAGTGAGTTGAATCCGACCGAGACGGTTCCGTTGTAGCCTGTGTTGTAGGCATCGGCGAAGCTTCCGGCGGGTATTGCAGCACCGGCGGAAATGCCGAGTGTGACGGGCCGGCCTGATTGCGCCGAGCTGGTTGAGGCGAGAAGTACGACGGCTGCTACTGCTGCGACCATTGTTGTGCGATTCATATTGTCTACTCCGGACGAGGGAAAGGCTTTCTGGTTCTGGTTGATCGAGTACTTGTTTGCTTAAGGTAGCATAGTACCTGGGGAACGGGAAAAGGTTGCTCTTTGAGGGTAAGGAGTTGCGCTGCTAGGGACTCTGGCTGTAGGTTAGTTATTATCCTTTTATAATAGTTTAATAAACGATGCGAGCCTATACCGTTGCCGCTGCAGCAGTTACTCTCAAAGTCCCACGAAAATGGGTCGACAACACTCTCTCCCATTATGTCGTTCCCGGAGTGCTTCAACGCAAACAAGGAGTAACCCGCAAGATCACACCACAAGCGGTGCTGATCCTTGAGATCTGCCTCGAATTGATGCGGACGCTGGGGGTTCCACTTCACCTCGCCCTCGAAGCCGCCAAGGCGCTCGCCGCCGCCGATGAATCAACCACCGAGCCAACCACTCAGCTGCCGTTGGGACCCCATACAACTCTTACGGTTGACATCGCTGCTATCATGCGCGACATGAACGCCCGGCTCGCCAACGCGGTCGAGGTGGCCCCGTCACCAAAACGGGGAAGACCACCGCGCCCAACCTTGATCGTAGTCAAAAGAGTGGGGCGCTGACTAGCGCCCCACTCTTGCTCGAAAAGCCCCGATGCAACCCGCCTCGAGCTAGCTGCTCTTGGTGACGTTCTCGGCGGCAGGGCCTTTCTGCCCTTCCACGATGTCGAACTCCACCGTGTCTCCTTCGGCGAGAGACTTGAACCCGTTCCCTGAGATCGCGCTGTAATGCACGAAGCAGTCCTTCTGCCCGTTATCGGGCGTGATGAAACCGAAACCCTTCGCATCGTTGAACCATTTTACCTTGCCTGTCGTACGCATTCCTGCTCCTGGTAATGAATCCCGGAAGACGGACAGAATCCACTCCCGAGACAAGCTGGGGGGCGCGCCCATGAACTGGACTGTCGCCGAATGAAAAGCACTCGGGGATCCCTCGACAGGGCTCCCAAGGCCGGGTTACTTGGGCAAAATTATACAACTAACCCTGGCGACGGACAATAGAAGATTGTTCAATGCAGGCTCTGTCGCATATTTGTGACACACGGGTCCGGATCATGGCCTCATCGCTCGTTCCGTGGCGCGGCAGTTTCTCCAGCGATTGTCGAGTGTGCGATTAGCTTTACAATCAGATGTCAAGTGAACTGTCGTGACCTTTCGCACACGTAGACCCACGGTTACCGTAGCCGTTGGAGCTGTTCCGGTTGGCTCGGCGCATCCGGTCGTCGTTCAGTCGATGACCAACACCGACACCGCTGACGCGGTCGGTACGGCATCCCAGATCGCCGAGCTCGCCGGCGCCGGTTCCCAGCTGGTGCGAATAACCGTCAACAACGAGCAGGCCGCATTGACGGTACCGGAAATCGCCGAACGGCTGGCCGACATGGGAGTAAATGTCCCCATTATCGGGGATTTTCATTACAACGGACATCTGTTGCTCGCGAAGTTTCCGGCCTGCGCGCGCACACTCGCCAAGTACCGAATCAATCCCGGCAACGTCGGCACCAGGCGTCGAGACGAAAACTTCAGCACCATCGCCCGCATCGCTGTTGAGAACGGAAAGGCGGTGAGGATAGGAGTGAATTGGGGCTCACTCGACCAGGACCTTCTGACTCGAATGATGGACAGCAATTCTTTGATTCCCGAACCCTTGCCGGCCAGGGACGTTTACATCGAGGCGATGCTCGAGAGCGCTCTTCGATCCGCGGCGCTTGCCGAAGAGTCAGGCGTTCGGCATGACCAGATCATACTCTCAGCCAAGGTGTCGGGCGTACAGGATCTTGTCGACGTCTACCGCCGCCTGGCATCGCGTTGCGATTTCCCCTTGCATCTCGGACTTACAGAAGCGGGAATGGGCTCAAAGGGAATAATCTCGAGCACTGCGGCGCTCTCGATTCTGCTCACCGAGGGAATCGGAGACACGGTTCGAGTATCACTCACTCCCAAGCCCAATGGAGACCGGACCGAGGAGGTTCAGGTCGCGCAGCAGATTCTCCAGTCTCTGGACCTTCGGCAATTCAACCCGCAAGTCACTGCCTGCCCTGGATGCGGCCGGACTACTTCCACGTTCTTCCAGCACATGGCCGAGGATATCCAGACGTATTTGCGTGAGCAGATGCCGGTATGGCGAGTCTCGTATCCCGGTGTCACCGATCTCAAGGTTGCGGTGATGGGTTGTGTCGTGAACGGCCCCGGGGAATCGAAACACGCCAACATCGGCATATCGTTGCCTGGAACGTTCGAGGATCCGAAGGCCCCCGTCTACGTAGACGGCAAGCTGATGGTCACGCTAAAAGGCGACAACATCGTGCCTGAGTTCCTGCGCATACTTGACGACTATGTGGAGCGCCGCTACGCACTTCCCCTCGATCCGGTCTCTGCCTAGGCGTGCTGTTCGAGAGCACTCACCACCGAGCGCAACTCTTCCACGATCGGTTCGCGGAAACCGATATCATCCAGCCGGTTCAGCACATCTCGATACCATTTGATGGTGGCCGGCCGCCCGCCTCCGAACCTGGACCAGACTGAATTGGAATCCTGGGTGCGCCTCAGGTCCGAAAGGATACAGTTCGCGTTGTGGACCTTATCTGCGGCGCAGACCCACCTCGATTCTTCGCTGGCCTCAGCCAGCCGCGCCAGATAATCAGCCTTTTTCTCGTCTGACGAAAACTCGACACCAGCATCGTTTGTTCGGCGATATGTGACGCCAAGTACGACCCGAAGCACATCATCACCGAACTTCTCGCCGATTCGCTGCTCGAGCATTTCCTGTGTATAGCCGTCCCGTACGCAGTCTTCTACTACGTCGTGAAGTATCCCGGCGACGACCGTTTTGTCGTCACGACCGTAGCGGCTGAGGATGACCGCCACATTGGCGGGATGCGTGAGGTAGGGAAGCTTAGTCCCCTTGCGGACCTGTCGGTCGTGGTGCTTGGCTGCAAACGCAAAAGCGTGATTGATTGGATCCGAATACCCGTGGGACACTGTCATTCGATCCCCCACCTCCGGAACCATTGTACGACTTGCTCGAGGCCGGCTTGGTCTTCATCGGTAAAGGCGTGGGTCCGGTCCGAGTCGATATCGAGCACCGCAATCAGGTTCGCCGCCTTATTGAAAACGGGAACTACGATTTCCGACCGGGACCGGGGATCACACGTGATGTGACCGGAAAATCTGGCAACATCGTCCACGATCACGGTGCGTTTCTCCGCAGCCGCTGTTCCACAGACACCCTTGCCAAACGGAATCTCCAGACATCCCATCGTTCCCTGGTACGGCCCAATCCGCAAAAGTTTATCGGGTACCGCGACGCGATAAAACCCCGTCCAGAGGTGGCCAAATCCCTGATGAACGAGACCCGCGATTGTCGCCATGGCGGCAATCGGATCGCTAATTCCTTCGAGAACTACAGCTATCTGTGCATTTACCTCCGCGTACGCCTCGAAAGCGGGCAGGTCGCGAACATTCAGCGTAATCTCTGCCATCAAATAGTCAGCGAACTCCGACGAGGTTCGACTTGTCGGCATCGCTCGAGCGCCCGGATGGCTCATTTACTTCCTGTGTCTCGATCACGGGCGATTCGTCATTCCAGAGAACCAGCCCGTGGATCCGAAGATCGAGCGCGCGAAGGCTCTCCACCGAGTGCCGCAGCTGCGCGATTTTCGTGCGGCCGATCCTCGCGCATAACACTATGTCCGGTGCTGGAATGATGCTCGCTGCTCCGCGCTCGACATAGGACATTGGAGCTGTGATTACGATAAGGTCGTAGCGTCTTTCCATTCGGGCGAAGTCGCCCCTGATGCGCTGCGCAACTTCCTCATCAGGCACATCGGCCCGGCTTGTTCCGCTCGGAAGGACGTCGAGGGGTCTGTCACGCCCAACCGTGGTCTGCACCACTGCCTCCGCCCAACCGGCGGTATTGGCGATAATTCCGGCCAAGCCCGGATTCGACGGTATTCGGAAAACGTTGGCAATCGTAGAGGTAGCGGGATCTACGTCAACAAGCAGCGTACTGCGCGCTTCGTATGCTGCGGCTGCCGCTATATTGGCGGCAACCGTCGCCACGATCGCCCCATTGTCGCCAACGATTGTGACTATTGGGACGTTGGCCCCCGTCGCCGCCAGGTGCAGATACAGTCTTCGATAACTCTCCGCCCCGACATCTATCAAGGGCGGTCCAGAGGCATCAGCCTGGCGACGGCTTCGCTCCGCCATGACTTGGGTCGGCTCCACAACCGTGAGGACGCGGACCCCACTAACCTGTTCAGCCTCCCGGGCATCGGAGATGTTCGGCAGTCTGAGCTCCAGACCGAGCGCCGTAGCGAATCCAAGTGTCAACGCCAGTACTACGGCCGCGGCAAGCATCGCCAGTGGGGGCGCTCCCACATTCGCCAAGTCGCGCGCCCGTGACGACTCGCGGTCGATCCGCTCGTTAGTCGTCCTGATTTCCGCCAGTGCCTGCACGGCGCCTGTGTATGTCTGCTGCGCCACCGCCCGTTGCGCGATATGCCTGGCTGTGTCCACCCTCGCTTGCTGCGCCGGACGGGGAGCTGGAGGACGGAGAGCGGCCAACTGGCTCCGCGCGACGTTTCGGCGGTTCTCCGCTATTGCCTGGATCGATCTTCCGAGCGCAGTCGCGCGTGACGTCAGTGCGACATAGACCGGATCCACACCTCCCACGGCTCCGAACGCATCCCTCTCTCGCTCGATATCGGTCAGCGAATCGAGAAGTGCTTGAACGAGAGGGTCCCCAGCCATGGCAGGGGAGGCTCCTAGCGCACGATACGACGACGGTAGCGGAGCATTGTCGGCTCGCTCGATCAGTCCATCGAGAGCGCCAACGGTTCCAGCCAGCGCCTCACGCTGCGCGATAAGTTCCGGTGGAAACGTATCGAGTACAACAACCCGAACGGGAGCCGCCGCCCTCCTCGCAATCGCAAGCATTGAGTCCGCCGCTGCGATCTCCGACCCCGCGCGATTTCGTATCGAGACCGCGTTCATCGAATCGGGGCGTTCCTGGAGTGGCGCCGACGCGTTGACCGCGACTTTCGTAGCCTGTCGCGGCACGAGCACAAAAGCGATCAACGCGCCTATGAATACCAGGCCGCCGGCGATACCCATCACGGCAAGTTTTCGCGAGGCATTCCGCGACCGGGCCGACATCCACAAGTAGTTAGCGCCTGCCGGTAACCGCGTCATGTTGCTGGCCTCGACGATCGAGTTATCGTCGCACTCGCATCGGTGATGATGCCCATCGGATGTGAATTGTACACCAGGGCCAAAAAAAATGGGAGCATCGAAGTGATGCCCCCATTCCTGTTACCTGGAAATCCGGATTACTGAACGGTTACTTCGCCCTTCATGCCAAGCGCCAGGTGAGGCGTGCAGTTGAACGGGTACTTGCCAGTCTTGATGTTGGCAAACGAGACAGTGATCGACTCCCCGGCATTCATCTTCAATGCGCTGGAGA
>Ga0183260_10003358_pt1 | contig 12935 bp, 15 predicted proteins | sample AntDrymUQ4972206_2_FD_129768 | JGI IMG/M metagenome (GOLD analysis project Ga0183260, IMG submission 129768) | Polar desert sand microbial communities from Dry Valleys, Antarctica - metaG UQ497 (22.06) (version 2) (version 2) | ecosystem: Environmental > Terrestrial > Soil > Desert | place...
CGAGATGCCGTGCGTCCTCAGCGATGTAGATATTTCCCTCGGGGTCGCCGGCCATCGCGATCCCGCCCTGCACGACGCCATAGGCTCTGTCGAAAGTCTTTAGATCCGACGTCTCGAGCAGAATCTTGTTGTGCATGACGACAGCTTTGTCCGCAGCCCTAGCAACAAGCACACGTTCGCCCGAGTAACTTTTTACCTTGGTCCATTCCTTGCCATCCGGGCTCACGAAAAGACCTTTGGCCGTGCCCACCAAGAAACCCTTTTCTATGGCGGCCATCGACAGGATCGGAGCTTCTCCGGGAATTGATCCCACGAGTTTTCTTGAAGAAATAAAAGCGGCTACCAGCGCCCCGGCCATCACCAAGACAAGCCCGGCCAGAACTAACTTGGGCCAGCGTCGCCTCACTGGCTACTCGCCCTTGAATTCGGGCGCACGTTTTTGCAGAAAGGCGGCGATCGCCTCCGCAACGTCGCGCGTCGAAAAAACAATCGATTGATTCAAGGACTCCTGCTCAAGGACCTCGTCGAAACTCTGTGCGAAAGACTCGTTCAGAGCCTTTTTCAAAAGACTCAATGCAATCGGAGGTCCGGCGGCAAGTTTCGTCGCCCACTCCTTCACGGTGACATCAAGTTCTTCGGCGGGTACTACGAGGTTAGCGATTCCGATCTCGTAACAACGGCGTGCGTCGATGGCTTCGCCGAAAAGAGCAAGTTCCTTTGCCCGGTGGAGACCGACCGCGCGCGGCAACGTGAAAGTGCCGCTCATATCGACGACCAAGCCGCGCTTGACAAACAGCTCGGCGAATTTGGCGTCCTCGGCCATGATCACAAGATCGCAAGCCAGGGCGAGATTCGCTCCTCCTCCGGCCGCCCATCCTCGCACCGCAGCGATGCCCGGCTTGGGACAAGTGACGATCTTTTTCATGATCTGGTGGATCTCGCGCATCCGATCGAGCATCTGCGAGGGGCTGGACGGCGCATCCCCGATGGCGGACAGGTCGGCTCCGGAGCAGAAATGGTCCCCGACGCCGGTGAGCACGAAGGCCCGGATTTCCTTGTCGGATGCGATCGCGTCGAAAGCCTGACCGAGTTCGGCGAACATCGTGCGGTCGACGGCATTGCGCTTCTCGGGTCGGTTGAGATTGACGGTAGCAACTCCGTCGGCCGCCTCGACAATTAGGGTCTCGTAGTGCTTCTCCATTTGGACCTGAATCTTATCCGGCCGGCGCAGTCGGTGGCGCGGCGGTCCGTTAGAAGGCGTTCACGATGTGGTTCACTTCCGGGCCCCCGGGGCCGGGGACCACAGACACGACGTCGAAGCGGGCAGTTTCGTATGAGGGTCGCTCCATGTCCAGGAAGGCGCTGGCGAGGCGCCGCAGGCGCACCTGTTTTCGATGGTCAACAGCCAATGAAGGGTCGATGAAGGCCCGGGTCGAGCGCGCCTTCACTTCGACAAAGACAAGCGTTCGGCCCTCGAAGGCGACTATGTCGAGTTCGCCGAACCGGATCCTCCAGTTGCGACAAACGATGCGCATGCCTGCCTTGGCGAGATGGTCCGCGGCGGCGTCTTCGCCGTAGGTTTTGAGCTCTTGGTTACCCATGAAGGGGATAGTAATCTCGGGGGGTGACAGAAACTGCTCCCGTAACGACCGACCGGCCCGATCAGGAAGAACTGACCAAGGCCGACATCCCTTGGATCGTCATTGTGTGGAACGACCCGATCAACCTGATGTCGTACGTAGTTTGGGTCTTTCAGAAACTTTTCGGCTACTCGCTCGACAAAGCCACCTCTTTGATGCTCGACGTTCACCACAAAGGAAAGGCCGTCGTGTCGAACGGCTCCCGCGAGAAGGCGGAGGCCGACGTGTTCCGTCTGCACGCCCACGGCCTTTGGGCGACGATGACGAAGGATCGATAGTGTTCAGGCGCCGCCGGGGCCAGATCCACGCCGAGATCAGCAAGGACGAGGCAGGGTTGCTCCTTCAGTTGATGCGCGAATACGAACAAGTCCTCGACTCGAACGCCGGCCCGAACGACCCTGTGATGGCGCGCCTCTACCCTTCCGCAAGCTTGGAAGACGAACGAATTGCTCACGAATTCGATGAATTGGTCCGGGGTGATCTCGACGACTCCAAACGCAAGGCACTGTCGATTGCCCGGGCCAGTCTCGGCCCTTCGGGATGGGAAGGCAAAGTCGAAGAAGGGCCGTTGAATGCATGGCTTACTCTGCTCACGGATCTGCGTCTGTCGATCGGTGTCCGTTTGGGAGTTACCGAGGAAATGATGGATACGGTCCCCGATCCATCCGATCCGAAGCAATGGCCGCTGGCCGTTCTCCATTGGCTGGGCGCCTTGCAAGAAAGCCTGTTACAGGCGTGCTTGCACTAGGCGGATGCGCCCACGCGTGAAAAGACGCGAAGCCCAGGTGGTGATGAATGAGATCTCCCTCGATGTGGGCAGCTCTGGGAAGCCGCGCCGCCAGAAGGCGGGCGGCCGTCGTCTTGCCGGCCCCAGGGATGCCCGAGACAAGAAACGTCTCCACGACCGCCGATGCTAACCGGCCGGATCAATTTCAACCGGCTGGGGATTCCTCAGGGCTCATTCATCGCATGCGCGCGAGAACTTTAACCGAATAGTCTTCGACTATGCGGTCTGTCTTTCGCTCTGCCCTCAACGCGGAGCTGCTGAACGGCGACGGCGCTCGCGGATTGATCGAAAGATTCAAGCCGACTGACACGCTGCGCCGGGATGCCCAAGTCGAAACTCTGGCATTTCTCAGCGAGCACGAGGACGCTTTCCAAAGAGATTGCGATGAGGGCCATCTGACGGCTTCTGGAATAATCGTGGATGCGAGTCTTTCCCGAACCCTTTTGTTGTTTCACCCTCTGTACGAGCGATGGCAGCAGCCCGGCGGTCACGCCGATGGCGATACCAATCTGGTGAGAGTTGCTCTGAGAGAAAGCATCGAGGAGACCGGAATGGCCGACCTCAAGATATGGCCCGAGATCGTAGATGTCGCCGTGGCTTCCGGCGAAGGCAGCCGGCCTCACTTGCACTTCGACGTTCGATTTCTTGTCTTTGCCCAAACTGTGTCCGAACAGCCCGTCAGTCCGGAGGGTCTGCGATTGCGCTGGTTCAAGCGTGATGAATTGATCGAACCCGACATTAGCTGTCGGCGGCGCCTCATGATCGAAGACGCCTTCGCGCTCGCCCGGGAACTAGTGTCCGACCCGGAAGTCCACCCGGATGGGCGGTAAAAACACGGACTCCGGTCCCGACGCCTGTATCAGCTAGAAAGGTCGGCGCCAAGATTCTGTTCGGTAGCCCGTGCACGGCGGCGTCACTCGTGACGAGCGTGGCGCCATCAGGGCAAACCTCAGGCATCCCAGTCCGCGAGCTCATCTCCCACTCGGACCTCCGCCTCCATGCCAGTGATCAGCGGTAGGTGGTCCGTTTGATGCCAGTACCGCCAAACCTTGCCGTCGCGAAAGAAGAAGATGTCGAGCGATGGGCACCTGATCGGTTTGCCGGTCCCGCTGATCCCAAACAGCTTCCCCTTGTGGGTCCCTGTGAAGATCATCCGGTTGATGATGACGTTTTCCAAGATCTCCGAATCGATGGCCTCCGTCTTGAAGTCGGGCATCCATCCGACGGCCTCGTCGACTATCGCCGCCATCCGACTGATGGGGACCTCGGTGATGCCGTGCAAGTACGGATCGTGGAAGACCTCCGAAAGCCGATCCGTTCGGCGCTGGTTCCAGCATTGCTCCCAATAGAGATTGACAACGTCTGCGATGCTCATTGATACCTCCTCCATTAGGTCGCTCTCATTGAAGGGTTGCCGGCAAAAGTCGGCCCGGAATGCCCTCGTCGATCAGTTTCTGCACGGGGGCGAAGAGTCGCCTATGAAGTGGAGAGGGGCCGACTGCCGACAGCGCCCATCGGTGCTGCGGAGACGGATATCCCTTGTTCGAATCGAATCGGTAGAAGGGATAGAGGCCAGCAAGATCTGACATCAGTTGATCACGTACGACTTTCGCTACGATAGAAGCGCCGGCTATCGAGACGGATTCGCAATCTCCTCTCACAATCGTCGTGGTCGACTCCTTCTCGCCCACGAAATTCCAATTGCCGTCGAGAAGGAACGCATCGGGCTTTGTGGTGAGGCCCTCGAGCGCGCGGCGAGCGGCCCGGCGCTGCGCCTCCGACAGGCCCACTGCGTCGATCTCGTCGGGCCACGACATCCCGATCGACCAGCACAAACAAGCTTGCTTTACTCGCTCCGACAACCATCGTCTGCGTGCTGGGTCGACGAGTTTAGAGTCGCGCAATTTGTAGATACGCTTGCTCGGTTCGAAGACGACCATCCCCACCGCCAAAGGTCCCGCCCAGGCCCCGAGCCCAACCTCGTCCACGCCGGCGATGAGACCCGCCCCGCCCTCAACCAAGGCGCGTTCGTATCGCATATTGGGTACGGGATTCGTGCGACGGGTGCGGCCGCTGCGGGTGGAGTATGCGCGGGTCCGATAGGTGGCTTTGAAGGTCACCCATCGACCCTACTCCGAAGGGGTGCCTCCGAGCGGAAATTCCTAAGGACTAGTTGCTCATCCAGTCCAAACGGTCTAGGGGCCAGATGAGAATGAATGCCCGCCCCACGATGGTTGATTGAGGGATGGGCCCAAAAACTCGGGAATCCTGGGAGTTGCCCCGGTTGTCACCCATTACGAAAACTTTGTCCTTGGCCACCGTAACAGGGCCGAATTTTGGCATCGGAGTCTGATCGTGTATGTAGGGCTCCGTTAGCTTGCGGTCATTAACGAAAACGGCACCCTCCTTGACCTCGACAGTTTGGCCCTCGGTCGCTATCACCCGCTTGATGAAGTCCGTCTCCGACGACCGCAACCCCAGACCTTCGGCTGCGTCTCGGAGGAAATTGCCCACAAGGCCCTCGTCGGTCTCAGGGTTAGTTCCACCAAATGGAGAGACGAAAACAACGACGTCCTTGTACTTCGGTTCGGTGAATCGATACAAGAACTTCGTGACCAAAACACGGTCCCCGATCAGCAGTGTGTTTTCCATCGAGCCCGACGGGATAAAGAACGCCTGCAAGACGAAGGTCTTTATGAGCAAAGCGATGCCGAATGCGACGATGATAAGTAGGGGAAGTTCCTTCAGCAGATCGAGAAAACCTTCTTTGCGTTCCGGGACGACTTCGGCATGGCCGGGAATGATGTCGGAATGTTCCACGCTTACGTGCTCAGACACGCTTTTCCTTGATCTTGGCGCTTTTGCCAACGCGCGACCTCAGGTAATAGAGCTTGGCTCTGCGAACGTCGCCTCTCGTTACAACTTCGATCTTGGAAAGGAGCGGAGAGTGCACCGGGAAGGTTCGCTCTACTCCGACGCTGAATGAAATCTTGCGGACGGTAAAGGTCTCGCTGATGCCGCCGCCCTGCCGGCGAATAACCATCCCCTGAAATACCTGGACCCGCTCGCGTTCACCCTCAACGACGCGCACATGTACCTTCACGGTGTCGCCGCCCCGAAAGTCGGGCAGGTCGTCCCGAAGGGCGGGACGTAGCAGAGCATCGGTCTTAGACAACGTTCCTCCTTGGATTGGCCGTAGCTTGAGAGTCCAACGGCGATAAACGGGTGAATTGATGATAACGCAGCGGGGCGCTTTAGTGCAGGTCAGGCCTCACTTGGGCCGTGCGGCGCCGGGCTTGCTCCTGCCGCCATGCAGCAATCTTGGCGTGATCTCCCGACAAAAGCACATCCGGGACTGCATGCCCTCGATACTGTCTGGGGCGTGTGTAATGGGGGTACTCAAGAAGGCCGGCCGCAAAGGACTCCTCAGTAAGGGACTCGTCGTTGCCCATGACACCCGGCACCAACCTGGAAACCGCTTCGATGACGACCATCGCGGCCGTCTCTCCCCCCGCCAGAACGAAATCGCCGACCGAGATTTCATCTGCGCCAAGGATTTCAGCGGCGCGAGCGTCGATCCCCTCGTAGCGCCCGCACACCAACACGACCTGTTCGATCTGCGATAACTCTTTTGCCAGCGTCTGGTCGAACCGGCGTCCCGCGGCCGAAAGCAAGATGACCTTCCCCCCCGGCCGTCGAAGCGTTTCGACCGCCTCGACGACGGGTCCTGGCATCATCACCATTCCCGGCCCTCCGCCGTAGGGAATGTCGTCCACTGCCCGGTGCGCGCCCGAGGGGGCCCAGTTCCTCAAATCGTGGACGCCTACTTCGACAACTCCGTTCTCGATGGCCTTTCCGAGCAGACTGACTTTCAACGGCGATTCAAAAGATTCGGGGAAGATCGTGACTACGTCGAACCTCACACGAGCCCCTCTGGAAGATCGACGACGATTCGCCGCGCCTTGATGTCCACCGATAAAACGATGTCCTTTGCGGCGGGAATCAGAACTTCACCGTCCGGACCGCTGACTCGCCACAGGTCCTGTTCGGCGCGCTCGACGACTTCTGTCATGACGCCGATGCTGTTTCCATCGGAATCAAATACCTCGCACCCAACAAGCTCGTGCTCCCAATAAGAACCCTCCTGCGCAGGTGGAAGATCGTCCTTGTCGACGAGAATCAGTGAGCCGCGAAGTTGATCCGCTTGAGTTCGACTCTCAATATGCTCAAAATGAACAAGCAACATTTTTCCGTGAGGTCGGCTTCCGACTATTTGCCGGACTGTGGAATTAGCGTCCCGTTCGACGCGCAGTTCTGAGCCAACACTAAACCGCAAGGGATTTTCGGTATGGGGGCGAACGATGACCTCTCCTCGGATGCCGTGACCCCGGACGATCTCGCCGACGACGATGCGGTCAGTCGATGATCTCGACGACGGCGTTGCGGTCCTCCCTGGTGGCCGCGGCTTTCACGACTGTTCTGATCGCGCGGGCCGTGCGGCCCCCGCGCCCGATCACTTTGCCGACGTCGTCCGGATGAACAAAGAGGTCGTAGACAATCGTGTCGCCCCGATCCTCCTCTTCGACGCGTACGTCATCGGAGTTGTCCACCAGATAGGAAACGACAAATTCGAGCGTATCCCGGGAGCCCATCAGGACTTAGCGGGGAGACCGGCTATTTGAAGAAGCTTGACGACCGCCTCTGAGGGCTGCGCGCCCTTGCTGATCCAATCAGCCGCGCGCTCGACATCGATTTCAACCTCCGACGGCTCCGTCCGGGGGTTGTAGCGGCCGATATCCTCGATGAAGGCGCCATTGCGAGGCGCGCGCGAGTCGGCAACCACAACTCGGTACGTCGGTTGCATTTTCTTGCCGATACGTCGAAGTCTTATTCGGACCATTGGTGCCGCAGTCTACACGCTGAAACGGGAAGGCGTGACTCCCATCGGGCGCATCCGACGTTTTCCTCTTGCGCGAGTTCGTGCTCGGAGCGCGACTCCGTCCTCCGGGCCCTATCGCGCAGCGGAGTCGCGCCTCCCCGTCTCAGCGCGGTGGGTTTAGAGGCCGGGGAACTGCATGCCTTTTCGGCCCTTGCCGGGGCGCATCTTTGACATCTGTTTCATCATCTTGCGCGCTGCGTCGAACTGCTTGAGTAGGTCGTTCACTTGATGTACTCCCGTTCCTGAGCCCTTGGCAATGCGCGATCGGCGGGGGCCGGAAATCACCCGGGGATCGGCCCTTTCTTTGGGGGTCATCGATCGGATGATTGCCTCGGCGCGGGTCAAGTCGGTCTCAGAGATGTCCGCGTCGGAAATCTTGCCGACACCGGGTATCGCCGGAAGCATCTTCAACATCGAACCAAGGCCGCCCATCTTCTTCACGCTCTGCATCTGTTGGAGAAAGTCCTCCAGGTCAAATCGAGCTTCCATTACCTTGCGCGCCTGGACTATGGCTTCCTCTTCGGTCACGACAGATTCGGCTTTTTCGATCAAAGTCAGCACGTCGCCCATACCGAGAATGCGCGATGCGATGCGGTCGGGGTGAAATGCCTCCAGATCTTCGAGTTTCTCGCCGTTCGACGCGAACTTAATCGGCCGTCCTGTAACGGTTGTGGCCGATAGCGCGGCGCCGCCGCGGGCATCTCCGTCAATCTTAGTAAGGACGATCCCGGTCAGCGGCAGCGTCTGCGAGAAAGCATTGGCGGAATTCAGCGCGTCCTGACCGGTCATGGCGTCGAGTACGAATAGGACTTCATGCGGCTCAACGGCCTTGTGCACGCGGGCAACCTGATCCATCATCTCTTCATCGATATGGAGCCGCCCCGCTGTATCGATGATGACCACGTCGGCCTCGCGGCGGCCCCGTTCGAGTCCGGCCCGAGCGATCGCGACTGGATCAGTCGATTCCAAGTCGGCATGAACCGCCAGTCCGGCCTGTTCTCCTAGGATCTGCAACTGCTTGATCGCGGCCGGCCGTTCAAGGTCTGCTGCCACAAGAAGAACGCGCTGGCCTTTCTTGGAGATGTGCAGGCCGAGCTTGGCCGCAAGCGTCGTTTTTCCTGAGCCTTGCAGGCCAGCGAGCAAGATAACCGTCGGGGGCGAAGGCGCCTTTTCAAGGGGCACGGCTTTGGTTCCCAGGATTTTGACGAGCTCGTCGTTGACGATCTTTATGACCTGCTGACCGGGAGTCAGTGACCGCAGGATGTCTTCACCCACCGCGCGCTCCCTGATGCCGGCCAGGAAAGTCTTCACCGCGGGGAGCGCAACATCAGCTTCCAAAAGGGCGAGCCTGATCTCTCGCAGCGCAACGTCGACTTCCTTGTCGGTCAGCCGGCCGTGGCCGCGAAGTTTCTTGAAGACGGCGTCAAGCCGGGAACCTAGGGCCTCAAACATTGGCCAATTGTACGCGTCCTTATTTAACCGAGCAGAGCCTCCACGAATTGATCTGGGTCAAAGAGTTCCAAATCCTCCAGGCTCTCTCCAAGACCCACCGCTTTCACAGGGATCCCGAGTTCTTCCTGGATCGCGACAACGATCCCGCCCTTCGCTGTTCCATCGAGTTTGGTAAGCACGACTCCCGTTATTTCGATTGCCTCAAAAAACGTTCGCGCTTGGGCGATGCCGTTTTGGCCGACCGTGGCGTCGATCACAAGAAGGCTTTCTGCGATCTGGCCAGCCTCACGCTCCGCGATGCGCCGCACTTTCTTGAGTTCCTCCATGAGGTTGGTCTTTGTGTGGAGTCTTCCGGCGGTGTCGACGATCACCAAGTCGATCCCCCTTGCCTTCGCGTACGCGATGGCGTCGTAAACAACCGCGCCCGGATCGCCTCCGGGCTCGTGCCGGACCATGTGGACACCCAAACGCATCGCCCACGTTCCCAATTGGTCGATTGCCGCGGCCCTGAAAGTGTCGGCCGCGGCCAGGACCACCGAGCGTCCGAGTGCGAGTTGGGCGTGCGCGAGTTTGGCAATTGAGGTCGTCTTGCCGGCGCCATTCACACCGGTCACCAGCCAAACACTCGCGGCGGCATGGTTGATTACTAGGGCCGGATTGCTCTTCCTCAAGACTGCGATCAATTCTTTCTTGAGGGACTCCATCGCTTCTGCGGCCGGGAGGTTGGCCGACTTTAGTGCTCCGACGATTCTCGCCGATGCGCCGACACCTAGATCGGCCAGGATCAGCGACTCTTCAATCTCGTCGTAGGACTCATCAGTGAGACGATCTCGACGAGCCAGGGCTCCAAGACGCGTCCCGAGAATGCCACGCGTTTTGGCCAGTCCCGCAGCTAGTCGCGAAGGTCTCGGAGCCGGGGGTTCAACGGGGGGTTCAACCGGAGCTTCAATTGGGGGGACCTCAACCGGCGGGGCCGCGGGGGGATCTCCAACCGAAACATCCGGCTTGCCCGGGGCGGGTGGCCGGCGTCTAACGAGCAGAACCGACAGCGCGATAAGTAAAACAAGCGCCGTCGAGGCAAGCAAATAGAGCCAAGGACCGTGCAAGGTCACGACTGGGTGGTCAGGCGGCCCCTCAGGGACTCGACATCCGGGGAAGTAACCGTCAAGCGCTCGGAGATCACACGCGAGGCGCCGTCGGGCTTGATCGAAACTCCGTACAAAACATCGGCGGCTTCCATGGTTCTTTTCTGGTGGGTTACAACGAGCAGCTGCGACGACTCTCTGAACTTGCGAAGCAGACCAAGAAAGCGGTGCAGGTTGACATCGTCCAACGCAGCTTCCACTTCATCGAGTATGTAGAACGGCGAGGGTCGCGCACCGAAGATCGCAAATAGAACGGCGAGGGCCGAGAGGGCCCTTTCGCCCCCCGAAAGAAGCGACAGTCGCTTCAGATTCTTTCCGCCCGGTCGCGCCTCCACCTCCACCCCGCTGACAAGAGGGTCACTGGGTTCTGTAAGACGCAAGCGCCCCTGCCCCCCTGGGAAGAGCATCGCGAAGAGTTGTTCATACTCGCGGGCCACATCATTGAATGCCGCGACGAATAGATCGCGTATCTTACCGTCCACCGAGGCAACTACTTTGAAAAGGTCTCTTCTGCTGGAGCGCACGTCCGCAATTTGCTGCGCGAGAAAGTCCTCGCGCTCGGTAAGTGATTCGAACTCGCTTGCCGCTAGAGGATTGACGATCCCCATTTGGGCCAGATCGCGCTCCAATCGCGCGTACCTTCTGCGCAAAGACTCGTCATCGGCGACGGCAAGCTTGTCGAGCGGTTCGGTTAAACGGGATTCGTCCTCGACCTCCCAACGATGTCCGTACTTGGCGACCGTCTCGTCGGGGTCGCACTGCCATTCCTCCCGCATACGCTCCTCAAGGACCCGCGCTCTTATTCGCATTTCGCTGTGACTTAAGTCTTCTTCGCGCGCCTTGACTCGAAGATCATCGACGGCCCCCACACGCATGGCTCGATCCGTACGCAATGCGGCTATTCGTTGGTCGATCTCTTCCAACGAACCACGCGAACCAACGTATCGGTTCTCCGCTTCCACGGCCCAAGCGCCTACCAGGGCCGAGGCGTCGCGCGCTGTGCTGGCGACCAAAACCACTCTTTCGGCCTGGGCAATCAGGTTGTCGTGAAATCCGGCAAAATTAGATGCCATCGCTACCGCACTCTCGAGGGCCTGCGACACTTCGCTGGACTCCTTCTCGATCATTAGCAGCCGCCCGGCAGCCACGCCGCTATGCACCCGGGCTTGCTCGACAGACGTTGTAGCCGCCTCATGAGCCGCCTTTCCGCGATGGTGGTCGGCTTGCAAGCGCTCCAACTCCTCATTCGATTTCTCGATTGCCGCATTGATGACAGGAAGTCGGAGAGCGAGGTCGTCGAGTTTTGTGGAGGCCAGGCTAAGGGCGGCGATCGCGCTACCGGCGGCATCCTCTATTGCCGCAATTTCGCGTGCGGTCGCATGAAGTTCTCTTTCTTGCGCGGCGATTCTTTCTACACATGCCGACATAGAGGCGTCAAGCTCGTTCAAGCGATGTGATGCCGCGGCCCTCCGCGCTTCTGCGACCGCCAGTTCTTGCTGTACGCGAGACTGAGCGGCCTCGATTCGAACCAGGTTCCCGCGCGCCTCCGAAGCGGCCGCCGCAACATCCACCCGTCCTCGGGAAACTCGCGGACCTTTTGCGACGACGCCGTCGAGCGTTACAAAGATGAGATCACGATACTTACTCGCGAGCTGCGCAGCTTCGGCGGGGTTGCGGGTGATAAAGATTCCGGCAAGCGGGTCCTCGCCGCGGGGTCCAGCAAATTTCACGTGCTTTGACAGGGGATCTGCCTCGGGGCACTCCCCGGAGGCCTCGGTGACGATCACATCCACGGGCTCATCGGACTTTAAGTTCTCCAAAACCCGTATAGCGCTCTGACGGTCGGATGCAACGACTACCCCAGCCGGATTCCCAAAAAGTGCCTGAAGGATCGGTTCGTATTGAGCGGGCGCCTCGACAAGATCCGCGAGAGTGCCTATGACACCCTCGATTCCTGCCGACACGACTCGCCGCGCGGCCTGCGGCGACGCGGCCTGAAGTCGCACCTCGGCTCTCGCGGTAAGGATTGCTGACTCGCGCTCGGCGTCGCGCAATTCTTCTAGGATTTGCTTGGCGCGTGTTTCAAGTTCTGCGACAAGTGCCTCGGCCTCTTGCATTTCGATTTCGAGCGGCGATGCCTCCGCCTCCGACTCGTCGGCGGCCGACCGTGCCGCGGCAAGTTCTCTCTCGGCCTCTGCATGCGCATTGGCGAGTCGTTTCGAGCGTTCGACGAATCTCAATTGCTCACCCTCAGCGGATTCCTTCGAGGCCCCGGCGGCGGCTAGTTCCCCGCGAATGCGAACCGCCTCGGTAACCGATTCGCGATGGGTGGTCCGGACCGCGGCAAGCCGCGTCTCACTCGAGCTTGCCTCGTCGAGACTCTTGGTGAGTTCCAGTTCGGCCTGGGCGCAAACTTCTCGAGCCGCCCTCTCTTCCTCCGTGACCTCAGAAATTTGCGACTGCAATTCCAGCTCCCGGCGTTTGAGTTCTCGCACTTGGGCCTGAGCGTCGGCCTCCGTTGAGCTCCCCAGTTCAGCCTCCAGAGTGCGCGCCCTCTCTGCGCTAAGTTTCGCAAGCGCGCTCAGCCTCTCTTGGCTGCGAGCAAGCCCCCACGCAGCTTCGCGTTCATGCTCCATCCGCTCCGACACGTTTTGGCGGTGCGATTCGACCTCGATAAGCTGGCGCTCAATCGACGAAAGTTCCGTCTCCTTGATGCGGATAACTGCGTCGAGGTCGCCTGCGGCGTCTCCCAGCCCGAGGCGCGCTTGGGCGAGATCTCGCGCTGCAATCACCAAACGAACTCGCCCAAATTCATCGGCTAGTTGCAAATGGCGTTTCGCAACCTCGGCCTGTTCGCGCAACGGTCGCAATTGACGGCGAATCTCTGCCAGCAGATCAGAGAGCCTGACGAGATTCTGCTCGGTACCGGCGATCTTGCGAAGCGCCCTTTCCTTGCGGCGACGATGCTTGCC
>Ga0183260_10003359_pt1 | contig 12933 bp, 8 predicted proteins | sample AntDrymUQ4972206_2_FD_129768 | JGI IMG/M metagenome (GOLD analysis project Ga0183260, IMG submission 129768) | Polar desert sand microbial communities from Dry Valleys, Antarctica - metaG UQ497 (22.06) (version 2) (version 2) | ecosystem: Environmental > Terrestrial > Soil > Desert | place...
AAGACCTGAGGTCCGAACGACGAGCCGTTGAACGTGCGGTAGTAGAGCTTCGCGTCGGTGAAACCGTAGAACACGCGGTCGCCGACCTGGACCGCACCGCGGGTGCTGCCCCAGGCCGGGCCGGTGATGCCGGTGGCCTGCAACGGCGTGGTCGTGGTGCCGTCAAAGGTGGTCCGGTTCAACGAGTCGCCTACCGCGCCGCCGATGTACACCTCACCCGGGAGGGATCCCGTCGAGCGCGACAGCGCCGGGTAGCCGCCGTTCCGCGGGAAGAAGGCGACGCGGTCGCGGCGGTACTGGTAGTTCCCGATCCACTCGGTGTCGCTGCCGAGCCAGAGCCCGTCCGCGGTCGCCAGCATGTCGAAGACGGCCACGCCGCGCGGGTTGCGGCCGGCGTTCCACGAGATCGGGGTGCCGCTGGCCGGGTCGAGCGCCATGAGCCCCGGTGCCGGGATGGCACCCGGTCGGGCCGAGTCCGTGCCGGTCGGGTTGTTGGTCCAGCGCTGGTGGCCGCCGACGAACACCACGTCCGGCGCGACCTCCACAGCGAAGAGCGTGTCCCCACCGGTGTAGTTCACCCAGGTGGGCTGCACGTTGGAGCCCGACGAGGAGACCTCCCAGCGCGACGCGGTGTCGCACAAGGTGCCGGGGAACGGGGCACCGGTTGTCGCCACCACGAAGTACGTGCCATCCGGGGACATCGAGATGCCTCGGACCCAGCTGTCGAAGGCCCAGGAGGCGCAGTACGGGGCGAACCCGCTCGTCGACCAGTTCGGGTCGACCACAGCGCTGGCCCCGGTGAGCGAGACCCGGACCGCCTGGTCGCGGAGCAGGCCGTCGACCCGCTTGAAGTTCCCGATCGCGAACAATGACGTGCCGTCCGGGGTGATCACGAGCTCGTCGACGCGGATCGCGCCCTGCGCGCCGCTGCCGCTGTCGTTGTGGTGCCCGGAGATCTGGAGGTTCACGAACGGGTCGAGCGCGCCGGTGTCCGGGTTGAGGGTGATGAACCCGGCGTGCGGGACACCATTGACGACGCTGAACGCACCGCCGACGAACAGCCGACCGTTCTTGAGCCGGATCGTCTCGGCCCTGCCATCTGAGGCCGGGGCGCTGAAGCCGGGGAACACCGCGCCGTCGGACAGCTGCAGCCGGGTCACCCGGCGCTGCTTCTGGCCGTTCACGGTGGTGAACCCTCCGGCGACGTAGACCGACGTCCCGTCGGCTGCAGGCTCGAGCGCGTCGACAGTGTTGTTCAGCGTCGGGTTGAAGCCGGCATTGATCACGCCGGTGTTCTTGTTGAACGCCACGAGGTACGAGCGGGTCACCGTCGCCCCCGGCTTCGGGGTGACGCTGGTGAACGTGCCACCGAGCACGATCTGGTTCCCGACTTGCGCGATCGCGTTGACCTGGCCGTTCTCGACGTCCGGCGAGAACGCCGCGGGTACCTCCGACGGCACGCCGGAGAACGCGTCAGCGGTCGCGGCAGCCCGGTCCGCCGCCGGTGGTTGAGCTGCCAACGCCGGCGACGTGAGCGTGGCGAGCACCAACGCTCCGGTTGCTGCGAGTGTGGTTCGACGACCCCACATGGATTTTCCCCCACTGGGCCGCGAGTGCGGCCCGATTGTCATGCTCGGTACTGGCATGGAGCTCGGCGCGCCGGCCGTGCGGCGTCGGACGATCACGGTCGCGCCGCTTTGGCGGCGACCGTGATGACATCGCGGTACTTGTCGACGGTGTACTGCCCTTGTCCGCCCCACGCGCTGGTCTGGCGGACGAGGTCGAGGCCGTTGTCGCGGATCAGACCGGCCACGTCGCGCGCGGTCACGTCGGCCCGCCGGCCGCTGTCGTGCAGGCGCCCCTGGGTGACCATGCGATGCGCCACTCGACCCGGGCGGCCGAGTTGCGACGTCATCCGCGCGACTGCTCGAGGAGTCCCCCGCTTACCGGCGTGGTGCAGCACGAGATGGCCGCCAGGGCGCAGCACGCGGGTGAACTCCTCGACGTAGGCACGGATGATCGGAAGGTCCATGTGCACGAACGAGTCGAACGACCACACGAAGTCCACGCTGGAGTCCTCGACCGTCGGGAGCGACGTGCCGTCGTTCGCGACGTAACTCAGACCGGGCCCGTTCCCGAACCGCTGGCGGCACACCTCGATGCACGACGGCGACAGGTCGACCATGGTCACGGCGCCAGCACGCCCGACGAGATGCTGAGTCCACCGGCCGTACCCCGGCGCGACCTCGAGCGCGCTGGTGGCCGACGTCACGTAGGGCGCCAGGAACGTGTCGAGCAGCGCCTGCTTCCACGCTTCGTACGGCTGGTGGCAGTGCGCCGCCATCCCGTTCCACTCGTCGCCGAACTCGGACCAGGTGTGCTCCTGATCCCAGGTACGACGATTCCACTCCACGCTTGGCACTTCGCTGTTTCCCCCTTGGTGCGACGCCCCCGGCGTCGCGTACGGTCAGATCGGCCGCCGTTCATAGGAAAGCCGATCCCTGCGGTCCTGTCAGCCGGTTCGTGAAATTAGCCCGTCGCAACGCGAGGCGGCGCTCAAGACCCCTCGAAAGCGAACACTGCGGTGCCGCGCCAGTCGATGCCGCCGGTCGCCGGGTCGTTTGGTCACGTCGAACGATGCGAACCCGGCGTGCGGCTGGCCGCCGACCGAGCTGAACGCACCACCGGCGACGAGGTGGCCGCCGAGCAGCTCGAGGTCGTTCACCCGACCGTTGTTGTTCGTGGCGGTGAACCCGGGAACGGGTTGTCCGTCGACGAGGCGGAGCCTGGCGATGTGGGCTGCCGGCTCGCCGTCGAGCGACGTGCAGTCGCCGCCGACGAACACGGTGCCGTCCGGCCCGGCGAGCAGCGTGCGCACCTGTCGGGAGGGCTCCGGCGAAAAGGCAGTGTTGATCGCGCCGGTGACCGCATCAAAGGCCACGAGGTGCCGCCGGGCGATCGGCGACCCACCCCGGGGCGTGACCGAGGTGAACGAACCTCCGAGCACGATCTGGTTGCCGACCTGCGCGATCGCGAGGACGGCACCGTCGTTCACGTCTGGCGTCAATCCCGAGGGACTGCCGACGGCACATCTGGTCCAGGCCCGGCGTCGGTCGACCAGGCCGGACCCGCGAGGCCGATGCCGGCCACCAGTGCGACGACCAAAGTCCCGTCGACCAAGGTCCGGGCATCGGCTCGGTCGACCAGGCGGCTCAGCGCCCCGGGGCGTCGGTGGCGGGCCAGGCGGAAGCGTGGATCGCAGCTGCACGTCGTCGAACCCCCGAGTGCCCGGATCGCGGCCGGGCGCCGTGACCACTCCCCCAAGCGGCCGGGTTCAGTGAACCCGTCGAGGCAGCGCTTGTCCACCCGTTCCGGCGATTTGTGGACAGCATCGACTGTGCGTGACGCCACCTCACGCCACGTGACGGCGACACCGGCTGGTCCCGGTGCCGCCGCGCCCCCACGTGTCGCGCGCTCGGGTTTACGGCGATGAAGCCCAGATCTTGTTGCGGTCGAGCAGTTCCCGCAGGGAGGCGAGTGCCTGGGGCGACGTATCGGCCCGGGTGTCACCTGATGCCGGACCGTACCTGTTGTCGTAGTAGAGCAACGCCTTGAGTCGCGGGAACTCATCGGCGAGGCGCTTGCCTACCCGGTTGAAGAAGCGCGCCTTCCAGTCCGGCACGCCGGGCTTCTCGCCGACCCCCCATTCGCCGAGCATGATCGGCGTTCCGGGAAAGGTGCGCGTGAAGTAGCGGTACGCGCCAGGCCAGCTGGTGTCGCCCCAATGGCTGTTCAGCATGAACCGGACGCCGCGCTCCTGGTCACCGAGGCTGGACGAGGCGTACGGGTCGTACGCGATCCAGTCGACGTAGCCGTCGCCCGGGTACAGGTCGGGGAACCACGGCTGCAGGCCCCAACCCTGGAAGCCCATGTAATTCATGACGTAGACCGCGTTGTCGACGCCCTTCACGCGGAGCCGGTCGACCACGTGGCGGTACATTTTGCTGTAGTCCATCGCGGTGTAGCCGGAACCGGGCGCCTGGTTGACCTCGTCCTCCGGCTCGTGGTGGATCGTGAGGAAGAACGGGTCGCGGAAGTTCGCGCGGAGGTACTTGGCCTCCTGGTCGATGTACCAGTCCGCGGCGCCGTTTGCGGTCTCCGCCCAGGTGTGCCCTGCTTCGGGCTTCCAGTTGATCGCGAGCAGCCGCTTGTTGCCGGGCTCGCGGGCCAGGTCGATCAGCCACGACGGCGGCCAGATCTGCGTGTCCCGGAAGTACCAGTGCACGACGTCGACCGGCTCATCAGAGTTGGCCTCGAGTGCATGGATCGCGTCGGCCGGGGTCTCGGACCCCTCGGGGGACGAAACCGCCCCCCACCACGCCCCGCAGCGGGGCACGAGGTTCTTGGTCACCGTGCACCCCGCGTCCCCAGCCTGCAGCGGCGCGTCCGGATCCGTTGGCGGCGCGGCGGCGTCAGGTGCGACGTGGGGCGCTACGGCCGAGGCCGGCCCGACCAGGCTGGCGCCGAGCAGGGCGGCGCTCGCCGCGATGGCGGCAAGGAGTGTCGCTCTCCGTGGCCTGCGGCCACCGGTGCCGATCCACCGGGTCAGACGCGAAGACGCCGGCAAGCCGACACCGTGGTGGTGGTGATCCCCCGTTCCCAGGACTGGTGCTTGTTTCGGGAACATGGGCACCGATACTGGCCGCTGCGTGCTGCCGCGTCCAGTCCACCCTCGGCGCGGCCCGGAGAACTCTGCACCTGCTGGTCGACGAGGCCTCAGATCCCGTGACCGCGCCGGGTGAGCTCGGTCATGACCCGATCGGCGGTGACCAGCCGGGCGACGACGGCGAGAGCGAGCACCCAGCGGGGCTCTCGCCAGTTCGCGCGCGCGGCCCGGACTGCGTGCCGGCAGGCGGTCCGGCGCTCCCCGAGGGCAGCGTGCCCGAAGGCGAGCTTGCCCAGCATCAGTCCGGCTGCGATGCGGTCGCGGGCCATGGCTGGATACCGCTCGAGGAGAACCAGATGCGCCGCGTTCTTGTCCGCCCACTTGTGCACGAAGTGCGAGGAGGCACCCCACTGGACCCGGACGAGCGGCTCGTCGACGTGGACGATCGGCGCCTGGGCCGCCGCCCGCAGCAGGAGTTCCCAGTCCTCGGCCATGCTCTGCGGGAGCGTCTCGTCGACCAGTCCGTTCTCGGTCACGAGCGCCCGTCGGGCCAGGAACGACGAGGAGTGGAGCATGGTCAGTCGTGAGCGGATGAGCTGCTCCAGCCGGACCCGGTCGGCCCCAAGGGTCCGTACGACGCTGCGCCCGCCGACGTCAACCACCATCGCGGTGGTGGCGAAGAGTGCCGCGGGTTCAGCCTCGAGCGCCGCCACCTGACGGCGGAGCTTGCCCGGCTCCCAGGCGTCGTCGTCATCGCAGAACGCCACAAGGTCTCCAGCCAGGTCGAGCACGCCGGTGTTCCGAGCGCCGCAGAGCCCGGGGGTCCGGGTGTTGCCGAGCACCCGCACCCGGCGGTCGTCGGTGTCGGTGCCCGCGTCCGTTTCCAGCGAGTCGTCCGGCTCGGCCCGGTCGAACACGACCCGCACCTCGAGCCGGCCCGGGTAGTCCTGGCTGCAGATCGAGGCGAGCGCCCGGCGCATGAGCGCCGGTCGATCGTGGGTCACCAGGACCACCCCGACAGATGGCCACGCATTCGGCTCCTGCACAGGTTGCTGGCCCATAGCACGCACCTCCTCGTGACGAGGTGGCGCCTCGGCCCGGACCTCCACGGTGGCGTCGTACCCGTACGCGCGCCGACCCGGCCAGGTGAGCGCGGTCACCACCCGACGGGCGTTGGCCGGTAGCGCGCCCCGCCAGGCGTCGTCGCGGCGCAACGAGACCGAGCCGGTGGTGAACCGCGACGGGTTGCCGCTGACGGTGTGGACCGGGCCCAGCTCGAGGCCGCCGTCAGTGACGAAGTCGAGCGCGTCCCCCGAGACGTCGAGGTCGGCCAGCGCACCGACCCGGCGCAACGAGCCGCGGGGGTCGGCCACGAAGTCCTCGTAGCGCAGGCGATCCGTCCGCGCGCCGAGTCTCGGCAGCAGCTCGAGCAGCGCGTTGTGGCCGCTCCAGAGCGCGGCCATGTACGACGGCCGGTAGGTGGGCATGTACGCCTCGCGGTCGAGCACCTCTGGACGGCGAACGGTCTTCGTCCACGAGTACGCCACCGCGCGCGGGTCCCGGACGAGCTGGAGCACCCGGAGGTCGATGCGTTCGGACCGCCGGAGGTTGTAGGCGAGCGGGGTCAGCTTGCTCGTGTCGACGACGACGTCACAGCCAGACACCTCGCGGATGCCGGCGTAGAGGCGCTCGTAGTGCTCGAGGTATCGGCGCTGCTGCGCGCGGAACCGGCGGGTAACGATCGGTCCGGCGAGCTGACCGATGTCGCGCAGGTCGTCGACCTCGCGGGCCAGGGCGGCCACCTCGTGGGTGTCGACCTGGTCCCAGCCGCCGAAGGCGGCCTTGCCGACCCGCTGCCAGAACGAGCACGCGGAGAACCGCTCACCGCACCCGCAGCGCTCGTCACGTCGTAATCCACGGTCCCAGAGGAAGACGACCTCGCCGACCCCGGTCGCGCCCGGGATCTGGGCGAGAGCTCGCTCGATCAGGGTCGAACCGCTTCGGCCCATGCCCGCGACGTACAACACTCGGGTCGGCACATCCTCAAGATCCCTCTGGATCGGCTCGTACGTGCTCGCCATGGCGCTCCCCTCCCAACGACTCGTTCGACGCGGCAGCCGACCTGGCCAGCTCGGACAGCCCGAGACCACGGCGCTCGCGCCAGACCCAGACGACGTAGACGATCAGTCCGGCGCCCAGCCCGGTCAGCGCACCCTGGCGCCCGCCCAGCAGACGGCCCAGCAGCGGCACGAGCCCGAAACAGGTGGCGGCGATCCCGTACGCGAGCCCGGTCGCGCGCCCGAACGGGTGCAGCCCGAGGTGCCGCCAGATCTGCCAGAGCGGCAGCAGGTTGCCGATCACCAGTGCCGCCGCCCATCCGATCCCGGCACCGATGATCCCGATCCGCGGCACGAGCACGAGGTCGAGCGCGATCGTGACCACCAGGGCGACCCCGATGTTTGCGAGGTTCCACCAGGTTTTGCCCGCCATGACGAGGACCACGGTGACCATGCCGCAGCCGGTGGCGACGAGCATCGCACCGGCCAGCAGCACCACGACTGGCTCGGCGCCGCCGTACCCGGGTCCGAAGATCGTCACGACGTACGGCGCCGCCGCGATCACAGCGAGGTGGATGGGCCACGTTGCGATCACCACCCATGCGGTGGCGGTCTGGTACACCGTCCGTGCCGCGGCCCGGTCGCCGACCGCGAGCAGCGCGGCGAGCTTGGGCTGGACTGCCTGGGCCACGGCGTTGTTGCCGAGCTGGCTCAGCGCGACGAACCGGGTGGCCGCGGTGTAGACCGCTGCACTCACCGCGTCGAGCAGCACGGCGACCAGGACGATGTCCAGCCGTTGGAGCGCTATCTGGCCGAGGCCGGCGAGGCCGCGCGGGCCGGTGTAGGACCAGAACCGTCGCGCGTCGCCGACCGCCCGGTCGGCTGGGGCGGCGCCGGCGCCCGTCCGCAGCAGCGCCCGGAGCCACAGCGCGACCACGACCAGCAGCGCGGCGTACGGAGCGACCCACGCCAGCGGCAGCAGCAGGCCACCGCCGGCCAGCAGCGCGCCGGTGACGAGCACGAGCTGGAGCGCTGGCCGGCCGATGCGCTCGACCAGCGTGGTGGGTCGGACGGTGTGGAAGCCCTGCGTGGCCGCCACCAGCGCCTCGTACAGCGCGACGAGCGGGAGCGCGACCGCGAGCAGCCGGAGGAACCCGGCGAGGGACTCGGACTCGCCGGCCGCCGCACCCGCGTCGACGAGACGGCCGACCCACTCCGCGGAGCCGGCGAGCACGGCGCCGACCAGGAGCGACACGACGACGACTGGGGGCAGGGCGACCCGGAGCCAACCGCGCACCAAGCGGTACCCGTCGGTCGCCCCGGATCGGGCCACGAAGTACACGAGGCCGGTCTGCGTACCGAGCGCGCAGAGGCTCGCCAGGACGAGGAAGAGCGAGGTGGCGACGAAGAACACCCCGGCCTCGGCCGGGGCTGCCCCGCGTGTGACCACGACGGTGAGGACGAAGGTCGCGACCGCGCCGATCCCGGCCCCGAGCAGGCTGCCCAGGCCCCGACGGGCGAGCCCGGACATGCCACCGGCGTGGTCGGCGGACCCGGCCACCGTCCTGGCCGGCGTGGTGGCCGTCGCGCCGCTCATCTGCGCCAGCTCGGCGTACGCCCGAGCCAGGCGGCGAGCGCGTCGTCGTCAGGAGCGAAGTGCTCGTCGAGCCGGGCGCGCAACGCAGGCTGCAGGTCCGCGCGCGGCCGGGCGTTGCGCTGCTCGAACCGGGCCGGGCGCCACGCCGGCAGGTCAAGGAAGTCGATCACCGCGTCGAAGGATGCCTCGGGTGCGGTGAAGAAGTCGCCGCTGTCGATCACGTGGAGCCGCTCCCGACCGACGAGTGCGGCCAGGCGGGCGAGCTGCTCGGCGTAGCTGCCGCGGGCGAGGTAGGCGTTGTGCTGGTGGTGGTGGCTGACGTACGTCGGGTCCGAGCGGAGCCGGGCCTCCTCGCCGGCCAGGCGGGCCGGCTCGAGGTCGAGCGCGCGTTCGAACGTCTCGGCCTCGAAGCCGCGGGCGCGCTCGTGCGTGTAGGCGGAGTACGCCCGTTCCACGGGATCGCGCAGCAGCGCGACGAGGCGGACGTCGGGCAGGTCGTTGGCGATCCGCTCCCCGGCCAGCGGGTGGAAGAGGTAGTACGGGCTGGACTCGCCGGTGATCACCCGCGACCCGAGGCGGCGCTCGAGTCTGGTGGCGGTTGCTCGGAGCGGGAAGTGCCCGCGGTACCAGTCGGGTCCGCGATCGTAGGCGGTGTCGAAGTAGTGCACCCCCTTGTGCAGGGCGGGGGGCACGACCGCGGGGTGCGCCGCCACAGTCCTGAACAGCGAGGTGGTCCCGCAGCGCTGAGCCCCGACGACCAGGAAGTCCGGCGTCATGCGCAGCTGCGCGGTCAGCCGCCCCGTTGCCACTGCAGACTGGCGAGCCAACCGGAAGCTGCCTGCGCGTACGACTGTCCCGATCATGGTCCGTTGGCTCATCCCGGCTCGTTCGTCGGAGCGCCGGAGTGGTCCGACCTCCAGGTCGTCTCGACGACCGGCAGCATCCAGCGCTCGATGGCACCCGCGGGGAAACCCGAGGCGGCCTGGCCGTCGGCTGCATAACGGGTCCCGACTTCGAGGAGGTACAGGTGCGCCGACGCCTCGGCCGCCGCCGCGTCAACGCCGAACGGGGCGAGCAGCCTTGCTGCGGTCGCGATCAGGGCGACTGCATCGTCGGGCGTCGGTCCGCTCGGACGCCCCACCAGGACCTCCTGGGCGGCGTAGTGCAGGGCGTCGAAACCGAGCGGCACGTCCGTCGCGAACCGCTCCCAGTCCCACGCCATGACCACGCCGTCGCCGTGCACCACGTTCCAGTCCGTCCAGTCACCGTGCCAGGAGCCGAGGTCGATCAACCCGCCCGCGGCCTCGTGGCCGGCGACGACCCTGGCCAGCGCAGCCAGGAGCCGCTCACGATGATCGAGCCGGCCCACGGCGCGGATCCGCTGCTGCAGGCCGGCCACGAACCGGCTCGTCGAGAGCGCACGTCGAGCGATGCCGATGGCCGCGACCTCGCGCATGGCCTCGACCCGGGCTGGCTCAGGGACGATCTGCCGGCGGGTCGCCACGAGCGGCGTCTGGACCACGAGCTCGGATGTTCCCCACGCACCGGCGTGCAGCAGACGCGGGGTCGAGACCGACCGCAACGATGTCCGGCCGATGCGCCGGAGCGCGTCTGCCTCCGTCAGGACCAGGCTCCGGGTGAGATCGGTCACTCCCAGTTTTGCGACGGCGGCGACGGAGCCCGCCGCGGTCAGTGCGTGCACCACCGGCTTGCGGTTGGCGCGCGCGGGCCCGAGCCGGACGCTGAGCGTGATCTCGGCACCGACAAGGTCACCGAGGAGGTCCTCCATCGCGCCGGCGTCGGCGCCGTACGGTGCCCAGAGGCACAGTCGCTCGCCGAGGTGGGGAGCGGCGCCGAGTCGAAGCGCCGAGGTCAGCGCGAGGGCACGGACGCGGAGCCGTGGTGTGTGCGTCGGCGTGGCCGCCCGGGTCGCGGCGGCCGCGAGCACCGCGCGGCGGGGTAGGAGCACGCGCGGGTCCTCCGCCCGCGGCATGACGACGAGTTCTGCGACCAGCCGTTGGCCAGCCGGCCGATCAGGGCCAAGCGTCCACGAGACTGGAGGCGGCCAGATCGCAGCCACCACCTGCGCGAGGTCGACGAGCTCGCCGCAACCGCCCCGGTTGGAACCGTTGCCGCGACCAGGAACCGTGCCCCGGCCCGGATCGACGATCGGACCGGCCATCAGGCGGCCGCCGTCGGCTGATGCGAACGATCGCCCGCGCGGCTCTCGGCTTCGTCCCGCTGGTTCCGCCAGAGCAGCGCCACCGCGATCATCGGGAACGCAAGCACGTTCGGTCCGACGTCGTAGAAGACGCTGGCAACAAGTGCGAGCAGAATCGCCAGAAACGCCGCCGAGCCAATGGGTGTGTGATCGCTACGCCACCGCACCAGCGCGCCGACGAAGAACATGAAGAAGAACACTGTGCCGACCACACCGGTGGAGACGAGCAGCAGGAACACATATCCGTTGCTTCCGAGCACGGCGTTGCCGCAGGCGGGGCAGGTTGCGCTCCGGCCTACGGTGATCGTCTGGTTGCTGCCCTCGGCGGATCGGGTCGACCCGTATCCCGTGATCGGTGCCTCGAGGACGATCTCGAGCGTCTCCTCGGTGGTCTGCTCACGGATCGCATTGCTGTGCCCGTTGTCCAGCCGATCGGAGATCACGCCGTTCAGCGGGCTCGCCACGACGAGGAGCGCCGCGATCAGGCTGGCCCCCAGCATCCCCACCAGCGCGGTGGTCCGCCCGCGCAGTGCGAGGCGCAGCGCGACGACCAGGACGGCCAAGGCAGCCAGGACCCAGGTTCCTCGGTTGAGCGAGGCCACCGCCGCGATCCCGGCGACCGCGAGGACGACGGTCGTGACGACCGGACGGCGTCGCTTGGCGTTCGAGGACATGGCCACGACGAAGAACAGTGCGAGGACGACGATCATGAAGCCCCACGTGTTCGTGTAGTCCCACGGTGCCTTTGGTCTCGGGTAGTCGTACCCGAGGAAGTCCTGGATCTGGGCCGCGGCCGGGTGGACCAGGTTCTGAACGTACGCGTTCTGGGCGATGCCGGCCGGCAGGAGCAGCTCGAACGGCGACGTGAACTCGAACCTCGGCAGCAGCGTCCCGAGCAGCCCACCAGCCGTGGTGAGGGCGAATATCCACGCGAGAAGCTTCACGATGGTCCGCTTGGGCACCTCCGCCTCGCTGAGGTTCCCGACGTAGAGCAAGATCACGGTCGCGGAGACGTACTGCACCTGGCGCGTGGCGTAGCCGATGAACCGGTCACCGCCGCCTTCGACCACCGTGCCGGACGGGCTCACGCCGAGCACGAAGAGGCCGGCGAGCGACCAGACCAGGAACAGCAGCCACCAGCCGAACCCGGGCGGCACGATGATCGACCGCCGGCGGAGCAGCGCGACCGCCATCGGCACGGCCATGATCGGGTAGATGAAGCCAGCGAGGCCGAGCGCCCACCACAGCGGGAACAGCCCGAGCATGGCGACGAGGCACCAGCCTGGACGCAGCAAGGGCGGAGCCTGCCGCCGCCCGAGCTCGACGGATCGCGCGCGGACCTGGTCGGACCGGTCCGGAAGATGGTCCAGGGCCGGCGCCGCCAGGGTGGTGCCGGACAGGTGTGCGCTGCTCATCCCCGGATGGATTCCGGCGACGTCGACACACCGCGCTTGCGCCGCGGCTGCGGCGGCTGACCGCTGGGCGCTGCGACGTTCGCGGCCGGGCGCGCCGGCCAGCGCGCCTCGACCCGTGCGTCGGCCGAGCCACCGGGTCGGTCGGCCGTGCGCACGGGCTCCGGTGCAGGTGCTGGAGGCGGGAGCGTCGACTCGTCCAGGCGCCTTCGCCGCCACCGGCCGACCCTGCGCCGGCGGACGGCGACGACACCTATCAGCGGCGTGCTCACGGCAGTGATCGCGCGGGTCGCAGCCGCCACCTCGTCGGGCGTCGTGACGCCCAGCTCCACCACGACGATGGCGCCGTGGGCAAGGGCGGCCATCGCCTGTGCGTCACCCGAGACCGGAACCGCGGACGAGTCGAGCACGACGAACCGGTTGCGCTGACCGATCTCGTCGACCACGTCGTGCATCGTGGTCGAGCTGAGCCACTCCGGCTCGATCCAACCGGTCGCACCGACACCGACCAGCGTGAGCGAGCGAGCTCCCCTAGCTGCGACGAGTACGTCGTCGACCTTGCGCGAACCGCCGAGCAGCTGGACGAGGCCGGACTGCGGCATGACACCGAGCGCCGCGGTGGCCGCCGCCGGCTCCGGGGCGGCCGACACGAGCGCGACGCGGTCACCGGACAGCGCGAGCGTGCGTGCGAGGTTGGCCGAGAACCAGCCGGAGACGTCGCCGAGCGAGGCGCCGGAGACCGCAGTCGTGGAACGGCTGAGGTCCGACCTCGCCCGGATCGTGTTCGCCAGATGGCTGAGCGCGGCCGGCACGGTCTGGCCTCCCTCGAGCCCTCGGCCTGGGACGTCCAGCAGGTCGAGCTCGGCCAGGACCGGGAGGCCGTGGAAGTCGGTGATCTCGTCGGCCCGCCACAGGCGCCGGTTGCGGCGCTCGGCGACGAGCGCCAGACCGAGGCCGATCAGGAGACCAGCCAGCATGCC
>Ga0183260_10003360_pt1 | contig 12933 bp, 14 predicted proteins | sample AntDrymUQ4972206_2_FD_129768 | JGI IMG/M metagenome (GOLD analysis project Ga0183260, IMG submission 129768) | Polar desert sand microbial communities from Dry Valleys, Antarctica - metaG UQ497 (22.06) (version 2) (version 2) | ecosystem: Environmental > Terrestrial > Soil > Desert | place...
ACGTCGGCGAACAGGAGCGAGCACTCGACCTCGGCCCCGCCGTGGTTGCGGCGGAGCATCCCGAAGCAGCCCGTGCATTACTTTGGGTTCTTGGTCCACCTCGCGTGGCCGAGGAAGCGCATGACGAGCCCGCCCGGCCCAGAGAACGGGGCCGCGCACAGCTTGCACCTCGGCGAGCTCGGAATGCGGGCGTGCAACCGGCGGCTTCGCAGGATTGGCGACGGGTCCACGAGGAGGCGCCGCCAGTTCTCGTCGGATGGCGGCGAGGCGTCCGTTGACGGTGCTGGGCTGGGAATTGGTGCGGCGCTGGGCATCCCGGCCATCGTACGCCCGGGCTCGCGAACGACGGTGTTGCGGGCCCGAATGCGAACCGGCGGCTCGGATCCCCTCTCGAGGTAGGCCCACTGGTGTGGTCACACCCTCACGCCGCGTGCCAGGCCAGCGGGTCTTGCGTGCCCGCCCTGAGTCCCAGGATCTCTCCGGGGGCGCAGTTCAGTCGCTATCCATGTCAGCCGTTGTGCTCGGAGAGGTCTTTGTCCTCCATCTCCCAAGCATGGTCGAGCGTGTGGAACGCGGAGTGTCGAATGAGGAATGGAAGAGTCCATGAGCGCATGCGTCGCGTGATGTCGCCGGCGTTGTATGCCCGCATTGCTGCGACGTAGTCCTCGCGATACTGGGGCAGTGCACTCGCGGAGAGCGCCGTGTCTTCCGGTATGTGCAAACCCACCTGCTTGGCGAAGTCGAGGCTCTCCACGCGGATGACGTGACGAATGATCTCGTCCCGCTGGCGCCCCCCGCCGCGCGGGCCTCTGCGCATCTCCGGTGAGACGCGTGTCGCGACGCCGTCGAAGAACGCCCAGCACGCGCGCAGTAGAGTGATTCCACGTTCGAGCGCAGCCTCGCCCATCGGATCCCGCTCCGTCGCGGATGGCGAAAAGGAGATTCCCCAGAAATCGGTCGAGCCAGTACCGACCTTGTCTTCCACGATCTCGATTGGCCCGGCCGCGTCAAAGTCGCGCTCTATTCCGGCGAGGCCGGCGACCGGCGCGTAGCGTTCGCGGTAGGACTGAAGTGTTTCCAACGCGATCTCGGCCGTCTTCGCGCCTCGACTCCACCCCGGCCAGTCGAGGGCGAAGGCAACGGCCCGCTTCGACTTCGGACCGCGGTCGATCACGGTGCGAACAGGCATGCCTAACTATTGCATGCGCAGTCCGGGGAGTCGACGGTCGGGGTTGTACGCCTCATACCACGCAAGCGGATCCCTCGGGACCCGGAACGGGCCGCCATACTGGACGCGGCTCAGATGCAGCTCGCCCACCAACTTGGGGGACGCCGACTTCGGCGCTGGCGGGCATCCCGAGCGCGAGCGACCGAGCGAGGGAGATCCTCGGCGAAGCACGCTACAACGAGAGCGCCGCCCGAGGACGGGCGATGCCACTGAATCAGGTTATTCAGCTAGCCGCGTCGGAACCAAGTCAGCCTGAGCGGCGCGAATGAAACGATCAGACAGCGATCAAGGTGACCGACGGCGCCGTTGAACTCATCTCCGAGGGCACTGGAAGCTGTTTACCCCCTAAGACCGAGGATGCCAATGCGAAAGATCGTGGTCACCGAGTTCCTGACGATGGATGGCGTGATGCAGGCGCCGGGCGGGCCGGACGAGGATCGGGACGGCGGCTTTCCGTACGGTGGATGGCAGATGGAGTACGGCTACGACGACGCGCAGATCAAGAAGCGTGCCGAAGCGATCGCGTCGACCGACGCCTACCTGCTCGGCCGTCGCACTTACGAGATCTTCGCTTCGTACTGGCCCAACCAGCCGGACACAAACAAGTGGGCTGCCATCCTGAATCCGCGGCCCAAATATGTCGTGTCCCGAACGCTCAGCGAGTCACTCTCATGGCAGAACTCGACTCTGTTCAAGGATGACGTCGTGGGACGCATCCGCGCGCTGAAGGAGCAGCCTGGCGGTGATATCTCTGTACTCGGCAGTGGCGACCTCGTCCGGACTCTGATCGAGAACGACCTGGTCGACGAGCTCGAGCTGACCATCTATCCGCTGATTCTCGGAACCGGCAAGCGCCTGTTCCGCGAGGAACTGGACGCGCGGAAATTCGAGCTGGTTGATTCACTGCCTGGCAAGGGCGGTGGTGTGATGCTGACCTACCGACCAGCCAGCGAGCCCGTCGCGAAATCGTGATGGCGACGGACTCGTACCAAGCGAGCGGGTCACGCTGCGTGTCCCCTGAGTCTCCGGAACTCTCCGGGCGCGCCACGCCACAGGAGTACCGTTTCCGTCTCTGATACGAGCGGGTCCGGGGCGTCTGCCGTGATCTCGCGACGCCGGACAATCGCGTCGCCGGGGATGTGGGAACGACCAGTCTTAAAGAGCGCTTGCCATGGGTTCCGGACTGGGCGGCTTGCCGACTACCCAGAAGCGACCTCACGTGTTCGTGCGCGTAACAGCGGCCAGGCCCACCACGCCGCTGCAGCGAGACTTAGTAGCGCGAGCAGCGTCCACAAGTGGAAACCCAGCGTTCCCGGCGGGAGGACCAACCCGGATAGTCGCAGCGAATAGAGGGCTATGACGAGTACGACGACGATCACGGAGGCGCCAGCGGCAGACCACTGGCGGAGGCGCATGGGCGTCGCATCGAAGGTGTGCCGCCAGCTGGCGAAGACCACAACGGCGGCAATCGCCAGTCCCGCGAGCCAACTGACGATGATCGTCAACCGGGCCCCGTAAGCGATCTCGGCCGCTCCCGCTATTGACGGAGTCTGAAGGAGCAGGAAGAAGAACAGGCAATACGTGGTCCAGGCAAGCATCGCGACCAGCACGAGGCTGACTAACGCCTTCCGCGCAGGCTCCATCGTCCCTCGAGTTTAGTCGCGAGCGTCGGTGCGGGATCGTGGCGTACCACCCGCGCGAGAACTCTCCGGCGGGTCGATGCTCGCCTCTCGCTCCGGCCAATGTGCGGCCGCCGGTAGCCATTAGAGTCGGGCGGTGGACTGGCTGTTGGCGCGGGCAAGCTCGGAAATCGGGCTTCTGCTAGCGGTGACCGGAGCCGCATTGGTCATCGGCTTGCCGATCGTCCTTTGGCGCAGGCGTCGCTTGGGCTGGACTAAAGCCGCCTGGATCACCAGCGTAGAGGCCGCGATGATCGGTTCCCTTCTGTTCATTGGCGTTTTGACACTCGGATCCTTCGGGGTAGGCGGACATGGCCAATTCAACGTCGTGCCCTTCGGAAGCCTGATCGAAAGCCTTGACCAAGGTGAGTTCTACGTTCAGCTCACTGTGTTTGACATCATCGCCAACGCCGCCCTGTTCATACCGCTGGGCATGGCAATTGGACTGCGATTCCCGAGGATGAAGATTGGGGTTTGCCTGGCGGCGCTAGTAGCCGTCGCGGGCAGTATCGAAGTGGTACAGGGAGCCTTGCTTGCCCGATCTGGCGACATCACGGACGTCATAACGAACACGGCTGGCGGCTTCGCTGGCTATTTAGTGGCCCAGATCCTGTATCGGGGCTGGCCTTACAGGCGTCAGACGGGCTGACCCGCTGACGAGTTGTTCTCTGGATCGGTCAAGCTCGCGTTGCAACTACCCGTCCACGCGCTGGAGGCCGGCACAGGCGTAGAAGAGATTGTTCGCGCCGAATCCGCCGCCTGCCTGCACCGTGTCGCCTTCGCGGGCAACGAACTCACCGGAATCGTCCAGGAGCTCGATCTGCCCATCTACCAGGCGGGCCGAGTATCCAAACGGCCACATCACCGGCGTGCGCTCCCCTGCGGGCGTCGCAAGCGCCAGGCCCGACCGGGGATCGGGAACGAGCGTCCCCTGCGCGAGGGCGTCCATGCAGGCCTGGGGCCGTGCCGCCTCGGTGAGCAGCGTGATCGCCTCGGGCGTCACGGCCGACGTCGTCGACGGTGTTGAACTAGCCATCGGTGGAGCATGCGTCGCGGCCGGTTGAGTCGCGGGGGCCGATGGCGAGCCACAGGCGGCGATCAGGAGTGCCGCGGCGAGGGTGGTCAGGGTAAGGAGGCGTCGGTTGTTCATGTTCATCACCCCTCGACGCTCTCGGACGCTCTCCAGTTTCCTGTCAGACTGAGCGCATGAAATACGTGATCGCGATCATCTTTCCGCCGCTCGGGATGCTGCTTGCCGGTCGCGCCGGTCAGGCGCTCGTGTGCCTACTGCTGATGGTCACACTGATCGGCTGGCCGCTCGCCGCCATCTGGGCCCTGCTGGTGGTGAACACCTCAGAGACCGAGAAGCGCATGCGCCGGCTGATGCAAGAGCAGGCCAGGAACTCGCGCTAGCCGGCTTCCTCAGCCTTCGCGGCCTCGAAATCAAGCGAAGCCGAGTTGATGCAGTAGCGCATTCCAGTCGGCCCGGGACCGTCGGGGAACAGGTGGCCCAGGTGCGCGCCGCAGTTTGCGCACACCACTTCAGTGCGCAGCATGCCGTGGCTGAAGTCGGTCTTCTCCTTGACGTGGCCTTTCTCGACGACGTCGTAGAAGCTCGGCCAGCCTGAGCCCGACTCGAACTTGGTGCCGGAGTCGAACAGGGGTTCGCGGCAGACGACGCAGCGGTACACGCCGGCGTCGTGGTTGTCCACGTACACGCCGGTGAACGGCGGCTCTGTGGCTGCTTCCTGGGTCACGGCGAACTGGATGGGGGTCAGTCGCTCGCGTAGGTCGGTCTTGTCGAGGTTCATGTTTCTAGCCTCCAGACCTAAGATTAGTCGGGAGGGAGCCGGTCAGCTCTCGCTGGCATCGCTCGACTGCGACTTGTGGGCCTGCTGGTATTCCTCGCGCAGCCGGCGCACGTCCGCGACGGCCTTGGCGTGCTCGGCACTGTCGGCAGAGGTTGCGCCCAGCTCGCGCTCAGCGGCACGCCACTCGGTGAGGATCAGCGACACGTCGCGCGTCGCAGCTATCTCATCGATCGGCGGGATCTCGACACCCGCTTGGTTTGCGGCCCGCGTCTGCTCGGCCAGCGTCTGCTGCGTGCTGGTGTGGGCGAAGACCATCGCGGCCAGCTTCTCGATCTCTTTCGCCAGTCGAACGAAGCGCGCCGAACCGGGCGCCTCTGAACGCTTCTGGTGCTCGAGCAGCTGAAGCTGATCAAGCGTATGCAGCAGCTCGTCCGACACGGTACGGAGACCCTGTTCGAGATTCATGACGGCCCCTCCGGAACGTCAGGCGCCCCTGAGCCCGACCCGTTGAGCGTACACCGGCTGTGAATAACACGCGAGGGCCTCCCTGGGCCGAGCGGCTATTCTTTCTGCCCTTGACGATCGAGCCCCGCATAATGCGCCGCCTCTCGGCGTTGCTGGTGACCTTCGCGGTCGTGGTCGGTGGATGCGGTCAGGCCCCCGCTGGCCAGGTTGGCGGAGTCGATGTTCGCATCGGCGGCGGCAAGCCGTTCACGTGGGACCCGGCCCAGGCTGGAGACTCAGGCTCGGCGAACGTCATCGCGCAGGTTTTCGAGGGCCTGACTGCCTTCGACGTCGACAGCAACGTCCAGCCAGCGCTGGCCGATACCTGGCAGGCGTCCGAGGATGGCCGACAGATCACGTTCCACCTTCGGCCCGGGATCACCTACAGCGATGGCTCGCCGATCACGGCACAGGACGTTGTCGCCAGCTGGCTGCGCATGATCGATCCCGCCCGCCCGTCGCCGCTCTCCAGCCTTGTCGCTGACATCCAGGGCGCGACGGAGTATCAGGCCGGGCAGATCGGGGCCGATGGTGTCGGGCTGCGCGCTGACGGCGACCAGGTCATCGTCGATCTCCGCCGTCCCGCGACCTACTTTCTCGCGGTTACGGCCTCGCCCGCGATGGCCGTCGTACCGCCCGGCATGTACGGCCAGCTGGACACCGCCCCGCCTCCGAACATCGTCGTCTCGGGCGCATACGTCCCGACCATTGGGCCAGACGGAGTGATCCGCCTCGATGGCAACACGCGCTATTGGGCCGGCACGCCGCCACTCGACGTCGTGGAGGTGGTCACGGACTTCGGCGGCCGCAGCGGCGTCGTCTTCTTCGAGGACGGCCGCGTCGATTACGTCGGCATTGGGGCGTTCGACGCGTCCTGGATCGCCTACGACACCGAACTGGGACCCCAGCTCCGCCACGGCACCGACTTCAGCGTCAGCTACTACGGCTTCGACACCCAGGTGCCGCCGTTCGACAACGCTCAGGTGAGGCTGGCATTCGCCAAGGCAGTCGACTGGGATCGCATCGTGCGCCTGGCCGGCATCACCCCCGCGACCTCCATGATCCCGGCCGGGGTACCCGGCCGCGATGAAGCCGACCATCGGCCGAGCTATGACCCAGAGGCGGCGCGCCAGCTCCTGGCGGACGCGCAGTTCCCGGGCGGCGTCGGTTTCCCGCCGGTCGTCCTTGCCACGTACGGGGTCGGCTTCGAGCAGACCGTGGCCACCGAACTCGAGACGAACCTTGACGTCCAGGTCGAGGTGGAGGTCCACGACTTCCAAGACTACATCGGCCGCCAGCGCGGCCCGGGAGCGCCGGGCATCTGGACGCTCGCATGGAGCGCCGATTACCCGCATCCGCACGACTTCCTCGGGCTGCTCCTAGAGTCGGGCAGCCGCAGCAACAACGGGGGCTGGAGCAACCTCGAATACGACGCGGTCATCGAAGAGGCCGCCGCCACCGCGGACGCGGCCGAGCAGCAGGCGCTCTACAGCCAGGCCCAGGAGATCCTCCAGGTAGAGGCGCCCGTCGTGCCGCTGGCATACGGCGAGTCCTGGGCGCTCGCGAGAGAGGGGCTGCTCGGCGCCGAAGCGGCCGGCGTGGGCATCATTCGCATCGCCGGACTCGACTGGGCGCCGGGGACGGGACGATGAGCGCGGGCGCGCGCGCGTTGCTCGCTCTGCTGCTGACGCTAGGTGGCCTGCTGGCGCTCCCCGCCGCGGGGCTGGCGGCCGAGCCAACGTTCGGGACGCCCGTTGGATCCGCGCCGCTGGGTGAGCCTCTGACGATCACCGGTGACATCGAGGGCGTCGAAGGCGGGACCGTTGAGGTGCTCATCCAGCTGGTGGGCAAGGCGCCCCAGATCGTCGTGCCGGCCAACCCGGGCACAGGCGCCGGCAGCTGGCAGGTCTCGGCCGAGATCGACGTTCCGTCCTCGATGGAGTGCGCCTGCTTCTTTGACGGCCAGAGCCCGCCCAACTCGCGTGTCGAGTTCCGCTTCCGCGTCCGCGCGGCGGACGGCACGACCTCCCTTGGGCCGGTTGGCCAGACGACGGTCACCGATGACCGTTTCGAATGGCGAACCATCGAACAGGACCTCGTACGGGTGCACTGGTACGAGGGCGACGACGCTTTCGCGCAGTCCGCCGCAGACGTCGCCAACACGGCCATCGATCAGGCCGCGGAGCTCCTCGGGTCCACGTTGCCTGAACCGGTGGACCTATTCGTATACGCCACCCAGGACGCGCTCCTCGAAGCCGTCGCGCCGAACCGGGAGAACATCGCCGGGCAGGCGCACTCGACGATCGCGACGATGTTCGTGTGGCTGCCGCCCGACCAGGATCCCGAGCGTTCACGCGTCGTGGTCGCGCACGAGCTCACCCACCTCGTGTTCAACGAGACGACGGACAACCCGTATCACGGGCCGCCACGCTGGCTCAACGAGGGCGTCGCCGTCTACCTGTCAGAGGGATACGCGCTCGAGTGGAGCTCGGCCGTCAACAGTGCCGCGCGCGACGGCAGCCTCATTCCGCTACCCGGGCTGGCCGGCTTCTTCCCGTCACCGCCAGATCAGTTCCAGCTGGCCTACGGCGAGAGCGTGTCCGCGGTCGACTTCTTCGTCCGCACATACTCGGAGCAGACCCTGTGGGACCTGGTGCGCAGCTATGCGCAAGGCCTCTCTGACGATGACGCGTTCACCGCGGCCACGGGCACAGATGTTGCCGCGTTCAACGCTGCGTGGATGGCGTCGCTCGGCGCCGAGGTGCGCGAGCCGCTCGGTCCGCAACCGGCGCCGCCGGGGCCGGTCCCGAGCGCCTGGACGAACGCGGCGCAGGCCACGCCCGAGCCGGGTACGAGCGGGTCGCCACAGACTCCCGGCCCGACCCTGGCGCCCGGCCAGAGTCCGTTGCCCACTCTCCGGCCCGCGCCACCAGGGGAGGGAGTGTCGAATGATTCCACCGGGGCTTTGCTGCTGACCGTTATTGTTGGCATCGTCGTGCTCGTGGTGATCGTGGTGCTCGTGGTGGTGGTGCGGCGCGGTCGGGCTCGGCGCCCGCCCCGATACTGTTGATCGACGACATGCCCAACAACAACAACCAAGTTCTCGAACTCAGGGTCGGTGACAGGGTGACCCTGGCCAAGCCCCATCCGTGTGGCGCCCTGGAGTGGCAGGTCACACGCCTTGGGGCAGACATCGGGCTGCGCTGTGCAGGCTGTGGCCGGCGGGTGATGCTCGAACGACGCGAGCTCGAGCGCCGCCTCCGAGGCTTCGTCGAGAGGGGCGCGGCAGTGGACCCTGAGAATCCGCAGGCAGACGCATGACCGCAGCAGCTCAGCCCGACCAGACGCTCAACGTCCTTCGCAACCGCCGTTTCCTGGCGCTGTGGGTGGCGCAGGTCGTCACCCAGGTCGGCGGCAACATGGTCCTCTACGGGCTCACCGTCCAGGTGTTCAGCCTGACCAGGTCGTCGACCTCGGTCAGCCTGCTCATCCTGAGCTTCCTCGTGCCCGCGGTCATCTTCGGCGCGGTCGCCGGCGTCTACGTCGACCGCCTGGATCGCCGGCTGATCCTGGTCACCACCAACGCGGTTCGGGCCGCATTGTTCCTGGTGCTCCTGCTGGTCCTCAACGACATCGGGTTGATCCTGCTGCTGATGGTCATCATCTCGACCCTCACCACCTTCTTCGGCCCGGCCGAGGCGGCGATGATTCCCGTCGTCGTGCCGCGCAACCAGCTGTTGCCCGCCAACTCGCTGCACATCTTTACGCTGCAGGCGTCGTTCTTCCTCGGCTTCGCGCTCCTCGGGCCGCTGGTCGTCAACCTCGCCGGACAGAACGCCCTCCTGATCGCGGTTGCGGGCAGCTACCTGATCGGCGCCTTGCTGTGCCTCCTGTTGCCGAGCTACAACCCGCGCACCAGCACCGTGACGCGCCCGTCTCAAGCCATTGGCGAGGCCGCGAACGCCATAGGTGAAGCTGGAAGTGCGGTAGCGACCACGTTCAGCCAGCTCGCCGACGGCATCCGTTTCATCTTCACCAACCGAACCGTCTTCTGGCCACTCGCCTACCTCGCCATCACGGCGTCCCTGATCGGCGTCCTGGGCGTGCTCGGGCCGGGCTTCGCGACGCAGGTCCTTGGCCTGTCCGAGAAGGACTTCGTCGTGGTCGTACTGCCGATCGGCATCGGCCTAGTGATGGGCATCCTCGTGCTCAACGTTTACGGGCGCCATTTCTCACGCCGGCGCGGCATCGAAGCTGGCTTGATCGCCCTGGGCCTGACCCTCCTCGCCCTGTCGATCGCACAACGCGTCACCAGCAGCCTCTCGCTCGGGCCCGTCATCTCACTGTTGTCAGTGGTCATAGTCGTGGCCTTCGCGATGGGCGTTGCATACGCGTTCGTGGCCATTCCTGCACAGGTGCAGCTCCAGGAGGTGCTGCCGGCGAACATCCGTGGCCGAGTCTTCGGCGTGCTCAACATGCTCGTGAGCATCGCGAGCTTCCTGCCCATCATCCTCGTCGGTCCCGTTGCCGACGCGGTCGGGACCTCGGCAGTCATCCAGGGCGCCGCGGTGGTAGTTCTCCTCGTCGCGGCTGGCTCTATCTGGCGCGCACAGCCCTCGCATGAATCGGTCGGGACAGGTGGCTTCGTTGATGCTGCCGATCCCGTCGCCGTGACCTCTCGGTCTTTGACGCAACCGATATCCCTGAGGTACGTCGACGCGCCTGCTGACGGTGTCGCTGACATCGAGATCGCGGCCACGCCCGTGACCCCGGGCCGCCCGGGCCCCGCCTCGCAGGACCCCGCCTCTTCGGAACCTGACACCAGCTCCGAGAGTTGAAGCGCGTCGCAATCGTCTTCACCGGCGGGACGATCTCGATGCAGCCAGACCCCGTCGCCGGAGGCAACCGGCCGACACTCGATGGAGCACAGATACTCGCCCGCGCACCAGAGGCGGCCCGGCTGGCCCACCTGGAGGCCATCGATTGGGGCCTCGTGCCTGCGTCACACCTTCGTTTTGGGCAGATCCTCGACATCGCGCGGGTCATCCACGCACAACTCGACCGCGCGGACATCGGCGGCGTTGTCGTGGTCCAGGGGACCGACGTTCTCGAGGAGACGGCCTTCGCGTTCGACCTGCTCGTTCGGTCCAGCAAACCCGTGGTGGTGACCGGTGCGATGCGCGACGCTGCCTCGGCGGATTACGACGGGCCGCGCAACCTGGCCGACGCGGTCGCGTGCGCGCTCAGCGCCGATCTGCATGGAGAGGGGGTCGTGGTCGTGCTGGCCGGCGTGGTCATCGCAGGCGACCAGGCGGTAAAGGCCCATTCGACGGCGCTCGACGCGTTCCGCTCGCGTGATTCGCCGGCGCTGGGTGAGGTCCGCGACGGTGGGGTCAGGATCGCGCGGCGCCGCGATGGCCGACGGGGCTTGCCCGCGATCCCCGCGACGGCGGTCGAGGACGTGCACCTGGTCACGGTCGTGACGGGCATGGACGGAGCCATGATCCGCGGCCTGGCCGCGTCTGAGCCCCGCGGGTTGGTCGTGGCCGCAACGGGCTCGGGCAACACCCATTCCGACGTGCTGGCCGCCGCCCGGGAGCTGATGGCCGCCGGAACAACGGTCTGCCTGACGACCAGGTGCTCAGGCGGGACCGTCGCTCCTGTGTATGCCTTCCCGGGCGGCGGCGCCACGTGGAAGCAGGCTGGCGTGATCCTGTCGTCGCTCGATGGGCCGAAGACGCGTGTCGCGTTGGCGCTCGGTCTGGCTGCCGGGCTGGACGCGCCCGAATTGGCCGAGCTGATCTCGAGCGGCACGGCAGGTTGAGCGCGGCGCCGCACGCCGACCTGATCATCATCGGCCGGGTCGCCACACTCGGCGGCGACGCGGGATTCGGCTGGCAGAAGGGCGTGGCCATCGCCCAAGGGCAGGTACTCGCGGTGGGCAGCCTGTCAGATCTCGAGCCTTTGGCGGGTCCGGGCACTCGCCGTTGGCGGCTGGCAGACGACCTCGTCGTCATGCCCGGCATCACCGACGCTCACCTGCACCTGATGACGCTGGTTCTCGCCGAGAGGCACCTCGATCTGACCGGCACCAACCTAGAGGCTGCACTGGCTGCCATCAGCGCCCGCCACCGCCAGATGCTGGCGGCAGGCGATGCCGATGGCTGGTTGCTCGGCCATGGCTGGTCGTTGCATGAGCTCGGGGAGTGGCCCGATGCAGGGATGCTCGAGTCCGCAGCTCCGAACCGGCCGATCGCCCTCAACTCGCACGACCACCACACGCGCTGGGTCAGTCGCCGCGCCCTCGAGATGGCGGGGATCTCCGCGAGCTCTGTTGACCCGGCCGGGGGCCTGATCCGTCGCGACGGCGACGGCCGTCCGACCGGCATCCTGCATGAGGCCGCCTCTGTGCTCGTGGACCCGGTTATCCCCACACCAACGGTTGATCAGCTGTCCGCGGCAATGGAGCGCGTCGCGGCCAGCCTCGCGGCTCTGGGCCTGACCGGCTGTCACGACCCGGGTGAGCTGGCTGCCGACACGGACCTCGAGCGTGGGCCAGTGCTCTACCGCTCACTGGCCGCCAAGGGTCAACTACCCATGCGCGTCCATTCGTCGGTCCGTGCGCCGCAGCTCGACCGCGCGATCGAGTTCGGGCTCTTCAGCGGGCAAGACGTGCAGCCCGAGGTCGGAGGCGACCCGGCGCTGGACATCCGGGCGGCCCGCTATCGGATGGGCTGGCTGAAGCTGTTTGCCGACGGATCGCTCGGCTCGCGCAGCGCCGCGTTGCTCGCGCCGTACGAGGACGCGCATGCGCAGCCGCCCACTGGCGGGCCGCGGGGGATGGTGCTAACTGACGCGGACGAGCTGGCCGAGCTGCTTGGGCGTGCTTCGGCCGCAGGCATCAGCGGCCAGGTGCACGCGATCGGGGATGCGGCCGTGCGTACCGTCCTGGACGTCTTTGCCGCGGCGCCTTCCTCCTCGGGCCTGATGCGCAGGATCGAGCATGCTCAGCTGGTCGACCCTGCCGACATGGGCCGCTTCGGCGAGCTGGGTGTGGCCGCCTCGCTTCAGCCGGTCCACCTGCGCAGCGATGCCGCCACGGCGCGAGAGGCCTGGGGCGTGCGCAGCGAGAACACGTTTCCCCTGCGCGCGCTGGCCGATGGCGGCGCGCTCATCCCACTCGGAACAGACGCGCCCGTGGAGCCGGCCGATCCGTGGCCCGGGATCTCCGTGGCCGTGGCGCGCCGCGATCCCTTCAAGGTCGATGACCAGCTCACGGGGGCGCATCACGCGATCAGCCTCGAACGGGCGATCAGGGCCGCGTGCCTGGATCCTGCGTTCGTGGCCGGTGAAGCGCATGTCGGCCGCCTGCTGGCGGGTTATCGGGCAGATCTCCTGGTCGTCCCCGCAGACGGCTTCCGCGAGCCGTTCGACGCGGCCGCCTTCGCTCAAACTCGGCCACTGGTGACGATGATCGACGGCGAGGTCGTATATGCGATCGGCGATGTCCCAGATTGACAGCCCTGCTCGCAACCGCGAATACTCGGGCCGATGAACTACCGCGAAACCCTCTTCACGCCGAGAGGGTTCCTCATCGTCGGGGGCGCGGTGTTGCTGCTCCTCGGAGTGCTCGGCTTCTTCATCCTGAACGACCCGGCGAATTGGTTCTTCTGGCTGGACCCCGGGGAGAATATTGCTCACCTGGCGATCG
>Ga0183260_10003361_pt1 | contig 12933 bp, 12 predicted proteins | sample AntDrymUQ4972206_2_FD_129768 | JGI IMG/M metagenome (GOLD analysis project Ga0183260, IMG submission 129768) | Polar desert sand microbial communities from Dry Valleys, Antarctica - metaG UQ497 (22.06) (version 2) (version 2) | ecosystem: Environmental > Terrestrial > Soil > Desert | place...
ATCCAACACGCCGCGCTCGCTCAACAACCGATACCGCTCACCGATCGCGCGCTCATCAACCACGACCAACCAGTTCTACATAACACCAGGAACACCTTCACAAACCAGGTCGCGAGCCCTAAGGCGAAGCCAGCAAGCACCTCCAGGTCCACGACAGGCTCGGAGAACTGAACCGCCAAAACGACCTCGGATACCGGCGGGAACCGGAACGTCACCGGGCTCGTCGGGCGTGTTGGCTCAAGTGGCGCCAAAGGGGATTCTCGGCTCGAGCAAGGACGTGGCCAATCTTCGCGTGGAACCCGTGAGGCAGGCGGAAGTATCCTTCCTATCGGCTGAACGATAAAGACCGGTCCGGTCAATCAGCGTCCCCGCCGCCCTCGTCGCTTCCCACCTTCCCCACGAGGTCCTGCATCACGCCCGGGTCGCGCAGGGTGGAGACGTCGCCCAGCTCGCGGCCCTCGGCGATGTCGCGCAGGAGCCGGCGCATGATCTTGCCCGAGCGGGTCTTGGGCAGGTCGGCCGACCAGATGACGTGCTTTGGCCGCGCGAGCTTGCCGATCTTGCGCGCGACGTGCTCGCGGATGTCTGAGATCAGCTCGTCTGACCCCTCGTTCTCCTCGCCCTCCAGCATGACGAACGCGGTCACCGCCTGGCCGGTGTCCTCGTCTGACTGACCGATGACCGCCGCCTCGGCCACGCGCGGGTGCGAGACGATGGCCGACTCGATCTCCGCGGTGGACATGCGGTGGCCCGAGACGTTGAGCACGTCGTCGATGCGCCCGATGATCCAGAAGTAGCCATCGGAGTCCTTGCGCGCGGCGTCGCCGACGACGTAGGTCTCCGACCCGAGCTTCGACCAGTAGGTCTCCTTATAGCGCTCCTCCTCGCGGTAGAGCGTGCGCAGCATCCCTGGCCAGGGCTTGCGCAGGACGAGCAGCCCCTGGCCGCCCTCTACGTCCTCGCCCTCCTTCTCGGAGACCACAGCGGCCTCGACGCCCGGCAGCGGCTGGGTGGCCGACCCCGGCTTGGTCTCGGTTATGCCCGGAAGCGGGGAGACGAGGATGTGGCCGGTCTCGGTCTGCCACCAGGTGTCGACGATGGGGCAGCGCTCTGCGCCGATGACCACGTGGTACCAGAGCCACGCCTTGGGATTGATCGGCTCGCCCACGGTGCCGAGCAGCTTCAGGGAGGAGAGGTCGTGACGGCCGGGGTACTCCGGGCCCCACTTCATGCACGTCCGGATCGCCGTCGGCGCCGTGTAGAACTTGGTCACGCCGTAGCGCTCGACGAGCTCCCACCAAATGTCCTTGTCCGGGTAGTCGGGCCCCCCCTCGTACATGACGCTCGTCGCCCCGTTGGCCATGGGTCCGTAGACGATGTAGGAGTGGCCGGTGACCCAGCCGACGTCGGCCGAGCACCAGAAGACGTCGTCGTCGGAGAGGTCGAAGACGTGCTTGTGGGTCCAGGCGACGCCGGTGAGGTAGCCGCCCGTCGTGTGGAGGATCCCCTTGGGCTTGGCCGTGGAGCCGGAGGTGTAGAGGATGTAGAGCGGGTGCTCGGCGTCGAGAGGCTCGGCCGGGCACTCGGCGTCGGCCCGCTCGAGCGCCTCGTGGTACCAGACGTCGCGGCCGTCGGTCATCTCGCACTCGGCGCCGGTGCGCTTCACGACGAAGATCAGCTCGAGGGAGGGGAGGTCGCCCATGGTCTCGTCGACCTGCTGCTTGACCGGGGCGGTCTTGCCCTTGCGGCGGGCCCCGTCCACGGTGATGAGCGCCTTGGCCTCGGAGAACTCCATGCGCTCCTTCACCGACTGGGCCGAGAACCCGCCGAAGACGACGTTGTGAGGCGCGCCGATCCGCGCGCAGGCCAGCATCGCGACGACGACCTCGGGAATCATCGGCAGGTAGATGCCGACGACGTCGCCCTTGGCGATGCCTCCTTCGCGCAACGCGTTGGCCAGACGCTGGACGTCTGAGAGCAGGCCGGCGTAGGTGAGCTCCTCCTCCTCACCCTCCTCCCCGTGCCAGTGGAAGGCGACCCGGTCACCGTGGCCGGCCTCGACGTGGCGGTCGAGGCAGTTGTAGGAGGCGTTGAGCTTTCCGCCGGCGAACCACTTCGCGAACGGCGCCTGCGACCAGTCGAGAACCTCGTCGAACTCCTCGAACCAGTCAAGCGCCCGCGCCTGCTGCGCCCACCATGCCTCCGGGTCGCGCGCCGCCTCCTCGTAGATCGCAGGATCGGTCAGCAGCGCCTCGCGGGCGAACTCCTCGGGTGGAGGGAAGCGCTCCTGCTCGAGCAGCTCCTCCAAGCGATCCTCGAGGCTCTTATCCCGTGTGGCCATGCCGTTCCCCCTCCGGTGTCGAGACGTCTCCGTCAGCGTTGCATGATGCCGTGACCGTAAACCGGACGGGCGTGCGGCGGCGGCCCTGAGCTCGCCTTACTCCCCCAGTACTTTGATCACCAGCCGCTTCTCGCGCCCGCCGTCGAACTCGCAGTAGAAGACCGCCTGCCAGGGCCCGAGGTCGAGGCTTCCCTCGGTGATCGGGAGGACGACCTGGTGGTGGACAAGGAGGTTCTTGAAGTGCGCGTCGCCGTTGTCCTCCCCTCCGGCGTGGTGGCGGTAGTCGCCGGGATCGGGTGAGAGCTCGCTAGCGACGTCATTGGCCGGCTCCTTCCACGATGGCGGCGCGAGCTTGTCGAGCCACTCCAGCACGTCCTCCTGGAGCCCCGGCTCGTCGTCGTTCACCCACACCGCCGCGGTGATGTGCATGGCGGATACGAGCACCATTCCCTCCTGCACGCCGGCCTCGTCGACGGCTGACTGCACGTCCTCGGTGATGCGCACGAACTCGCGGCGCTCCTGGGTGTCGAAGGTCTTGTAGACGGTGTGTGATCGCATGACCGTGCATCATGCCCTGCATGGACCTGGGAGTGACGGGCCGAGCAGCGATCGTCACCGGCGCCAGCCGCGGCATCGGGCTGGCGACGGCGCGGCTGCTGTGCGCGGAGGGAGCGCGCGTGCTGCTCGCCGCGCGCGACGAAGGACGGCTGAACGAGGCGGTGGCGGCATGCCGGGAGGCGGGGAAGGAGCCGGCGGGCTCGGACCGAGGCGAAGCCGCGGAGGGCGTCACCGCCGAGGGGATCGCTCAGGGCGGAGGCGAGGTCGCCGAGTGCCTCGCGCTCGACGCCACAGCCCCAGACGCGGGCGACCGGCTGGTGGCCGCCTGCCGCGAGGCGTTCGGCTCGGTCGACGTCGCGGTGGCCAACGCCGGCACGAGCGCCGCCCGCCCGCTCGACGAGCTCACCGACGAGGACTGGCAGACCCAGTGGGAGCTCAACGTGCTCGGGCCGCTGCGGCTCATGCGCGCCGCGGCGCCGGCGATGGCCGAGGGCGGGTGGGGCAGGATCGTCAACGTCTCGTCCTCCTCGGGCAAGCGCCCTTCGCTGACCAACGTCGCCTACTCGGTGACCAAGGCAGCCCAGCTCTCGCTCTCGCGGTCCTTCGCCGACGCCTACGCCGACAAGGGGGTGCTCGTCAACGCCGTGACCCCGGGCGCGGTGGCGACCGGGCTGTGGACCGACGAGGGCGGTTTGGCCGACCAGGCGGCCCAGGCGAAGGGCATCTCGCGTGAGGAGGCGCTCGAGGCCCAGGCGGCCAAGATTCCGCTCGGGCGGCTGGCCGAGGAGGACGAGATCGCCCGCGTGGTCGTCTTCCTGTGCTCCCAGGCCGCCTCCAACGTCACCGGCGCCGCCTGGTCGGTCGACGGCGGGGCGGTGCCGGTCATCCTCTAACGGCCTGCCACGGCGTGCAGGTCTTGCGGGAGAGGGGCCCTATGCCAGGACCTCGATCCCCAGCAGCGACTCCACCGGCGCAGGGGCACCGAGGTGGTAGCCCTGCGCGTAGTCGACTCCCCACGAGCGCAGCCGATCTAGCGTGGAGCCCTGTTCGACGAGCTCGGCAACCGTGCGCTTCCCCAAGCCGCGGGCGATCTGCACCACGGCCTGGACGACGAGCTGGTCGGTCAGGTTGGTCTCGCAGCCCCGAACGAACTCCCCGTCGATCTTGACCAAGTCGCAGGGCAGGTGCTTGAGATAGGAGAAGCTGCCGTAGCCGGCGCCGAAGTCGTCGAGCGCGAAGCGGCACCCGAGCTTTGAGATCCGCTTCGCGAAGTCCCGCGCGACCATGACGTTGGAGACCGCGGCGCTCTCTGAGACCTCGAAGATCAGGCTCGCCGGGTCGATCGCCGTCGCCCGCATGCGCTCCTCGATGAGCTCGAGGAGGCGTGGGTCGCCCAGGGAGAAGCCGGACAGGTTGACTTCCCGGGACAACGAGCGACCGGCGCGTGCGTGCTCGTCGACCAAGTCGATCGCGCGGCCCACGACCCATCGATCGACGTCGCCGATCAGGCCGTAGCGCTCGGCGATGTAGAGGAACGCCGCCGGCGGGATGAGGTCTCCGTCCTCCGCGCGCATCCGGATCAGGAGCTCGTGGTGGACCGCTGCGCCGGTCCGCAGGTCGACGATCGGCTGCGCGTAGAGCGCGAACCCGTCGTTCTCGAGCGCATCCTCGAGCCGCTCGACCCAGCTTGCACGCACCTCCATGCGCGCCCGCCGCTGGCCCTCGTCGGCGAACACCGCCACCCGGTTGCGCCCGGCGTCCTTCGCGTCGTAGAGCGCCATGTCGGCGTTGACCATCAGCTCATCGGCCGTCTCGGCCATCTCGCGGATCAGCGCGATGCCCAGGCTTGCGCTCACGCGACGCCGTTGACCGCTCAGCGTGACCGTCGCGCCGCGCAGGTCGGCGAGCAGCTTGCCGGCGACCTTCTCGGCGTCGGCGGCGCTCGCGCCGGGAAGCAGGACGGCGAACTCGTCGCCGCCAAGGCGGGCGACGACGTCTGTCTCGCGCAGCGCGCTCTCCAGCCGCCTGGCCACCGCGGCGATCAGGTCGTCCCCCGCGTGGTGGCCGAGGCTGTCGTTGACATCCTTGAAGTGGTCGAGGTCGAGCATCAGGATCGCGCCCCGCGGCCCGAAGCGGCGAACGTTGGCGAGGTGCCGGTCGAGCTCCTCCTCGAACCGGCGCCGGTTGAGCAGGCCCGTGAGCGAGTCGCGATCGGCCATGTGCTGGAGCTTGTGCTCGAAGCGCCTGCGCTCCGTGATGTCCTGGATCTGTTGGAGGAGCTCTACGGGCTCGCCCCGCGCGTCGCGCACGAGGCTCGTGTTGACCGAGACCCACACGGGGTGCCCGCCGGCGTGGAGGTAGCGCCTCTCCGAGGAGACCGAGCTCGTCTCACCGTGGAGCATGGCCGCGATGGCGTCGCGCTCGGCGGCGAGGTCATCGGGATGGGTGATGCTCAGCACGCCCGTCTCGAGGAGTGCCTCGGACTGATAGCCGGTGATCTGGGGAACGCGCGATTGACTTTCACGAAGCCCCCGTGCAGGTCCATCATCGCCATCCCGATCGGTGAGGTCTCGAAGGCGTCGCGGAAGCGCTCCTCGGCCCGGTCGCGCTCGGCGACGTTCTTGCGGACGCTGTTGAGCGCGGAGCGCTCGCGTCGTAACGCCGTGCGCAACACCAGGTAGACGAGCAGGGTGATCCCCAGGCCCGCCAGCGCCACGAGCCAGGGCAGGAGGGAGGCGCCCCGGGCGGGGCCGCTGCCGACGAGCGCCGTCGCGATCGTGGTTACCGCGAGGAGCGCGACGACCGTCGCCCGCGCCAAAGTTGCCCATCTCAACCGCATTGCCCCTCTAATCGGCGGGCCGGCGACGCTCCTTGACCCCTTTCCGGGAGAACATGAGCGTCTTGATGCCTCCTTCGACGCATGTTCGAGGCCGTGCGCCGATGATCGCCACCGGACGCGCGGGCGCGACCGCGTTGACGCTTTAGGCACTATTGACGCTGCGGACCTACAACTCCGCGACGCCCCGTGCCCTTCGACGAGAGGACGAGATGACGGACGAGACGACGCGGCTGCGTCCCGTGCGCGACGCCAGGAAAGGACTGGAGAGCGCCCTGTTCGAGATCAAGCGCGTGATCGTCGGGCAGGAGGGAATGCTCGAGCGCGTCTTCGTCGCGCTGCTGGCCGGCGGGCACGTGCTGCTCGAAGGCGTACCCGGCCTGGCCAAGACGCTCACCGTCAAGACGGTCGCCGACGCGCTGGGCGGCACGTTCAAGCGCATCCAGTTCACGCCCGACCTCGTGCCCGCCGACCTGGTCGGAACCCGGATCTACCGCCCCGACAGCGGCCGCTTCGACACCGAGCTCGGGCCAGTGTTCTGCAACTTCCTGCTCGCCGACGAGATCAACCGCGCGCCCGCCAAGGTGCAGTCCGCGCTGCTCGAGGTCATGCAGGAGCGCCAGGTGACGATCGGGGGCGAGACCTTCGCGGTCCCGCGGCCCTTCCTCGTACTCGCGACCCAGAACCCGATCGAGTCGGAGGGCACCTACCCCCTGCCCGAGGCGCAGGTCGACCGCTTCATGCTCAAGGTGCTGGTCGACTACCCGAGCTTTCCCGAGGAGGCGGCGATCGTCGGCCGCCTGCTAGGCGATCTCCCCACCGCCGAGATGGTGATGGGAATCGAGGAGCTCGCCACCTACCAGCGTGCGGCGCGCGACATCTACATCGACCGCGAGGTCGCGGAGTACGCTGTCAGGCTGGTCACCGCGACGCGCGAGCCCGAGCAGGCGGGCGTCAGCGAGATCGCGCCCTACATCGAGTTCGGTGCGAGCCCGCGCGGTTCGATCAACCTCGTGCTGGCCGCGCGCGCCCTCGCGCTGCTGCGCGGCCGCGGCTATGCGCTGCCCCAGGACGTCCGCGTGCTGGCTCCCGACGTCCTGCGCCACCGGATCGTCGTCACCTATCAGGCGCTGGCCGAGGAGGTCACCTCCGACCAGATAGTCGAGCGCATTCTCGCGACGGTCCCCATGCCCCGCCTCGACCTCGCTCGCGGGGCAGCTACGGCGTGAGCTCCGTCGAGCGCCTCCTAGCCGCGGTGCGGCTGCTCCGCCTCGGCCCTGCTCGCGGAGCGATCACCGCGTGAGCTCCGTCTCCGCGCTCCACGTCGAGCGCACTCCGGACAAGCCCGGCCCCGGGCCGACCCCTGCGGCGCTCCTGCGCGCGCTCGAGGTCAAGGTGCGGCGACGGGCACAGGGCCTCCTGCCCGGCGAGCACCGCGCGGCCGGCTTCGGTGCGGGCACCGAGCTCGCGCAGATTCGCCCGTACGTGTCCGGCGACGACGTGCGCCACATCGACTGGAACGTCACGGCGCGCATGAACGAGCCCCACGTGCGCGTGCACGTCCCCGAGCGTGCGCTGACGAGCTGGGTGCTGCTGGACTCCTCGCCCTCCATGTCCTTCGGGACCGCGGACCGCCGCAAGGCCGACGTGGCCGAGGGAGTGGCGATCGCGCTCGGCCACGTCCTCACGCGGCGCGGCAACCGGCTGGGGGTCCTGACCTTCGGCGGTCCCGAGCCCCGCATGCTCCCGCCCCGCCAGGGCCGCCCGGGCCTTCTGGGGCTGCTCGCGACGGTTCGCGAGGACCCTGCCCCCGACGGCTCGGGAACCACGTCGCTGGGCGAGGCGCTCTCCCGGGCCGCCGCGATCGCCCGCCAGCGCGGAGTAATGATCGTGGTATCGGACTTCCGCGGCCCGCGCGACTGGCGCGACCCGCTGTTGCGACTGCGCAGCCGCCACGAGATCCTCGCCGTCGAGATCCGCGACCCGCGCGAGCAAGAGCTTCCCGCCATGGGCGAGCTGTGGCTCGTCGATCCGGAGACCGGGCGCCAGCTGCGGGTCGACACGAACCGCCGAGTCGTTCGCGAGCGCTTCGCCCAGGAAGCGGCCGACGAGCGGGCCACGCTGACCGCGGAGCTTCGCAAGGCGGGCGCCGACCACGTCGTGCTCTCCACGAAGGGCGACTGGCTGCGCGACCTCGCGAGGTTCCTCAGCCGGCCGCGGGGGCGGGCGTGAGCAGCGCGTCCGGGCGCGGCACCCTTCGGCCCCGCCAGGAGGGAGCAACCGCGTGAGCTTTCGCGAGCCGCTCGTTCTCCTCGCGCTGATCCTCGTCCCGGTCGCGTGGCTGCTCTACCTGGCCGCCCAGCGCCAGCGCGCGAGGTTCGCGGTGCGCTTCACGAACCTCGACCTGCTGGCCAATGTCGTCCAGCGCGCCCCGGCGTGGCGGCGCCACATCCCGCCGATCCTCTACCTGCTCGCCCTCGCGACGCTGGTCGTCGCGCTGGCGCGGCCCCAGCGCAGCGTGCAGGTCCCCCGCGAGCAGGCTTCAGTAGTGCTCACCACCGACGTGTCGGGCTCGATGCAGGCGACCGACGTCAAGCCCAACCGGCTGTCCGCCGCCCAGGACGCGGCCGACTCCTTCATCGCCAAGGTCCCGCAGAGGTTCCGGGTCGGTCTGGTGAGCTTCTCCCAGGCCGCCCAAGTCATCGCGCCGCCCTCGACGGACCGCGAGCTCGTCCGCGACGGCATCCAGTCGCTTACCGCCAACGGCGGCACCGCGATGGGCGACGCGCTCGATACCTCGCTGCGCTCGGTGCGCCCGGGCGCCCGGGGCGCCGGGATCACCGAGGATCCGGGTCAGCCCGCCGCGCCCGCCCCCCGGGCGGGCGAGCGTCCCGCGGCGATCCTGCTGCTCTCCGACGGAGAGCAGACCTCGGGAACGCGCGATCCGCTCGAGGTCGCCAGGCGCGCGAAGGCGCTGAAGGTGACCATCAACACCGTTGCGCTGGGCACTGACGAGGGGGTGCTCGAGATCACCGATCCGCTGGGCAGGGTGCAGCGCAGGCCAGTTCCACCCGACCGCGTGACCCTCAAGGAGGTCGCGCGCCTCTCGGGTGGCAAGTACTTCGACGCCCCCAGCGCGGGCAAGCTCGACGACATCTACAAGGACCTCGGCTCCCAGCTCGGCTTCGTCAAGGAGCAGCGCGAGATGACCTTCCTGTTCGCCGGCTTGGGCCTCGCGTTCGTCCTCGCGGGCGGGATCGCCTCGCTCGTCTGGTTCAGCCGCTTCCCGTGAGACCCTTACGGCGCGGAAACGCCACGACTGAAGGATTCGGTACCCGATAGGGCACCAAATCCTTCTGCGAGGTCGCCCTCGTTTCCCTCGACCGGGCAGAGGCGCCTCGAGCGGCGGGGATAGAGTCGGGCCATGGCGCGCGAGCGGGGAGCACGACCCACCGATGAGGACTGGCCCGGCGACCGGGACGTGTTCGCCGAGGCCGAGGTCCGCGCTGCGGGCGGGGTGATCGTCCGTCGCGACGGGGAGGGCGGCGCGCCGCAGCTGGCCTTGATCCACCGCCCCAAGTACGACGACTGGTCGCTGCCCAAGGGCAAGCTCGACGACGGTGAGGGCTGGGAGGAGGCCGCGTTGCGCGAGGTCGAGGAGGAGACGGGCCTGCGCTGCCGGCTCCTGGACGAGCTCGAGTCCGTCGCCTATCGCGACCCCAAGGACCGGCGCAAGGTCGTGCGCTACTGGGTGATGGAGCCGGTTTCCGGCGACTTCGAGCCCAGCAAGGAGGTCGACGGCTTTCAGTGGCTGGGGATCGAGGAGGCGCTCGATCGCCTGACCTATCCCCACGACGCCGATCTCGCGCGGGCGGCGGTCAGCGCCGACGCTCCGCCGGCGGGGGTCGAGATCGAGCGCAAGTGGCTCGTGCGCGAGCGCCCGGAAGCAGAGCTGGCCGACGCGCCCGCCGACCGGATCGAGCAGGGCTACCTCGCGGTGGGCGGCGAGACGGAGCCCGAGGTCCGCCTGCGGCGGCGTAACGAGCGCACGCTGCTGACGGTCAAGTCCGCCGGCGGCCTTGCGCGGGTCGAGGAGGAGATCGAGCTCGACGAGCGGACCTTCGATTCGCTGTGGCCGCTCACCGAGGGTCGCCGGGTCGAGAAGACCCGTCACCTGATTCCCTACGGCGACGCCATCGTCGAGCTCGACGTCTACGAGGGCGACCTCGACGGTCTCGTCGTCGCCGAGGTCGAGTTCGCCTCCGAGGAGGCGAGCCGGGCCTTCGACCCGCCGGAGTGGCTGGGCGAGGACGTCACCGAGGATGGGCGCTACAAGACGAAGAACCTCGCGGTCGACGGGCCGCCGCGCCGGTGATCGAGGTCAAGAACCTCGCGGTCCACGAGCCCCCGCGCCGGTGATCGAGGCGGTCGTCTTCGATCTCGACGGCGTGCTCGTCGACTCCGAGCGGGCGTGGGACGCCGTTCGGCGCGAGCTCGTCGAGGAGGAGGGCGGGCGCTGGAGCGATGACGCGACCCAGGCGATGCAGGGAATGAGCTCGACGGAGTGGTCGCGCTACATGCACGAGGAGCTTGGGCTGGAGCTCGAGCCCGAGGCGATCTCCGCCCGCGTCGTCGAGCGCCTCGCCGAAGGCTACCGCCGCGAGCTGCCGCTGCTGCCCGGCGCCACCGAGGCCGTGCGCCGGATGGCCGCGCGCTGGCCGCTCGGCCTGGCCAGCTCCTCCAACCGCGAGGTCATCGACCTCGTGCTCGACCTCGCCGAGCTCGCCGATTGCTTCTCGGCGACCGTTTCCTCCGAGGAGGTCGACCGAGGCAAGCCCGCGCCCAGCGTCTACCTCGAAGCGGCCGCACGGCTCGAGATCGCGCCCGGGCGCTGCGCCGCGATTGAGGACTCCTCCAACGGCCTGCGCTCGGCAAGCGCGGCCGGCATGGCCGTCGTCGCAGTCCCCAACCAGGACTACCCACCGGCGGACGATGCGCTCGAGCTCGCCGACATCACCCTGCACTCCCTGGACGAGCTGACAGTCGAGTGCGTTGAGGGCTTGCGCTCTTAGCGGTCCGGCTCGCAAGTTCGCGCATGCATGCGGGCTGGGTCGAGACGCCCGCTTCCCGCCGGATGCGGGCGCGTGCTGGGCGGTGGGGCGGACGCTTGCGTTTCGTCCGATGCGAGAGCCTGCTGCGCGCCCGCGGCGATGCCTGCTCGCGTCGCAGCGCAAGTGTTGTGCCCATGTCCCGCATCCGGATCCTGGGACAAGATCCGTACGCCCATCCTCGGGCCGCGAGGCCAGTTCGCGATATATCGCCGCAACAGAGCCAAGTACGGCGACATGCTCGGCCCGTCGGTCGATTGGCTTCGCAAACGCGGTCGCACGTGGCAAGAGATTTGCGAGAGCGCGTGCCGAGCCGACGGCCACGATCTACGATAGGGATGTTGATGGTCTATCTCCAAGACGCCAACAGAGCTTCTCGGCTAGCTGAGCTCGACAGCAGCGGCGTCCGTCTTCTGCCGGCGCTTCGTAGTCGCCTGTTGAAGAAGACCACGGCTCGGAACGTTTCGGGGCAACTCGGCGACATCGCCGGCAAACCCGCCGCGGTGTACGTCGCCGGCGGGCGCCTCTGGCTCGCCATAGACGATCAGCCGTGGTTCTTCGACGATCGAAGCCACCGTCACCGCCACAGAGCGAGGGTATGCGGTAGAAATCGTCACGCCGGCGAAGAGCTACGAGTTCCCCGTTGACCGAACGATCGACGATGTCGATATCACCGCGTTCGCCTCGCCCGAAGACTTCTCGTTTGGACTGTGGACCGCGCAGATCATCAAGGATGCGGAGCGACAGAGGGTCCTTTTGGAGGTCCTCGTCGATGCATCGCTCGACGATGTTCCTGAGCACGCGCGTATAGAGGGACACCGTCGTGCCATGGACGTGCGGGGCTTGTGGAAATCACCCGCAGCAACATCCGACCGTCAAGACAACAAGAAGCGGCCAGCGGAGTAGGTAACGCGCCCACCGACTGGCGTAGGGCTGCCCACGACGAGATGCAGGTGCTTTCCATCCTGACCTGCTCGTGGCAGCTGTCGGTGCCGTCTGGACGCGGGCGGCCTCCCGGCGCAACTCAATGCGAAGACGAGGGCGTAGGCGACGCGGTCGGCCATCTCCAAGCACGTCTGACTTCCCGCCAGCCGAAGTACCAGCGCACTGCACCTATTCCCCCAACGAATACGACCTCCTTAAGGCCAGCGTGGCACATCGTGGTACCCTGAGTACAGGATGGCCGCCAAGCCACATCTGAACTTCCGCGTCGAGCCCCGGACCTTGCGAGAGCTCGACGAGCGCGCCGCTCGCAGCGGACGTGATCGCACGACGCTCGCGCGCCGTTACGTGGAGGAGGGCCTACGTACGGACGAGCATCCACTGATCCGCTTCTCGGACGGCCCGCTCGGCCGTCGCGCCTCGCTCGCCGGTTGTGGCCTGGACGTGTGGGAAGCCGTCGAGACGATCCGGGTCAACGGGGGCTCACTCGAGGACGCGGCAGCGTACTTGGAGATCGCTTTCCCACTCGTTCAGGCGGCCGCCTCCTACTACGCCGCCTACCCGGACGAGGTCGACGCGATCGTCTCACGGGCGCACGAAGAGGCAGACCGAGCAGAGGCGCTCGCGACGAAGGCCCACGACGCCTTCGCATGAAGCTGCTGCTCGACGAGCACTACGCCCCCGAGATCGCCCGCCAGCTTCGCGCCCGAGGCCGCGACGTGTTGGCCGTCAGCGAGCGCCCCGGGCTCGTCAGCCGCTCCGACCGGCTGCTCTTCGCCGCGATGGCCGACGAGCAGCGAGCGATCGCGACCGAGGACATCGGCGACTTCCGCCCGCTCGTCCTTGAGGCCGCGGCACGCGGAATCGACCACTACGGCCTCCTTTGCATCACTCGGCGCCGGTATCCCCGCTCGCGGCAGACGCTCGGCCGCGTAGTCGCGGCGCTCGACCAGTTCATGGCCGCCCATCCGGAGACCGACGCGCTGCGCGGAAGCGAGCGCTGGCTGCCCTGAGCTCTGAGCTGAGCTAGCCGCCCGCCTCGCGCTGGCGCAGCTCGATCCGGCGGATCTTGCCCGTGAGCGTCTTTGGCAGCTCATCGACGAACTCGACCCGGCGGGGGTAGGCGTAGGCCGAGTGGTGCTCGCGGA
>Ga0183260_10003362_pt1 | contig 12931 bp, 23 predicted proteins | sample AntDrymUQ4972206_2_FD_129768 | JGI IMG/M metagenome (GOLD analysis project Ga0183260, IMG submission 129768) | Polar desert sand microbial communities from Dry Valleys, Antarctica - metaG UQ497 (22.06) (version 2) (version 2) | ecosystem: Environmental > Terrestrial > Soil > Desert | place...
ACCATGCGTGCCGAGGAGAACGGTTCAGGCCACCTCCTACCCCGGCTCAGGCGGTCCCCACGATCCCTGTGGTCAGCCAGAGCGACAGCACTCCATTTGGGCACCAGAGCGAGCCTGGTGCCCAAATCCACGGTAATCGCCGGTAATCCCGGATTATTCGAGCTACGCGCCGATAAACGTCGGCGTGCCGAATTCCCCTTTACAAAGCCGGATCCGGTGGCCTCAATGCAGAAACGCCTCCCCGCATCGCACCCAGGAGGTCGCCGGTTCGAGTCCGGCTAGCTCCATCTCAATGATTGCCGCGTGCGGCTCAGCGCGCCGCGAGCGCTACTCCGACAGCCCGGCGGCTTCGAGGGCCTCGGCCCTGCTCAGGTATTGCCTGACTCGGCGGACCTTCCCGTCGTAGAAGAGGAACACCTGCGCCATGGTTGCCTCAATCGGAACCCCTTGCGGGCTGATGCCCTTTCCCTGCCATACGACGACGACCTCCTCATCCGCATCGAGGTATCCGGCGCCCGAAACTGGCCGTCCCAGCCGAGGGCCAGATAGCCCTCGACCTGTTCTTGGAAAGCGGACCTTCCCGCGTGGCGGTCCGCATCGGGAAGGTCGGGCGGGTCCCAGAGCTCTATCTCGGGGTGCCACAGCTCCTTCGCGGCTTCCAGGCCGTGCGTGTTGAACGCCTCGACGTACCTGCGAGCGAGCTCCACGTTCTCCTTCGACATCGCCTACTCCGACAGCCCGGCGGCTTCGAGGGCATCTTCACGACTGAGGTACGCGCGGACCTCTCGGATCAGCCCATCCTCGACCTGAAGGACCCAGCCAAATGGCCGTTCCGTGCCGACGCCGCTGCCTTTGCCGCTTCCGCGAAGTGCACCGGATGCGAAGACACAGCCGTCGTGTGGGCTCCTGATCTCAGAAACGACGATGTTCAAGTCGCTCCAGACATCGTGCCATTCGTCCCAGAACGCGCCGATCTCCTCGCGCCCCCGATACAGACCCTCTCCGCCCTCGACCTGCCTCTTGATCGCGGAGGACCAGACGCCTTGGGCATCAAAGAGAGCGAGAAAGCTTTCGCGCTCGCCCGCATTCCAAAATCGCACAGCCGTCTCAGCGACCGCCACGTCTTCTTCCGACATCGCCCGCGCAGTATCGCGCCTCGACAAGCAATCGCCATTTGGCACCAGCTTTGTTCTGGTGCCCAAATCGAACGACATCCGCGGTGATCCCCGGCGATCCGCGCCGGTGCGCTTAATGACCGAAACGGCCAGAGTCCGCCTGCTAGAGCCGAAAGCGCCGACTCTCGCTTCTGGATGCCATCCCGCATCGCACCCAGGAGGTCGCCGGTTCGAGTCCGGCTAGCTCCATCTCAGAAAGCCCTGTCGGGGTTCGCAAAGGCAGCGCGATGCGGAGTCATGCGCACGGAGGCGGACTAGGCCGTTTGCGCCTTGCCCTGCCCGCGCAGGGCGTCGGCGGCCTCATCGGCGATCCGGCGCAGCAGCTGACCGGCGGGCACGATGTCGTGGATCAGTCCGACTGCCTCCCCCGCGAGGACGAAATCTCCCGTTGCCACTGCGTCTTGAAGACGGGGCCTGAGTTGGTCGGCGGTGTCTTTCCACTGCCCCGGCCGGTCGGCCCACTCGTCGAGCAGTGGATGACGTAGCGTCCTGACCTGCGCACCCGGCCAGTCAAGCCCGAGTACGTCGTCGAGGTACTTGCTGGCGACCGTGTTCGAGCCCGCTGAACCCAGCAGCGCCTTGCGGAGCCGGTCGCTTACCAGGGCTTCAGGCGTGGCGAGGAATCGTGTCCCGATCAACGCCCCCTGCGCTCCCAGCATCAGGGCGGCGGCCAGGCCCCGGCCATCGGCGATGCCGCCGGCGGCGAGTACGGGCGTTGGCGCCACAGCATCGACTACCGCCGGCACGAAGGGCAGCGTCGAAATGCCGCCAACGTGACCTCCGCCTTCGGTCCCTTGAGCCACGATCACATCTGCCCCCGCTGCAACGGCAGCCTCGGCTTCCTCCAGCGTGGTGACCTGGTGGATCACCTTGATGCCGTGTTGGTGTGCGAGGTCGGTGAGCTGCGGCTCGTCGCCCCACGCCAGTGAGAGCACGGCCGGTTCTTGCTCCAGAGTCACCTCAAACGCCTCGCGATCGAGCTGACTGATCACATGGTTTACACCGAAAGGCCTCGGCGTGAGTTCGCGCGTGCGGATGATCTCCGAACGGAGGTTTTCGGCTCCGGTGAAAAGCGCTCCGAGGATCCCGAGCCCACCGGCTTCGCTCACCGCCGAAACGAGCTCGGCTGACGTGTAGCCCGGTGCCATTCCCGCCTGGATGATGGGCGTCTCAATCCCCAGCAGGTCGCAGACCGGCGTCTGAAGATCCCGGCCGCTTCTCACGCTGGCCAGGCTACCTTGCGAGGCCATCCGTGGCCGTTCTGCCCAGAAGCTATCGGGCCAGAAGCCGCTTGCTCAGCCCGATCCCCGGGGTCGAAACGCACGGTAGCCACCCCGCATCGCACCCAGGAGGTCGCCGGTTCGAGTCCGGCTAGCTCCATCTCAATGGTTGCCGCGTGCGGCTCAGCGCGCCGCGAGCACTACTCCGACAGCCCGGCGGCTTCGAGGGCTTCGGCCTGATCCAAGAACATCTCGAGCCGGGCGAGCCTTCCGTTTCGGATAGTCAGGAGATTTGCGCCTTCAACCGGCATCTCGACCTGATGGGTTTTGGAGCGCGCACGGACCTTCATCAGGACAAGCACGCGCTCTTGGTCCACGTCCAGGAATTCCGTTGGCGTCATCACCCAGGCATCCCAGACGCTGAGCCACTCTCGCCATGCCCGGACGAGTCCGTCCAAACCGGTGACGGTCGGCTGCGCCGCTTCGCCGGCGGATTCAATGCTCGCCGGACCCATAGGGATATTTCGCGCTTCAAAGACGGCCTCAAGGTCGGGATGAATGAGCGGTCTCAGCCCCTCGATCAGCTGCGTATCAGCGAACACCGCGACGAGGTCGATTTCGCTGGGATAAAGCGTCTGAGCAAACTGCACGTTCTTTTCAGACATCGCTTACTCCGACAGCCCGGCGGCTTCGAGGGCACTCTCGAACGATTTGTGGGCGGACAGCTTCACGATCCGAGCATTCTTGAAGCGAATGGCATGACCCTGCCGCAGATCGGTAGGCACGCCGCTTCCCTTCCCTCGGGCACGGAAGCGGATGGCAACGGCCGCGCAATCGTGTCCCTCAACGATGCGCTCCAAGTCGATACGAAACGACTCCCATGGGACGAGCATCGCTTCCCAGAACGAGCGCATGCCTTGATGGCCACGATAAATGGGTTCCAAGTCCGGAAAAGAGCCGCTCGTGCGGAACTCGGACTCAGGGTCAGTCACTTCCAGCAGCGCGTCGAGGTCACGGGCGCCCCAAGCCGCGTACATCCGCCGCACGATCTCGACGTTCTCCTGCGACATCGCCTACTCCGACAGCCCGGCGGCTTCGAGGGCTTCCTGCCGTTTCAGAAACACCTGCCACCGCAGGACCTTTCTGTCACGGAACCTGAAGACATGGAACGGATGCATCTCGACAGGAATGCCGCTATGCCGACCCCGCCCACCGAAAGTTGCCGCGACGATGAGCCAGTCTTCGCCGACGTCGATGTATTCATCCGCGCGCAGCCACATGCCCTCGAGCACCTCCATCTGGTTCGCTACGAACCCAACGGCACCCTCGTGCCCGCGCCACTCTCCTTCGGTGAACGCTTCGCCCCCGGCCTCAAGCACCACCTCGGGGTCGAACCCTGCCTCGACCAGTCGCTGCCAGGGCAAGATTTCCCCCGTCCGGTAGGCGTCATTTATTGCCCCAATGCCTTCCTTCGCGAGCTTGACATTTTCCTCCGACATCGCCCGCGCAGTATCTCGCTACTCCGACAGCCCGGCGGCTTCGAGGGCCTCTGTGCGGGTCGCGAACCACAGCTGGCGGACGATCTTTCCTTCGCGGATCGTCCAAACCCCGAACTGGAGAGGACCGGCGACCTCAGCTCCGCTCTCGCGCCCGCGCGCCCGATATCGGGAAACCGAGACGACGTGGTTGCCCGCGTCGATCAGCTCCTCGTAGCTCGTCTCGATGGTCTCGAACGTATCGCGCAGGTCTCGATTGAAGGTCCGCAGCCCAGCGTGGCCTCGGTAGACGCCTCGTTGTCCCATGTGATCGGCAAGCGTGCCGGAAAAGGACACCAGTTCGACTTCGGGGTCATAGAAGCTGAGGACGCCCGCCGTGTCGCGCCGGGCGACGGCGTCATATACCCGCCGAACGACCTCCACGTTCTCCTGCGACATCGCCTACTCGCGCAGCCCGGCGGCTTCGAGGGCTTCAGCCTCGCTTGGAAAGGTGCGCCAATGGATGATCGTGCCGTCTCGCCACTCGGCGACGTGCCACTGGGTTTCCCCCAGCGGCACACCGCTCCCCATGCCATGGCCGCGAAGGCGAGCCCGCCCAAACGTCACGTCTCCAAGGTCTTGCACCTCGTCGATCTCCGCGACGTAGTCCGAAAAGACCGAGAACATGCTTTCCCACCAGCTTCGGATCCCCTCGTGGCCGCGATAGGGGCTGCCGCCGTGCACCGCCGCGCTCCGGGGCGCGAAATCCACATCAGGGTCGAAGAACGCGAGGAAGGCATCCAGATCGCGCCTCTCGAAGGCTTCAGCGACTCGGTGGTACTGCTCCACGTTCTCCTGCGACATCGCCTACTCCGACAGCCCGGCGGCTTCGCGCGCCGTCTCTCGGTCCCAGAAAGCCTGCCAGCGCACGATCTTCTTGTCGCGAATGGTGAAGACCGAACCGAGTGGTGCGGAGACCTCCATCCCGTCGCGGCCGCGAAAATGCTCGATGCTCATCAGCAGCACTTTGTCGGGGCCGACTGCTCGCATCTCCTCTGGCTCGCTGCGATGCTCGGCCCAGGCTTCCTCGAACTCGTCGAACATTTTCGTCGCCTCCTCACGACCATGCGCGACGCGCGGAGCGGGTTGCTCAGGAGGCTCGTGGAACTCCATCTCGTCGGCGACAAGCTCCCGCGCCGCATCGGGGCCACCTTCGTTGAATGCCTCAACAGCACGGCGCACGATTTCCACGTTCTCCTCCGACATCGCCTACTCCGACAGCCCGGCGGCTTCGAAAGCTTGGCCCCGCGACCCGTATCCGACGGCGCGGGCGATCTTGCCGCCCGTGACCGAGATCAGCGAACCCCAGGGAGTGTCCACCCGGATGTCGGTGCTTCTGAAGCGACCGACGATTCGCAACGTCGTCAGGACGCGCTCGTCACCGAGGTCGATCAACTCGTCGACTTCGATTCGCATCTCGCTGAACGCTTCCGCGAGGTCCCGCCACCAGCGTCGAATTCCCTCGTGTCCCTGGTAGGACCGGTGATCGGAAACTCGGCAACGTTCTCGATCACCATCTCTGGATCGCACAGTTCCAGCGACAATTCCCCATGCGCGAGGCCGTCGAGCCACCGGCGAACGAGTTCTACCGTCTCCTGGGACATCGCCTACTCCGACAGCCCGGCGGCTTCGAGGGCTTCGGCGGGATCGCTGTAGTTCTCCATGGTGGTCGCCTTACCTTCAGACATGGTCCAGACGCTCCCCTGACGAGACTCGACCTCGATTCCAGACGTCTTTCCGCGACCTCGCCATACGACGACCGCGACTACTCGATCCCCGGCCTCGATAATCCGCTCGGCTGCGGCGGTCACATCCTCCCAGGCATCCAGAAACCCCTGCATTGCCTGAGTCAACTCACGAACGCCCTTGGCCTCTGCTCGCGATACGAATATGGCATCGACCCACACGACGCGGATGCTCGGATCGAAAACCTCCGGTGTGTTGAAGTTGCCGCGCTCCCACTCCTCATAGACCTGCCGCACAATCTCCACGTTCTCCTGCGACATCGCCTACTCCGACAGCCCGGCGGCTTCGAGGGCCTCGTCTCGGGTCTCGTACTGCCGGTATCTCACTATCCGGCCGTCCTCGATGTCGTAGACCCCGAACATGGTCGCCTCGGTCGTAACGCCGCTCGCCTTCCCGCGACCAATCCAGCGAATGACCGAGATCACAGAATCGCCCGCGTCGATGAGGTCCACAGTCTCGAGGACCAGATCCTCCCATGTCCCAAGCCAGTCGATGAAGAACCGTTCGATCCCAGCATGGCCGTCGTATATCCCGGCCTGGGGAGAGTTCGTGGCCGAGGTATCCCAGATCGCGTCCTCGGCGAATGTTTGCCGCCACGACTCGCGATCGCCCGCCGCGAAGCGTTTGGACATATCGCGAACGATCTCCACGTTCTCGTCCGACATCGGCTACTCCGAAAGGGCGGCGGCTTTGAGGGCTTCGGCTGGATCGAGGTAGGACCGAATCCGAATCGCCTTGCCGTTCTTGTGCTCAATCACGTAGCAGAGAGGCGTTTCGGTCTCGGCTCCACTCGCCTTGCCCCGCGACCGGCGGCGGCCGATCGCGACGATTCGCTCGCCGAGGTCCCGGATCTCCGAGAACTCCATCTCGATCTCGGCGAAAGCCTCGTCCAGCTCTCGGAGCATCTCGCGCACGCCCTCGTGTCCCCGAAACACCGTCGCCTTCCCTCCCAGCAACGCAGCCATCGCCGGATGCCACTCCACCTCGGGGTCGAGTTCCTCCAGGAGTGCTTCGACGTCTCGGCGGTTGCCCGCCTCAACTGCGCGCTGGAATGCCTCCACGTTCTCCTGCGACATCGCCCGCGCAGTATCTCGCGAACCCTGAGCCGCAGGGTGACGAGCACCCGAGCGACATACGCGCGGTACCGGGGATGGCTCGGCTGGCGCGCGCAGGACTCTGAACAGCGGGGTCCGTCTGAGTTCGTAGGCACGGCGACGCGCGGGCGCTTGCGCCCCCCGCTGACCGCAACCCACATCGATGAGCAGCGAAACGGCGACCCGTCCCTGAGTGTGCCTTTGCAGGCAAGCTTGGTCCGGGTGCCCCACTGCGGCCCCGTCCACGTGAACGGGTCCATCGGCGACATACCTCCGATGGCGAGCGATGAAACCTACGGCGCGATCGGCTCAAGTGCGTCCTCGGACACGCCCAACTCCCTGAGCGCATCATCTCGCCGGGCGTACGCCTTCTGGGATACGCACAGGCCATCGCGCCACCGCGTTACGCCCGCCGCCGGCATCACGACCTCGGCCCCACTCTGCCCGCCGCGCCCATGCAGCGCCCCGAATGCGACCGTGTGCTCGCCGAGATCAAAGTATGCCTCGACCTCGACTCGGAATCTGCCTCCAAAAGTCTCCTGGAGTTCTCTTACCCACACTCGTGCTCCATCGCGGCCGTGATACACCGCACCGCCGACAGCCGCAAACACCGAATGAACCTCGATGCTCGGATCGCAGAGCTCGACCAGCGCATCGGCGTTGCCCGTGTTCATCGCTTCATAGATGCGGCGTGTGCGCTCGACGTTCTCCTGCGACATTGCCCGCGCAGTATCGCGCCTTGAAAAGCGATCGCCATTTGGCACCAGCTCCGTTCTGGTGCCCAAATCGAACGACATCCGCGGTGATCCCCGGCGATCCGCGCCGGTGCGCTTCATAACCGAAACGGCCAGATTCCGCCTGCTAGAGCCGAAAGCGCCGACTCTCGCTTCTGGATGCCATCCCGCATCGCACCCAGGAGGTCGCCGGTTCGAGTCCGGCTAGCTCCATCAATGCTTGCTTGCTTCCGGCGCCCCGCCGGAGGCAACCAGGTCGTGTGCCTTCCAGAGATACTCCTCGGGGATGCCCGAGGCGAGCATCGAGATCGGCCGATGGGACAGAGCAGCCCTGTGTTCGAAAACTGTCCGGCTAACGCGACTGCGGTCGTGCGTCGGACCGGGAGTCGCGGCGCTCAGGCTGCAACGTGCCCAGCGCGAGTCCGCGGCTCGGGAAGACGCTCCCCGCGTCGGCGAAGATGCTCAAGATGGGCGGACATTGCCTCGGCCATGCGAGCTTCGACCTCTTCGCGGGTCGCGCCGAGCGCAAACACTCCCTCGACATCGGGGGAATGGGCGCCCCACTTTCCATCCTCGGCCTGTTCGTAGATGACCAGGTACTCCGTCATCGAAGATCCCTTAGCCCTGTGGCGCGGCGCATAGCGGCAAGCGTACCGGCCGGAACCGTGTCCGAGTCTTTCCCGGCTACGGTCACAAAGCGTTTCCCGTCGGGACTCTGCCACGTCTCGTGCGAGCCGGCCTGCCGCACCCTCGACCAGCCGTCTCGTCGCAGGCGCCTCCGTACATCGCGGTACTTCCTCGCCATTCAGGGATGCGGATGGCACGACAGGACGACATCGAGCAGCCAGTACGGGTCGACCTCGTGATACCGATCGTTCTCGCCGTAGACGAAGGCGCGCCCTTCGCAGTCGAGGTGAAGGTAGCGCCTCGTCCACCGATGCTTGTAGGCGTGGATCTGAGCACCGTCCTCGGGCTCGACTTGGAACATCCACATGAAGCCGCCCACATGCTCGGGGGCCAGATCCAAGAGCGGCTTCCAGATCGGGGTCGCGCCTTGAAGCATCCGGCCGCGAATGCCTCCGGTCGAGTACACGCGCCGATGGTCCCGCGAAGGCTGTATCGCGACAAGGCGCAGGAGTGCCGAAAGCGGGTCGTCGCAGTAGGACGCGGACGCGCGTAGCCGCAGCGCCGGGATTCGAATCCCGTTAACTCCATCTCAATGGTTGCTCGCTTCTAGGCGCTCCCGCAAGGCGGAGGTCGCCGAGCTACGGGCTAAGGCCCGCGGCTTCGAGGGCCTCGGCGAAATCCAGGTACGCCCGGAAGTAGGACAGCCTGCCGTCCTCAGTACGGCAGACGTATCCCCAGGTATGGTCGTAAGGGACGCCGCTCTCTCGCGCGCGACCCGACACTTGAACGATCGCGACGACCTCGTTACCCGCGTCGCGAACCTCGACAACGGAAACGGCGGCCGCATCACCCAACAGCTCGTCGTACTTGGACCAGCACTCCCCGACGGCTACGTCCCCTCGGTAGGTGTCGCTCCCAGGCCACCGAGGGTCCTCGACATAGACCACGTCCTCGCGGGCGAAGCGCTGCATCAAGTCCTCAGCCGGAGTGCTCGCTCGTCCCGCATCCGCAAGGGCTTCGAAGAAGCGCCGGACGACCTGGACGTTCTCGGCGGTCATCGTGGCTCAGTATCTCGCGGATGATGATCGTTGTGCCGGAGGCCCACCCTAGTCGACAAGCGCCCTCAACCGGGTGAGGAGCAGGGGGTTCGAGAATCGTCCCGCTAGCTCCATGTCGAGGAGGCCCTGCACGTCGGGGCCTTTCTCGTGAAGGCGGCGGCTTTCGATGCCGCTGGATGCGCTCGCGTTGGGCACGAGTGCCCAAACGGCGGCGGTTTCCGGAATCCTCGCTGCATCCCGGCGGCGCCGGATGCCGGACATCCTGCCTCGGTGCGCTGACCGCAGCGACGCGGCGAGCGGATTCGCTCCCACAGAAGAGCGAGGCCCTTCGCGCCATCGGTGGCGTCCGTATATAGGGGACCCTGACCGGGCAGTTCAGCGGGCGGGTCATGCGGGACATCCCGAGCTGCGCCTGCCGTCGAAAGGGCACAATGTCGGGACAAGCGCCCGCGAGCGGGTCGCCTTAGGACACCAATCCGTGTCACTGCTACGGGTGCCGGTCCCCCGGACGCCATCGCGGGAATGCCGGAGCGTCAGCCGCTACCTGCCGGTGCGGTCGCGGTGCTTGCACCCCGGCCAGCAGCAGGGCCGGCGCTGGCCATCCTCCAGCTCCTCCCGGGTCCGGCGAATGCGACGTTCTCGGGTCGTCTCCTGCTTGGCATCCTCGACCCAGCAGATGAACTCGTTGCGCGCCAAGGGGGTGATGTCCTTCCAAGCATCGAGTGCCGTGGTGTTTGCGATCAGCGCCTCGCGCAGGTCCGCGGGCAACTTGTGCACCGCCCCACCAGGCACTCGCCGGCTGCTCACAGGGCAACGGTAGCGGGCCAACCGGCCTGCTACCGCTTCCTAGAGCCGGAACCGCCACCTCCGGAGCCAAGGGACCATCCCGCATCGCACCCAGGAGGTCGCCAGTTCATCGGCCCCGCCCAGCGTTGCGCCCCACCCTGCGGCCCGAGCACCCACGCCGCTCGCCACTCTTCTCAATCGAAGTCGACCGAGAAGGTGGCGCGTGCGGGCGCCCAAGCCGCGTCTGCTACTGCCAGACGCTCACGATCACAGCGACCAGCCGCGCGAGATCAGGCACCGCGACCCCTTGAGGCGGCGGGCGACGTCAGGAAGGAGGGTGGATCTCCGCTACTCGCGGATCAATCCGACGGTCTTCCCCTCAGGACGCGTAGCGGTGATGCAGCATCAGATCGTTGCCGTCCGGATCGGTGAAGAACGCCATGTGGCAGACGCCGGTGTCCAGCGTGTCGCCGCCGAACTCGATCCCCTTCGCCTCGAGCTCTGCTCGCGCCGCCTTCACATCATCCACGTGCAGCGCCGGATGTGCGTTCTTCTGCGGCGCGAACTCCATCCCGAACTTCTCGGGCTCCCAGATGCCGAAGCACGTGTCCCCCAACCAGAACTCGTGCTGCGAGTTGTCGTCCGGGCGCAGTCCGAGCGTCTCGACGTAGAAGGTTCGGGACCGTTCGGCGTCCTGCGACGGGACGCCGACAAAGTCGAGCTTGCTGACCATGGATCCTCCCAGCGTGTGGTTCGGCGGATTTCGACTTCAGCCTAGCTTGCCGTGGAGGAGGGCCGGAGCCCAACTCGCAGCAACCGCGGAGTGAGACGAGGATCGAGCAGACGCAGGATCGTGCGGCGCCGCGTCGCGACCGCCTCGAGCGCAGCACCGACCACGGGATCATTCGCGGCGCCGCGGAGGATGATCCGCTCGTTCAGCCGCATCGGTCGTCCCGTCGAGTAGTCGGCGATCTGCATGTGGTGAGGACCGAGGCGGCGCCTAAAGGCGCGGCGATAGCGCTCGAGCGCGGCATCGAGGTCACCTTGGTCGAGCAGCGCCGAGCGAGTCTCGTCCACGAGCCACTCGGCGCTCTGGAAGGCCCAGCCGCAGCCGACCCCGAAGAGGGGGTCGGTGGCGAGCGCGGCGTCGCCGACGAACGCGACACCCGAGTTTGCGGCCGGGCGCATCTTGTTCGGCATCTCGAGCCTGCCGATCAGCTTCGACACGCGCTCGGCGTTAGCGAGCCCCGGGCCGTCGGGAAACTCGCCGACGATTCGGCTGTACGCGGCCTCGGGATCGGCCCGAAACTCCGCCAGCCGCGCCTTGTGGGGGACGGTTGCGATCAGGGTGATGTCGTCCTCGTTGGGAAAGACGGCGCCCGCGTCTGGATCGAACAGCCAGATACGGGCCTCGCTCTTCGGCGTGCGCACGCCACGCCAGTAGGCGAAGTAGACGAAGCGGTTGTGCGGGAGCACCCTGGCGGGGACCCGGGCCAATCGGGCGATTGTCGAGTCGCGTCCGTCAGCGGCCACGGTGAGGGTCGCGGAGAGAGTGCGGCGCTCGTGGTCCGGGCTCTCCACCTCGACGCCGTCGACCCGACCGCGGTCGCCGAGCAGGCCAACGACCGTCTGCCCGGGTACATGCTCGACGCCGGGCGTCCCGACCGCGAGCTCGCGCACGATCGGATCGAGACTTTGACGAGTGATTCCGTACCCGGTGGGCGCTGCGGCCGGAAAACGCAGCCAACCCCCGTAAGGCGTCCACGCCGCAGCCCTGCTGCGCACCGCGCCCGCTTGCTCGAGTAGCGGCGCCAATCCGAGCCGCTCGATCGTCGGCGCGGCGCTCGACTGGATCTGATGCGTGCAGGTGACCTTGTAGGCCGCGGGATCGAGGCGACGCTCGACCAGCGCCACCCGTGCTCCGGCGAGTGCGAACAGACGCGCGGCGGTGCAGCCGGCGATGCTCGCGCCGACTATGACGACGTCGTATCGGGCCCGGGTGGGCATGACCGGGGAAAGCGTATGGGTCAGCGAAGCTCGCACATCACCGACGGCGTTCAGCGGCAGCGTGAGCCAGTGACGATAGGTTGCCCACGTGCCCGAGCTGGCCGTAAAGCGCGCGGGGGAGATCGCCTACCGCGAGGCCGAGCCCAAGGCGGCGGCGACCGGCGCACCCGCGCTCTGCATCCACGGCTGGCCACAGAGCTCCTACATGTGGCGCCACCTGCTCCCCGAGCTCGCGTCAACGGGCCGCAGGGCGCTGGCGCCGGACATGTCCGGCTTCGGCGATTCGCCGCCCGACCCGCCCGGAACCTTCGAGCGCCATGTGGAGGCACTCGAGCGCTTTCGCCGCGAGGTCGAGCTCGACCGGGTCGTCCTCTTCGTCCACGACACCGGCGGCTTGATCGGCCTGCGCTGGGCGTGCGATCACCCCGACGCCGTGGCCGGCCTCGTCGTGACCAACACGGGATTCTTCCCCGATCACGAGTGGGCCGAGATCGCGAGGACGATGCGCACGCCGCTACAGGGCGAGGCGCTCATGGACAGCCTCTCCCGCAAGGGCTTCGGGACGTTGATGGAGGAGGCCACCGACTCGTTCGACGAGCGGGCGCTGGACGAGTACTGGAAGGCCTTCACGACGGAGCCAGGCCGCCGCGGCATGCTTGAGCTGTACCGCTCGTTCGAGCTCGACGAGCTTCGGCCCTACCAGGACAAGCTTGCGGCGCTCGGGGTGCCGGCGCTGGTCCTCTGGGGCAAGCAGGACGACTACGTCCCGGTCGAGTACGCGTCGCGCTTCGCGAGCAAGATTCCCGGCTCGGAGCTCGTGCTGCTCGACGGCGTCCGCCACTTCCTGTTCGAGGATGAACCGGAGCGCTGCAACCGGGAGGTCATCGACTTCCTCGCGCAAGCCGGCATCTGAGACTTCAGGCGATACCGGGCAGAGGGTGGCCTACCC
>Ga0183260_10003363_pt1 | contig 12931 bp, 14 predicted proteins | sample AntDrymUQ4972206_2_FD_129768 | JGI IMG/M metagenome (GOLD analysis project Ga0183260, IMG submission 129768) | Polar desert sand microbial communities from Dry Valleys, Antarctica - metaG UQ497 (22.06) (version 2) (version 2) | ecosystem: Environmental > Terrestrial > Soil > Desert | place...
CTGGACCTCTGTCTGGCACCGGGCTCCTCACAATCGGGCGAGCAGGTCGTGCATGGTGGTGATCTCGGCCTGCTGGGTCTGGATGATGCCCTCGGCCAAGGCGATTGCGTCGGGGTAGGAGCCGCCTTCTGTCTCCTGCTGGGCCATGTCGATGGCACCGCTGTGGTGCTCGGTCATCTGCTGCAGGAACAGCCTGGACGCTTCGTCTGCGGACGCGGCTTCCAGGTCACCCATGTCCTGCTCGGTCATCATCCCGTCCATGGAAGACATGTCGTCCATGGAGTCCATGCCGGTGGTCGGCGGGACGTCTTCGTCCCATCCCTGGAGCCAGCCGGTCATGGTCTCGATCTCGGGGGCTTGCGCGGCCTTGATCTGCTCGGCCAGCTCTGCAACCTGGGAGTTGATGCCGTCTTTAGCGAGGAGCAGCTCACTCATCTCGATGGCCTGGGCGTGGTGCGGGATCATGCCCTGGGCGAAGGCCACGTCGGTGGCGTTGTGGCTGTCGTCGTCGCTGCCGGGCGCGGTGTCGTCGCCACCGCACGCGGACAGCAGTGCTGCGGTCACAAGTGCTGCCAGTAGCAGCGGGATCGTACGGTTCATGATGTGTCCTTTCAGGTGATGCCATGGGTTCCACCCGGTTCGACGGCTGACAAGACGCGCATCGGACCCGGAGGAAAAGGCGGAAGCTGGGCTGAGAAGCCGGGCGCGTGACCCGTGGCGGGGGCCGCCTAGGCCGGGGCGCCGCCGGTGGGTTTCTGCGCGTGGGGCTGGGCTCAGGTCCGGCTGATGCCCAGCTGGCTCGGCGACAGGGCGCGCTTCTCCGAAGGTCGATATGCCGCCGCGTTCGCACCGGCGTACGTGCGCTGGGGACTCGCTGGCCACCTGCCGACACGTCGGGCAACGGTCGCCAGCACCAGGCTCAGCAGAAGCGCGAGGCAGACGACGCCTGCAGATCCTGCGCCGCAGTCATTGGTATCGCAGGCTGCCGCCTGCGCCGAGCCAGCGGCCATGACGGCGTCAGCTGCCACCAACTCCACCAACTCGGTTTCGTGCCCGCCGTGTCCGCTGGTTTCGCCAGAGTTTGCAGCGGTCGGGGTCAGGTGCACCGCGTGATGCCCGCCGGCCAGGGAGTGCATCGCGAGCACCCCAAATACGACGAGCACGGCAAGCGCGGACAGACCAGCACGAGGAGACCGTTGCTCCCACGGCGGTGCGGAGCGACGCCGCCAGCTGCGCCCGCACCGGCAGTTGGGCGCGCCGCTGGTGCGTGGAGCTGGTTTGCGCACCCACACACCATACCCCCTCATGGTATAGTAGCAAGCCGGGCAGAATTTGCAGGGAGACAATCAATGGTCGGCTACTCCAGTACGAAGGACGAACAGCTCAAGAGGCTCCGCAGGGTCGAGGGTCAGGTGCGTGGCCTGCAGCGGATGGTCGAGGGCGACGAGTACTGCATCGACGTGCTCACCCAGGTGTCTGCGGCGACCAAAGCCTTGCAGTCGTTCTCCCTCGGGCTGCTCGACGAGCACATCGCTCATTGCGTCGTCGAGGCCGCAGAGGCCGGCGGCGAGGACGCTCAGATCAAGGTCCGCGAGGCCCAGCAGGCCATCGCCCGCCTCGTCCGCTCCTGACTTTCGCACTCTTGACCACGATACCCCAAGGGGGTATCGTGGTTCGTACGTGACCGCGGCCGTCGGGTGGCCTGTCAGCTCCGGAGGACGATATGAGCAACCACGTAGGGCAGCAGCACCCGTCCGGGACGACCACCCCGCTCGCGAAGGATCCGGTGTGCGGGATGGACGTGGACAACGCGGTTGACTACCGCTCCGAGCACGACGGGCGTACGTACACCTTCTGCTCCGGCCGTTGCCAGACCACGTTCGAGGCGAATCCGGCGAAGTACCTCGACTCGCCGACTGACCGCTCGGCGCCGGCTGCGTCACCGGCCGATGGGGCCGTCGAGTACACGTGCCCGATGCACCCGGAGATCCGCCAGGTCGGGCCGGGTTCGTGCCCGATCTGCGGGATGGCCCTCGAACCGGTGGTCGTCACTGCAACGTCTGGTCCCAGTCCCGAGCTCGCCGACATGACCCGCCGGTTCTGGATCGCTCTGGTCCTGTCCGTCCCGGTGGTCGTGCTGGAGATGGGCAGAGACCTGTCCTCGTCACTTGATGAGCTGATCGCCCCGGCCCCGGCGATGTGGGCCCAGCTCGTGCTGGCGACCCCCGTGGTGCTGTGGGCAGGGTGGCCGTTCTTCACCCGCGGCTGGGCATCGATCCGGACGATGCAGCTCAACATGTTCACCCTGATCGCGATGGGCACCGGTGTCGCCTGGCTGTTCAGTGTTGTCGCCACGGTCGTACCTGACCTGTTCCCCGACAGCCTCCGTGGCATGGATGGCACGGTCGACGTGTACTTCGAGCCGGCGGCGGTCATCACCGTCCTGGTCCTTCTGGGCCAGGTCCTGGAGCTGCGGGCGCGCGAGCAGACCTCCGGGGCAATCAGAGCCCTCCTTGACCTCACTCCGAAGACCGCCCGCCGCATCACCCCTGACGGCGACGAGGCCGAGGTTGCCCTCGATCTCGTCCAGATCGGCGACCTGCTCCGTGTTCGCCCCGGTGAGAAGGTTCCCGTCGACGGCGTCGTCGACGCCGGCCGTTCGTCGTTGGACGAGTCGCTGGTCACCGGTGAGTCGATGCCGGTCACCAAGACCACGGGCGACACCGTGATCGGTGGCACACTCAACCAGACCGGCTCCTTGATTGTCCGCGCCGACAAGGTGGGCCGGGACACGATGCTTGCGCGCATCGTCGCCATGGTGGCTGAGGCACAGCGCTCCCGCGCACCGATCCAGCGCCTCGCCGACCGGGTGTCCGCGTGGTTCGTGCCATCGGTGATCGGGATCGCCGTGGTGGCGTTCTTCGTCTGGGCAAGTGTCGGACCCGAGCCCCGCCTGGCACACGGCCTCGTGGTGGCTGTCGCGGTGCTGATCATCGCCTGCCCCTGCGCGCTCGGGCTGGCCACGCCCATGTCGATCATGGTGGGGGTCGGCCGAGGCGCCGCACTCGGCGTGCTCATCAAGAACGCCGAAGCACTCGAGCGGATGGAGAAGGTCGACACACTCGTGGTCGACAAGACTGGAACTCTCACGGCGGGACGTCCATCGGTCACGAGCATCGTGCCGTCCACCGGTTTCGACACCGACGCCATTCTGCGGCTGGCCGCCGGTGTCGAGCGCGCGTCGGAACATCCGCTGGCTCATGCCATCGTCGCTGCGGCTGAACAGTCAGGTCATACAATCCCCGCGGTCACCGACTTCGAGGCCCCCGCCGGCAGGGGAGCGATCGGCGCTGTGGAGGGCCGGCGTGTGGTTCTCGGTAGCGCGGGTTTCCTGCGCGACCACGGGATGGACCCCGGCTCACTCTGCACTGAGGCCGACCGCCTACGTGGCGACGGCGCCACGGCGATCTTCGTCGGTGTGGACGGAACCGTCGCCGGAATCTTCGCCATCGCCGACCCGGTGAAGGACACGACTGCCGATGCGCTGGCTGCCCTGCGGTCCGACGGTATCGAGGTGGTCATGCTGACCGGTGACAACCGGGTGACCGCCGAAGCCATCGCAGGCCGGCTGGGCATCGATCGTGTTGAGGCCGAGGTGCTTCCCGACCACAAGAGCGACATCGTCCGGCAGCTCCGCGAGGAGGGACGGGTGGTCGCCATGGCCGGGGACGGCGTCAATGATGCCCCCGCACTCGCAGCTGCCGATGTCGGTCTCGCCATGGGTACAGGCACAGATGTTGCCATCGAGAGTGCCGGCGTGACCCTGCTCAAGGGCGACCTCAGCGGCATCGTCCGGGCCCGACAGCTCTCCCGGGCGACCATGGCGAACATCCGGCAGAACCTCGTGTTCGCCTTCATGTACAACGTTGCCGGCATACCGGTCGCCGCCGGCGTCCTGTACCCGGCCTTCGGCCTGCTGCTGTCGCCCATGATCGCGGCCGCCGCCATGGCCCTTTCCTCGGTCAGCGTCATCAGCAACGCCCTGCGACTACGCGCGCAGCACCTCTGACTCGCCGCTTGCGCCACGACATGCCAGCGATGACTGGACTCAGCCGACGGGCAGCCGAACGGTTGGCGCCGATCGGCCTAGACCCGCGCGCCTTCGGCGTGCTCAACGTCCTTGCCCACAACCGGCCCTGCTCACAGAGCCGGCTCCCGCCAGCCTGGGGGTCAGTCCGCCAGCCGCATTCACGTTCGTCGACCAGCTGGAGGCGAACGCCCTGGTGATTCGGAAGCGAAGCCCGTCCGACCGACGGGTGCACGACGTTCAGCTCACCGAAGAGGGCGAACGGCGCCTCCGCGCTGCGCGCGCCGTTGCCTCCGAGATCGACCGCGACATCACCGCCCGGATCGGCGACCGTGAGGACGATCTGCGCATGCTCCTCCTCAAGCTGCTCACCTAGCCGTACTGACCACGGAGGTTGGGAGCGCCGGCCCGGGGATGGGTCCGAGCGGTCTCCTTGCCAGATCAGGGCCTCCAGCGCATCCAGGACGGTTCACTCAGCCGCCCGTCGTGCGCGACCTCCCCTGCCGAGGGGCCGCGCACGACGAGCGTGTCCTGAGCCGTTCAGGCCTCACTCGATGGTGTAGACCGCCCGCCAGTCGCCGACCTCCATGCGCATGAGCTGCCCTCGCTGCGCGAGTTCCTGCACGGTGCCCGGGCCTATCCCCGGCGGCAGGCCCTTGGTGGTGTGCGCCTGGGCGTCGAACAGGTACGTGTCGTCACCAAACTGGTGGTCGGTCGAGATGATCCCGCTCGACTCCTCGTCGGTGGTGAGCACGGCCCGCTCGTCAGGAGTTGTGCCCGACGGGTTGGAGACGCCGAACAGCGCCGGGTCGAAGCGAGCGACGACACCGCGTTCACCGGTGTCGATGTCGTAGGCGACGATGCGCGCGACGTGGTCGTTGCCGCCCGGGTCCTCCTGGATGAGGAGGTTGCCCTCGTCGTCGAGCGCCATGTTGTCCGGCTTGGACAGGTACGGTTCCTCGGAGCCGTCGAGCAGCAGGGTCAGCGTGCCGCCCTGTGCGGGGTGCTCGATGTCGTCGAAGCTCAGCCGCCACAGTCCGCCACCGTCGCGGCTGATGGTGGGCTCCTGCGGGTTGGGTGCGGTGCTGCCGCCCTCGGTGGTGAGGAAGTAGTAGTCGTTCTTGTCGTTGGGGTCGAACGCCCCGTCCTCGATCCTGTTCAGGGACAGGCCTTTCCCGAGGGCTTCGGCGTTCTGCTCCGCACCGCTCTGGGTCCAGTCGATCCGCTCGCCGGCGCCGAAGCTGACCCGGGCCGGGTTGTGCTTGCCGAATGCCGCCCTGAACTTCGCGTCGGTGCTGACGGCCTCGTTCACGGCGTCGACGACGTACAGGTCGCCATTGGTGAGCCCGGCTCGACGCTCGGGGAACCCCTTGGGCCGCTTGCGGCCTTCGTACACCCGCAGCTGTCCGGGGTTGCCATCCTCGTTGCCCATGACCACGGTCGTGTCGGTGGTGTTGTCCGCCGACACCGTGTTTTCCCAGGAGAACAGGCCCAACCGGGGCAGCTGCTTGGCCTCGCCGTTCATCCGCACGCTGAAGACGCGACCCTCGTCGCCGGACTCTTCGTTTGCGAAGTACAGCTGCCGGGTGGTGCCGCGCTCGGTCGCCTCGTTGAACAGCTCGCCAGGCTCGCTGATGTAGCCCGAGCAGAAGCGACTGAACGCGGGGGTGTGACCGAAGGTCGCCCCGTCGGGGCGCCCAGGCATCGGTGCGTATTGGCGCGCCTGGTAGTCCCAGTACGTCACGTCCTGGATGAGGTCTCGGCCGCGGGTCACGGCGCCTGAGGCCGGGTCGATCTCGAGCCGGGATACGAATGAGCCCTTCTGCCCGTGCGCCCGGGTGATCCCCTCGGCATCGGTGAGCTCGTGGTTCATGAAGGCCACGACTTTCCCGTCCTGGCGGAACGCACCTAACCCGTCGGGGATGCCGACCATGTCGTAGCCGTTCTGAGCGGGCAGATCGTCGACCGTCAGCAGCGAGTCGATGCTGACGCCGGCGACCGTGGGCAGCACGTACGGCTCCACGCTCGTGGTCGGGGAGGTGCGCTGGTCATCGGGCGGCGCACTCTGCGCCACGCCGCTGACTGTCGTCGCAGCAAGCGTCGCGGCCACCGTGGCGGCGCTGACGGCTACAACTCGACGATGGTTCCTGGGCCCTGTCATCTGCTCTCCTCGTTCGGGCTGGGGAACGACCGGAACTGAGCCGGCCCTGTCGTCAGACAGTTAGGTCCCTGCAGGTGCCGGGAGCTCGTGATCGGAATGTCCGTTACATGAACGGCTGGTGGCCAGGGCGGGACGGTGCTGGGGCGATCACTCGAGCGAGGGATCGCCCGGCGTCACGTCCGCGACGTGTACGTGCATCTGGGTCACGGTGACGGGCGCCATGTCCTGCCCCAGGACCTCTGCCAGAACACTCTCGGCTCGGGTGCGGAGGTCGTCAGCCAGCGGGATCAGCCGCTGGCCAAACTGGGCGACGACGACGATAACGACACCGGTACACCGCTCCTCTCGAACCTCGAGGCGGATGTTGTGCACCTCGCACCCGGCCACCGGGCTCAGGCGGTCGCGCAGGTACGTCACGACCACCTGCTCGGCGACCCGGACCGGCCCGGACGGCGCCTGCGCCCACACGGGCGGAGAGGGGCGGCTGGCGCGAAGCGTCCGAGAAGTGAGGGCATCGGCGACCTCCACCCAGCGTGGCTCGACATGGGAGCGCAGGTCGGCGGCCGCTGTACGCAGCAGCGCCTGGACCTCCGGCTCGACCTTGTAGGCCCGGTCGTCGCGCTGGCTCATCGCCACATCTCCATTCTGGCCGCGAGGTTGGCCCTGGCTCGATGAAGCTGGCCCCGCACAACGGCAACGCTCGTGTCGAGAACCACCGCGATCTCTGTGTAGTCCAGGCCCTCGAGCTCGCGAAGCATCCAGCTGGCTCGCTGCCGCCACGACAGCTCGGCAAGCGCCACATCCAGCGCCTCGCGGAGCTCGCGAGCCTGGACCAGTGCATCCGCCGCGGTCGTGTCGTCGGTCGGCAGCTCGGCGAGGCGCGCGTCCTCGAACGACAGGGGCCGGCGGCGTCGGCGAGCGTCGAGGCACTGGTTGGCCATCAGCCGAAACAGCCAGGTCTTGACAGAGGAGTCGCCGCGGAAGCCGCTCAGATTCAGCCACGCTTTGATCAGTGCCTCCTGGAGGGCGTCCTCGGCCTCATGGTGCTGGCCGTCCAGCATCCGCACGCCGTAGCGGTACAGAGCCGGCCCGTACTGCCGGACCAGCTCACCGAAGGCCTCCCGGTCCCCCAGAGCGCCGCGCCGGGCCAGCACCTCGTCCGACCGCTCGGCCGCGGTCGGGCCAGACCCGCTGATGGCCACGGACAACCTCGCCTCCGGATCGCCGGCGCCCTCGTCGGGATCCGCGCGGGGAGCATAGCCACGGAACGGGTTGTGACACAGGTCACATGCCCGTGGCCGTGAGGATCAAGGCCCAGGTGCGTCAGCACTGACGACAGCCAAGCGACTTCCCGTAGGAGAGAGCCTCGTGACCACCAGCAGCACTGAGAAAGCCGCCAACGAGAGCACGTCCGGGAGCGACTCCGGGCATGGCAACGCCCTTGTCACCCAGCAGGGCCGTACATCGATCGCCGACTCGGTGGTCGCGAAGATCGCCGGCATCGCCACCCGTGACGTGTCCGGGGTGCACATGCTCGGCGGCGGCGCGGCACGAGCGGTCGGCGCTGTCCGTGAGCGGATCCCTGGCAGCCGGACGAACCACGCCCAGGGCGTCACCGTCGAGGTCGGCGAGCGTCAGGCCGCAGTCGACGTCGAGCTGGTCGCTGAGTACGGCGTGTCCATCGTCGACCTGGCTGAGGGCATCCGGCGCAATGTCATCGGCTCGGTGGAGCGGATGACCGGCCTCGAGGTGACCGAGGTCAACGTGGCCATTGCCGACGTGCACTTGCCGAGCGACGACAAGGACGACGACGACGAGCAGCAGGAACCGCGGGTCCAGTGACGTCGGCCCTCCCGGACGAGGTCACGACAGCCGATCGGGTCGCCCTGGCTGTCGTCTCGGTCCCGGGCGTCGCCGAGCTGCATCCGGGACGCTACGGGGAGGTGGCAACGCACCTGCCCGGGCGGCGAGTTCGCGGGGTCCAGCTACGTTCCGACCGGGTAGAGGTACACGTGGCGCTGCACTGGGGTGCCGATGTGTTGGCCACCGCCGACGAGGTGCGCGCCGCGGCCATGCGCGTCGCCGATCGCCCAGTGGACGTCACCGTTGAGGACGTCTTCGCCCCAGGCGCCGGCGGCGGAGACGAAATGTCCCCACGATGACGACTCTGGACGATCGAACCGCACAGTGGATCGCCGCCCGCCGTCTGGTGGCGTGGCAGCACCATCCCGACCGCGGCGGCGACCCACAGGCCTTCACCCGTGAGCTTGATCGCGTTGATGCACAGTTCGGCCGAACGCGGACTGGCGGCGTCGTCCAGCATCCCCGCCCGCGCCGTCGGATGCCTCGCCGTCGGATGCCTCGCCACCGCGCGCGCATCGCGGGCAAGCGGCTGCGAAGAGTGCTGACGCGGCGCAGCGTGCGGTCGCGCCGCTACATCGAGCTGTGACGGGACACGTACGACCGGTCGTGCGCGGCCGGTACCAAAGGAGAGACACATGACCACGTCAACCGTCGGCCTCTTGGCCGGCCTGCTGCTCGGCATCGCTGCTGCGGCTGGTGGCTTCAGCGCCTTCCTGCTGGCCCTCGTGCTCGGCGTACTGGGGTACGTCGTGGGTGGCCAGTACGACGGCGAGTTCGACCTGAGTGCCCTGTGGGGCGGGCGACGCCGTGACTGACCCGCAGCAGCCAGCTCAGCGCGGCGCATTGCGCGTGGCTCCCCGCGCCCTCGACAAGATCGCCGGCCACGCGGCCGGGCAGGTGCCGGGGGTGTCTCGGACCGGATCAGGCCTCGGACGTCTCGTGGGACGTGGTTCACCACGGGCCAACAGCACCGTGGCCGGTGAGACCATCAGGGTGGGGATGGATGTCGCCGTGACCTGGCCGCACGCTGCCGCCGAGGTTGCGCGAGGTGTCCGGACAGCGGTCACGAGCGAGCTGGCCCGCCTCACCGGGTTGTCGGTCGCTGCCGTTGACGTGACCGTGTCGCGATTCGAGCAGCCCGCGGACACCAGCGGCGGGAGGGTGGAGTGACGAGCATGACGGAGCCCGCGTCAAGGCCCGCGCACCGCGGGGCTCGCACCGGCGAGGGTGAGGGCGGACCTCCCTTGCCTGCGAAGGACCCCCTCGGCTTTGCCCGCGTCGCGGTGCTCGGCGTCGTATGGGCACTCCTGCTGGTCACGCTGGCGGTCGTCGCGGCCCACGACGTGCTCGTGCACGTGGAGGTGCTGTCCGGCTCGTCGTGGGTGGAGCGAGCGCTCGACGCCGTCGACGGCGAGCAGCCTCGCTACTGGTGGGTGATCGTCGCCGTCCCGGTGGCCCTGCTCGGTCTGGCATTCGTGTACGTGGCGCTACGGCCGCGGCCCTACCTCGGCCGCCAGCTGGAAGCCTCGACCGGCGTTTTCCTGCTCGACCGCGGCTTGCGGCACCTTGCCGAGGCGGTCGCCGAGGACACCGACGGGGTCGATTCCGCCAAGGCGAGCGGCAGTGGCCGAACGCTCACGATCGACGTGCGCGGCCTGTCTCCGGAGCGTGACAGCGGTCTCGAGAGCCGGGTGGGCGACGCGGTGCGGGCACGACTGGAGCCGCTGCGCAGCGCGCCGCATGTTCGGGTCCGGGATCGCGGGAGGTGACCGTCAGATGAGCCGCACGACGATCGCGCTGGACCGCGCCGTCACGCTGCTGATGGGGCTGGCCTTGACGGCGGCGGCGGTGCTCGCCGCGGGGTGGTGGTACGACTGGTGGTCCTGGATGCCGTCAGCCGTGGCCACTGCCGACGCACAGCAGCTGACCGACCGGCGTTGGTGGCCATGGGCGCTGGCCGGCGCCGCAGTCCTGTTGTTCCTACTCGGCCTGCGCTGGCTGTTTGCGCACACGCCCTCTCGACGCGTCGGGGACCTTCGGCTGCCGGGGTCGGGAGAGCAGGGGCGGCTGCAGGTCAACCCCAGCAGCGCGGTCTCTGCGGCGTGTGTGGCGCTGGAGAACCGACATGATGTGCGACGCGCTCGCGGGACCGTGCGTAGGGACAGAGGCCAGCTGGTCATCGACATGCGCGCCACACTCGAGCCAACGGCCCAGCTGCCGGACGTCGTCACCGCGGTGGAGGAGTCGACCGGCGCGCTGTCGAGATCGTTGGAACGCCCCGACCTGTTCTGCCGGGTCCGGCTCGACGTGGCAAGCAGCACCGGCCAGGCGCCGCCTCGGGTGCGCTGAGCCACAACCAGGCTGCCTCGGCGGCTTGCGCGGTTCCAGTCGCGGTGAGGGGGATCTGACTGTGCTGGGGCTGATGTGCAGCTCGTCGGCGATCTGGTTGATGAAGGCTTTCAACTCGGCGGAGGATGAGAGTCGTGGCAGCACCCAGGAAGCATCCCGATCGAGGATCCGGTCGTGCGCTGCAGGCTGGTGAGGTCGATTTGTGGACGGCGGTCGACCTGCCGCTGCCCGGGACAGGTCGGACCCTGCAGCGCTGGTTGGGGCTGCGTGCCCTCGGCCGGGCGGATCTCAGCCTGGCCAAGGTGGTCGAGCCGCATCACGATGTGCAGGCGATCTGCGTCGAGCTCGGTCATCGGCCACCGGAACCGCCCGGCGCCGGCGTGGTGGCGTTCGGCAGCGATGGTGGAGGGCTGCTCAGCGGGCCGAAGCCGTTCTGCTCCGGTGCACTCCTAGCCAGCCATGCCTTGGTGACGGCCGACGTGGACGGCAGCTCCGGCCTGTTCGCCGTCGACGTGCGGGCTGCTGCGCAGCGGCGTCAGCTAGTGGTTGCCGCCCCGAGCTGGGCTGGTGCCGGCATGCTCCGCGCTGACACCCGCACCGTCGAGTTTGCCGCCGCGCCAGCGGTCGCCGTGGGGGCGAGTTCCGGGGGACTGGCCGCCAGGCTCGTTCGACATGATCGTGGTTTCAGAGCTGCTGTACTTCCTCAGCGCGCCCGATCGCGCAGGCGTACGCGACCGGGCGCTCGCCTCGTTGGAGCCGGGCGGTCACCTGGTCGCCGTGCACTGGCGGCACGCCTTTGCCGAGGCAGCCACCGATGGCGACAAGGCGCACGCCGAACTGGCCGCAGCCAGCGACCTGAGACCCGTGGTGCACCACGTCGAGAGTGACTTTCGCCTCGACGTGTGACGGCGTCGGTGACGCTTCGGGCAGTCCGCCTGGCTGGCGGCATGCAGGACTGCGAGGCCGTGAACCCGGGGTGAGGCCTCCTCACTTCACTAGTGCGCGGACCATACGCAGCAGGAACTGGGCCAGCCGCAGCCGGGCGCGCCAGGGCAGGTCGCGCTGGGTGTTCCGTCCCACCCGTACGTCCTCCCAAGACACGGGCCGCGCACGTTGGATCGCCTCGGCGGCACCCCCGGCGACCTCGCTCGACAGCCCGCATCGCTCGAGTCCTTCGCCCGCCCAACACAGCGTGCTCTCGTAGCCGAGCGCGAAGTCGCTCTCGCGCAGGTCCCGGTCGAGGAAACCGCCGAAGTCACCCATCAGCTCACCGGCCAACAGCTGGCTGACGTCCTCGTCGGTACGTGCCGCTATCAGTAGCGGCGAGATAAGGTCGATCGACTGGACCCGTTTGCCGCCGAGCCCGCCGACGTCGGCGATAGCGCGAGACAGCAGCTCGGCGGTGGCGGCATCGGCTGCGGGCAGCTCGTCCAGCTCGGAGTCGGCCCCACCGCGCCGCGCCTGCCGCTGCTCTGCGACATCGCGCAGGAGGTTGCCGAGCGGCTTGCGGGCGCCGTCGCCGAGGTGCGGCTCGAGAGCCTCGTGCAGCGCCTGCGCCCAGGCCAGCCGCGCGTTGTCCCGGTTGACCTTGCGCAGGTCGTCATAGAGCGGCTGCTCGGAGACGACCGCCAGCCCCCGTGAGAGACCTTCTGCCCAGCTGGTCTCGTGGTCGCGGTCGCTCCATTCCTCGGACTCGCTGGGCTCCTTCGACCGCGGGTGGATCATCAGGGTCAGGCGATGGCCGCCGTCGGCTCCGTCGTCGACCTTGCGCGCCGCGGCCAACAGGCGCCCGATCGGCTCGTGCTGCACCAGCCCGCCGCCGGTGTACCAGAGCCAGCCCGACCGCGGCAGGTTGGACAGGCCCTGTGCCTCGTACTCGCCGCGGTCGTCGCGGCGGTCCAGCACGCGCGGCGCGAACGCGCCGGGATGCGACGCCGACGCCATTGCCGTCTCCAGAGGCGAGGCGCCGGACGGCTCGAGCAGCTGGCGCACTCCTCCGTTCGGCTCCAACCGGAAGTCCTTCCAGTCGGCGTAGGTCACCCCCTGCAGTAGCTCGCTGTCACGCAGCCCCTCGATCTCGTACGTGAGCCCGCGCAAGCCGGTGAGCGAGATGTGCAGCATCACCGGATGCTGCTGGCCCTCGTACGTATGCTCGGCCTCTTCGAGCTGCCCGGGCAGCTCCCGGCGCACGTCCTCGAGGGACAGCGGGCCGCGCGAGCCCCGTCGCAGCAGGGTGTCGACCGAGACCCGGTCGACCCACGCGGAGCGCATCAACGCCGGACCGTCGAGACCCTCGAGCACCGAATGGGCGGTCATGACAGCGACGATCGCCCCGGCGGACGCGCCACCGACCGCATCCAGGCGCACGTCCAGGCCGGCCTCCTCGCGGAGGTGGCCGATGCCCGCCAACAACGCGGCGCACGCGCCAGCCTGGTAGGCGCCGAGCGACGCCCCTCCCGACATCGAGACGC
>Ga0183260_10003364_pt1 | contig 12929 bp, 11 predicted proteins | sample AntDrymUQ4972206_2_FD_129768 | JGI IMG/M metagenome (GOLD analysis project Ga0183260, IMG submission 129768) | Polar desert sand microbial communities from Dry Valleys, Antarctica - metaG UQ497 (22.06) (version 2) (version 2) | ecosystem: Environmental > Terrestrial > Soil > Desert | place...
GCCGTGCCCTCGGTGACGACCAGCCGCATGATCCGGCGCAGGTCGGCGGCCGTGGACGCCGCCAGCTCGCCGACCGGCGCCCCGCCCTGGCCGCCGTCGGCGGCCGCCACCAGCCTCGGCGTCCGGGCCTGCCCCGACGAGACCGTTGCCGCCACCAGCGCCATGCCGAGCGGGCTCATCAGCACCCTGCCCTGTCCGATCATCGACGCCGCCCGGTCGACCAGGCCGGTGGACGGCGGCACCGACCCCGCGTGCGCCGGCACTGGCAGCGACCACTCGGCACCCACGCCGAACTGCTCGGCCGCCTCGGCCAGGGCGGTGTCGTCGAGCCGGCCGGCGCGCTCGACGACCGTGGTGTTGCACGAGGCGGCGATCGCGTCCGCGAACGTCGCCCCCGACGGCAGCGACCCGAACTCGTCGTTCTTGAATCGCTTGCCGTCCACGACGGTGGTGCTCGGGCAGTCGACCGTCTCGTCGAGGTCCTGCCCGGCCGCGATCAGGGCCGCGCTCGACACCACCTTGAACGTCGACCCGGGAGGGAACTCGCCGACCAGCCGTTGTCGTACGACGTGGTCTCCGGGCCGTTGACGTCGGCGAGGATCTCGCCGGTGGCAGCGTCGACAGCCACCAGGGCGGTGGTCTTCGTCTGCCCGGCGACCGCCTGCTCGCCGGCCTGCTGCACGGCGTACGACAGGCTCGTCTCGACCGGCTGGCCCGGCTCGGCCGGCTGGCGCCACAGCGTGCTGCGGCGCTCGCCGGACTCCGCGTCGACGAGGAGCACGGCGCCACCGGGGGTGCCGGCCAGCCGTTCCTCGTACGCCGCCTGCAGACCGCCGGCGCCGACATAGTCGGTGTCCAGCGCGAGGTCGGAGGCCCCGTCGAGAGTCTCCGCGGTGGCCGGTGCCACCGTGCCGAGGACCGCCCTGCCCCAGGTCGACGTCGGGGTCAGCGGCAGCCGGCCCGGGTCGACGGAGACACCGGGCACGTCGAGGAGCTCGGCCCGCACCGGCCGGTAGTCCTCGGTCCGCAGCGTGATCACGTCGACGAACCAGTCGGGGTCGGCCGCCTCGGCCCGGTCGCGCAGCGCCGCCTCGTCCACCCCCAGCAGGTCGGCGATCCGCGGGTACGACGCCGGCTCCGCCGTACCGGGCACGACGCCGACGCGGTAGACGGGTTGCACGCTGGTCAGCTCCCGTCCGGCACGGTCGAGCAGCGGCGCGCGCGGCGGGAGCGTACGCACCCGCTCCAGTGCCGTGCGCGCGGACAGGTCGGGGTGCAGCAGCGCGGGCTCCCAGCGCACCCGCCAGGGGTCGGTGGCCTCGTCCCCGGCCACGACGGCGGCCTCGGAGGTGTACTCCCAGGTGCCGATGCCGTCGAGGCGCAGCGTCACGCGCAGCGGTTGGCGGCAGGTGGTGGCCTCGGCGCAGGACGCGTCACCGTCGGGGACGACCTCGGCGTCGAGGACCGACAGGTCGTCGACCAGCCGGCGCAGGGCGGCCCGCGCCGGCCCGGCTGCCGTCGTCGACGCCGCGAACGCGTCGGGGTCGAGCCGCGACCAGGCCCCGGTCAGCGCGGCGACGGGCTCCGTCACCTGCTGGTTCGGGGAGTCCGCGGCCTCGTCGCCGGTGCAGGCGGTCAGCAGGCTCGCCGCCAGACCAGTGGCCAGCACCGTGGCCAGCACCGCTGCGGGGGTGCGTACTCGACCCGTCATCAGCGCCCCCGTCCCGCGACCCGGCCTCGTGGATCCGTCGGCCATCATGGCGGACGGTCCCGGCGGCGCGTTCCGCCACCCCCACCTGCCGGCTGGCCTGACGCGCGTGCGAGCGGCGAGCCCGGTGGCGGTACGTCTAAGGTGTCCGACATGTCCGACCGAGGGAGGACACTGCTGCCGCCCATCCCCTCGGCGCTGTCCTCGGGTGCGTCGATCGCCCGCACCGGGGCGTACGGGACCACCGCGCTGCTGGTGTTCCTCTCGGTGGCCGACCTGTCCTACGGCCGCACGGTCGACGGCACCCAGCTGTGGTGCGCCCTCGGGCTCGGCCTCACGATCGGACTCGCGCGCGGGCTGCCCTGGGCGAGGCTGCCCCCGCGGTAGGGGCTGGAAGCCGTGGAGTCGACCGTCCGGCTGAGCCTGACCGCCATCGTGTGGGTGCTCATCGCGGAGGTGCCGGCCCGGCTGCTCCAGCGGCTGGAGGCGGTCCGGGCGCAGCTGTCGGTGCGGGCCCGCACCGACGCGCTCACCGGGCTGAGCAACCGGCACGACCTGCCGCACGCCCTCGACGCGCTGCTGCCGGGCGACGCCGTCGTCCTCCTCGACCTCGACCACTTCAAGGCGTTCAACGACGAGCGCGGGCACCAGGCCGGCGACGCGGTGCTGGTCCGCTTCGGGCTCCTTCTGGAGCAGTCCGTGCGGGCGTCCGACCTGGCCTTCCGCTACGGCGGCGAGGAGTTCCTCCTGCTGCTGGGGCACACCCCACCGGTGGACGCCGAGGGGCTGGTGAAGCGCACCGCGGCCCGCTGGGCCGAGGAGTCCGAGCTGACCTTCAGCGCCGGCATCGCCGTCGTCGACGCCGACGGCGACGCCCACCAGGCCCTCACCCAGGCCGACACCGCGCCGTACGCCGCCAAGGGCGCCGGACGCAACACCAGCCGGGTCTTCGAGCCCCGCTGAGGTGCGACGCCGTCAGGCCACCGTGACGTCGACGGCGTGCCAGCCGCTGGCGCCGTCCGGACGCGGCGGGACCTGCTCGGACGTCTGCGGCTGCCCGGTGGAATCGGTGGCGCGCACCTCGAGGGTGTGGTCGCCGGACTCGGCCGGCCACTCCCAGACCCACTGCCGCCAGGTGTCGACGCCGTCGGCGGCGGCCAGCCTCGCCTCGTGCCAGTCCCCGCCGTCGACGCGTACCTCGACCCGCTCGATCCCGCGGGTCTGCGCCCACGCGACCCCGGCCACGGTCACCGTGCCGGCCTCCAGCGGGGCGAAGGACTCGGGCACGTCGATACGCGACGCGGTCTTGATCGGTCCCTGCTCGGACCAGCCGCGGTCGGTCCAGTACGCCGCGAAGTCCGCGAAGCGGGTCACCTCGATGTCGGTCACCCACTTGGTGGCCGACACGTAGCCGTACAGGCCGGGCACCACCAGCCGCGCCGGGAAGCCGTGGATGATCGGCAGCGGCTCGCCGTTCATCGCCACGGCCACCATCGCGTCGCGTCCGTCGGTGACCGCCTCGAGCGGGGTGCCGGCGGTGAAGTCGTCGGCGCTGGTGGACAGCACGGCGTCGGCTCCGTCCTGGACGCCGGCCTCCGCGAGCAGGTCGCGGAGCGGGACGCCGGTCCAGGTGGCGTTGCCGGCCAGGTCGCCGCCCACCTCGTTGGACACGCAGGTGAGCGTCACCCGGCGCTCGACCAGGCGCCGCGACAGCAGGTCGGCGAACGACAGCTCGATCTCGGTGTCGACCATGCCGTGGATGCGCAGGCTCCACGTGCCGGCGGGGACGTCCGGTGGGGTCAGGGCGGTGTCGATGCGGTAGAAGCTCGCGGTCGGTGTGAGGTACGGCGTGATGCCGCGGACCGGCAGGCTCGCACCCGGCGGCACCGGGGCCGCACGGTTGGCGGGACGGGGGATCCGCACGCCCCGCCGGGAGGCGATCGCCTCGGCCTCGCCGACCAGCCGCGATCCGACACCGCCGACGACGACGACCGCGCTGGCCGTCGCGACAGCCTCGAGGAACTTGCGTCGGTCGAAGTCGGCACCCACGTCGTCGCCGGGGTGCGAGCCACCCCAGTCGGGGGCCTCCGCCCTTGCACGGCGCGACAGCGCCGCGAGCATCCAGGACAGGGCGCCGATGCTCACCGCGATCGCCACCACCGCCGGGACGATCGTGACCGGCGCGATGGCGAGCGACGTACGGTCGGTGGCCGCGGCCATCAGGGCGAGCAGGCCCAGCACGGCGGTGATGGCGACGGCGACCGACGGTCGGCGCAGGCCCACCACGCCGGCGACGGCGGCGGCCAGTGCGATGACGACGAGGATGCCGCCGAGCAGGACCGGCTTGTCGGCGGTGCCCAACTGCTCGACCGCGAAGTCCCGCAGCGCCGCCGGGGCCAGGTCGACCGCCGCGTTGCCGACGGACACGACCGGCGCCGGCACCCCGGTGAGCGGGGCGGCCGCGAGCGAGGATGCCGCGATCCCGGCGGCCGCGGCCAGCAGCCCGGCGCCGGCGGCGCACAGACGGGTGCTCACGCGATAGCTGGCCACATCCGTTGTTCGAACCTGCCGGCCAGTCTGATGGGCTGCTCAGGCGGTCCTCGTGGAGGTCGCCGGCCTCGATGATCGAGCGCCGGCCGGGCTGCGAGGTGCCGCTCAGCTCACCACGCAGCGACCCCGGCCACCCAGCCCGGACAGCCGCCGCCGGCCCGCACCGGCCCGTCGGCGAGGGTGCGCATGATCCGGCGGAACCGACGACGAGGGCGCGCACCTTGCCCGGGTACATCGCGGCGTAGGTGGCGCCGAGGCACGACCCGTACGAGATCCCGTAATAGCTGAGCCGGTCGTCACCGACGGCTCGGCGGACCAGGTTCCTGTCCCGCGCGGTTCGGCGGTGGTCATGTGGTCGACGATGCGCCGGCCTCCCTGCTCGCAGGTCGCCCGCAGGTAGTCGTCGAACGCCATCTGCCGGTCCACCTGCCGCGGGGTGAGGGGAACCCCCGTCCGACGGCCGGTTGCCCGCAACGACGACCGAGGTCGAGACCTGATGGGTGTGGACGCGACCACGATGTCTCGACGTCCGTCGGCAAGTCCGCCTGCCGGGCCCCATGTCGAGAGATCATGGTTGCCCGGACCGCCACGATGTCTCGAGATCGATCGTACCGCGGCGTTCAGAGGTTCGGGCGTACGGCGGGGTCTCCGCCACTCGCCGGGGTCCGGGGGCGACGGCCGGCCACCAGAAGCGGTCGCCGCGGTCGAGCGCGAGGGCGGGGACCAGCAGGCTGCGTACGACGAACGTGTCGAGCAGGATGCCGGAGCGACACCACGACGCCGAGCCCAACCATGAACACGATCGGCATCTGCCACAGCACCCCGAAGGTCGCGGCCAGCACGACGCCGGCGCTGGTGACCACTCCGCCGGTTGCCACCAGCCCGCGGCTGACGCCGGCAGCGTGCCCGTGGACCGCGGCCTCCTCCCGGATGCGGGTGACGAGGAAGATCGTGTAGTCCACCCCCAGCGCGACCAGCCACACGAAGGCCAGCATCGGCAGCGAGACGTCGACCGCGTCGATGTCCATCGCGCCGAGCACCAGACCGCCGAGGCCCAGCGCGGTGAGGTACGGCAGCAGCACGCTGCCGAGCAGCACGACCGCCAGCACGACCGGGATGACCAGCAGCGCGTCGTCCACCGAGGCCTGCGCGACGTCGAGCGCACGAGCGGTGGTCCCCCCCACCAGGGCGTCGGCCCCGTCGAGGCGGTCGAGTTTCACCCGCAGCGCCTCGACGGTGTCCTCGGCGGCTGCGCTGTCCGGCGGGTCCGACAGCACCGCCTCGACCAGCGCCCGGGACCCGTCAGCCGACGGGTCGGGCCGCGACACGTCGGCGACGCCCGGTGTCGCGGCCACCGCGGCCGTCACCGCGCCGGTGCGATCGGCATCGGCGAGCACGGCGGCCGGTGCCGCGCTCCCGGCGGGGAAGTGCTCGGCGAGCACCTCCTGCCCGGTCACCGAGTCGGGGACGTCGCGGAACTTGCCCGCGTCACCCGTACCGACGTCCAGCACGCCGACCGACAGGGCCAGCAAGCCGAGCACGGTGGCGGTGCCGGCCCACACCCGGCGCGGACGCCGCTCGAGCACGGCCGCGAGCCGCTGCCAGCGGCGGGCCCCCCGGTCCGCACGCGCGTCGGTGCGTGCGGCGTCGCCGACGTGCGGGACGTACGGCCAGAACACCCAGCGTCCCAGCAGCACCATGAGCACGGGCAGCACGCTGAGCATCACGAGGGCGGTGCAGGCGACGCCCACCGCGCCGACGGCGCCGAGGCTGCGGGTGGAGGTGATGTCGGCGAGCAGCAGGCAGCCGAGACCGAGCACCACCGTGCCCGAGCTGGCGAGCACGGCGGGGGCGGTACGCCGTACAGCGGCCGCCATGGCGGCGTGCCGGTCCGGCGTCCGGGCCAGCTGCTCGCGGTAGCGGGCCAGCAGCAGCAGGGCGTAGTCGGTGCCCACGCCGAACACCAGGATCGGCAGGATGCCACCGCTCTGCCCGTCGACCGGCAGGTCCACATGCTCGGCGAGCAGGTAGATCACCGCCTCACTCACCACGGCGGCCACCCCGACCGCGAGCAGCGGCAGCAGCCACAGCACGGGGCTACGGTAGGTCAGCAGCAGGAGCACGGCCACGACGAGCAGCGTGGCGCCGAGGATGCGCCCGTCGATCCCGTCGAAGGCACTGACCTCGTCGTAGAACGAGGCCGCCGGTCCGCTGAGGTGCGCCGCGACCCCGTCGGGCGCCGCCGCGGCAGCCCTCTCCCGCAGCTGCTCGATCCGGTCGAAGGAGTCGTCCTCGACGGTGTCGATGCCGAGCAGCACGGTCGCCGCCGCGCCGTCCTGGGACACGCGTACGGGGCCGGCCGTCCCGTTCGCCGAGAGCTCGCCGACGTCGCGGCGGACCTGTTCCAGCGCGTGCGGTCGGCGGCGGTCAGGCCGCCGTCGCGCTCCCAGACCACCACCGCGGGACGGACACCGTCGGTGGCGAACGCCGGCAGCTCCTCCTCGACCAGGGTGGACTCCGCGTTCGTGGGCAGCATCGAGGTGGCGCCGTTCTCCTCGACGTCGCCGATCTTGCCCGCGAGCGGACCGGCGAGGGCGAGCAGCCCGACGAGGAGGAGCAGGGCGGCGTACTTCGTGCGGCGGCCGGTGAGCAGGCCGGCGAGCCGTGGCGGTGCGGCGGCAAGGGTCGGCATGGCTAGAGTCCCTTCGGCCAGCGTGCTGGGGCTGGCTGGCTGGCTGTGTCTGGTTTGGCGCGGTGGGTCGTGGCGGGTCGCGGTGCGTCGCTGGTGGGTCGTCGGGTGGCAGCCCGGCGGCCCACGTCGGTGCGGGGCTACTCCACCTCGCGGAGCAGCCGCTCGATGGCGTCGAGGCGGGTCCGTACGTCGGCGAGCTCTCCGGCGGCGACCTCCTCGTGTCGGGCGCTGGCCCCCGCGGTGCGCTCGTAGCGGTCGACGAGCGCGACCAGGCGCTCCTCGTCCTTGCGCAGCAGGCGGGCCCGGGCCAGCGCCGTGCCCTGCATCAGCAGCACCACGAGGATGATCGTGCCGAGGGTCAGCACCCCCATCCCGAAGATCAGGCCGTACCAGAATCGGTCCTGTCGGTGTCCATCAGCTGTCTCCCTTGGTACGTCCGCTCGCGGGCGGGTCGGTGAGCGTCGCCGCGAGCGCGGCGATGGTGCCGGGGTCGAGCGTCATCGCGAAGTCGCTGACCTCGACGATCCGCATGGCCTTGCCGTCGTCGGAGACCTCGTGCCGTCCGTGGACGAGCCCCGCGGCCTCCAGCCGCTGCAGGTGCATGTGCAGCAGCGGACGACTCATGCCCAGGTCGCGGGCGAGCTGGCTGACGTGGGTGCTGTCGCGTGACAGCGCCGCGACGATGCGGAGCCGGTGCGGGTTGGCCAGCGCCGACAGCGCGCGCAGCAGCGCATCGCCGTCGGGCACCGGGTCCGACATGGCCGCTCCTGTCAGTGTCGTCCTTGACCCGTCAGAGAATCCTTACACGTCATCGCCGATGTTGACAACCCCACTCGCGGGGGTGTGGCGGCCGCATCGGCCTGGCAGGCTGTCGCCATGAGCGCCATGACCTGCCCCAAGTGCCGCGGCGAGATGCACAGCTACGAGCGCAACGGCGTCACCGTGGACCAGTGCGCCGACTGCCGCGGCATCTTCCTCGACCGCGGCGAGCTCGAGCACCTCATCGCCGCCGACGACCGCGCGCACGCCCCGGCCCCGGCCTCGGCCAGCGCGCCGCCGCAGCGGCTGGAGCCGCGCGAGTCGCGCCGCGAGTCGCACCGCGAGTCGTACGACTCCCACCACTCGGACTCCCACGGGTCCTACCCGCGCAAGCGCAAGAAGCACTGGACGGAGGAGCTCTTCGGGTAGGCCCGCATACCGGTTGGTTGACGTCCGTCCGCCGCGACGCCTTCGAGCTCGTCCTGCTCTGAGGCCTTTCCTCTCGGTGGCGGTGCTGGATGCCGGGCCAGGTGCCTGCCGGGCGGCGTCAGCTGGTCGCGCGTCCCGGCGGCCGGTGCGCTCGAACGGGGATGCCGACCCGCAGGACCGTTTCACCCGGTCGCGAGTCGATGCTGATCGTGCCACTGTGGCGCTCCACGACGATGCGCCGGGCGATGTCGAGGCCGAGGCCGGTGCCCTTGCCCACGTCCTTGGTCGTGTAGAACGCCTCGAACGCGCGTGCCGCCACCGGCGTCGGCATTCCGGGGCCGGTGTCGCCGATCTCGACGACGACGGCGTCTCCGTCGGTCCGCGTTGCTACCCGGAGCGTCCCCGCCCCGTCCATCGCGTCGACGGCGTTGTCGATGAGGTTGGTCCACACCTGGTTGAGCTCGCCGGCGAACACCTCGACCCGGGGAACGTCGGCGTCGTAGTCACGCACCACCTCGACACCGTCACGGAGCTTGTGCCCGAGCATCAGCAGGGTGCTCTCGAGGCCGTCTGTCACGTCGATGTGCTGCATCGACCCGCGGTCCATCTGGGAGTAGGACCTGACGGCGGCGACGAGGTCTGAGACGCGCCGGGTCGACTCCTTCACCTCCGAGAGCAGCGAGGCCACGGCGAACGTGCTCGCGACCCACTCCAGGCCCGGCCCAAGGGCGGCTCCGTCGAGCAGGGCGGCCGCCCGCTCGCACCAGGCGAGGTCGACTCCGGCGGCCGCGAGCGGCGGGGCGATGACCCAGTCGCGCTCGACGCCGTGGCGCACGAGCCACGACGAGAGGGCGTCCTCGTGGTCGGCGATCGCCAACGGGTCCAGGACCGCCGTCCGAGGTTGGATCTCGCGACGCAGGGCGTCGAGCCCTCTGAACTGCCGGGCCGAGATCTCGTCCTCGGCGAGCCGGCCGAGCGAGGAGAGCAGCACCTGGCACGCGTCCTCGAGGGCATCGACGGATCGGGTGGCCGCCGATGCCGGATTGTTGATCTCGTGCGCGAGACCGGCAGCCAGCGTGCCGAGGGTGACGAGGGACTCGCGCTGCCGCACTGTCGACTCGATGGTGCGCGCGGTCCCGTACACCCCTCTGATGAGGTGGCCGCCGAACGGGAACCAGGCGTCGGTCCGGTCCCGCAGCACCTCGGCTGACACCCGGAGCACTCGCCCGGCGCTCACTCCCCGACCGGTGGCGAGATACACCCCGTGCTCGTCCCAGGCGCGGAACCCGCCGGCCCACCGACCCGGCACGTCCATCCTCCCGACCACGGTGTCCTCGCGGCCGATGTGACGTACGAGGTCGATGGCACCGTCGACCAGCACCCACCAGAAGTCCGCATGCTCCCCCTCGTGGAACAGGTCGGCACCGGGCTCGATGCGCACCTCGGTGCCGGCCCCGACCAGCTCCGCGAGCTGGTCGTCGGTCAGACCGTCGAAGACGCTGAAGGGGCGGACAGCGTCGACGCGCATCAGATCGTGGCCAGGTAGCGGTGCACGAGGTAGACCGACATCGCGCCCTCACCGACGGCGGACGCGACCCTCTTCATGGACTCGAGCCGGACGTCGCCGGCCGCGAACACCCCGGGCACGCTCGTCTCGAGGGCCAAGGGCGCACGGGGCAGCGGCCAGCACTGGGCGTGGGCGGGGCTGTGAAGATCCTGACCCGTGACGACGAACCCCAAGCCGTCGCGGACGACCTCACGGCCGAGCCACTCGGTGCGCGGCGAGGCGCCGATGAAGACGAACAGCCAGCTCGACGGCACCTCCTCGTGGACGCCGGAGTCCCTGTCGGCGAGGGTGAGCGCCTCGAGGTGGCCGTCGCCCCGGCACGCCACCACCTCGCTGCGGTAGCGCACCTCGATGTTCGGTGCCGAGGCGATCCTCTCGACGAGGTACCGGGACATCGCGTCCTCGAGGGTCGCCGCCCGCACCACCAGAACCACGCGCTTGGCGAAGCGGGCCAGGTTGAGCGCGGCCTGACCTGCCGAGTTGGCGGCACCCACGACGTAGACGTCGTCGCCCTGGCACTGGCTCGCCTCGCTGGCGGTGACGCCGTAGTACACGCCGCGGCTGGTGAGCTCGTCGAGGCCCGCTGCCTCCAGGCGACGGTAGGACACCCCCGTCGCCACGACGAGCGCGCGTGCCTCGATCTCCCCTGATCCGTCGAAGAGCACGGCGTGCACGGGTCCGCGGGTCTGGAAGCCGACGACGTCGCGCGCGAGCACCATCTCGGCACCGAAACGGGAGACCTGGGCGACCGCGCGCTGGGTGAGGTCGGATCCGGTCAGTCCCCGCGGGAACCCGAGGTAGTTCTCGATCGCCGCACTCTGCCCCGCCTGACCCCCTGGGGCCTCGCGCTCCACGATGACGGTGCTCAGCCCCTCCGACGCCGCGTACACCGCGGCGGCCAGGCCCGCCGGGCCGCCGCCCACGATGCACACGTCGTACAACGGCTGTTGGGCCCTCGTGCGCAGGCCGAGCGCGTCCGCAAGACCGAGCGTCGACGGCGAGCGGAGGGTTTCGCCGTCGGGGACGAGAACCAGCGGGAGCTCGGCCGCGGTCGCCCGAGCGAGGTCGCTCAACCGCTGCGCCTCTGCGTCGCGCTCGACGTCGTACCAGCGGTAGGGCACGTGGTTCCGGGCCAGGAAGGTCTTGATCTCGTGACTGCGGTCGGACCACCGGTGCCCCACGACACGCAGGTCCGACGTGTGGTCCGGGTTGGCATGGCGCCAGTCTCCGAGCAAGTCGTCGATGACGGGGTAGAGCCGCTCCTCGGGAGGATCCCACGGCTTGAGCAGGTAGTAGTCGAGGCCGATCTCGTTGATCGCCTTGATGGCGACGTCTGTGTCGGCGTACGCCGTGAGCAGCAGGTACTTCGCGCCCGGTGCCTGGGTGCGCGCCCGTTCCAGCAATCTCGATGCCGGTCATCTCCGGCATCCGCTGGTCTGAGGCGATCAGCGCCACCGGTTGGTTGCGCAGCGCGAGCTTGGTCAGCACGGTCAGGGCCTCGGCGCCCGAGGTCGCGCGCACGACGCGGTAGTCGGTGCCGTAGCGGCTGCGCAGGTCCCGGGTGATCGCCGCGGAGACCATGGGATCGTCGTCGACGGTCACGATGGCGGGCTTGCTCACGAGTTCAGCCTCCGGGCGCCTCGGTGCCTGACCGGAGGAGAGGCTGGAGGGACGCGAGAGTCGACGGTTGCAGCCTAGTTACCACCCCCGCCACCGGTGCCGCAACTGTCGCCTCGGGGTTGGTCGACCCCGGGCCGCGGAATCGTGCGGAGTCAGGGCGAGCGGTGGGCGTAGATGCCGGTCGGCGCCGGGCCGTCCCCGTCGACCTGGACGGCGGCGCCGGAGGCCAGCAGCTGCTCGACGTCGCCGACCCCCCAGGCGGTGAGCGCCGTACGGGTGTCCGCGCCGACCGCGCGCGGCGGGGGGGCGCCGAGCGCCCCTGGCGTACGGCTGAACCGGGGGGCCGGCGCCGGCTGCACGACGCCGGCGTGCTCGACGTACGTACGCCGCGCGGCCAGGTGCGGGTGCGTCGGGGCCTCGCCGAGGCTCAGCACCGCGACGACGCAGGCGTCGGTCCCGTCGAAGACGTCGAGCCACTCGGGGCGGGGCCGGGCGACGATGCGGGCGGCCAGCGCCCCGCGCAGCGCCGGCCACTGCGCGGGGTCGTCCCGGTCGGGCAGGTCGCCGGCGGCGAGGTCGAGGCCGGCGACGAAGGCGGCCCAGTACGGCGGCTCCATCGGGGCGACCGCGAGGTCCAGCCCGTCGGCGCAGGTGTAGGTGGTGTAGAACGGCGCGCTGCCGTCGAGCACGTTGCCGCCCCGCCGGTCCTGCCACCAGCCGGCCGCGAGCATCCCCACGATCATCGTCGTGAGGTGGGCGGTGCCGTCGACGACCGCGGCGTCGACGACCTGGCCCCGGCCGGAGGTCCGCGCCTCGAGGAGGGCGGCGAGCACGCCGACCGTGAGGTAGGTGCCGCCGCCACCGAAGTCGGCGAGCAGGTTGAGCGGCGGCTGTGGCCGGCGGCCGGCCTCCCCGACGGCGTGCAGCGCACCGGTGACGGCGAGGTAGGTGAGGTCGTGCCCGACGGTCTGGGCCAGCGGTCCGTCCTGGCCCCAGCCGGTCATCCGGCCGTAGACCAGCGCCGGGTTGACCGCGTGGCACTCGTCCGGGCCGATCCCGAGCCGCTCGGTGACTCCGGGCCGGAAGCCCTCGACCAGCACGTCGGACCGAGCCACCAGGTCGAGCACGACGCCGGGTCCGTCGGCGTGCTTGAGGTCGAGCGCGACCGACGGGCGCCCGCGGGTCAGCAGGTCGTAGGCCGGCGGGGCCGGCGCCATCGGGTTGCCGCCCGGACGCTCGACCCGGACCACGTCGGCGCCCAGGTCGGCGAGCAGCATGGCGGCGAACGGTCCCGGCCCGATACCCCCGAGCTCGACGACCCGTACGCCGACGAGCGGCCCGCTGCGAGGCTGGATGTCCACCGGGCGGATTGTGCCCGAGGCGGTCCGGTGGAGCTTTCGCTGGGTCTGCTGCGAACGTCTCACCAGCGCGGACCCGCCGGGGTCAGCCGGAGCGGAAGCGAGACAGGTATGCCCGGGTGCGCTCGCGCCGGGGTGCGCCCAGCAGCCGCGCCGCCGGACCCTCCTCGTGGACCACCCCGTCGTGCAGGTACGCCACCCGGTCGGCGACGTCGCGCGCGAAGGCCAGCTCGTGGGTGGCGACCA
>Ga0183260_10003365_pt1 | contig 12927 bp, 14 predicted proteins | sample AntDrymUQ4972206_2_FD_129768 | JGI IMG/M metagenome (GOLD analysis project Ga0183260, IMG submission 129768) | Polar desert sand microbial communities from Dry Valleys, Antarctica - metaG UQ497 (22.06) (version 2) (version 2) | ecosystem: Environmental > Terrestrial > Soil > Desert | place...
CGTGTTCGAGGAGGAGGCCTACGCCGACCGCGCGCTCGTCCGGGCAGTCGACGGCCTCGATGCCCGCGACCGCGCTCTCGCTCAGCGGCTCGCCTACGGCACGGTGCAACGGGCCCGCACGCTCGACCACGCGATCGAGGCGCTCGGAGGGAGACCCGTGAGTCGCCTCGACCCGCCGGTGCTGTCGGCCCTGCGCCTCGGCGCCTACCAGCTCGCCTACGCGGGAGGCATTCCCCGGCACGCGGCCGTCAACGAGTCGGTCGAGCTCGTGCGCGCTGCACGGCTGGAGCGCGCCGTTCCGTTCGCCAACGCGGTGCTCCGTCGGGTGGCGGACGGGATCGGCGGCCTCCTGGACGGTCTGCCCGAGAGCACGGCCCACGAGGCGGCGCTGCGGCACTCCTACCCCGACTGGGTGGCCGAGACCTGGTGGCGCGAGCTCGGCCCCGACGAGGCGCTCGCGCTCATGCGCGCGCAGAACGAGGCACCGGAGACCGTGGTGCGGCGTAACCGGCGCCGCCCGGGCAAGGTGGAGGGCCGTCCCGATCCCCACCTGCCCGACGCGCTTCACGTCGACCGGGTGGACGAGCAGGCCTTCGCCCGCGGCCTCGTCTGGCCGCAGAGCCGCGGGTCGCAGCTCGCCGGCCTCGCCGTCGGCGCGCGCGCGGGCGAGCGCACGCTCGACCTCTGCGCCGCGCCGGGCGGCAAGGCGACCCAGCTCGCCGGCGCGGTGACCGCCGTCGAGATCCATCCGGGACGCGCACGGGAGCTGCGCGAGCACCTGAAACGCCTCGGGGCCTTGAACGTCACCGTTCTCGAGGCCGACGGAACCGCGCTCCCGCCCGAGCTGACCGGCTTCGACCGGGCGCTCGTCGACGCACCCTGCTCGGGTCTCGGTGTGCTCGCCTCACGGCCCGACCTACGCTGGCGCGCGCGCCCGCTCGCCGAGCTCCAGCTGGCGCTCCTGCGCGCCGCGGCCGAGCGCGTGCGGCCGGGCGGAACCGTGCTCTACTCCGTCTGCACGATCAACCGGGAGGAGAACGAGGCCATCGTCGAGGCGTCGGGACTCGAGATCGACCCCCTCGGCGAGGAGTGGCCGCAGTTCCGGCATCCGCGGCGCCCCGAGTTCCTGCTCACGCTGCCGCACGTCCACCGAACCTCCGGCTTCTTCATCGCGCGGCTCAGGACGTAGACCCGCGCGTGTTCCCTGGACTAGTAGCCGTCGAGGAGCCCGGTGCTCGCGGTCGCCGCCGGAGCAGCGAGACGAGGCTGCGGGCCAGGTCGTCGTCCATCCCCCAGTCTGGCTGGGCACCGGTGTCGCGCCTTTGCCCGCTGACCCTGGGCTGGGCCGAGAGGCGAGCGCGGGCGAGCGAACGACCCTCAGCAGCCAACCGCTCGCCGACGCGCACCAGCTCTCTCGCCCCCGGTTCGGGATCGTCCCAGCTGAAGACGGCGTTCGCGCCGCCGAACCAGGCCCGGAGCGGGCCGGGGGCGACACCGCTCTCAGCCCGTGTGTCCCACCATGCCCGCAGGTCGGGAAGCGGATGAACCCAGGTCCGGCCGACCCGGTACTCCGGCACCGGCGGAATCGGTCGCCCGAGCGCGTCTTGGAACGCCATCCCGCACACATCGAGGCCGGACGCGCTGGCGAGCTCGAGCTGCCACCAGGGTCTCGCGTTCACCTCGAGGATCTTGAACCGGCCGTCGCGGGAGTCCTGCTTGAACTCCGCATCGAAGAGCCCGACGTAGCCGAGCCCGTCGAAGAGGCGGCAGAGGCTCTCGACGGCGTCGGCAGCTTCCGTGAGGGGGATCGTCACCGAGAGCGTGCTGTTGCCGAACTTCCGGGGGTACATGCGCAGCCGTCGCCGCGCGAGGCAGGCGCCCATGACGCCGCAGCGGTCGACGTAGCCGTCGAGGAAGACGTGCGCCGTCGGAGGGCCGGGCACGTACTCCTGCAGCAGCACCGCGAGGCCCTCGTCCACCATGCGGCCGAGGAGCTCGACCGCTCGGGCGCGGCTCTCGAGGGACAGCGCCTTCACCCCGAACCGCTCACCGAAGAGCTGCGAGTTCATCGGCTTGAGGAAGAAGCTCGGGAGCTCGTCGTCCTCGACCGCGTCGAGGTCGCCCGCGTCGGCGACGCGTACGGCGCGCGGAGCCGGCACGTCGTGCTCCGCCACGGCGCGGGCGAACAGCCCCTTGTCGATCAGCACGCGCAGGACGTCCAACGGTGCGATCGTGCTTGCGTACGTGTCGGCCACGTCCTCAGGGAGTGACGCGACCGCCAGCGCCCACCGGTCGCTGCACGGAAACAGCACAGCCTTCGGGAACGGCAACGTCCGCAAGTACGCGGCGAGACGCTCTCCGTCGGATGTCTCGTCGATCCCCTCGCCCGGCAGTGGCCGGTACCAACGGGAGTGAACGACCGACTTCCGCTGAGTGCCTGCCCCGTACACTTCCACGCCGCGGCGGCCGAGGGCGCGCAGGACGGCGAGGCCGGTGATGTCGTCTCCGAAGACGAGTGCCGGCGGGTCGGAATTGCCGCTCCGGGCGCGGCCACCGCCTCGCGACAGCTCCTTGGATGCTGTGGCCACCACGACCGCTATGAGCTTGAGCAGCGCATGTGCTATCTCCACTGGCCCGCCTTCATGGCGAGGCGCAGGCGGTCGTCGTTTCGGCGTGAGACTCTTGTACACACCCCGGCGGCCCAACACCGCACACGCGGTGGGGGAGTAACCGCCTTCATTTTTCGCCCCGTCCTACCATAGGGTCGATGGACTGGACGCGCGGCATCGAGATCGAGCCCTCGCTCTACGCGGCCGACTTCGCGCGCCTGGGAGAGCAGGTCAGCGCGCTGCTCGCCGCGGGCGCGCGCGTCCTCCACTTCGACACCGGCGACGGGCACTTCGTCGAGCCCATCACGATCGGGCCGGTCGTACTGCGCTCGATCGCCCCGTTCGCGCACGCGGCCGGCGCCGTGCTCGACTGCCACCTGATGGTCGACGACCCCGTCCGGCACATCGAGCAATTCGCCAAGGCCGGCGGCGACAGCGTCACGGTGCACGTGGAGGCGGACGGGGCGCGCGAAGCGATGACGCGGGCGCGGGCGCTCGGTCTCGGCGTCGGGCTCGCCTTCAATCCCGAGACGTCCGTGCCCGCCGTCGCCGCCGCTGCCGGCGGCGCCGACCTCGTGCTCTGCATGAGCATCCACCCGGGCTACTCAGGGCAGGCGTTCATGCCGGAGGCGCTCGACCGCATCCGCGAGCTGCGCCGCCTGCTGCCCGCCGGCGTCGCGATCCAGGTCGACGGCGGTATCGACCTCGAGACCGCACCCGCTGCTCGGGAGGCCGGTGCCACGCTGCTCGTGGCGGGCAGCGCCGTCTTCGGGCGGCCCGATCCGGCTGCTGCCTTTCGGGAGCTCGCCGCCGCCGCCGCGTGAGCCTCGAGCGGGCGCTCGAGCTGGCGGAGCGCGGCCGCGGCACGACGCATCCGAACCCCGTCGTCGGTGCCGTGCTCGTCCGCGACGGCGAGGTGGTCGGGGAAGGCTGGCACGAGCGCAGGGGCGGGCCGCACGCCGAGGCCGTCGCGCTGGAGGAGGCGGGCGACCGGGCGAGGGGCGCCACGCTCTACGTCACGCTCGAGCCCTGCTCGCACCACGGGTCGACCCCACCCTGCGCTGATGCCCTCCTCGCGGCCGGGGTCGCACGCGTGGTGGCGGGCTCGGCCGACCCGAACCCGCTCGTCGCGGGCTTCGAGTGGCTGCGAAGCGCGGGCGTCCACGTCGAGCTGGCCGAGGGCGAGCCGGCCGGCCGCGCCCGCCGGCAGAACGAGGCCTGGCGCACGTGGATGGCCGAGGGGCGCCCTTTCGTCACCTACAAGGCGGCCGTCACGCTCGACGGCAGGATGACGGTTCCGGGCACGCGCTGGGTCTCGGGCGAGGAGAGCCGCCTCGAGGTGCACCGGCTGCGCGCGCGCTCGGACGCCGTCGCCGTCGGCATGGGCACCCTCCTGGCCGACCGGCCCCGGCTGACCGCGCGCGGTGTTCCGGTGGTGCGCCAGCCCCGCCGGCTCGTCTTCGGGCGCGGTCCTCTACCCGAGGGCTCGGAGCTCGAGCTCCGCACCGGATCGCTCGAGGAGGAGATGTGCCTGCTCGCGCAGGAGGGTGTGCAGTCGCTCCTGCTCGAGGGCGGGCCGACCCTCGCCGCCTCCTTCCTGGCCGCCGGGCTCGTGGACAAGCTGCTCGTCTTCGTGGCCCCGCGGCTCGCGGGCTCGGGCCCCTCGCTCGTGCCCTCGCTGCCCGCGCCGCTCACGGTTTCCGGTTTAGTGGCCGAGGGGTCGGGTGAGGATCTGTTGTTGAGCGCCTATGTCCACGAGCCATGATCTCAGCAGCCGCGACGACGACCGCCTCGTAGGTCTGCTTTCGCACTGGCTCGCGCGGCACGTCGACAACCGCGGGCTCCTGAACGGGATCGAGGAGGTCGGCACCGCACGGCTCGCGCCGGGGCAGGCCGAGGCGGTCGAGGAACTCGCCGCGGAGCTGCGCTCGCGCAACGGGCGAGGCGAGCTCGAGATGGTCGCGCGCGAGACGCTCGAGGCGCTCGCGCACGGCGACTGAGCTCCGGCCGTCGCGCCCGCGCAGAATGCAGGGCGTGACCCTGTTCGCGCCCGAGCACCACGAGCCGCTCGCGGCGCCCCCGTGGGACGAGAGCCGCGCGCGCGCCGGCATCTCGGAGCTGGTGCGCGACGCCGAGCGCGCGTTGACGCCCGAAGCGCTCTGGCCGAAGCACCCGCTCGACGGCGACGTCCGCGCCGTACCCTCCGCCAAGTCCCTCTGGGTGGGAGCTGCCGGGATGCTGCTCGGTCTAGACTACCTGGGGCGCGAGGGCGCGGTCGAGCGCGAGCGCAGCTACGCCTCCGCGGCGGCAGCCCTGCACGCGTCCTACCTCGAAGAGCCCGATCGGGGCCTTGTCGTCCCCGGCCTGTTGAGCGGGGAGGTGGGCGTGCTCCTTGCGGCGTGGCGACTCGCCTGCGAATCCAAGGCGGCGGAGCTGCTCGCCGAACGCGTTCGCGGCAACATCGAGAACCCGCAGCACGAGCTCTTCCACGGAGCGCCGGGGACGATGCTGGCGGCGCTGCACCTGTGGGAGGAGACCGGCGAGGAGCGCCTCCGCGACCTCGTGCGGGACAACGTCGACTACCTGTGGTCGCAGTGGCGGCGGGATCCCGAGTACGGCTGCCACCTCTGGATCCAGTACCGCGGCGGCCGCCTGATCCGCAGCATCGGCGCCGGGCACGGCTTTGCCTCCAACGTGCACTCGCTGCTCCGGAGCGAGGAGCTGCTCGACGACGCGCGGCGCGAGGAGCTGCATCGACGCGCGGCGGAGACCGCGGGCACCCTCGCCGTCTGGGAGGACGGGCTGCCCAACTGGCCGACGAGCGCCGACCCGTACTGGGCCGCCGAGCAGCCGATCCGCGTGCAGTGGTGCCACGGCGCGCCCGGCCTCATCACGAGCCTGGCGGGCCTCGCGCGCACGCCGGAGACCGACGCGCTGCTTGCCGCGGCCGGCGAGCTCGTGTGGCGCGCGGGACCGCTCGCGAAGGGGCCGGGCCTCTGCCACGGGACGGCGGGCAACGGCTTCGCCTTCCTGGCGCTCGCCAACCGCACGGGCGACGACGCGTGGCTCGAGCGGGCACGGGTCTTCGCGATGCACGCGCTCGGGCAGGCGGAGCGCGCTCGCGCGGAGCTCGGTCGGGGCCGCTACTCCCTCTGGACGGGTGACCTCGGCGTCGCCGTCTACCTCTGGCAGTGCCTCTCGGGCTGGCAGGGGATGCCCGTGCTGGACGTGCTCTGAGTAGCCTGTTCCCATGTTCACGGGCATCGTGCGCGAGCTCGGCCGGATTGCCTCGCTGCGCGGCGGCGAGGACGGCATCCGCCTCCTGATCGAGGCGCCCGCGGTCGCACGCGACACGCGCATCGGCGATTCCGTGTCGATCAACGGCTGCTGCCTGACGGCCACCGAGGTGCGCGGCGGCACGCTCGCCTTCGACGCTGTGCCCGAGAGCCTTCGCCGCACGGCGCTCGGCCGGCTCGGCGAGGGCGCGCGCGTCAACCTCGAGCCGGCGCTGCGGGCTGGGGAGCCGCTCGGCGGGCACTACGTGCAGGGCCACGTCGACGGGGTCGGTCGCGTGCGCACCGTCGAGCCCGAGGGAGAGGGCAGGCGCGTCTGGCTCGACGTGCCTGAGGAGGTGCTCGGCCTCTGCGTCGAGAAGGGCTCCATTGCAGTCGAGGGCGTCTCGCTGACGGTGGCGGAGCTGGACGAGCGGGGCTTCGCAGTCGCGCTGATTCCGCACACGCTCACCGAGACGACGCTCGGCGCGCTCGAGCCCGGGGTCGAGGTCAACCTCGAGGCCGACGTCCTCGCCAAGTACGTCGAGCGGCTCCTGGAGCGGCGCGGCGTCGCGGTACAGTGAGAGAGTGACGACCGGCCTCGCAGTGCCTGAGCAGTCGACGCCGTTCGACAGCATCGACGCGGCGATCGAGGACATCCGTCAGGGCAGGTTCGTGGTCGTCGTCGACGACGAGGATCGCGAGAACGAGGGCGATCTCGTCATCGCCGCTCAGTTCGCCACGCCCGAGGCGATCAACTTCATGGCCACGCACGCACGGGGCCTGATCTGCCTCTGCCTGACCGAGGAGCGCTGCGACGAGCTCGGGCTGCGGCCCATGGCCGATCGCAACGAGACGCCCTTCGAGACGGCGTTCACCGTCGCCATCGAGGCGCGCGAGGGCGTGACGACGGGCATCTCGGCGGCCGACCGCTAGCGCACGATCCAGGTGGCGATCGACCCGAGCAAGGGTCCGCACGATCTCGTCCAGCCGGGGCACGTCTTCCCGCTGCGGGCGCGGCCGGGCGGGGTGCTCCAGCGCACGGGCCAGACCGAGGCGGCGGTCGACCTGGCGCGGCTTGCAGGCCTCAACGCCGCGGGCGTCGTCTGCGAGGTCATGAACGAGGACGGCACGATGGCCCGCGTCCCGGACCTCGTGCCCTACTGCCGCCGCCACGGCCTCAGGCTGATCACGGTGGCCGACCTCGTCGAGTACCGGCGGCACACGGAGAAGCTCGTGGAGCGCATGACCAGCGTGCGCCTGCCGACGCTCTACGGTGAGTTCACGGCTGTCGCGTTCCGCGAGACCCTCACGGGCAAGCTCCACGTCGCCCTCGTCCACGGCGAGCTCGCGGGCGCCGAGAACGTGCTCGTGCGCGTGCACTCCGAGTGCCTGACCGGGGACGTCTTCCACTCGCTGCGCTGCGACTGCGGGGAGCAGCTCGACCTCGCGCTCCAGCGCATCTCGGCCGAGCCGCGCGGCGTCCTCCTCTATCTGTCCCAGGAGGGTCGGGGCATCGGCCTCCTGAACAAGCTGCGGGCCTACGAGCTCCAGGAGGACGGGCGCGACACCGTGGAGGCGAACCTCGAGCTCGGCTTCGCTGCCGATGCACGCGACTACGGCATCGGCAACCAGATCCTCGCCGACCTCGGGCTCACCACAATTCGCATCCTCACGAACAACCCGAAGAAGCTGACCGGCATCGAGGGCTTCGGCCTGACGGTCGTCGAGCAGGTTCCGATCGAGGTGCCGGCGAACGCGGAGAACCGGCTCTACCTCGAGGCGAAGCGCGACAAGCTCGGCCACCGGCTGCGTGTCGACCGACTCCACCATCAGGATCTCCGCTTCGACCCCAGTCAGCTCGACGGAGGGGAAGGCTGATGCACGAGACGATCGACGAACCGGCTCTGCTCGAGGAAAGCCCTCGGCCCGAGCCCGAGCAGCCGCCGCAGGAGTCCGACCAGCATGCGAGGGGCGCGCTCCTCGTCCCGGAGGGCTATGCGGTGATCGAGGGAACGACCGAGGGCGGCCCCCGTTCCGTCGGGGTCGTCGTGAGCCGCTTCAACGGCGAGATCACCGACCGGATGCTCCGCGACGCGCTGGAGGAGCTCGAGCGGCTCGGCGTCCCGCGTGAGCGTGTGACGGTGATGCTCGTACCGGGCGCGTTCGAGCTGCCGATCGCCGCCATGGCGCTCGCCAAGACCCGCCGCTACGCCTGCGTCGTGGCGCTCGGCTGCGTGATCCGCGGCGACACGACCCACTCTGACCTCGTGGCGGGCGAGGCCGCGAGCGGGCTCCAGCTCGCCGGCCTGGAGACGGGCGTGCCCGTCTCGTTCGGGCTGCTCACGGTGGAAGACGTGGCGCAGGCAGAGGCTCGGATCGGCAAGGCGGGCGAGGCGGTGCGCACGGGTCTCGAGATGGCGCACGCCTTCGCGCAGCTGCGCACGGCCGTCTAGACGCGACAGGCGGAGGGTGTCGACTCCGTACGACGAGATGGCCTCCGCGTTCGAGGCGCACGCTCTCGACGGCGCCTACAACGCCCACTACGACCGGCCCGCGGTGCTGGCGCTCGCCGGCGACGTCCGGGGCCGCCGCGTCCTCGACGCAGGTTGCGGCCCGGGCCTTTACGCGCAAGAGCTGGTCGCGCGCGGGGCAGAGGTCGTGGGCGTCGACCGCAGCGAGGCGATGCTCTCACTGGCGCGGGAGCGACTGGGCGAGGTGGCGCGCCTGCTTCCCGCCGACCTGGACGAGCCCCTGCCGTTCGCGGACGGCTGCTTCGATCTTGTCGTGTGCGCGCTGGCGATCCATCACGTCCGGGATCGCACGGCGACGCTGCAGGAGTTCCTGCGCGTGCTCGCTCCGGGTGGCCGCGCCGTGCTATCGACCCACCATCCGACCCAGGACTGGCTTCGCAAGGGCGGCTCCTATTTCGAGCGGCGACAGGAGGAGGATGTCTGGAGATTGGAAGGCTGCTCGTTCACCGCTCGCTTCTGGCGTGAGCCGCTGAGCGCGCTCTGCGCCGCGGTCGCTGCGGCCGGATTCCTGATCGAGCGCCTGGAGGAGCCGCTGCCCGCGGCATCGATGCGCGAGCGGTGGCCCGAGGACTGGGAGAAGCTCCAGCGAGAGCCTGGCTTCCTCGTCCTCCGTCTGGTCAAGCCGCCGGTCGCGTGATCGAGGTCGCGCCGGGACTGCGCTACTGGTCAGCGCCGCACCCCAGGTGGAACGGCGCGCCCGACTGGCCTGAGGAGGTCGGTTGCGTCCTCTACGAAGCCGCCGACGCGCTCGTCCTGATCGATCCGCTGCTGCCGCGCGTTGGGGAGGAGGCGTTCCTCGCGGAACTCGAGCGCGACGTAGCGCGGCTGGCACGGCCGGTTGCGGTGCTTCTCACGGCGCCCTGGCACGCACGGGACGCCCCAGCTCTCGCGGAGCGCTTCGGGACGACCGTCTGGGCGAACCCGGCGGCACACGCGCGACTGCCGTTGGAGACGCGGGCGGGGCCGTTGCCGGACGGGATCGAGACCTTCAGCCCCCGCGGGGGCTGGGAAGGGGACGTCGCCTTCTACCTCCGCCCCCACCGGGCGCTCGTGGTGGCCGAGTTCCTGATGGGTGGCGACAGCGGCCTGCACGTGTGCCCGTCTCCTGCGCTCGAGCATCGGGACGCCTTCGCGGCGTCGCTTCGAACGCTGCGGGACCGTCGGATCGACCACGTCCTCGTCGGCCACGGACCGCCCGTGCTCGGGGACGGGGATCGGCGCATCGACGAGGCGCTGCGCGCGTTCGCCTGAAGTTGCGAGCCGGCCGGCGTCGAACGGCCGCGCTCCGCGAGCGCTACACTCGTCGGCCTATGTCCAGGGTCTGCTCCGTGTGCGGAAAGAAGCCATCCTTCGGGAACAACCGCAGCCACTCGATGGTGGCGACGAGGCGGCGCTTCGATCCCAACCTGCAGCGTGTGCGCATCCTCGTGAAGGGAGTGCCCGCCCGTGCCTACGTCTGCACCCGCTGCCTCAAGGGCGGCAAGGTCGAGAAGGCCGTCTGAGCCATCCCCGGCCGGCACGGCGATTCCGGATCAACCGTCTAGCTCCGCCGCGGCGTCGAGGTGGTAAACGGCCTCGAGCGCATCCGTGAGCTCGTAGGCGCGGCGCTCGCCGCGCTCGAGCGTAACCGCGGGCGGATCGACGATCTGAACGTCTACCCGGTTCCCGACGGGGACACGGGCACGAACCTGACCCTGACCGCGCGGCGCGTCGTCCAGGCGCTCGAGAGCTCGCGTGCCGCCGACCGCGTTGCGCTCGCCGAGGAGATCGCCCGCGCTGCGCTCATGGGAGCCCGCGGCAACTCGGGCGTCATCCTGTCGCAGATCGTCCGCGGCGCGGCCGAGGTGCTCGGGCGCGTCGAGCTCGAGCGCCTCGACCCGCCCGCGCTCGCCGCCGCCCTGCGCGGCGCCAGCGACGCGGCCTACCGCGCCGTTCGCCGGCCCGTCGAGGGGACGATGCTCACGATGATCCGGGAGCTGGCCGAGGAGGCCGAGCGCCGCGCCGTCGGCGACGTCTCGCTCGCCGACTTCCTGCGCGGGCTCGTTCGCCATGGCGAGCGCGCGCTCGCGCGCACGACGAGCCAGCTCGCCACCCTGCGCGAGGCGGGCGTCGTCGACGCGGGCGCGGCGGGCGTGGTCGAGATCGTGCGAGGCATCACTGCCTCGATCACGGGCGACCCGGTCGTCGAGTCGCCGGCCAGCCAGGCTCTGCCGCTCGAGGCGGCGCACCAGGAGGAGTCGCGCTATCGGTACTGCACGGGCTTCCTCGTCGAGGGCGAGGGGCTCGACGCCGATGCGCTCGAGCGTGTGCTCGAGCCGCTCGGCGACTCGCTGCTCGTGGTCGGCGACGCGCGCGCGCTGCGGGTGCATGTCCACACCGACGACCCCGGGGCCGCGCTCACGGCAGGAGGAGCGCTCGGGGTGCTCGAGAGTATCGAGATCGCGAACATGCGCCGGCAGGCGGCCGAGCGGGAGGAACGGCTCGCCGAGCGGGAAGAACGGCTCGCCGAGCGCGGCGTGGCGGTGACCCAGAAGGCGTGCGAGGTCGTCGCGGTCGTCGCGGGCGCCGGCAACGCCAGGATCTTCGGCAGCCTCGGGGCCGGGTGCGTGCTCGACGGCGGTCGCACGATGAACCCCTCGACGCAGGAGCTCGTCCAGGCGATTGACGGAGTCATGGCCCCCGAGGCGATCGTGCTCCCGAACAACCCCAACGTGATCATGAGCGCCGAGCAGGCCGCGACACTCGCCGCCAGGCCGGCGCGCGTCCTGCACACCCGCTCGATCCAGGCAGGCCTCGCGGCGATGGTGCTCTACGATGGCACCCGCTCCGCCGAGGAGAACGCCCTGGAGATGCAGGACGCGCTCGAACGGCTCGGCAGCGGCGCCGTCACCGTCGCCTCGCGCGATGTGAGCGCGAACGGCATCGCGGTGACGGCGGGCGCCTTCCTCGGTCTCGTCGAGGGCGAGGCGGTCGCGGCCGGTGACAGCTTCGACGAGGTTTCCCGCGCCGTCGTCGACCGCCTCCTCGCCGAGCCACGGGACGTGCTTACCCTGTTGCGGGGTGAGGGCGAGCCAGAGCTCGAGCCGCTGGCGGCGTACCTGCGCGAGCACCATCCGACGCTCCAGGTCGACGTGCAGGACGGCGGCCAGCCGCACTACCCGCTGCTGCTCGCCGCCGAGTAGCACCCCTCGCGGTGCCCGGTGGGTGCCGGGCGTAGAGTTCGCTCCGTGACCGCGCCCATCCGTGTCGTGCTCGTGGAGGACAACCAGGTCTTTCGCGAGGCGCTCGAGCTCTTGCTCGGGCTGCGCGGCGACGTCGAGGTTGTCGCCACCGTGGAGGACGGCAGGGCCGCTGTGCCCGCCTGTCTCGAATATCGACCCGACGTGATCGTCATGGACTACCGTCTGCCCGGCCTCGACGGTGTCGAGGCGACGGCTGCGGTGCGCGCCGCCTGTTCCGGCACCGCCGTCATCTGTCTGACAGCCTCGGTCAACGCCCGGGAGGTGGAGGCGCTCGAGGCGGCCGGCGCGGTGGCCTGCCTCTCGAAGGATGCGCCCCTGGACGAGCTCGTCACGGCCATCCAGGGCGCCGCGGGGCGGCTGGCGGCCGCCGAGTAGTGGAGCTCACGGCCGCGAATACGGCGATCGTGCTCGACTCGACCGCCGACTTCCCCGAGGCGCCGCAGCGCTTCGCGAACTGGCGCGTCGTGCCGCTTTACGTGCACTTCGGCGATCGCAGCTTCCGCGACTTCGTCGAGCTCGCCCCGGCCGACTTCTACGGCCGCCTGCGAGAAGCCTCGACGCTGCCGACGACCTCCCAACCCACGCCGCAGGACTTCGTTGACGTCTACAGCGGCCTCTCGGAGTACGAGCGCGTCATCTCGCTGCACATCTCGGGCAAGCTCTCGGGGACGATCGAGAGCGCCCGGCTCGGAGCGGCCGAGGTCGATGGCGACAGGATCCGGGTCGTCGATTCGCAGACTGCGTCTGCCGCTATCGCCATGCTCGCCCTCGCCGTGCAGCGCCGGCTCGACCGGGGCACGACCGACGAGGAGGTCGACCGCCTGGTCGCCAGCTTCCGGCGCCGGCACGAGCTGTACTTCACGGTCGATACGCTCGAGTTCCTCGCGCGGGGCGGACGCATCGGCAGAGCGCGGGCCTTCGCGGGCCAACTGCTCCATATCAAGCCGATCCTCAGCATCCGCGACGGGGAGGTGGCTCCGCTCAAACGCGCGCGAGGAAACGCCCGTGCCTTCGCCGAGTTCGTCAGCCAGTTCCGGGCCTCCCCCGAAGATGATCCAAGCCTGCATGTAGGAATCGCCCATGCCGATGCACCGGAACGAGGGCAGGCGCTCGCCGGCATGGTGCGAAGCGAGCGACCGAGGGCGACCATCGATCTCGTGACGACGCTCGGGGCTGTCGTCGGCACGCACGCGGGACCCGGGACGGTCGGCTTCTTCTGGTTCCAGGAGGACTGACTCAAGAGGACTGGGCCGGATGCCGAAGAACCTTC